>Ga0207426_1000844_pt1 | contig 32320 bp, 34 predicted proteins | sample AraplaMF_Cvi_mMS_FD_184265 | JGI IMG/M metagenome (GOLD analysis project Ga0207426, IMG submission 184265) | Arabidopsis root microbial communities from the University of North Carolina, USA - plate scrape MF_Cvi_mMS (SPAdes) (version 2) | ecosystem: Host-associated > Plants > Roots > Endosphere... | reverse complement strand
AACGTTATCCGTATTGTCCCCTTCCTTGCCAATATCACCGCTGAGAATGGTTTCATTGTGCTTAACATCCCTGTCAGCAAAAGCAGGGCTCCCTGTTGCTGCAAAACCTCCATAAAGCTTTACGCCTTTTTTTAACACAAAAGCATTATCAGGATTGTTGGGGTTGTTCGCCGTTTGTGTAATAGCATCAGCAGGCCTTGCAGGTTTGTAAGTACCTGCCGCCACGAAAATGCTGTCACCTTCAGCGGCTTTATTGATCATAGCCTGCAGGTCACCAGAGGCATCATTCCAGGAAGTGCCTGTCCCCAAAGCATCCTGTTTTACATAATACCTGGTTTGTGCATGAGTAACAAAGAACGAGCAGAGAAGTGCGAAAAAGAGTACCGGTGTTTTGAAGTAAAATTGTTGCATGTTAGTAGGTGTTGCCTGGGTAAAAGTGAGAAACCCTTTCAGGAAACACTGTCGCATTTGTTGCAAATACATTCGAGTTTGTTGCATTTCTTCATCAAAAGGTCAACATTATTTCTTTTTCTTGGCAAACCGATACACATAACTGTTATTTAAGGACATCTTTGACTTCTATTATAGCGGATGATCCCATAGCAACTCATAGAGCAAAGTGGTATGTGAAGACCCTATCAGAATAATGGTACGATTATCTCCGGCCTCAAGCGCCCGAAAAATATTTGTCAAAATTTTGAAATTACGGTTATACCAGGAAGTACTCATCAGCACACCGGTATAATCGTGTGCGCCACCATAGCCCAGCGAGTAATGCAGGTAATTAAACTGATTTCTCTGGCGACTTTGTTCATCATTGAGTTGTTTGTAACAGGTTCCTAGATCTTTGCCTTTTAACTTGAGTCTTCCGGAATCGCTAAACGGCCAGGGAATTGAAAAGAACAGCAAAGCGGTGTCTGTCTCACGAAACTTCTCATAGGATGCCATAATATCATAGGGCAACTCCTGGCGGTAATCGGCAGCGATCAGTTTGGCAGAAGCTTTCAGGGAGGTTTTGCATCCCACCTGGATCACTTCATTGCGCAGCCATCCGCTGTCCATTGCCCGATGACCTGCATACAAGAACCATAAACTATCAGGTCGTGACTGGCGCGCGGGCGGAATCTATACAAAGATTTTGTTTGGTTTAACAGCCGCCAATGCAGAAGCGATAAGTTTCAGCTCCTGTTGTCGCCTGGGGCTGAAAAGATCAGGAAAACCGGTTTTATGTTGATCACTTGTCTCCCCGAAATGAGATGTTCCAAGGAGGATCACGTTTATTTTTTTAGCAAAAGCCTGCTGTGCACCGGCTGATACCATAGGAATTACAAAAAAGCAGTAGCAGTGTGTATTTTCTCATGTATCCAAATCTATGCTGAACGATAACAATCCACACAAATTCAATGATCCCGGTGGGTAAGTAAGTTGTTCTGCATTTGCCTGACATTTGAAACTGTATTGGAAATCATTCCCATGCATTTACTGGGCCAGCTATGCCAGCCGGGACTTTACGATAAGCGCATCCCTCTTAGCGCTTCGCTCCACCGGTATAATTCTCCCAGCATCGTATGCACAGGCTGCACAATCTTGTCATCTGGTTCAAACTGCTCTTCATCGTTGATCGACTTTGTAAACCAGGGAATGGCGACAGATTCCGCAATGGGCATCATGTTGAGTGCGGTCACAACCTGTTTCAGCATCTGTGCGGAACGCATACCCCCCGATGCACCGCCATAGCTCAGGAATGCCACAGGTTTGTACCGCCATTCGTGGAAAAGATAGTCCAGCGCATTTTTGATCGGTGCAGGGAAGCTAAAGTTATACTCGCTCAATATAACAACAAAGGCATCGGCGGCAGCGATCGTATCACTCCAGGCTTTGGTATGATCAAACTGGTATTGCCTGAGGCGTGGATGATTCGGCTCATTCATGAAAGGCAGGTTGATCGCTGCCAGGTCCAGCAGTTCCGTTTCAAAGCGGTTATCCTCTTTGGCCAGTCTGGTCATCCAGTCGGCAATGACAATTCCTTTCCGGCCCTCTCTTGTCGTCGATGTAATTATTTTTAATTTGTGCATCCTCGAAATTAATTCTTTACCATGATCATTTACCAGCATTCTGGCGTCGGGTTGGCCGTTGATGAAAATATCTGGCATAATCCAAAACAGGTTTTGTATACCGCACATCGCTAATGTTACTCCTGTTTGGCTGGAACTTATAAAGGTTTCTGAATAAGGCTTGGCTTTTGAATTGCTGCCTGGCATTGGTTCTCCACACGCTTAAACGCTAGAATATTACGAGTACCGGAAATGGCTGCATCTAAAGATAGATAATGGCTGAAACCGACACCATTTTAACCTTGGATCATAAAAATCCCCGCGTAATGCGGGGACCAGTTTCAAAGGAAGATTAAAAGTATTTTATTCAGATGCTGCATCTGCGGTATCGCGCAAAGCTTTGATCCTGTCATGCGCATCACGTATTCCATCCGCTTGTCTTGCCACCAGTTCGGCTGCTCCTGCAGATAATTTGTTATCGCTTAACGCATCTGCATACGCTTTTTTAATTGCATCTTCCCCACGTTCCGCTTCACTGAGAATACTCTCCCTGTCGTTGCCCCCGAAGAGTGATTTTACGTCGATCCACGCCCGGTGCAGCTTACCGCTTACGCTCGTTCCGGTCTCTGTCGCTGCCGCCTCCGCTGCAACAAGCTCGGTGAGTTGCTGCACGTAAGTACGGCTCTGGGAGGCATATTCTTCAAAGAGACCCTTCAGGTCTACATTTTCGTCTTTGATATCGGCCAGGGCTTTTTGAAAACCTTCGACCCTGTCATTGTTGATCTCGATCAGATCATTTAAAACTTCTGCAGATGATGTACTGCTCATAGTGTTAGCATTTTAGTGACTGTTACACAAATCGAATGCCGCGCTGTCGGAGCATGATTAAGTCCCTTTAACCGGGTAACCAATGTTCCTTTTGTTGCCATACTGTGGCGGCAGTTTCCCATGGGTCTGAAGCAATCATTTCGCTATTTCAATAGGTTCAGGTTTGACTCATTCGATCCGCCCTGGGTGGTGGATACAACTTTTACAGGAATCATGCCGTAGAGGTGTCATAGTCATACTGGTCTGTGGTTTGCCTCAGACACTTTATGGCAAGAGCACCTTCTTATCTTAACTTTGACCGTTCCGCTTATTATTTTAAAAAAGACACTGACTACAAATTACATCCGGAGCAATACCGGGTTGGCAAAGGGGAACAGGGAGTACTTATTTGCGAACCTTACAAGTCCGAGCTGCTCCCATTATGGCGATTTAAAACAGGAACAATAGCAAGAAAAAGCAGTAATCAACTTTTTGAAAGGTTTTTAAAATATCTTGATGACAGTGATCTGCCAGGAGCTGACATGGCAAGAAAATTTCTGCAAATGGGTTTTACAAGGGCCAGACGCTACGCCAACTACAAAGGTGGAAAGAAGTATGACAGGGCAAACGCCTTTAAGGAACTGCCGCGCGGAACGGGTGACCCGGAAAAAGCAAAAGCAGCAGAATTGTTCTACGCAGCCTGGAAAAACGCGGAAGCAGAGGCACGGTACAAGAAATTAAAAACAGCATGGAAGAAAAAATATGGGTAACTGAAAAATAGTCAATCAAATAAAGCCGGCATGACCGGCTCTTTTGTTATGCTAAAGTTCGTATCCCAGGCTCTTTGTCCCAATAGCGATTGGCGGCAGCCTCGATAAATACTTTGGCGGTCGCGGTGACACCCTCGCCTTCCATTACAACGACATTTTTCGGCAAAGCGGCATTTGTGAAAGACTTTTATCACGCTGAATAGCATCTTCCAGGAAGGTCGTGCCGCGCAATCCACTCTTAAGACATTGCTGGGTTATCTGCTAAGTGTATTCCTGATAGCGGTAACCTATCCTTATTAGCTGTCGTAGCTTTTGATCACATTTTCGGATGACTGCCCTTTAATCTGTCACTTTTTTCCTGCAATGCTTCAATCTTTTCAGAAGCCTCGGCCTTCGTAAGGGTTTGCTCGACATGTTCTCCAGTTTCTGCAGCCAGCGTGTCAAGATAGGATTGCTGTGCCCCTGTCATGGGCTCATTACCCGTCGTCCAGTCCTCGGGGTTCTTGATCTTATTTGATTTTTCTTTTTCCATAGCATTTTTTATTTATCAGCATACAATTACAGCGCCAAAAACTAAAAATATTAGTAACACCAACTATTTTTCCTCCTTTGAACCGCAAAAATTGTTGGGAACTCCTGATTTACAGCGATTAAATTTAAGCAAGTCACCAAGCGTTTCAATGGAAAAAATCATCATGAAACCCCGGTTGCACTACATCGTCACAGGTTTCTGTAGGTTCTAAACCAGGGAGTTGTTGGCTGTCGCACACGAACAAGGTAAGATGAGTGAATTCGGTGATCGCCGGAATCGCTCGAAAAATTACTACGTCATGCTGACTTTTGCAACCGAAATGCAATGCGCGGCTCTTCATTGCTGAACACGCTGATAATGGCCAACTAATTTTGCAATAAGGTAGAAGCGGAACCACTTATTATCTCAAGTATCTCATGCAAAGAATCTTTCGCAGGGTTTTGCAGGTCGTAAAATGCTGTGATAAAAAGAGGGACGTGAGTAAATATCATTTAAAATTATGTCGCTTGTTAAATTTTAGAGGCTGATTTATACAATCACAGTTTCCGTGTAAATTGAATAACACTATGCAATCATTAAGGTATAAACATTACAGTAGTGGTGTAAATGTATTGGGAATAGATTAACTGAAGATATTTTATTGTCTTGGATTTTAAAGGTAAGTTACAGGAACTAATAAGCTAATGGCTTTTTTAGAAAACAAGTTTTATGAGTTACAAGACAATCGAAAGAAATAAGGCAATCTTGGCTATTGGTACGGGTGATGTATCTATTCAAAACATAGCAATGTATGAGGAGCTGGAACGTTTTAACTGGGTGCACGTTAAACGCATCAATGGAATTTTCGAAGAAATAGGGTTGACGTATTCGGGTGAGCAGCTGTTCAAACAAATCCAAAAATCCAATCTAGTCTAAATAGGCAATTTTTTTACTTACCCAATTTTTTGAGAGATCGAACCCATTGTATGTGGAACGAAAAAAGTATTAAACAGTTTATCATAGGTTACAAGTTCAGGCCCGCTGTTTCGAAGCTCGAACTCACAGCGATTGCGGCCCGGCTTGATCCCCATGAGGTCCTTTTAGCAATCATTACAGGTGTGCTCAAAACATCATACGGTATCGCCACAAAACGCAGCGGAGTAATTGTGCTCACTTCTGAAAGATTATTTATTTACAGAAGAAGTTCTTCTGAAAACATCACCTATGAGCAGTTAAAAGTTTCCGATATGTTGTCAGCTTCATTTATTAAGGGATTTTTATTCGGGTCAATCAAAGTAAACGCGTCTTACGGCAAAATAATCTTCAGGCAATGCTTTAACAGGTCTGCCAGGAAATTTGTCGGGATATTACAGGCTACCATTAAAAATTATCATAGCATTGGTCTGATTCCGCTATTTGCAGATCTACCTATTTGCGATCTGGTAAGCCGATATGAACTAAAGCAAATAGGCATCATCCGTGAAGGAGAGTTTACGGCTCAGTTTCACTGACAACAATGTGAACCAATTAGGGTAATATCAAACCATGTGTTCTAACTATTCCATCAAATTGCAACTACGTACTAATTGCAGTTGTCTGACTTGCAATTAGGTCTGTGAAAGTTCTCATCAATCATCAGAACTTTACTCTTATGATCGAATGGTCAATCTTTCTACACAAGTATTTTTAACAACCGGCTTGCTTAGCTTTGAGGTAAATATGATTATTATCGCTCCCTTTGAAGCTCTGAATTCTTTTTTAGTTTTTTATTGAACCTTACGCCACTCAATACCCTTTTAATTATAGTTTATTTGATCAGCCGCCACTTGCGCTTTTTATGCATGCTGTGGTGGTGGGACCTCTACCTGAGTCATAGGTTTCTAAACTGTTTATTGTTTCCGGTGATATTATAGATTTTATCGCAAAGGTTTTCCGGGAAACGCATCGCGAATACAATACAATAGAGGATACTACTGGACTTCCTATATGGGCGGAAGGTTATTTACCGGATGCAGGCTGATTGATCTTGATCCATCGAATGGTATGATTGCGTCAGAGGGTGATCTGCCGAGGGCCTGTGTGAATCAATCAGTTGGTTTAACCTGTTGATGACCTGAATCTCTCAAGTATTTCTTTGCAGCGAAAGGGCAGGAGTTTTTCGGCATGCAGTAGTTCCACGTGATATAAGCGGATCTTTCCTTTTGACAGCGTGACTAAAAAATCCCCATTATCAGTAATTTCATGACTGAGATAAGCGCCTAACTTTTCGTTTGCCCTATCCAGCACTGTTAATACCTCCTCAATTTGCTTCTGCCCAATCTGTGTCTTCATTGTACAACGAAGATACTCACAACTGAGGTGATGCAGCTAAGTGGATTTACTTTTAATTGTTTTCGAGTCCCGCATCCGTATCATTTGCAATTACCAGGTCCGTCTTTTAAAGACACGCAGGAAGTGATTCATCTCTATCAGGCTATTGACCGCATTAAAGGACAGTTTGGGGAGAAGCTTTTGATGAAGGCACGGGGGACATCAATCTGTTGAATCTATTTCAGGGTTTTACCTAAACCACCCTGAGGCATGGAAATTTTATGTCACTTTTGATTGTATTATCCTTTTTAACTTTATCATTCCCTACTTGCACACCCCCATACATGTAGAGTTTTGCTTCAGCAACCACTTTAATAAACTCGTCAATGAGGGACTGATACTTTTCAAATTCTTCACCCGTTTTGAGAAGCATTTCATTATTATCGGCATATAACTCATCGAAAGAACGGTGCATGATCATTTGTTTAAGTGGTTAAAATTTTTTGCAGGCGATTGCTGATACTCAGGAATGGTTCGTTTGGTATCGATTCAAAAGGGTTTTCACCGATTTGGAATTTTACAGTAAAAGAATTAAACCGGGCATGAAATTTCATGGAACAACAGGAAAGAAATATGTTGTTGTTTATAATAATAAAAGCAACAGGAAGGGATTCCTCATCGGACGTGAAAATATCGAACTCATGAACTGCCATCAATATAAGCTTTAGAAGTGAGTAAAAGGCTTATTGTCAATGACATGGTAAAAGTAGACAATGAATGCCGTCCTGACTTCGGCAAAGTTGATTTGAAGGCTCAAATCATGAAAGAGGCGATAAGCTCAAGGAAAGTTACTGAATTAAAACAGTATCACAAGTTTTTAAAGTATTTGTTATTACAACGGAATAAATGTTACCAAAAAGAATATGAGCGCCTGACGCAGCTGGAGTGCCGGATTGCGCATTGAGTGATGGCCTGGCCATCCGCAAGGGTTTTGATTACAATATGTTTCCTGTAATCATTCCGGATAAACCATCAAAATCTTCGCCTTGCTTACCACAAAGGTCAATACCCTGATGGCGCAGATACACAACAGCAAGTAACACATGCCGACGATCCTGCCAGGCCTTATTGCTGAGACCTGGTTGTACCATAACTTAACTATCGACGACATCGCGGATATCGCCAACTACGAGGTAACCTCTTAAGAAATGATCGCAAGTCGGCTCAACAAGAATTTTCTGAAATGTCCTGATCCCTATGCAATGGTAAAACATTAGGAAGTGCTGTGAGTTGGTGCTTGATTAATAAAGAAGTAGGAAAAGTTACGGGCAAAAAAAAGGGTCTTCTGTAGAAACAGACGACCTCTAACGATTGCTTGCCATATGAAAAAAGTTCGAAATATTTTTGTTATTTGAAAGTTCCCACTATCTTTAGCGCCGCCTTTAACGATTTGCCACTTCGATGGTTGCTTGCTTTTGAAAAGCTTTCCTTTCGCTTTCTGATGTAAAATTACCGGGAGCTTTGTGTTATTCAAACACAAACTGTTACCGATTTCATTATCCCCAATAGGTGTTTTAATAAATGAAACCCTTTACTGTAAAGGCATACAGCGATTTTTCTAACTCCTCCCCAACAGATAAATTGTCATTGTCGATGTTTCTTCACTGCAGCCCGATATATCTTTATTACCTGCTTGCGCTGCTTAATTGTAATTGGGAAACTTATTTAAGATCGCTTTGTCAACCAGCAGCGCGTTTTTATTTAATTAGCCACGGATAGCACAATCGTTCCGACGATAGCATGCCCGTTTCATTAGCGGCCACCGTCACACTATTATTTATGTTTTTCAAGATGAGAGCCAGGGAAAATATAAAAAAGAGGTAATAAAGGCCTTTAAGCAACAAAATTGATATTATGTGGAACAATCCGTATATCCCCCGCACCAGTTAATCTTCAATTTTGACCCGCAACTAAAGCGACGCATATGAAACTCAAATTTTACTTTTCTATTCTTTTACTTACCTTTTTATTTGACCTGCCGGAGGCAAATGCAGGTGGTGGCAACGAACCGGCATCACAATATACAGTCGGGAATTTCCTCGTTAGAATAAGCAAACAAGGCAGTCTTACGCCGCAATTCAGCATCGTAAATAAAAATGAACCAGGCAGGATTTTAATACAAACGCTGGAAGGTGTTTCACTGGTTGGTGGTGCATTTGCAACAGGAAATATCGTCATGCATGGCGTGCCGCAAGGATCATTCAAAGTAAATGATACCATCGTAGCTAGTTATGACGGCCAGTCCATTGACCGGGTACAGGCAGATGCAAAAGGCCTGACCATTTCAGGACAGCTAAAAGGTAACGGCGGGCAAACGGGTTACCGTTTGATTTTTACGCTTGCTTCCGCAAACCAGCTCCAGTTCCGGGTAACGCTTGCGGGTGGTGGAACGCAAAGGGCGAACCGTATCTTCCTGCGTTACCTTTCCTCAAAAGAAGAACATTTTTATGGTTTCGGGGAACAGCTGACTTTTTTCGACCAAAAGAAAAACCTGATTCCCATCATGGTGCAGGAGCACGGTATTGGCCGTGGACTGCCCTTTTTTACGCAGTTGGTAGACAAAGCATTCGACGGCGGCGGAGGTAACCCATATGTTACTACCTGCCCTGCACCGCATTACATTAGTTCCAAACTCAATTCATTGTTCCTTGAAAACAAAGAGTACTGCGAATTCGATCTTCGCCGCGATGACCGGGTTTCCATCAAAATGTTTGCGGACTCACTGACCGGACGCATTATTTATGGAAAGACGCCGCTCGACTTAATCCAAGAGTATACGGGTTATACCGGCCGTATGCGTGCCTTGCCGGACTGGGTCAATAACGGCGCGATTGTAAGTCTTCAACGCGGTACAGCCGAGTTAAGACGAAGGGTAACGCAACTGGACAGTGCTGGCGTTCCGCTTGCAGCGTTGTGGGTGCAGGACTGGTGCGGGGGACGGCAGACATCTGTAGGCAGCCAGCTCTACTGGAACTGGATCTTAAGTGACTCTGCCTACCCGGGCTGGCGGCCATTTGTGGATAGTCTCAACGCAAGGAACGTCAAAATGATGACCTATATCAATCCTTTTCTGACAAATGCGCCAGGCCATGACAGCCTGTTCAGGATTGCGGAAAAAAATGGTTTCCTGGTAAAGAACAAGAAAGATTCAGTTTACCTGATCAGGAACAGTGATTTTTATGTAGGACTTACTGACCTGAGTAATCCTGCAGCCTATCAATGGATGAAAGGATTGATTACTGATAACCTGATTAAAAACGCAAAGAGCTCGGGCTGGATGGCTGATTTTGCCGAAGCCTTGCCATACGATGCCGTACTGTACAAAAATGCACCTACCAGCTACTGGCACAACCATTATACGGAAATGTGGGCACAGGTCAACCGGGAGGCGATCAACGATGCACCTGGCAGTGCCGACATGCTGTTTTTCAACAGGTCCGGTTTTACAAAAAGTCCCGGAAACAGCACGCTGCTTTGGCTGGGAGACCAGATGCAGACCTGGGACCAGTTTGATGGAATCAAAACAGCGGTGGTAGGCATGCTTTCCGCCGGAATGTCCGGGTTCAGCTTTGCGCACAGTGATATCGGCGGATACAATGCTTTTGCGGATACCCTTAAAGGCATCGCGTTTAAGATCGCCAGGGGCAAAGAACTCCTGATGCGCTGGGAAGAGCTTGGCATCTTTAACCCGGTCTTCCGCACCCACGAAGGCATTAATCCGCCATTGAGCGTCCAGTACTATACCGATAACGAGACCATGGCACATTTTGTACGTTCTGCCAAAATGTTTAAGGCGTTATCTTTCTACCGCAAACAACTGGTGAGGGAAGCGGCGGACAAGGGATACCCGGTAGTGCGTCATCCTTTCCTCGAGTTCAGTGACGATCGCAACACCTTCGACCTACGCTACCAGTTTATGTACGGCACGGAATTTATGGTAGCGCCCGTACTTGACCCAATCCTGCAGGTGGTAAGGATCTATCTGCCGAAAGGGACCTGGGTAAACCTTTGGACCGGTGAGCAGGTATCGCATGCAACCGGGAAATGGTTGATTGCCTCCGCGCCGATTGGTAAGCCCGCAATATTTTATCCCAAAGGTTCAAAAGTGGGAGAACGCTATGTGCAGGAATTAAAAGCATTAGGCGTCATCCCTCCCGATCAGTCATCCACGCCATCCATTGAAAGTCCCTGGAAGGCGACCATCTACCCCAACCCGGTCAAAGACCTGCTGACTGTGACTTTTACAGGTTCGATAAAGACATTGCCTGCTTATACCCTTACAAGTGTTACAGGTAAAGTGATCAGCACTGGTAAACTTTCAGGTACGCAAACAAAGATTCCTATGGCGTCATTTCCTGCAGGTCTTTACTTTCTAAAGATTTATACGACAGAAAAGAATATCAGTTATCCGATTTTAAAACTTTAAAACTGTATGAGGCAATCAATGGCTTTTTAGTTGTCGGCACTCAACAATGGCAATTTCACCACATCGGCATACCTGGTACGATCGTTCAGCCGAACGAACGTACCAGCGCCTATTTTAAAATGTACACCAGAATTACTGAGCGGTATGGACAGCGGCGACAGGCATCGTTCCGCCAAAAAATACGCCCGGAAAAAACCGGTTATCTATCTCGTTGTCTGCATTTAATCAGACACTTGTTTCGACAGATATCAATTTTGTTACTTTGTAATCCTTTGAGTGTTGATTGGGAGCCCTTGAATACATCCAGTTCGTATTTTTGGGAATGTCTGCCAAAACCAAGGCCCCTCCCGTTGGTAAATACCCCGGATGGTGGATATTGCTAGTTTTACTGTTTGCCGCTTTACTTGTAAATAGTCAATCAGTTCGCGTTCTTTCCACAAAGGACGGCTTGCCGCAATCCTTCATTTCAGGACTTGCTCAGGATAGTACAGGATTTATATGGATAGGAACGCGCAATGGCCTTGCCAGGTACGACGGAATTCAGTACCGGGTTTTCCAACATGATCCAGGGGATAGTGCTACATTAGCCTCCAATACGATCGCATGGATAAACAAAGACAATCATAACCACCTGTTGATTGAACATGAGTCCGGTGAGATGGACCGGTTTGATCCCGTCTCAGAAAAGATCATCCATATCATTACAGAAAAATATACACGACAATCTGCGTTGGAGTTTGTGCGGCGGGGTTGGATAGCGGATGCGAATGGAATGATATGGGGATTGATGAAAAAGGGTGGAATGAGTAAATTTAATCCTGTCGACCACACCACCAGGGAATATGCAATGTTCTCAGGACTGCCATTCAATGACTTACATGGATTAATGCAAAGCAGGTCTGGCAGAATATGGGTGCTATCCCAATATGGCCTGAGCGTACTGGACACTGTTACCAATAAGTTTGCAAATACTGAGATAGCTGGTCAGCAGTTTAATACGTCACTGGAATTCCGGGACGTGGCGGACCTCCACGAGCGTAACAATGGCGAAATCATGTGGGGTGACCGTCGTTATCTTTATTTTTTTAATCCTTTAACAAGTACAATTCGTAAAACTGTACTGCCGGTGTATTCGATGCTCGGTATTCTTTGGATCCGGAGCGGAAGCGACGGTCAGGAATACCTGGAAACCAATGGCGTTGTTTATCGGTACTCAGATGAGCTGGGTCTGCAGCCGATCGGAAATGCAGCGTTAAAAGATCCGATGGATGCAAGATCGTTTTTAATAGACAAATCCGGAATGGTCTGGATTGGCACCAATGCGGCAGGCATCCACCAGCTGGATCTCCAGACACCCTTTTTCCGCTCCTATCCACAAACAGGGTACTTTCCCGGCGGCCTGCTCGAAAACGAACTGGGGTTATCCTTAAAGGAACTCTTTGACTGGAGGCCGGGCAACGAATCCTTCCTTTCTTCAGGCTATAGTTTCAGGTGGGCCTACGACCGTCAAAACCACTTGTTCATCTCGCTGAAATATTCCATCTATCGCTATGATTTTATTTCAAAGCAGATTGTTAAGCTGCCCGCTTTAAAGATCAATGGGGAGGTGTTGCAAATTAATGCGCTTGCACTAAGGCCAAATGGGGAGGTGATTTCCATCGGTTATGATGGCGGCATCTACGGGTTAGATTCGACACAAATCGGCTGGAAGGAACTCATAAAACCGGGTGCTATTTCATCATTGATTGGAAGGAATCCCGGTATCCTTGATCTGGTGGCGGATGAGGCGCATGCCTGGATTACAACCGAACGGGAGGGGCTGTTGCTCGTCGACCTTCAATCAGGCCAGTTTACAAGGATACGAGATAACGAAAGCGACAAATCACTGCCGACAAATCAGTTGCTTAGCATAAAACAAGACAGGTCTGATGAAGATATATTATGGATCGGTAGCTATCAGGGATTAATACGCCTGGATAAAAAAACACTGTCTGTCAGAAATTTTACGGTCAGGGACGGCTTGCCGGACAATACGATCTATGCAATCGGACAGGATAATCATCGGAACCTCTGGCTCAGTACCAACAAAGGCCTTTGCAGGCTAAATACCGAGACTTTTGCTGCAAGGAACTTCAATGCTGCCTACGGATTGCCAGGCGATGAATTTAACCGCTTTCATCTTCTGCCGCTGGCACTTCCAAATCTTCGTCTTGGTTTTGGAGGAACAGAGGGGTGGACCATATTCGACCCAATGGCTATTAAGGACGATGATTTCAATCCCCCGGTTGCAGTCACCGGTATCAGGATAAATAATGTCGAGTTGCCAATTTCAGGCGGAAATCCAATTTTGAAATTGCCTTTGAATACTGCCACTAAAATTACGCTGTCCTACGAAGACAATTCGATCTCGCTTGCATTCGCAGGATTGCAATTCAATCAACCCGGGGACATAGTGTACCGCTACCGGCTGGAAGGCTATGATGATCAATGGATTTCCGCAGGTCATACACCTGTTGCCGTGTATACAAAAATTCCCCCGGGCCATTACACGCTGTTGTTAAATGCAAGCAATACCAATGGTAAATGGAGCAACCATATTAAAAAACTTGACCTGGTCATTAGCCCTCCATGGTGGCGTACCTGGTGGTCCTATTCACTTTATACAATTGCGCTTGCCTCAATAGTGCTCCTCTTTATCAATTTCCGGATACGTCGCGGAATTGTAGCCAGAGAAATGTTGCTGAAAGATATAGAGGCAAGGCAGCTTCGTGAAATGGACGAGGTTAAATCAAGATTTTTCTCTAACATTACCCACGAGTTCCGGACACCGCTCACACTGATGATGGGTCCGGCTGAAAAATTAAAAACCATTCAGCCAGGTGATCCCGAGCACGGTAAACTGGTTAACACAATCCTGCGTAACGGCGGGCAACTGATTGGATTGATTAATCAGCTGCTGGATCTGGCAAGGCTGGAAGCAAGGGCTTTTCAGCCGAAAATGAGGCAGGCAGACCTGGCAGTGACAGTAGGGGCAGCGGTCTCCTCGTTTGAAAATGATGCCGAAAGGAAAGGTATCACTGTCACTTCCACGATAAGTCTCCAGGACAGGCTATGGAACTTTGCACCGGAAGGACTGGAACAAATGATCAATAACCTGCTTTTTAATGCAATAAAATTTACGCCGGCCGGGGGGAAAATTGAGGTTCTGCTGAAGCAGCAGCATGCCGGGGTAATGTTAACCATCAGCGATAACGGACGTGGAATCCCTCCTTCTTCCATGCCTCACATTTTTGATCGGTTTTACCAGGCCGGAAATCATGAATCGCCGGGAACAGGCATCGGACTTGCGATTGTAAAAGAACTGGTAGAAGTTCAGGGGGGAACAATCGAGGTTTTCAGTCAGACAGAACCGAACTTAGAAGGCACCACAGGAACCAGATTTTTAATTTTACTTCCTTATCAGGCCGTAGAAGGGCAAGAAATAACGCACACCAACGAGGAAACAGAAGAAACGGGAAAGCCATTTATTCTTGTAGTCGAAGACAATGCTGAAATGGCCTCGTTCATCATGGACAGCCTTCGGGACAATTTCGAAGTAAGTCATGTGACTGAAGGCCGGTCTGCACTTGACTGTTGCCTTGAAAAAATGCCGGATCTCGTAGTCAGCGATGTGATGATGCCAGGTATGGATGGCTTCCAATTTTGCAGGCAACTAAAAACAGATATCCGGATCAGCCATATTCCGGTTATTTTATTGACTGCAAAAACCACACAGGAACAGATCATGGAAGGGCTTCGTTACGGCGCAGATGATTATCTTACCAAGCCGTTCCATCTGCAGGAGTTGCTTTTGCGAATCAACAATTTGCTTTCACAGCAAAATCGCCTAAGGGAGCACCTGTTGCAAAATAGTAAGGAGGTAAAAGTGACCACACCGCCTCCGGTGGTGACTGATCCATTTTTAGAAAGATTTTACGCCTTCATTGAAGAGCATCTGGATGATCCCCAGTTTGGTGTTGAGCAACTTTGCGGATTACTGGGGTTGAGCCGTACCAGTCTGCACCGTAAACTAAAAACGCTTCTTGGAATGCCTGCCGTGGAATTAATCAGAAACTACCGCCTTCAACGTTCGCTAAGGTTTTTGCAGGAAGGCAAAAGTATTAATGATACTGCCTACCTCGCCGGTTTTAGTAGTGCTGCTTATTACATCAAATGCTTTAAAGAATCGAATGGATTAACCCCGGGAGAATATATTCAGCAGCGAACTTCTGCTGGCTGAAACATTTTTAATATCAGTGTAACAAATCTCTTATACCTGCGATACAAAATTGTTACGCGGCAGTGTGATTATTGATATACTTTCTGCAGGAAACATTCCAATTTTACATCACCATCTAACTGCGCAGCCAGGTTTGGTAACGGCAAACGATAAATGCCGTTTCTGGACTACACGAATTTCATCTAATTGACTTTACATACATTAAGGAAATTAAATTATTAAGGGTTATTCATTACGAAACTTATGACACAGGCGGGCATACCGACTATCATGGGGCGATGAACTATACAGCAAAAGTGGATGCAAAATATGCGCCCTTGAAAATTGCTGATTTCACCAAAGCTGATGAATTTAAAGTAGAACTGATTGCCCATCAACAGGGAAAAACCGACTTCCTGATTTTCATAAAAATGTGCGCCGAAACCGGTATCGAAAAATGGAAAGTCTACATTGAAAATATGACCTGCACATATTTTGACAGAACAAATGCCTCAGACATCTTAAAGCAAGCCAACAAATAAATACAATTTATATGATTTTCAAAAATGAATTACACAATGAATTTGGCACCTGGCCACTGGGCTATATACCCTATGGCGGTATTGATTATGGTGAAATAATGGCCGTCGCAGACCGGATCGGCAATGGTGATGATGCAGCATATTATGATAGCTGGATGAAATCGGCAGAGCAATTTGCGTCAGATGCCGCCGCAGCATTGGATGCAAAGCACCCGGCAGTAGCGAGGGAGCTTTTTCTTAAAGCAAGTGAATGTTACGCCGCCTCCTACCATCCGATCTACGGTTTTCCAGTGGATCCCCGTTTGCTTACAGCGTTTGATAAGCAGACACAAAACTTTGAAAAAGCAATGTCCTTGTCAGACGACCCAGTAAGCTATCATGAGATCCCCTTTGAGGATACGCATTTACCCGCATGGTTCATCCCCGCGGCAGGCAGGGCAAATGAAAAAAGACCGCTGATCATTTTTACCAACGGTTATGACGCCACCATAACTGACCTCTGGTTCTTTGCAGGTTCGTATGCATCACAGCGAGGGTACCACTGTATACTCTTTGATGGCCCGGGACAGGGAGAAATGCTGTATAAAAAAAATCTGCCCTTGCGTCCTGACTGGGAAGCCGTGGTAAGTGCCGTTCTTGATATCGCAGAGAAGATAGCCGTAGTTGATAACGAGCGCATAGCGGTTTATGGCCTGAGTCTAGGTGGTTATCTCGCTCCGCGAGCTACTTCCGGCGACGCAAGAATCAAAGCCTGCATTGCAGACCCCGGTCAATACAGTGTAGCCAACGGTTTCCGGCGTGCCCTGGTTGGTCTTCATCTGGCTACTTCGGAGGAAGTGAAGGACCTGAGCAATTTAAGTCCGGAGATATTGGAAAAGATGTCGGCCGTTATCAGCGGCAACCGCAAATTGACCTGGACCATTGTGCAGCGGGGTTTCTGGGCAAACGGGGTAAACAATCTGAAGGATTTTTTTAGTGTAAGCGACCGGTTTACCATGGAAGGAAGGGTGCAGGAGGTCAGGTGTCCGACCCTTCTCACCCTGGCGGAAAATGATTCGCTCACCGCTGAGACCGAGTTATTTTACGAGGCACTCTCATGTCCTAAAAAAATGATCAGGTTTCCTGCTGATCGGGGGGCAGGTGATCACTGCGAAATGATGAATCGCTCCCTGGTTAACAGGCTTTCCCTGGACTGGCTCGACGAAGTTTTTCAATAACCCAGAAGTTGCTTTAACCGATCGCCGATCATTCAAAATAATAAAGATCAGGGCTCCTTACAGGGCCCTGAAGCGCTATATCCAATAATACAAAATCATCCACGCATGCCTGCAATAAAAGGACAAAGGGCAGATCGGCTTACCTCTGTGATGAAGATCAGCATTGTGCTGCTGCTTCCGATCGTCTTTATCTTCCTTGACTATTCGCAAACGCGAACGGCGGTTGACCCGTCACTGATCGGGAAGTGGTCTGTCTTCTGGGGTAACGGCGTTTATCTTTTTGTTACCGGAGGCATAACAGTGGTCAAAAGTTTGTTACAAAAAAACCTGTCGCCTAAATGCCTGGTTCCTGGAGTAGCCAAAACATGCATCAGTTTACCCGGCCTTGTTTCAATCATAACTCCTCAGTGGCGGCTCTTGTCTGCCCTGGTTGGGTGTTGCTGCTGGTGTTTGCTAACGTTCAGGTATGCCGGCAGGAAAGACGGTAGCATAGATGAACTGATCAGGCAGTTATGCGCATCTATTCAATGCCTGAGTATGATGCTCTACCTGTGTTTTTATTTTTTTTACCAACCTTCCACGATTGTCAATTGATGAATCCGGCATTTTACCACCATCCGCAGCAGCCTGACAGGAAGCCCGACTTCGATCCTGAAATGCTTTCGCGTATCGCTGCAGGCGATGAAGAAGCCTTTATTCAACCCATACTGTTGGTTGAAGTATTCCAAAATATATCTAAACCCGATCACCGGTTTCAGTGCCCGACGTGGAATGGTGGAAATGGAAGATGATGCACAAGCCAGAAAAGCAATAGAAGCTTTGCAGGGAAAAATTTTGGACAAGTGCCCGCTGAACATCAAAATTGTCAAGGAAGAAAATGAAAGTAAGTCTGGACACAAGTAATCACGCGCCGCTGTTGTTGATTACCCTGAATATCCGTGACACCAGCCAAGGCATCTGAAGCTTACGGTACTATTGTTGTAATAATAGTTGTTAATTAAAATTACCCCTATGGTACAGATACTGAAAATAGAAAAGACTTGGGACGAAGTAAAAGCGCTGATCACGGAAGTGGAACCAAAACTGGCAGGCGAGGATTTATCCTATGATGGTAAAGATGCGACACCACTATTGCAAAGATTATCAGCAAAAGTGGGACGCGATGAAGCGCATGTAAAAGATTGGATTGAAAGCTTGTCATCCAACAGGGGGAAAGCTTATTAGTTAGTTACCTGTTACCAGGGAATAATCTCGGGCAAATGATCCGGACGCCTCGTGCAGCATTTCCGACGCTTCATGCGGGATATATTTGTAAGGGTGGAGACTTTTTAATTATTTGCCCTTATGCAGCCACAAAAGCTTAATGACAGGTGGGTTACGTTAACAGGGATTACTATCTATACCCTTGTGCACTTGCTGGAAGACAGGAAGGATCTGCTGTATGGTCACGATATCCGTTATATTATTTCCTTTCTGATCAGCGTAAGCAGTGTGGTTTCAATGTGGCTGGCAAACTGGTGGATCGTAAGGATGGGTCGGACCAGGTACCCGGGTCTCACGCTCTCTTTAAAGCGGATCGTCATTACAGGTATATGTTCCCTGGTAGTGTCCGTCGGCATAAACATGTTTTTTTATGCTTTAAGCATGCGGTTCACCCCTGGCTTTAACCCCGAGATGACGGTTGCCCTTTTTGTCAACTGGTCAATCAACATGGCCATGTATATCTGGATCACTGACGGCATGTATGAGGCGGTTTACAGGCATCACCTGCTTAGAGAGCTAAACCGGCGTCGCAATGAAATTTCCACTAGGCGCATGAAGTCGGAACTGGACACGCTCAGAAACAGGGTAAACCCGCATTTTTTGTTCAACAGCCTCAACACGCTGAGTGCCCTGATTTATGCAGATCCGCAAAAGGCAGAGTTATTCGTGGAAGAGCTTTCCGGCGTTTACCGCTATTTGCTTCGAAACAACGGGGAAGAAATGACCACGCTTCGAACGGAGATGAAATTCATTGAATCTTATCTCATGCTGCTGAAGATCAGATTCGGGGAGGGGCTGGTAACCGCTCTGATGATTGAAGAAAAATTTCACAATTTACTCTTACCCCCGTTGTCGCTGCAATTACTGACGGAAAATGCTGTAAAACATAATATCGTTTCCAGGCAGATGCCGCTCAGGCTGGCCATCAGAACAGAAAGTGGGAAACTTGTCGTGGAAAATAACCTGCAGCGGAAGAAGCAAACAGTTCCGTCGGAAAAAACAGGCCTCAACTATATCGTTTCAAGGTACGCCATACTTGGCCATGCTGGTGTCGAAATAGCAGAAGATGAACAATATTTTACGGTTAGGCTGCCACTGCTTGCACCCTTGCCGGAGGAAGTAAAATCAACCAATGTACAAGCTCAATGATACCTGGATAAGGGTAGGCGCTATCCTGTTCCTCACATTTATTCAACTCTTTAATAACGGGTTGCTGCCATTCTTTGTCACCGGGAATGATGGTGGGCAGGTATTGTATGTGTTGGCTTACAACCTTGTTTACTGGGAAACGAACAGAGCCATTCTCCTTTGGCTGTATAAGAGGATGGATGGACATCCAACAACGGCCCGCAGATGGTTGATTGTAACAGCTTGCTGCGTGCCTGCTACATTGCTCTTAAGAATAGGTTCTTTGTATGCAAGACATTCTTTATTTGGTATGGACCTTCCACCATTGCCTGATATGCTTGAAAGCTCCTTCATCGCAGTACTCGGAACCTTATGGCTGATCATCGGTACTTATGACATATTGTACAATAATACCGAATCTGTTAAAACGGAAAGAGAAACACAGGAGCTGATTGCTGCAGATTTGCAGAGCAGGTATGATTCACTGATGGGACAAGTCAACCCCCATTTCCTGTTTAATAACCTCAATGCACTCAGCGTGCTGATCAGTAAAGACCCTGAACGCGCTGACCGATTTGTGGAAGAGATGAGCAGTGTCTACCGTTATCTCCTGAATAGCACGGAAGAAATGCTTACACCACTGCACCGGGAAATCAGGTTTATCCACAGCTACCTGCATTTATTGAAAACGCGCTTTGGAGAAGGGCTCGAACATTTCATTGAGATCGATCCGGAAATGGATAACCGCAAAATACCACCGATGAGCCTGCAATTGCTGGTTGAAAATGCAGTCAAGCATAATCTTGTGGCGCCTGAAGAACCATTGAAGCTGAAAATCTTTACAGCAGGAACTTCCCTGGTAGTCACCAACAATCTGCAACGGAAGAATAAAACGGTGGTATCCTCCGGCATTGGTTTGTCGAATATTATCTCACGTTACCGGTTGCTGAATCAGCCACCGGCAGAGATCGAAGAGACAAACACGAGCTTTACGGTGATGTTGCCACTCATAAACGCATAAATAAAAAGATTATGAATGTATTTATCGTAGAAGATGAAGAGTTAGGTGTGGAGCGGATGATCAAACTGCTGACACAGATTGATCCTAAGATCATTGTCGCCGGTACGGCAGGCAGTATCGAACGTGCGGTGGAATGGTTGAACCATCATCAACACCCGGAACTGATCCTGATGGATATAGAGCTCAGCGATGGACAGAGCTTTGAAATCTTCAAGCGGGTAGAAGTGCGAAGCGCTGTTGTCTTTACAACCTCTTATGACGAATATGCACTCAAGGCATTTAAGGTGAACAGCATTGATTACCTGCTAAAACCTGTTAAAAAAGAAGAATTGAAAGAGAGCATTGATAAGTATTGGCGGCTTCATCAGATCCGCAACGCAGCATCCGCTGCGCCCATCGACATAGAAAAACTGATCCGGGAGCTGCAGGTTCAAAAACCCGAGCCCTCCTTCCGCAGCCGGTTCCTTGTTAAATACGGGCAGCGGCTGGTCTCCGTGGAGACGAGTGATATCGCCTACTTTTTCGCTGACGGCCGCTTCACCTATTTTATTACCTGGAGCAAGCTCAAATATCTTGTAGATTATACGCTGGAGGAACTGGAAAGCATGCTTGATCCGGTTGAGTTTTTCCGTGCCAATCGCGGGCTGACCGTTCATATCCGTGCAATTATGGAGATTCATACTTTTTTCAATGGGAAACTGAAACTGGATCTTAAGCCGGACACCGGTCAGGAAGCGCTGGTAAGCCGTGAAAAAGCCGGTTCCTTCAAAGAATGGATGGGTAAGTAAAGGTTAGCTATGTTAAATTACGTCATAAAAGCACTCAGCATCGGAGCAGCACGCTATTTCTTTGAGAAATCATAACCCCAGTTTTTAAGCGAATAATTCCACTTGGTTTCCGATACATCACCATCGGGTTTTTGCGCTTTATGCCGGCTGATATAGGCAACGACTTTATGCATGTGTTTATAATCGGAAGCTGTTAAGTCTGCTTTTTTCTTCTTTAAAATTGCGATAATTTTCTTCCCCGACTTGTGGCCGATTGCTTCTCCATCTCCGCTATCCAGGCCAGTGTTTTTGGATTCGTTTGTGGTCAGCCATTTCTCTAATTGCAGGGGCGTCATATTGACCAGCGACTTAAAGTGTTTGTATACTTCTGCCTGGTCTTGTTTGACCGCAGGCTTTGTACTTTTTGCCATATCTTTTACCGATAGAAGTAGCAAATAAACTGCCAGCAAATAAAGTGGTCACTTATTGCATATGGCTTGCTGCAAACTCACCTGGAGACAAGTCCGTTAATATAATCCAGCAAAGAAATCTTTCCGCGCAACACATCTGCCGGCGTTTCTTTACTGTCAAGCGTTGCCTGTGTCATCCGGATAAAAGAGTCTGCTGATGCACTGGAAAAGCCTTGCGAAATTAGTGTGTCTTTCCATTTCTCCCGTGGTGTTTCCACTGCTTTGACTTCCTTTCCGAGGGCATCGGAAAATGCAGCCGCAACATCCAGTGCGCTGTATTGTTGGGGTCCTTCGACAAAATATAAACCTGTATGATCTTCCGCTTCAAGCAGGAAACGGGCGGCAAATGCACTGAGGTCCTCCGGTGCAACCATAGGCAACGCAAAATCTACCGGGTAAAATGAATGCACGATGCCTTCTCTGTTAGCAGTCTTCAGGGACATATCCCAATTGCTCATATAATAAGCGCCCCTGACAATAGTAGTGGGTATGGTTTGTTGCATCAGCCCCCGTTCAAAATGATAAAGAACACCAAGATCGCCTAAGTTTTTGCCCGGTTGCGCACCGTAAGTAGATTGAGCCACGATTTTTTTAAGACCACTCCCCTGCAAAGCCTTCAGGATAGCGTCAACAGATGTTGTTTCTTCCACTACCGCATCGAGATTTGGCGGGGATGGCGGATTTAAAAGGAAAGCATTGTCACCATGTTTAAAAATATGGTTTAATGCCGACGAATCTTTTACATCGGCTACTGCGCTACGCGCTCCAAGTTGTTTCCAGTCATCTACCTGATCCTGTTTGTGCAGCACGACCAAAACTTCCTGTCCCTGTCGTAAAAGTGATTGAGCCACTGCCGACCCAACATGTCCGTTTGCACCAAGTACGATAGTCATATGATCTTATTTTTTTCAAAAACAATATCTCCGTTTTGCTCAAATACGATGCCATGCAATTTTGATGGCATAAGATTGGTGATGGAAAGTATTCAACTTAATACCATGATAGAAAGTTTCACGATAAAAGTCGAGAACGAAATCCTGGAAGAGCTCAGAGAAAGATTACGCAGTACAAGATGGCCTGACGAGCTTGAAAATAAAAATTGGGAATACGGAACCAACAAAGAACGCCTGAAAAAATTATGTAATTACTGGGAGCATGATTTTGACTGGAACAAACAGGAGAAATACCTGAACAGCTTTCAACATTTTAAAACAAAAATTGGTGACACTGATCTTCATTTCATTCACCAAAAAGGTACGCGAACCCGTTCTGTCCCACTGATTCTAACGCACGGGTGGCCCGATTCATTCGTGCGTTTTCTCAAGATAATACCCTTACTTACTGAAGCAGACAAAAACGGCTTTTCATTTGATGTCGTTGTCCCCTCCATACCCGGTTTTGGATTTTCATCTATTCCGGGCAAACCAGGAATGAACCCGGAGAAAATTGCTGAACTTCTCAACCATCTGATGACAAAGGAGCTCGGTTATCAAAAATACGCAGCGCATGGCGGTGATTGGGGAAGCAGCATCACTGAACAACTGGCCAAAAAACATGGAGCTAACCTGGTAGGAATACATCTCACCGACATTCCCTTTCGTCATTTATTTGATATTCCGGCAGAAGATTTGACGCTTCGGGAAAAGGATTATTTAGCAACCGGGCAAAAGTGGAGCCAGACGGAAGGCGCCTATGCGATGATTCAGAGCACCAAACCTCAGACACTGTCCTATGGGCTGAATGATTCCCCTGCCGGTCTTGCAGCATGGATCATTGAAAAGTTCTACAGATGGAGTGATAACAAAGGCAAACTGGAGAATTCCTTTTCAGACGATGAACTACTAACAAATCTCACCATCTATTGGGCCACACAAACGATCAATTCAGCCAATCGCCTCTATTTTGAGACACAGCAGTCTGTGTTGAACAAAAAAGATAAAAAAGTGGAGTTACTAAAAGTGCCGACCGGCGTAGCAATCTTTCCCAAAGACCTGATCGCGGCACCAAAAGAATTTGCGCAACGCATCTTCAACATCCAGCGTTGGACGCACATGAAAGAGGGTGGCCACTTTGCTGCAATGGAAAAACCGGAGTTGCTTGCCAGTGAAATACGTACGTTCATACTTTCCATCACCAACAGAGTATAGCGTACATCATCACATTCATCTCCGGCACGATCATATCTGGCAGGATTTTTTAAAATATTTTCTAAACGAAACTTATGAAATCAAACACAAACAGTTCCCGTGGTCGCGCACAGGACCGCGCAAAAGGCAGTAAGACAACTGGATGATTCCACACAAAAACAGCTGGCAAAACCGGGCGATGACTCATTGATAAAAGAAATACTTTCTGTAGTAGGAAGGGTTATTACCAGTCTTTTCCAGTACAACTTTAGAAACAAAAAAGATTCTTCTATTTTCTAAATGTACTCAGGAACCCTTTTGGGCTGCCACTTTCTTAGCGGATTTTTTAGCAGCAGATTTTTTTGGTGCAGCCTTTTTAGCGTTTCTCTTCTACTCCCTATCATTTTTCCCATGCCATCAATTTAGGGTGTTATCTCTACAGTTGAGACAATGCTTGATATAAGTCCTTTGGTTATCAAAATAATCAATAACGAAAAATTCTGATGCACGCCACTGCCGCTTTAGCTACAAAGGCAATGGACATGCAGAGAATTTTGGTGGCAGCTGAGTCAGGAATCCATCACAGCTTCGGGCGCGCATGCCTTTATCTCAAGATCTTTTACGCTTGATGGGCTTCTCTCTGTGGTGAAACGTACTTTGGCTTGATAATAGCAGCCTTTAAGTCCTAATCTATACTTATGTTTCAAAACTCCTCCGGTAAATCAGTGCTGCTTGTGGATGGCGATGTACATTTTTGCAAACAGACCAGTGAACTGCTTCAATCAAATGCTTATTCGGTCACTGTGATGCATATGGCTTCTTCTGCTATTGATACATGTAAAAAGCATCTGTATGACCTGATCATCATCGATGAGCGGTTGCGCGATAAAACAGGCATGGAACTGATGTCTATACTCCGCTCATTACAGGCTTCTGCAAAGATTGTCTTAAGCAGTTTTACGCCTCAGATCAGGTATGTGGTCAATGCCTTAAAACAAGGAGCTGATTATTTCCTGTCCAAACCTTTTGGATTTGCTGACATCAGCAATGTCATGAATCATCAGCAAATGCAACCGACGTTTTTTACAAAAGTCCCGCAGCCAGCACTGGCTACAAAGCCTTTCTGGGACACAGCCTCCTTAGCAATGAAGACGGTACTTAATGAAATCGTCCTGGTAGCGTCAAGCGACTACAGTGTGATCATCTACGGCGAAAGCGGATCGGGAAAAGAAATGGCAGCAAGACTCATCCATGAAAAAAGCCTGCGAAAAGAACAGCCGTTTGTTGCCGTTGATTGCGGCACGCTGACCAGGGAACTTGCTGGTAGTGTATTCTTCGGCCACGTAAAAGGAGCTTTCACCGGTGCCATCGATGACAGGATTGGCTGCTTTGAGCAGGCGGACGGAGGCACACTTTTTCTGGACGAAATCGGTAATCTCCCGACAGATATACAAACCTATTTATTACGCGCGATGCAGGAAAAGAAATTCCGGAGGATTGGCGGTAATAAGGAAGAAGTTTTTAATGTACGCGTCATTGTAGCTTCCAACCTGGACCTAAAATCGGCAAGTGATGCAGGTCATTTCAGGGAAGACCTTTTTCACAGGTTAAATGAGTTCCGCATCGATTTGCCCGCGCTGCGCGATCGACAGGAAGACCTGCAGGCTTTATGTACTCATTTTATCAGTGAAGCCTGCACGGAATTGGGTAGGCAGCAAAGTGAACTTTCCGCAGCAGTAGAACAGCGCTTTAAGGAATATGCCTGGCCGGGAAACATAAGGGAGTTAAGAAATGTGATACGCAGAGGTTGTCTGTTGACCGGTGAAGCGCTCATCCAATTGTCCAGCCTGCCAGGTGAACTGAACCCGCCTGTGATACAGACACCTATTGCGGAAGAACTCTCTGCAGCAAAAGAGCCCATGAATAGAAATGATTTAAAAAGTGTTGTGGAAATTCACGAGAAGAGGGTCATTCTACTTACTCTCCAACAAGCAAAGTATAATAAAACACGAGCTGCCGAAATAATGAACATTGATCGCAAGACCCTGTATAATAAGATGAGGACTTTTGATATACCTATAAGTTCAGTTGGTCAGGCAACGGTTGTGTAGCAAATGAAGAAACCCCGACGAATCGAGGTTTTTCTAGGTCGCTTTAGAACATAAACAATAATTTCGCAGGATATTGAATAAATGATAACATAAATACCACAATTTTTAGACCATCTGTCCCCTTTCAACCAATCATTTTATTCATAGGGAAACCAATCTTTGAAGACTTAATAAAACGATTGAATTTGGCTTTAAGATATGTTCTACACATATCAGCAAGCAATTATTTTAAAGGTTAGGTGCGACTCCATCGGGGTCGCATTTTTTGGCCTTCTTGACTCCCTGTAGAGAAGGTACATGCCTCGATCAGGCCGGTATAACGTCAATAGCAGAAATTTTCCCAACTGATACAGATATTTGGACTGATTCCGTTTCATGAATGGTAAAAAGATAGTTGCAGCCATTGTCGATTCGGTAACGCCTCGTCTCATCATTCCTGACAGGAAGTTCGAATTGTCGCGCATTTCCACGCTAAGCAACAATTTCTACGAAATACAATACTCAAACGTTTGATTTTCCATTGTAGAAATTGATGTCATAGCGATTGGGACACCTGTCAGGAGAACAATTTTTATGAAGGACAAAAACAAAGTATATTTTCCCAATTCTTCCACCGGCAATCCGGAGAACAAAAAAATTGAACCAGCGAAGCAACCTGAATTGGAAAAGACTTCTGAGGAAACAACAAAATCTCTCGAAGACGGCAAAAAAGCTATAAAGGTGAAGCAATCTCAAAAACATCAAATTCGCGCAGAAGACTATGACAAAGACACTCCGGCTTCGTGGCGAAACGAAGGATAAGACTTATATTTTTAAAACAAGCACCATACAATGAAATCAAAGAGTTCTACATCAAAAAACAACGCTGCAAGCGCCGCAGTAGATGCTATTTAAAAGAGTTTTTACTGACGAAATCAACGATATCTACTATGCGGAAAAACACATTACGAAGACTTTTCTGAAGTTAAAAAAGGCCGCTGGGTCAGCAGAATTGATTGTCTGCTTTGAGGAACACCTGGTTCAAACAAAAACACATGTAGAAAGGCTGGAGCAAGTGTTTGAGCTGTTGGGCAAAAAAGGCACAGGCAAAAAAATGCGAGGCCATAGAAGGTATCATCAAGGAAGGAGAAGGAATCATTGAAGAAACGGAAGCAGGGACATATACAAGAGATGTAGGACTTATACTTGCTGCGCAAAGTGGAACACTAATAAATAGCCACTTATGACGGTCTGGCACAACTTGCCATCAAGCTTGGTCTGCAACAGATCGCCGACCTACTCAACCAAACGCTGGCAGAAGAAAAAGAAATAGACCAAAAGCTGACGGGCGTAGCTGAAAACAATATCAATTGCGCAGCAGCAACTGAAGAATAGGTATGGCTCAAATATAAATTATCTGCGCCCTGAGACTCGGGGCGCATTTTGCTAAACATATCTTATGAATCCAACGGTTATCGGTATTGTTGCAGGCATATGCACTTCTGTTTCACTGCTGCCACAACTCATCAAAATAATTAAAGAAAAGAAAGCAGAGGATCTTTCATGGGGGATGTTGGTGACACTTGTCAGTGGTTTAATCCTTTGGTTGATCTATGGCTTTATAAAAAAAAGAAATATCCCGTGCTTTTCACTAATCTGTTTGCAGTATTCATTAACACACTTATCATCATTTTTACTTTTCGATATAAACGTTCCTAAGGTTATAAATAAAAAACATGGCCAAGTCTGCTCGAAGATTTTTTACTTCGTGAAAAAATCACCCACTCTGATAATGAGCGCATCCCTGAAAGAGTCGTGAACGTACGCGGCTCTGCAGTACACGGGTTCTTTCAGGTATACGAATGATTTGAGAAGTACAGTAAAGCAGGCTTTCTTAATAATTCATCAAGAAAGACGCCTGTTTTTGTCAGGTTCTCTGCAGTACCAGGCTCAAGAGGTTCAACAGACCTGGCCAGTGATGTTCGTAGTTTTGCCGTAAAATTGTATACGGAGGAAGGAAATTTTAACCTCGTAGGCGACAACACTCCTGTCTTTTTTATTCAGGATGAGAACAAGTTTCCGGACCTGATCCATTCGGTGAAACGGGAACCACATAACGAAATACCTCAAGCTGCCTCTGCGCATGACACGTTCTGGGATTTTATCTCGCTCATGCCCGAATCTACGCACATGATTGCATGGCTGATCAGTGATCGTGCCATCCCCAGAAGTTACTGCATGATGGAAGGCTTTGGGGTGCCTACCTTCCGTTTCATCAATGCAAAAGCTGATTCATGTTTGGTAAAATTTCACTGGAAGCCTTTACTAGGTGTGCATTCTGTATTTTGATACTATACACCAATGGCCCTCTTGTACTCTGGATCCTTTGCACGGTAACAGCTTGAAGATTGAAGGTCACCACCCACAAATTCTCCTGGCGCCTGCTTACATCCAATCCATTTGCCTCACAGTGATAAAAAGGTTCTTCAATAAAATAAACGCGGTGATTGGTAGAAAATCGGCTCAAAAGATGTTGCAGACGCTGGTAAACAAAAGTCCACCGGAGGTGAGAAAAACAAATGATATCTATGGCGTTTGATTGAAGAGTGGTAATATATAGGATACAAACAAGCCGCTGATAAGCGGCTGTTTTGATTGTTTGTGAAACTGTCGTAAAGACTATTTTGACTGATCGTTTTCTTCATCTTCTGCATCTCCTTGTTCCTCTTCGTCTTCATCCACAAATTCTTCTTCATCAAAATCAACAGGATCTTCTGCATCGTTGGAGGGAACATCATCTTCCTCCTTATCATCTTCACGAGCATCTTCTACATCTCCGGGAAGAAAATCCTCGACTTCAATTGGTGTAAGCTCTTCGGAGCTAATATCTGATTGGCGGGCGTCCTTGGGATCTGGACTAAAGTGTAGTTGAAATAATTTCATAACAATGGCGTTTTGTAATACTGATGCTAAAGACGTGCCGCGCATCGTTTAGCGCTTTAAGAACGCCGCGGATAAAAAAGGGGGAAATTCAATCCCCGAACTTGTTCTCGCACGAGTAATTCTTCTACGTTTGTATAAAACGATATGTATAGAATTATCCGCGAATGTTTATGGCAGAGGCTAAAAAGAAATCATCAAAAAGTTCATTTCGCGGGTAAGTGATTGTTGTTTGTTTCTTAGGTGAGAGTAACTGCGCATGGTGATGAGACACTGTATTTATATTGTAGGCCTTTTTGCGATTTAATACGTGATATAGACTAACTATCGGATTCATCTTCTTCTAAAAAATCATCGGCCGGTAAAATTTCATCGCTATCGTTTTCTTCCAAAATCAATTCTACCAATTCATCATCAGAAAGCACCTGTATAACAGTAGGCTCATCTACTCGCTGCCCAAGATCGTCGTTCAGTATCGCAGTTTTCTCAGCTTCCATATTTTCCTGATCACTTAATGTTTCAGACTTCGCAAAATCTCTGGGGAATATCATGATTTGTTATGAAGTTTACAAAAATGAAGAGTTAGCTATCCCAAAAATAGCATTCAGACATGATCGTATTGTTTACGACAACGTGATGGAATCACTGTAATCTATGTGAATCAGGAATGAACTCCCTCTAGCGCTTAAAAAGACTCGGCTGTGACCAAAACACCTGTAATGCACATTTACAATTTATTTTAATATAAATATCACTTGGATAAATAATACAAACGTATTTATTGATCAACTAAAAGACCGCCTGAAAATGGCGGTCTTTGTTATAAAACAACCTGGTATTTTAGTTAACCGGCTTTGGCCTAGAGGTTGTGTCCCGACGATGCATCTTTGTAGAATCCTTCCACTTGTTTTTTGTCGAGTCATTCCATTTCTTTTTCATCTTATGTTTGGCGGTGTCCCGTTGTGCGGTATCCTGTTGATAATAAATATCATCGCCTGTAGTTGGCTGTGCATTTCCCGACGAAACGGAATATCCTGTTATGACAGCGATAGTGAAAAACAAAATCATGTATTTTTTCATGGAAATAGTTTAATGTAGAGTGACAAGTCAAATGCCAACTGAAGTTTACGTAAGGCTCTCGGTGTTTGGTAGACAGAAATTGTAGAAATACTTTCGTATAGCGTAGTTTATTTACGCTGTGGTATGATACGCAATGTACGGCTCAAACAAATGGTGATCTGTCCAGGCATTGTTTGTGAAACATCAGTGATAAATTATCGCTCAAACAAGGAGGAAAAGTTAGACATGCATTAATTTTTGCTGAGCGCTTTTCGCCTGTGCAACCATCATCTTGATTGATGACTGGAGATTTTACAAATGAGTTGTTTGTTTTTGTTCCGGCCTCTTACCGGATCTGAGGAATATTTTCGATAAAGCATTCACTAGTTTATTTGCAACAATTTTTTTTCCGAACAGCAATACCATCACCAGCAACAACAGATAAAGGGCGGTAATCATCCCGAAAGCCAAATGCATACTGCCTATATTTTCAGCAAAAAAATACCCGGCCATTACGCTTGAAAAAACAATAATAAAAAAAGCGGTAAGCACAATTAATAGTAATCTAAACAAAGAAGCAAGTAGATGAGATATTTTTTTAACGACCTGTAACTGGATAAGTTTAAGTCTTGCCTCAATCATCTGCTCAACCTGTTTTTTTAATTGCAACAAATCCTCATTGATATTTTCTATGTTTTTTTAAGACTAACAATCATGCCTGCAATCACCAACACTTATAGAGTATTGTATTGTGTAGGGAAAGCAGGTCATATTGCGGTTAGATTGGGGCGATCTTACACGTGACGCTTTTTCTACTTCCTTGTTTTTTTCTCGCGGACGATCTTCACCAATTGACTGACACTATACCTTGTCAAGTGATGAAGGCTTTACCGAGTGATTCCCGTTGCAGTCTGGAAAAAATGCCGATTGCCGCCGTGCCTACAAATGAATGTCGTAACCGATCTGTGAAAGACGAACTATTATCATTTGGTTTTGTGTTGCGGTCAATAAATTCGTGCATATACAACGGCTTTCTCCCATTCGACAATAAAAGTGCTGGTTGCTGCAGCAACATAAAAATGTGCTATATGGTCGGAAGAGGCACAGGGATTTGCAGCGGGACGAAGGCGTATAGCAACCGCACCTGTACCACCGGAAAGTTCAGTTATCTGCTCTATCCTTACCCAATCATACCCGTTGCCCGCCTTACTTACCGGACCAGCAATATCAATTCGCACAAAATCGTCTTGCATTCCTTCATAGTTCAAGTCTGCCCCCGAACTGTCCGTTAGTTGGAATCTAACACTGATCGACCCAGCGATGAAATCCTGCTTAAAGAAGCAACGAAGACAAATGATAGAGAAGTCCAAATGGTCGGTCAGGTCGTGAACAGGATACTTCTACAATAATCTGATCCGTTCAGCCTTCAAATAGCCAGCAAGATATTTTTCTTACTTTAATTACATGTTATCCATTAACAGCATATTGAATTTATGCCCATCCGGATCCGCGAAAGCAAAGCCAAAATAGTTATCCTCATCTCTTCTCACTTCCTTGATTACCCTGCCACCAGCTTCCTTTACCCTGCTTGCAAAATCCCTGACTTCCTGCTCAGTTTCCGCTGACAAGGTGAAAATGATTTCACTGGTGTTGTCCGAACCTGATGCAAGAAATTCATCTATCCTTGATCCCTGCTCAAAAAAGTGTATCACAAAATCCTTTTCTCCAAAAAAGAAACTCGCCAGTTTAAGATCCTTATTGTATCCATTGGATCTAAATCCAAGCTGCTTATAAAACTTATCCGTTGCTGCCGCATCCTTGACGCTAAAATTGGCCCAGATCATTTGTTTTTGACTCATGTTTTTCTTTTTAATTTGACTTTATGCGACAAAACTAAACTTTCAAAACACAAAGTTCTGGGGGCAAGAAGGACAATTGGCAGGGCAATTTGTGACGTGGATGAGCGCTGCATCCACCTTGATTGCTATGTTAAATTATGCAGTATCTTTACCATGTATTCCTTCCTAAATACTCCTGATTCGCAAACTTAAAATTTCGTCACATGCAGCATCGCTTCAGCTTTGCCTACCAGGAATTGTACTATCACGCTACCGTTATTGTCAATGAAGGTCAGGTCTCCGATACAATCATGATCCGCCTTTACCCAAATTTTGAGGGGTTACGTGACATCATGTTTGTTCAGGACCAAAATAATGGATGGAAACCTTTTGTGGACATTGGGATATTAGAACAATTATTGACTCCCTATTTGCACAACCTGTTTGACAAGCAACCTGCAGCGGACAGCCCGCATCAATAAAAAACTGGTTTACTTCTTGATCTGTTATCAACCTATGAAACAGTCAACAAAAAGGACTACGCTTATTACGGGAGCATCCGGAGGAATTGGATACGCACTGGCAAAAATTTGTGCTAGCAGGCAGGAAGATCTGGCATTGGTAGCCCGCAACGGCGATAAACTAGGTTCAATTAAGAAAGAG
>Ga0207426_1000843_pt1 | contig 32375 bp, 28 predicted proteins | sample AraplaMF_Cvi_mMS_FD_184265 | JGI IMG/M metagenome (GOLD analysis project Ga0207426, IMG submission 184265) | Arabidopsis root microbial communities from the University of North Carolina, USA - plate scrape MF_Cvi_mMS (SPAdes) (version 2) | ecosystem: Host-associated > Plants > Roots > Endosphere... | reverse complement strand
GGTCCCCGTCCGGGCGGGCCGCGTCGGGGGTGTGGTCGGGCGCTGGTGGGGTGCTGACCGCGTCGGGGTCGGGGCGGGCCGCGTCCGGGGTGGTGTCGGGGGTGGGGTGGGTGCTCGGGGCGTCCGCGTCGGGGCGGGACGTGTCCGCGGTGGAACCCGACTCCGGGGTGTGCCCGCCGTCGGGGGTGTGTCCGGCGTCCGGGGTGTGGGAGCCGTCGTACGGGCTGTCGTTGCCGTTACCGCCCTGGAAGCCCTCGTCGAAGGGGGAGCGCTGCTCCGGGGGCGGCAGGGGCTGCGCGTCGGGGACGTGGTGGGCGGGGTCGGAGCCGTGGGAGGGGTTGTCGGAGGAGGACGGGTTGGTGCCGGCGCCACCGTTGTCCGGTCCGCTCCCCGTGCCCGTGCCCGCGTTGTCCGAGGCGCGGGGGCTGTGGGTGGTGGAGCCGCCGCCGTCCGAGCCGCCGCGGTTGCCGGTGCCACTGCCGGTGCCGCTGGAGTCGTTGGAGGTGGTGGAGGCACCGCCGCTGTCGGAGCCGCCGTCCGAGGTGCTTCCGGAGCCGCTGTCGGAGCCCGATCCGCTGGACGTGTTGCTTCCGGAATCCCCGGAGGACCCGGACCCGGATCCGGAACTGTCGCCGGAGCCCGACCCGCCGCTGTCCCCGCTGCCGCTGCGCGAGCCACTGCCGGAGCCGCTGTCCGAGCTGCTGGAGCCGCTGCTGTCGTCTCCGCCGCCGTCGCCGTGTTCGCCGCCGCGCCCCGCCGCGTGGTCCAGCCCGCCGCGGGCGCGGTGGCCCGCGCGGTGGCCGGCGCCGTCGCGGAGGCTCTCGCCGAGGGATTCTCCGGTGTTCTTGATCGCGTCGGTGGCGGCGCTCTGGCCCTCCTTGAGGGTCCGGCCGACGTTGTAGCCGTTCTGGGCGCCGAAGTTCTGGTTGACGGTCTGGGCGATCAGGTCGGAGGCCATGGCCTCCAGCGCGGAGATCACCGGTTCCTTGGCGGCCTCCAGGATGGCGTCCAGAACCTGTTTGGCGACTTCCTTGAGGATCTTGCGGACCATTTCACGGGTCGCCAGGGTCGCGGCCGCGCCGCCGATTTCGGACAACCCGAGGGTGAAGGGGGCCGCGGCCTGCGCCGCGATGATTTCGGCGGCGAGGATCGCCAATTGGACGATGACGGCGACCTTCATGCCGATGACCAGCGCGGCGGCGGCCTCGAAGGTGAAGGCGAGGACCTCGGCCGCCTCCGCGGCATCGTTCAGATAGCCCGACCCGTCGGCGAACTTGTCCCAGGCCTTGCTGAAGCCCTCGATGGCGTCGCCGGAGTTCTCCCCGAGCACATTGCCCGCATAGGTGTTGCCGCGGGACTGGTGTCCCTGGACCTCTGCCGCGAAGGTCCGCCAGACCTGGGCGCATTCGATGAGTTTGTCTTCATCTGCGGTCGGCCAGTTGAAGCCGAGCATCTCCAGGACCCACTCAAGTGGATCCGGCAGCATGACGGACACGATGGAGCTCCCCCGTGAAAAACGTGCATTCAGGCGTGTGACGGATGCGGGGCCCGTCGGAAGGCCACCGCGTCAGAGTGTTCGCAGCCAGTAGGTGGAATCAGTGCTGTGCAGGTCTCCACGCCGTGCGGACGACGGCATTGTCCTGGGCCGTCGGGTCCTGCCACGCCTGCTCGTTCTTGACGTGCTGCTTCATCAGCGAGTCGTTGAAGTCCTCGTTCTCCGCATGGTTCCTGGACATCGACGTCAGCGCCTTGCCGATCTCCTGGATTTTCGAGGAGAGGTGGCCCATCGACTCGTACATGCCGTCCCGCACGCCCTCGTAGACGACGCCGAACTTCTCGCCCAGGTCGTCGTCCCCCCACGGCGGGGCGCCGTCCTTGCTGTCGAACGTCGTCAGGCCGCTCATGAACTGCTGGCCGAACGACTTCTCCGGCGGCGCCTGCTCGTTACCGTTGCTGGGCGGGCCGGCCCCCAGCGCGTGCAGGCCGTCCATCAGCCGCGCCACCGAGGAGTAGAAGTCCTCGCCGAGCTTGACGAAGTTCGTTCCCTCGGCCTTGAGGCTCTCCACATCGGTCTGGAATCCGCCAGCTCCGGCCACGATGTCCCCCGTGTTGGTAGTGGCTGTCGAATGATATTTCAGGCCAAAGTTTAGCTTCCCGTGTTGACGGCCCACCAGGTGCAGGAGGGGGGTCCGTCCCTCTCCGCAGGCCCAGGCGCTTCGACCGGGAAGGTCTCAGGAGGGCCTCCGGTCGCGTATCTGGTGGTAGAGCTCCACCGCGCTCTCCGGGGGGAAGTTGGGGACGGACGTCACCTCGCCGTCGATCTTGGAGATGACGACGTTGCTGCCCCCGGGCTCCGCGGGCGGGGCGGTGGGGTCCTCGGGGCGCGGCCAGCTCGCGTGGACCAGGTAGCCGATGTCGAATTCATGGACGAAAAGGGCGGACGGGCCGCTGGGCGAGCCGACCTCGGGGAAGTGCTGCCGGCCGATCGCCAGCGCCTCGGCCTCGTTCGTCGGCAGGGGCTCCGGGCCGAGTCGCGGGCGGAACGGAGGTGGCGTGGGAGGCAGGCCGGGAGTGCCGGCCGGCCGCTCGGATTCGGTCATGGTGCTGTCTCCTCGGCGCTGGTTCTTGTGGGCGGGGGTCAACCTAACTCACGCTGCGGTGGCTCGATCGGTTCGCGTCCGGGCTTGCCGGCCGGCGGGCGGCGGCCGCATCGAGGGCCGAGCGGGGCCGTTGCCGCGGGCGCAGGCCGTCCAGCCTTGTGCCGTCGGCCGCGGTGCCCGTATGCGCTGCCGGCCCTCCCGTACGCCGGTCCTCCCCTGCACCGGCCCTGCCCTCCCGTACGCCGGTCCTCCCCTGCACCGGCCCTGCCCTCCCGTACGCCCGCCCTCATCCGAACAGCACCCGCGCCAGCCAGAATTCCAGCAGCTCCGCGTCGCCGGTGATCTCGAAGGTGGTGTGGTCGGCGGGGGTGCGGCCGTAGATGAGGAGCAGGAGGTCGGTCAGGGGGGCGCGGACGGACACGGCGGCCGGTTCCTGGGTGCGGCGCCAGGCGAGGGTGTCGCCGGTGAGGTCGACGAGCCAGTCGGCGCCGGCTTCCGGTGGGGTGTCCGTGGCGTGGAAGTGGAGGGTGCGGCCGGGGCCGAGGAGCTCGCGCCGGTCCGGGTGGAAGTCGAACATCTCGGGCAGGGAGCCGAGTTCCATCCACTCGTCGAGGGTGTCCAGGGCGAGGGACTGGTCGACGGTGAAGTCGCTGCCGAGGGCGAGTGTCACGTCGGCCCGGTGCATGACCGTCTCGTGGGCCATGCGGCGGGCGAAGAAGCGCGGGGAGCCGGAGGGGAGCGGGGTCCAGATCCGGGCGTCGGGGCCCGCGGTGCGGAGCGTGTCCGCGAGGCGTCGGGCGCCTTCGGTGAGCCAGGCGGCGACCTCGGCGGGGGACTGGTGGGTGTCACGGGGGAGGACGCGGAGGGCATTGTCGGGCGGGGGTTCGGTCGCCCGGGTCCGGACGAGGTCCTCGACCCAGCGATGGGCCTCGCCCAGATGCCGGAGCAGCTGGGCGAGGTTCCAGTCGGGGCAGGAGGGGACGGTGGTCGTCAGGTCGGCGTCCCGTTCCGTGAGGCAGGACGCCAGCAGGACGGCCTGGTCGACGAGGGCGGCGCAGTGGCCGTCGTAATCCATGGCGGGCTTTGCGGAGTTCATGTCCTCACGGTAGGACGCACCACTGACAACGGAGCGTCACCACGAGCGGTTCCGTGTCACGGGCGGTGAGCAGTTCCGCCGCACGGACCGTTCCGCGTCACGGACCGTTCCGCGTCGCGAGCCACTCCTCTCACGCCCCGGCGCGGCCGCATGCCCGGCTCCGCCTCACGAGCGGTCGCTCCGTTCCAGGCGGAACCGCAGCCGGCAGATGACGGCGTCCGTGTCCCGGCGTACCGCGCGGGCGACGACCGCGCCGCGCCGGTTCTGCAGCAGGCGCTGCCAGCGGTGGGCGGGTTCGGCCTCCGGGATCAGGACGGTGATGCGGGTGGTGGGGCGGCGCGTCGTCAGGTCGCTGACGCAGGCGGCGATGGGGCGGCCGAGGGAGCGGGTGGCGGAGGGCAGTTCGAGGAGTGCCACGCCGGGGTTCCACAGTTCCCAGTCGCGGCGCAGCGCCTCGGCCGCCGGGCGGTCCTCGGGGGCGTCGTGGGTGACGGTCACGGCCACCACCTCGTCGCCCAGCGACACCGCCGCGTTCAGGGCCTCGCAGGTCAGCCGGGACAAATGCGAGACGGGCACGACGACGAGGGAGGGAGCGCGGTGCGGGGTTTCGGGGATGCGGCCCAGGCCGAGGCGCTCGCCGATGCGGGCGTAGGCGCGGTGCACGGCTTCGAAGGCGAGGACCAGCAGCGGCAGGGTGATGACGAGGAGCCAGGCGCCCTCGGTGAATTTGGTGGCGGTGACGACGAGCGCCGAGACGCCCGTGAGCAGCGCGCCGAAACCGTTCAGCAGGGCCTTGCCGCGCCACCGCGGGGACCGGTCGAGGCGCCAGTGCCGGACCATGCCGATCTGGCAGAGCGTGAAGCCGACGAACACTCCGATGGCGAACAGCGGGACGAGGGTGTTGACGTCGCCGCCGGAGACGACCAGCAGGGCCGCGGCGACGGCGGCGAGGGCCAGCACGCCGTGGCGGTGGACCTCGCGGTCCGCCTTGAGGCCGAAGACGTGCGGCAGGTAGTGGTCCCGGGCGAGCAGGCCCATCAGGACGGGCAGCCCGCCGAAGGAGGTGTTCGCCGCCAGCGCCAGGAGGACCATGGTGGCGAACTGGACCACGTAGAAGGCCGCGTTGTGGCCGAGGGAGGCGTCCGCGAGCTGGGCGAGGACGGTGACGCCCTCGACCGGCTGGAGGTGGAAGCGGCCGATCAGTACGGACAGCCCGATCAGCATCACGCCGAGCAGGGCGCCGAGCGCGACCTCGGTGCGCTGGGCGCGCCTGGCCGCCGGAGCCCGGAAGGACGGCACCGCGTTGGCCACCGCCTCGACTCCCGTCAGCGCCGAGCAGCCGGACGCGAACGCCTTGAGCAGGAGCAGGGCGCCGACGGCGGTGGCGTTCTGGGCGAGGGCGGAGGGGTGCCCGTCGGCGGTGACGGTGGAGGCGGGGGCGTCGCGGAAGAGACCGGCGACGATCATCGTCCCAACGGCCGCGACGAAGACGGCGGTGGGGAGGAGGAAGGCCTTCGCCGAGTCGACGATGCCGCGCAGGTTGATGCCGGTGATCAGCAGCAGCACCGCCAGGCAGAGCGCCGTCCGGTCGTCGTAGAGCGCGGGGAACGCCGAGGTCAGGGCCGCGACCCCGGCCGTCACGGAGACCGCGACATTGAGGACGTAGTCCAGGAGGAGGGAGGCGGCGGCCACCAGGGCGGGCCGGCGGCCGAGGTGCGTCTTGGCCACCGCGTACGAGCCGCCGCCGTGGGGATAGGCGGCGATCACCTGGCGGTACGAGGCGACCAGGACGGCCAGCAGCGCGGCGATGGCGAGCGTGACGGGGAGGGTGAAGCCGAGGCCGTAGGCGCCCGCCGCGGCCAGGACCAGCACGATCGACTCGGGGCCGTAGGCGACGGACGCCATGGCGTCGAGCGAGAGGGCGGCCAGGCCCTGGAGGGCGGTGAGGCGATGTCGGTCGCCGGCGGCGGGGGCGGATGCCGGGGCGGGCGGCACGGCGGATACGGGGGCGGTTGCGGAGTCGGGGGCGTGCGCAGGGGCATGGGCGGTGGCCTCCCCCGGGGCGTGGGCCGGCCGCCGGCCTGAGCCGTTGCCGGCGCCGGAGCCGTACGGCGGGGTGGCGTCGGCGCCGTACCGCCGGGTGGTGACGCCGCCGCTGGTGCCGTCCGGCGGTTCCTCGGGCCGGCCATCGGGCTGGGAAACCATCGACATCTGTCGTCGTACCTCCGTGCAACACCGTGCGGGACCAGCTCAGCGTGCGGGGCGCGACCGGCCGCGTCGCCGGGCCTTGGCGGCCCTTTGGCGGGCGGCGGGGTGTTCTTCACGGGTTCTTGACGCGGGGACAGGGCGAAGGAGACGCGAGGGGAGTGGAGGGCGGGAGGCCGAAGGAGCTGGCCTCCCGCCGGTCGCCGTCAGAGCACGGTCGGCGGCGGCGAGAAGTCGTAGTGGACGCCGGTGAGCTCCTCCGAGGCGGCCCACAGGCGTTCGCTGTTCGCGGCCTTCCTGGTCCAGGGGCCGCGGTAGGACTGGAGGGGCGCGCCGCGCAGTCCGCTGCGCGGGCCGAGGAAGGAGTCCGGCCGCATGTGCGGGGCGGTGGCCGCGCAGAGGGTGCCCAGGGCGCCGCCCTCCGGGGACTGGGCGAGCGCGCGGTTGGCCAGGTCGACCATGCGCTCGGCGGAGGTGCGGCCCTCCATCCGGACGCCCGCCGTCGCCAGGTTGGTGGCGGCGTATCCGGGGTGCGCGGCGGCCGCGACGACCTGGGAGCCGGCCGCGGCCAGCCGCCGGGTCAGCTCGTGGGTGAAGAGGAGGTTGGCGCTCTTGGAGCGGCCGTAGGCGATCCAGCGGCGGTAGGAGCGCTCGCTGTTGAGGTCGTCGTAGTCGAGGTCGGCGAGGACGTGCAGCATGCTGGAGACGGTGACCACCCGGGCGCCGGGGGTGGCCAGGAGCTTGGGCAGCAGCAGCCCGGTCAGGGCGAAGTGGCCGAGGTGGTTGGTGCCGAACTGCATCTCGAAGCCGTCGGCGGTGGTCCGGTACGGCAGGGCCATCACGCCCGCGTTGTTGATGAGCAGGTCGAGGCGGTCGCCGTCGAAGTCGTCGAGGGCGGCGGCGAAGTCGCGTACGGAGGACAGGTCGGCCAGGTCGAGGGGCCGGAACTCGGCCTCGGCGGTGGGGACTTCGGACCGCAGCCGGTCCAGGGCCGCCATGCCGCGCGCCTGGTTGCGGCAGGCCAGCAGTACGCGGGCGCCGTGGCGGGCCAGTTCACGTGCCGTGGCGTAGCCGATTCCGCTGTTGGCGCCCGTGACGACCACCGAGCGGCCGGTCTGGTCGGGGATGTGGCTGGTGTTCCACCGGGTCACGCCTGTGCTCCTCCGTACGGGGGCGACCAGGGTACGTGGACGGGGCGGCCGGGACCGGAGGGCCCCCGTAAGGCCTCCGCCTCGCGCCCGGCTTCTCTCGCCGCCCGGCCGCCCCGTGCCCCGGCCGCCGTCGCCCGTGGTCCTCGCCCTGGTCACTGCCTTGATCGCCGGCCGGCCTCGTCACTCTCCCTCGGCGAGGCGTTTAATCGCCGAGAGGCGGGTGTCCCAGGCGGCGGCCACCCGGTCCATCCAGCGGGCGGTGACCCCCAGCCGCTCCGGTATGACCCGGTAGCGCGCTTCTCTGCCCTCCCGGTGGCCGGCGACCAGGCCGGCCCGGTCCAGGACCCCCAGGTGCTTGACGATGGCCTGGCGGCTGACCGGCAGTTCGGCGGCCAGGACCGTGGCGGTCGCCTCGCCGTGTGCGGCGAGGGCGTCGAGTATCCGGCGGCGGGTCGGGTCGGCCAGCGCGGAGAGGACCTCCGCCACGGCGTCCGGGCCGGAACCTTCGCCGGCGCCCGACGCCGCCCCCGGGCCCCGACCGGCATCCGACGCCGAGCCCGAGCCCGGGCCCCGGCCCCCGGCCGCGTCTCCCTTCCTCATGCCGCGAGCTGCTCCGCGTACCGCCGGATGTTCTCCACCTGGCCGGACCAGCCTGCGGAGTGGCTCTCGTAACCGGCGGTCTTCGTGCGGTCCTCGGGGATGCGGAGGCCGGTGAATCCGCTCTCCACCACGCGCAGGCGGGTGCCGTCGCCCTCCTCGGTGAGGGTGAATTCGACGAGGGTGGAGTTGCCCTCCACCGCCACCTCGCCGGGGTGTGCGCCGGCCCAGCGGTACGAGAAGTGGTGCGGCGGGTCCACCTTCACGATCTTGGTCAGGAACTGGCCGTACTCGCCGTGGTCGAGCTCCATGATTCCGCCCGGCCGCAGGTCGACCGGGGTCGGTTCGCCCTGGCCGAACCACGAGCCGACGTGCTCGGGCTCGGTGAGCACGGCCCAGACGCGCTCGACGGGCGCGGCGATGCTGATCTCCCGCTCGATCCGGTCGTGGGCGTCGCCCGCGCCGGCGCCGCCGTCCTCGTGCCGGTTGCTGTCGGTGCTCATGGGGTGCTCCTCCTGCCGTGCCCTTCTGATACCTGACGTGCTACTCGATGGTTGCACGTAGCGGCAGGAGGTGCAACCGGTGGGTTGCTCGTGCGGCGGGGCCGGCCCTCAGTCGTCGCCCGCCCCGCCCCGCGTCCGTACGGGATAGGCCGTCACCGAGACCGACGGGTCGTCCAGGCAGTCCCCCGACGCCAGGTCGAAACGCTGCTTGAGCAGCGGTGACGCCACGAACGCCCGGCCGTCGGACGAGCCGGTCAGGCCGCGGGAGAGGACCTGGGCGCCGGTGAACGGATCCCGGTTGGCGATCGCGTACGCCTGGCCGGCGCGGTCGACGAACAGCGCGGCCTGGGTGCCGTCCGGGAGGAGGGCGGCGACGCCGCGGCCCGGGGTGAGGTCGTCCAGCGTGCACACCGGGACCCAGCCCTGGGGGCAGCGGATCTCGACCGTGACGGCTGTGCCGGCCGGGGCGGTGGTGGCGGGGCGGGCGAGGGGAGTGAGTGCGGTGGTCATCGGACGGAGGTCCCTTCGAGAGTGCGAACGGGCAGGGTCGGCCCGGCCAGCAGCGTCAGATCCGGTTTGACCTGGTCGCGCTCCGGTACGAAGCGGACCGACGGGTCCGGCGCGTCGGGCGCATTGACGAACGAGACGAAGCGGGCCAGCCGTTCGGGGTCGGCGAGGGTCTCGGCCCACTCGTCGCGGTAGTGGGTGACATGGGCGGCCATCAGGGCCTCCAGCTCGTCGCACAGCCCCAGGGAGTCGTGCACGACGACGTCCCGTACGTGGTCGAGGCCGCCCTCGATCCGCTCCAGCCAGGCGGAGGTGCGCTCCAGGCGGTCGGCGGTGCGGATGTAGAACATCAGGAAGCGGTCGATCAGGCGGATCAGCTCGGTGTCGTCGAGGTCCTGGGCGAGCAGGTCGGCGTGGCGCGGGTCCGCGCCGCCGTTTCCGCCGACGTACAGGTTCCAGCCCTGGGAGGTGGCGATGACGCCGAAGTCCTTGCCCCGGGCCTCCGCGCACTCCCGCGCACAGCCGGAGACCGCGGACTTCAGCTTGTGCGGGGAGCGCAGGCCCCGGTAGCGCAGCTCCAGTTCGATGGCCATACGGACCGAGTCCTGCACGCCGTAGCGGCACCAGGTCCGGCCCACGCACGACTTCACGGTGCGCAGCGCCTTGCCGTACGCGTGCCCCGACTCGAAGCCGGCCGCCACCAGCCGGGACCACACCTGCGGGAGCTGGTCGACCCGGGCGCCGAACAGGTCGATCCGCTGACCACCGGTGATCTTGGTGTAGAGGCCGAAGTCGCGGGCCACCTCCCCGATCACGATCAGCTTCTCCGGCGTGATCTCCCCGCCGGGGACGCGCGGCACGATCGAGTACGAGCCGTTGCGCTGGAGGTTGGCGAGGAAGTGGTCGTTGGTGTCCTGGAGGGCGGCCTGCTCCCCGTCGAGGACATAGCCGTCGGCGCCCACGCTGGGCGCCAGGGAGGCGATGATCGAACCGACGGTGGGCTTGCAGATCTCGCAGCCCTCGCCGTTCCTGGCCTCCGGGCGGCCGTGCGAGTCCAGCAGCGCGGCGAAGGACGTCAGCCGCAGGGTCCGCACGATCTCGTAGAGCTCGGCGCGGGTGTGCGGGAAGCAGCCGCACAGGCCGGTGTCGACGGCGACGCCGGACGCGGCCAGCTCGTCGTTCATCACGGCGGTCAGCGACTTCACGCAACTGCCGCAGCCGGTACCGGCCTTGGTGCACTTCTTGATCTCGGGGAGGGTGCCGCAGGAGTGCTCGGTGACCGCGGCCCGCACCGTTCCCTTGGTCACGTTGTGGCAGTTGCACAGCACCGCGTCGTCCGGCAGCGCGGACGGGCCGAGCGCGCCGCCGCCGTCGGCCGCGAGCCCGGCGGGCAGCACCAACTGCTCGGGCGCCAGCGGGGGAACGGTGCCGGTCAGCGGCCGCAGCATCCCGTACGCCTCGGCGTCGCCGACCAGCACCCCGCCCAGCAGCTCGCCGGCGGCGCCGATCACCAGCTTCTTGTAGACGCCGCTGCGGGAGTCGGCGTAGACCACGTCGAGGCAGCCCTCGGTGGTGCCGTGCGCATCGCCGAAGGACGCGACGTCCACGCCGAGCAGCTTCAGCTTGGTGGACAGGTCCGCGCCGGTGAAGACGGCGGCCGCCCCGGTGCCGGCGCCGAACTGCCCGGCGAGGGACTCGGCCGCGACGCGGGCCATGTCGTACCCCGGGGCGACCAGACCGTAGACCCGGCCGTCCGGGGCCAGCGCGCACTCGCCGATCGCGTAGACGCCCGGGTCGCCGGTGCGGCAGTGCTCGTCGACGACGATGCCGCCCCGCTCGCCGACCGGCAGCCCGCAGTCCCGGGCGAGCTGGTCGCGGGGGCGGACACCGGCCGAGAAGACGACGAGGTCGGTGTCGATACGGGAGTCGTCGGACAGGCCCATGGCCGTGACCGCGCCCGCCCCGTCCGCGACGATCTCCTTGCCGCCGACGCCGGTGTGCACCTCCAGCCCCATCCCCTCGACGGTGCGGCGCAGCGCCCGGCCGCCGCCCTCGTCGACCTGGAGGGCCATCAGCCGCGGGCTGAACTCCACGATGTGGGTGCGCAGCCCGAGCCCGTCGAGCGCGCCGGCCGCCTCCAGGCCGAGCAGCCCGCCGCCGACCACGACACCGGTGCGGGCGTTCTTCGCGTACTCCTCGATCGCGAGGAGGTCCTCGATGGTGCGGTAGACGAAACAGCCCGCGCTGTCCTTTCCCGGCACCGGCGGCACGAAGGGGTACGAGCCGGTGGCCAGCACCAGGGCGTCGTAGCGGACGGTCAGGCCACTGCGGGCGGTGACCGTGCGGGCCGTGCGGTCGACGGCCGTGGCCGGGTCGCCGAGGTGCAGTTCGATGCCGTGCCGGGCCAGGAAGTCCGGATCGGTCAGGCTCAGGTCGTCCGGGGTGCGGCCGGCGAAGTACGACGTGAGCTGGACGCGGTCGTACGCCGGGCGGGGCTCCTCGCACAGCACGACCACCCGCGCCCGCTCGGTGACACCGCGGTCGGCCAGCTCCTCCAGGAAGCGCTGGCCGACCATGCCGTGGCCGATGAGGACGAGGGTGGGGGTGCCGGGGGCGGCGTCCGGCGTGGCGTCGGGGTGCGGCGGCATCGAGGTCATGCCCGTCAGCCTGCGGCGCGGCTGTTACCCGCCCGCATCTGCACTGTTTCCCGGGCGGAACGCTGCCCTCAGTGGCGGGGCCGCCGCCGTGTGAGGGCAGCGGCCCCGCGGGCGGGCCGGCGGTTCCACCCTTCAGCCGGTCGATCCTTCACCGGTCGACCCTTCAGCCGTTCAACCGCGCCGGGCACAGTCGTCGCGACTGCTGGTCACCGGCGAGCTGCGCGTCCACACAGCCGCCCGGCAGCCCGCCCACGGTCTTCGTGCCGAAATTGGCGGTCATGGTCAGCTTGCCGTCGCCGAAGACCGTGCGCTGGACCGTACGGTCGCCGGTCAGCCACCGGAAGGAGGTCAGCTGCTCGGTGCCCGCCGCGCGGTGCAGCGGCGAGAAGTACTTCTGCAGCGCGGCCAGCTCCGGTCCGTTCTTGTCGAGCGTCGGGCCGTCGAGGACGTAGTTGAGCGGGGTGTTGTAGAGCATCGCCAGCAGCGCCCTGGTGGTCTTCTGGGCCGGCAGCTTCTCGTACGACAGCTCCCAGCGCTCCACATTGACCAGCGAGCCGTGCAGGGCGGTCTCGTAGAGCGGCGCGCGGTACTTGGGGTCGTACATGGCGGTGGCCATCCGGCTCGGCAGCTCGACCGGCTTGAAGAAGGCGGTGGGGGCCTTCTCCGGGTAGTAGCCGCCCCACGTCTTCCGGTCCTTCTCCAGCTTCCACAGGCCGTCGTCGACCGGGGTGAGCGCGCCGTGGTTGTAGGCCACCACCTCGTTGGCCCATGCCTGGGCGCTCTCCGAGCCGAGGACGAGGTTCTTCGACAGCCGCTCCATCCGGGCCAGGCGGTTCGCGCGGTCGCCGGCCTTGGTCATCTCATGGCCCTTGCCGTGGTCGCGGAACACCTCTCCGGTCGCGTCCACATCGAGGAAGTAGCTGTCCGCGCCGTTGGCGACCATCGTGCGTGTGCGGTCGGCGAGGTAGCGCTTGGCCGGCTCGGCCTTCTCGAAGGCGCGCGAGCTGAGGTAGCAGCCGCGGTTGCCGAAGCCCGACTCCGGGGTGCCGTCGGCCTTGCGGATGCAGAAGTCGGGGTAGACCCGGTCCGGCCAGGCGGAGGTGGGGCTGTCGGCGCTCTTGGGGTTCTGGCCGTTGGCGAAGGTGTCGTACGGGCCGACGAGGTAGCCCGCCTTCTCGGCGGCCCGCACCGCCTGCGCGTTCATCGGGTCGGGGCCGGCGTCGTAGCCGAGCCACATCCGGTCCACGCCCAGCTTCCTCAGCCTGCGCACCCCGGCGGCGGTCCGCGCGTCGCCCCACACATAGGCGTGAAAGGCGCCGAGCAGCTTGCCGTTGGCCGGGTTCTGCGCGATCTTCTTGCGCAGACTGCCGAGTCGGCCGTGCTGCGAGAGGTAGGAGCGGTAGTCGGCGGCGGAGGCGACCGGGTTGCCGTCGGTGAGGGCGAAGGAGACCTCGTAGTCGCGGGTGCCCTCACCGGCGTCGAAGGCGTGCTCGGCGGTGGTGCGCAGCCGGCCGCCGGTGGAGGCGAACGTCAGCGAGGTGCCGAGGTCGGTGGGGGTGAGGTAGCTGACGCCGCGCCCGCCCCTGCCGCCGGCCTTGCCCAGGGAGTAGCCCCACAGGGGCATCGAGAGGCCCTCGCCCATGTCGACGGTGCTGCCGGCCAGCCCGCCCTTCTCGGGGCCGGCGTTCCAGAAGGCGTCCTTCACCGGGATGTCCAGCCCCTCGCCGCGCGGAACCTGCACGGCGGAGGCGGCCCGGTCGGTACCGGTCACCGGCCAGCTCACCGACCCGTCGCGGTCCGCCCGCAGCCTGATCCGCAGCCGCCCGCGCTCCGAACTCGCCGTCACCTTCAGCCCCTTGTCGGGGTAGCTCCAGTGCGCCCCGTCGGCCGTACGGGTCACCGGCCCCGGCTTCCCGAGCCCGCCGGCGGCCGCGGCGGACAGCACCAGCGACCGCCCGTCGGCGGTCCGTGCGTGCACGGCCAGCGAGGCGGTGTCGACGAGGGCCGTGCCGCCCGCGACGGGAAGCGAGAGGCGGCTGCCCTCCAGGGTGCCGGCCGCGGCACTGTCACATCCGGCGAGCCCGGCGGTGGTTGCGGTGAGCGCGAGGGAGGCGGCGAGGACCCGGGTGCCGCGGCGGCGTCGCCCCGTGGTCTTGGGGAGGTGGGGTGTCATACGTCAGTGAATAGTCAGGGGGATTAAGAGAGTTCTAAGAGGGCGCCCCGCACGGCCGGTTGGCCGCTGTGCCGGCATCGGGCGTCCGCAAGGGCGTCGACTCCGGCGAACGACTCGGCCTTGCGCCCCTCATCGGAGACCAACACGTACGGCGCGTCCTCCCGGCACCTCCCGCTCGGCGGGGGTGGGCGTGCCGGTCGGCCGAACGGGCGGAAGATGCCGCCGTGACAGGGGCCTGACCGCCGTCGCGGGAAGAGCGAGGGCATGAGGGCTTTCGTTCTCCGGAGGGTCGGCGAGGTCGCCGTCATCGACAAGCCGGTCCCTGAACCCGGCCCCACCGATGTGGTGGTGCGTACGACCGCGGCCATGGTGTGCACCACCGATGTGCACACCATGCGGGGCGCGATCCCGGTCGCGCCGGATGTGACGTTGGGGCACGAGGCGGTCGGTGTGGTCCATGCGCTCGGCTCGGCCGTCGAAGGGCCGGCGGAGGGCGAGCGCGTCGCGGTGGGCGGGATCACGCCCTGCTTCCAGTGCGATTCCTGCCAGCGCGGGTTCTCCTCGCAGTGCCAGGGGCGGATGCTGGGCGGCGCCAGGTTCACCACCCGGCGGGACGGGAACCTCGCCGAGTACTTCCTGGTCAACAACGCCGAGGCCAACCTGGCCCCGATCCCCGCGTCGCTCTCCGACCACCAGGCGCTGTACGCCACCGACATGCTCTCCACCGGCTTCGTCGCCGCCGAACACGCGGAGCTCGCCCTCGGCGAGACCGTCGCGATCTTCGCCCAGGGCGCGGTGGGGCTCTCGGCGACGATCGGCTGCCGGCTGCGCGGCGCGGGTCTGATCATCGCCGTCGAGTCCGTGCCCGCCCGTCAGGACCTCGCCCGCCGCTTCGGCGCCGATCTGATCGTCGACTACACGCAGTGCGATCCGGTCGAGCGGATCATGGAGCTGACGGACGGCCAGGGCGTCGACGCCGCCATCGAGGCGCTCGGCACGCCGCAGACCTGGGAGGCGGCCTTCCGGGTCACCAAACCGGGAGGCCGCATCTCCAATGTCGGATACCACGGCGAGGTGCACGAGCCGCTGCGGATCCCCCTGGAGCCGTTCGGCTACGGCATGTCCGACAAGCAGGTCTACGCCGGCTTCAACCGCGGTGGCCGGGGGTGGCTCCGGCGGATCTTCCGGTTGCTGGAGACCGGGAAAGTCGACCCCACACCGATGACCACGCACGAATTCGGCTTCGGCGAGATCGAGCGGGCCTTCGCCCTGATGGCCTCGAAAGAGGACGGAATCATCAAGCCGCTGATCCACTTCGGTGCGGAGGGCGCGTAGGCGTGAGGGACAGGGGCGGGCGCTCCCGTCCCGCCCGTGCCCGGCTCAATCGAGCCACCGGGAAGCCAGCCCGGTGAGGTAGGAGAGGGACAACGCCGTCGCGGCGATCCGGAAGCCGGCCGTTCCTCCGGTCCAGTGGGCGAGCGGGGCCATGACGGCCGCCACCCAGATGCTCGAACACCAGCTGCAGCCGACCAGGTAGGCGGGTTTGGAATCGTCGCCGAAGCGGCCGGCCACCCAGGAGCGGAATCCCGCCGCGAGGGTGTCCTTCGTCAGGAATCTGGTGATGCGGCATGTCGCGCCGAGGGAAAGGAGAAACACCGCAAGGCTCATGAGATCCACCCCGTCACCGTGCAGGGACCCGGCCGGTCGTCACTGATTGAGGACGAGGATGGTGCCGATGCCGCCCGCGCGTTGGTTGGCCGCGTCGGCCTCCTGCCAGGTGTAGTACTGGCGCACGGTGCCGTCGGGCAGGTTCAGCTGGTAGATGATGACGGTCGGGCGGGCACCGCCGCCGCAATTGCAGCCCATGTTCCGCTCCTTCTGTGACGTCTTGCGATGCGGGTCGACACCCCGTCGGCCGGCCGGCGTACCGCCGTGCCCCGGGGCCTACCCTTGGGGGCCAGCGGCCGTCCCCCGTACTTGCACTACGGGGGACGGCCGTTTTACCGGGTCGTTCATCAACTCCCCTGCCGGTCACGCCGGTTCGGTGAGCCGCGTACGGGTCCGGCCGCGGTGCGCGAGCCGGGACCGGGTGTCAGGTGAGGCAGGCGGACAGGGTGCTGGACGAGGAGGCGCCTCCGCTGGTCGCGGTGTAGCTGGAGAACAGCACCTGCCCGACGTTGAGGGTGGCCGTGCAGCTGGCGTTCCCGCTCGCGTTGGCGACGGCGGTGCACACCACGGGGCCGGCGGGGCCGTCCAGGTGGAAGGTGACCGTCGCGCCGGGGGTCGCGCCACTCGCGGTGAACGTGGCGGTGGCGAAGGCCCAGGGCACCGGGGGGAAGCTGAACCGGTAGCAGGCCGGGTGCGCCGTGAGCCCCGTCGCCGCACCCACGGTCACGGTCCCGGTCCCGGAGGCCCCGACGCAGGTGCAGGTGGTGCCGGTGGCGGTGAGCACGGTCGCGGTGACGACGGTGCTGCCGACGGGCAGCGTGCTGGTGGTGACGCTGGCCTGGCCGGACGCGTTGGTCAGGCCGATGCCGAGCGGGCCGCCGGTGGTGCTGAACAGCACGGTCGCGCCGGCGACGGGTGCGCCGCCGCAGGTGACGGTGGCGGTGACGGTCACCGGCTGGCCGGGGCTCGGGCTGGCCGGCGTGGAGGTCACGGTGACGGCGCAGTTCGGAGCCGCTCCGACCGTCACGGTCGTCGTCGCGGCGACGCCGACGCAGGTGCAGGTGGTGCCGGTGGCGGTGAGCACGGTCGCGGTGACGGTGGTGCTGCCGGCGGGCAGCAGGCTGGTGGTGACGACGGCCTGGCCGGACGCGTTGGTGACCCCGATGCCGAGCGGGCCGCCGGTGGTGCTGAACAGCACGGTCGCGCCGACGACGGGTGCGCCGCCGCAGGTGACGTTGGCCGTGAGGGTGACCGGCTGGCCCACGGTCGGGCCGGCCGGGCTGGACGTCAGGGTGATGGCGCAGCTCTGCGCGGCGGTGACGTTCACGGTCGCCGTCGCGGCCACACCGATGCAGGTGCAGGTGCTGGTGCCCGCGATCACGGTGGCCGTGACGACGTTGGCCCCGGCGGGCAGCAGGCTGGTGGTGAGGGTGGCTTGGCCCGTGGCCGTGGTGATGCCGACCCCCAGGGGTCCGCTGGTGGTCGCGAAGAGCACGGTCGCGCCGGTGACGGGTGCGCCGCCGCAGGTGACGGTGGCGGTGAGGGTCACCGGCTGGCCCGCGGTCGGGTTGGCGGGGGTGGAGGTCAGCGTGACGACGCAGTTCTGCGGCGCGGTGACGTTCACGGTCGCCGTGGCGGCGATGCCGATGCAGGTGCAGGTGGTGGTGGCGGCGATCACGGTGGCCGTGACGACGTTGGCCCCGACCGGCAGCAGGCTGGTGGTGAGGGTGGCCTGCCCCAGGGCGGTCGTGACGCCGACGCCCAGGGATCCGCTGGTGGTGGCGAAAAGTACGGTCGCGCCGGTGACGGGCGCTCCGTTACAGGTGACGGTGGCGGTGAGGGTCACCGGCTGGCCGGCGGCCGGGTTGGCCGGCGTGGAGGTCAGCGTCACGACGCAGTTCGACGCCGCGGTGACGGTGATGTTGGCCGATGCGCTGATGCCGATGCAGGTGCAGGTGGTGGTGGCGGCGATCACGGTGGCCGTGACGACGTTGACCCCGAGCGGCAGCAGGCTGGTGGTGAGGGTGGCCTGCCCCAGGGCGGTCGTGACGCCGACGCCCAGGGAACCGCTGGTCGTGGCGAAGACCACGGTCGCGCCCTCGACGGGGGTGCCGTCGCAGGTGACCGTGGCGGTGAGGGTCACCGGCTGACCCGCGGTCGGGTTGGCGGGAGTGGACGTCAGGGTGACCACACAGTCCGCCGCAGCCGTGACGGTCAGGGACGCCGTGGCGGCGCCACTGGTGGCACCGGCAGCAACTACCGTGCCCGACGTGGTCGCGGTGAAGGTGACGCTCGCATTGCCGAGGGCGTCGGCGGTCGCCGACTGCGGGGCCACGGCATCGTAGGTGAAGGTGATCACTTCTGCCGGTGCGGCACCGGTGACGGCAGCTGTGAAGGTCTGGCCCACCGCGACGGTTGCCGGGGTGAGAGTGAGAGCGAGTGCCATGTTGGACAGCCCCTTTCGAAGGCTCCATGAAGGAGGTGGGGAGCTGCTGCACGCCGGAGGGCAGGGAACCCCCGTCCGAGCGTGCACACCTGTCGGGGGTGCCCTGAAGAACACGACGAAGCCGCCTCACGCCGGCAGTCGTCCACGGTCCCCCGACAGGGGATGGGCACCCCACCGTCGGTAGCACCGATTGAAGCGACCGGGCCGATGCCACACCACAGTCAGGGATCGTGTTAGCCCGATTGGCGCAGCGCGCATCGGCGCGCGCGGTACCGACCTCCCGGCCGTATGCCGGCATGACGACGGCCCCCGCAGGCCACGGGGGCCGAGGCGGCGCAACCCGGCCTGGCCGTCGAGCGGATCGAGGCGGCGCGGCGGGCGCTGGAAGGACGGCGGTGGACCTCCGGGGAACCGCACCTGCTGGCCGTCGAGTTGACCGAGACGCTCGTGGAGGTGCACAGGGGCACGGAGAGCCGCGGCGCCGGCCCGGCCGCGCGGGGCGGCGGGGACTGAGCGGACCCGCAGCGTGTGCCGGGTGTTCGGATGGGGTCCGCGCCCACCATGGAACGGGCTCCGGACGCCGCGGTTCTTAACCCTCGGTCAGCCGATCCTCAAGGCCGCCTTAAGGATCCGCGGAGAGGGCTTGACCTGCTCTTTCCGGTGTCCGGGCAGCCGTATTTTCGACGCCGTGACGATCCAGGCCGACCTCAGCGACGGGTACGCACCGGGCGGCGCGCCCGGTCCTGGTGCCCCGACTCCGGGCCCCGCCGACCCACCGCCCACCCATCCGCTGTACTCGCGACTCGACCCCCGGCACCTGCCGCCCCGGCCCGTCCGCGCGCCGCGCAGGCCGCCGGTGCCCGCGCCGCCGCTGCGCCTGACACCTACGGCGCTGCGGCGGGTGCTGGCCGGCGGTGCGGTGCTGGTCGTCGGCCTGTGGCTGGTGCAGGCCGAGCCCTCGATGCGGCTCGACGCGCTGTTCGCCACCCTGGCCCACCTCAGCGGACTGCTCGCGGGCTACGGAATCCTGGTGATGCTGCTGCTGATGGCCCGGGTCCCGGCCGTCGAGCACGGCGTCGGCGCCGACCGGCTGGCCCGCCGGCACGCGCTCGGCGGCCGCCATGTCCTGACCCTGTGCCTCGCCCACACCGTCTTCGCGCTGTGCGGCTACGCCGCCCACACCGGCACCGATGTCCTCCGCGCCGCCGTCGGTCTGATGGGCTATCCGGGCCTGGCCGCGGCCGCCGTCGGCACCGTCTTGCTGGCCGCCGTCGGCGTCACCTCGGCCCGTACGGCCCGCAGGCGGCTGCGCCATGAAACGTGGCGCGCCGTACATCTGCTGACCTACGTGAGCGCCGCTCTCGTCTTCGCCCACCAGCTGTCCGGCCCGGATCTGGCCGGCGGCCCGGTCGCCGTCTGGCTGTGGACCCTGCTGCACACCACGGTCGGCACCCTGCTGGTCTGGTACCGCCTGGTCGTACCGGTGCGCCAGGCGCTGCGGCACAGTCTGCGGGTCACCGAGGTGCGCACCGAGGGGCCGGAGGTGGTCTCGGTCGTCATGCGGGGCGTGGGTCTGGACGCGCTGCGGGCCGAGCCGGGGCAGTTCTTCCGCTGGCGGTTCCTGCACCGGCGGCTGTGGCGGACGGCCCTGCCCTTCTCGCTCTCCGCGCCGGTGCGTGACGACACGCTCCGGATCACCGTGAAGGCGTGCGGCGACCACACCCGCCGGATTCGCCGGCTGCGGCCGGGCGTACGGGTGCTGGCCACCGGTCCGTTCGGCGCGCTGACCGCGCACCGGCGGACCCGGCGCAAGGTGCTGCTGCTCGCCGGCGGCGTCGGGATCACCCCGCTGCGCGCGCTCTTCGAGACCCTGCCGGGCGGTCCGGGTGACCTCACGCTCCTCTACCGGGCGGGCAACGCCGACCAGTTGGTGCTGCGCGAGGAGCTGGAGAGGATCGCCGCGGCCAGGGGCGCGGCGCTGCACTACCTCCTCGGCCCGTCCGACGGGCCCTTCGACCCGCTGGCGCCCCGGGCGCTGCGCGGCCTCGTCCCGGACCTGGTGGAACACGATGTCTATCTGTGCGGCCCGCCCGGCATGTCCAGGGCCGCGGCCGCCGCCCTGGAACGGGCCGGGGTGCCGGCCGGGCGCATCCACTCCGAGCAGTTCATGTTCTGAGGGCGGTGGGGCAGCCCGCCTTCCGGGAGCCGTCGGGCACCTCGCCGTCCTGCCCCGGACCGCCGCCGGCCCGGCCTTGCGCCACCCGGCCCTGGTGCCACGCCGACCGGCCCGTCACCCGGCCCACTCCGCCCGCTCCGTCACCCGGCCCGCTCCGCGACCCCGCCCGTTGCGCCACACCGCGCTCGCCCCGCAGTCCCCGCCCGCCCCACTCATGCGGTCCCCGATCGCCCCACCCGTGAGGAAGACGCCCCCATGGCACGACACCGCAAACCGCACACCGTCCCGGCCGTCACCCTCCGGGCCCGCCGTCGGCTCGCCGCCTGCTTGCTGGGGGCGAGCGCGCTCACCGCCACCCTGGTGTCCCGGACGGTCACCCCGGCCGCTCCGCCCGCCCCCGACCGGGCACCGGCCGGGTACAGCCTCCCGGACCGCAGCGGCGCCGTGGAGCTGGTCCGGGCGGAGCGGTGAGGACCCTCGGTGCCCGCCTCCTGCCCCCGCGTCCTCGCCGCGTGGCTAGCCCAGGGCGTCCAGCTGGGCCATGTCCCCCTCCGTGAGGGCGATGCCGGCCGCCGCCAGGTTCTCGTCGAGGTGGGCCGGTGAGCTCGTACCGGGGGTGGGGAGCAGGACGGGGGAGCGGTGCAGCAGCCAGGCCAGTGCGATCTGGCCGGGGGTCGCGCCGTGCCGGGCGGCGACCGCGGCGAGTGCCGTGCCCGCGGCCTCGGCGAGCGCGCCGTTGCCCAGCGGGAACCACGGCAGGAACGCCGTGCCCCGCTTCTCGCACAGCTCCAGGACGTCCTCCGCGGCGCGGTCCAGCAGGTTGTAGCGGTTCTGCACCGAGGCGATCGGGGCGATGTCCTGGGCGCGGGCCAGTTCGTCCGCGGTGACGGAGTCCAGGCCGATGTGCCGGATCTTTCCGGCCTCCTGGAGTTCCCGCAGCGCGCCCAGCTGGTCGGCCATCGGCACCTGCGGGTCGAGCCGGTGCAGCTGGTAGAGGTCGAGGGTGTCGGTGCGCAGCCGCCGCAGGCTCGCCTCGCACATGGCGCGCAGGTCTTCGGGGCGTCCGGCGATGTGCCACAGGTCCGGGCCGGTGCGGACCACCCCGCCCTTGGTCGCGATCACCAACCCCGCCGGATACGGGTGCAGGGCGCGCGCCACCAGCTCCTCGGCCACGTCCGGGCCGTAGTTGTCGGCGGTGTCGATCAGCCTGACCCCGCGGTCGACGGCCCGGCGCAGCAGGGCGACGGAGCGTGCGGGATCGTCGTGCCGCGGTCCCCAGTAGCCGGGGCCGACGAGCCCGCCGGTCCCGAACCCCAGCCGTCCAGCGGCCGGTTCCCCACCGATCGGAACGACGGTTCCCACGGCCTTCGCCCCCTCGGTTGCGGCATCCATCAATGCCGAGCGTAGAGCGGGGCGCGGTTCATAGGATCACCCGGTGCCTCCTGACATATCGCTGTTCACCGTGACCCTGCTGTGCCTGGCCGCCCTCGCGGCGGGCTGGATCGACGCCGTCGTGGGCGGCGGCGGGCTGCTGCTGCTCCCCGCCCTGCTCGTCGGCCTGCCGCACACCCCGGTCGCGTACGTCCTGGGAACCAACAAGTCCACCGCCATCGTGGGCACCACCGCGGCCGCGGTCACGTACGTCCGCAAGGCCCCGATCGACGTGCGCAACGCGCTGCGGATCGGGCTCGCCGCGATGGGCGGCTCGCTGGCCGGGGCGTTCTTCGCGGCCGGGATCAACAGCGAGGTGCTCCGCCCGCTGATCATGGGCGTCCTGCTGGGGGTGCTCGCCTTCCTGCTGTTCCGCCCGGCCTTCGGGACCGCGCCCGCGCCGTCGGGGCCGGTCTCCCGCCGGCGGGTGGTGACGGCCGTCCTCGTCGCGGGGCTGGGCATCGGCTTCTACGACGGTCTGATCGGGCCCGGGACCGGGGCGTTCCTCGTCGTCGCGCTCACCGCGATCCTGCACATGGACCTGGTCTCCTCGTCGGCCACCGCCAAGATCGTCAACGTCTGCACCAATGTCGGCGCGCTCACGATGTTCGCGCTCCAGGGCACCGTGCTGTGGCAACTCGGCGCGCTGCTGGCGCTGTTCAACCTGGTCGGCGGCCTGGTGGGCGCCAGGATGGCCCTCAAGCGCGGCGCCGGCTTCGTCCGGGGCGTGCTCGTGGTCGTGGTCGTGGCCCTGCTGTGCAAGCTGGCCTACGACCAGTGGCCGGCGGCCTGAAGCCGGGGTGCGGGCGCGGCCCCTTCGCCGGCCGCCGGGCTCAGAACCGGCAGTGGTACATCCGCGCCATGTCCCGCACCGCGGGCACCTTCAGCGACGCCCGGGCCGCCAGCCGGTAGGCCGCCGGCAGCTCCTCGATCCCGGGGACCGCCAGGGCGCTGAGGTTCTCGACGATCTCCAGCTTCGGGCTCAGCCGCGCGATGCCCGCGGCGTCCGTGCCCCAGTGCAGCCGCGCGCCGGCCTTCACGACGACGCGGTTGAGCCGCTGGGCGCGGATCGCGAACCGGCTGAAGGCGTCGAAGGCCAGCTCACCGCCCGGTACGTGGGCGATCAGCCGCCGCAGCAGGGCCGTGCCGTCCTGCTCGGTGAGGTACATCAGCAGACCCTCGGCCACGATCATCGCCGGCCGGTCGGAGGGGATCCGCGCGGTCCACGCCGGGTCGGTCACGGAGGACGGGACGGTGGTGCACCCGGCGCGCTCCGGGCAGAGCTCCCGCCGCAGCGCGATGACCTCGGGGTAGTCGACGTCGTACCACCGCACCCCGGGGCCGGGGTCGAGGCGGTGGACGCGGCTGTCGAGGCCGCAGCCCAGGTGCACCACCGTCGCCTCCTCGTGCCGGGCGAGGAAGCGTGCCGTCCAGAGGTCCAACTGCCGGGCGCGCAGGGCGACTGCGGCCGCGTTGCCGGGGCTCAGCCGCATCTTCCGGAAGTCGTAGTCGAGCCGCCGCACGGTGTCGGCGGCCAGGGTGTCGCCGAGGATCGGACGCTTCGCGCGGCTGTCGAGCGCGCGGCCGTAGAGCGTGGCGAGAAGGGTCTCCTTCTCCTCGGTCAGCCGCACCCGCGGCGAGGGCGGGGTGGCACTCGGGCTCGTCATGCCATGACGATACATAACTTTCAGAAAAATGTGAAGTCTCAGAAATCCCCGGCCGCGGTCTACCCCGGCGTCGCCGCCGCGGCCGCCGTGCGGCGCTCGCTCAGCGGGACTCCCGTGACGGCCGTCAGCACCACCGCCGCGTTCTCCAGGGCCAGCAGCCCGTGCCGCTCGCGCGGGAGCATGGCGACCTGACCGGCCTTCAGCTCCGGGCCGCCGCCCTGCCCGGTCAGCCGGACCCGGCCGTGCAGGACGTGCAGGCTCGCGGCCGGGGGAGTGTTGTGCTCGTCCAGCTCGGTGCCCGCGGTCAGGGCGATCACGGCCTGCCGCAGCGGGCCGTCGTGCAGGAAGAGGTGGGCGCTGCGTCCGTGCGCGGAGGTCCTGGCTTCGTCGAGCAGGTGACGGGCGAGTGCATCGAGATCGTCCATGAGGCCGGCCTTTCGCGTGCGGACGCGGCGGAGCTTCCTTTCCATCGTTGCCGGTGCGCCCGGGGACGCAACCGGGGAGCGCGCCGGCGGGCCGGGAGCCGGCCCGCGAAGGGGGCGGCGTCCGGGTGCATACCGGTGCCGGGGCGGGCCGGTCCCTTACGGGATGATCATCTCGGTCCGTACGATGCGGAGCGGTTCCGCCGCCGCGAGCGTGCCTGCTCGTCCGGCGCGGACCCCTGTCCCGTCTGTCCCGATCCCTCCCGACCCCCACCGCGAAGGATGCACCTGTGACCGACCCGACCCCACCGCCCGGCTCCACCGGGCACCCGGACGCCCGGTTCCTGACCGTCATGACGACCGTCGACAGCGAGGCCAAGGCCGCCGACCTGGCGCGTGGCGCGATCGAGCGGAGACTCGCCGCCTGCGCACAGATCAGCGCCCCGGTGACCTCGGTCTACCGCTGGGACGACGCGATAGAGACCGGCCAGGAGTGGCAGGTGCTCTTCAAGACGGCCCGGGCGCGCTACGAGGCACTGGAGGCCTACCTCCTGGAGGCGCACGACTACGACACCCCCGAGATCATCGCCACGCCGGTCACCCACGGGGGCGCCGGCTACCTGTCCTGGGTCGCGAAGGAGACGAGCTGACGTGGAACGCAACACCACCGGGCGCGGCAGGACGACGCGGCACGCGCAGAAGCGGCCGGGCCGGCGGCGCTGGGTCGCGGCCGGGTCCGCGGTGGCCGGTGCGGCGGTGTGCCTGAGCCTGGCCTCCGTGGGCCACGCCGCCCCGGACGCCCCGCGCGCGGCGGCGCACCGCGACCGGCCGAGCCCCGGCCCCCACCCCGACACCACCTGGACCAGCCGGGAAGCCGCCGCCTACTGGACGCCCGACCGGATGGCGGCCGCCGCACCGGCCGACCCCGAACGCGGCTCCTCGGACCGGGCCGCCGCCGCGCCCCGGGCCAAGGCCGCCCCCGCCGCCAAGTCCGCCGCCACCGCACGGCACTTCGACGGCATCCCGTCCGTGGGCGTGCTGTTCTCCGTCGACGGGGACGCCCGTGCGCACCACTGCACCGCCAGCGTGGTGCACAGCCCGCACGGCAACCTGATCCTGACCGCCGGGCACTGCAATCCCGGAACCCGGGCCGCGTTCGTCCCGCAGTATCGTTCCGGCGCCGACAAGCAGCCGTACGGGGTGTGGGCGATCGAGGACAGCTTCGCCTACCCCGGCCGCGGCACCACCGGTGCCGGGGCGGACCTCGACTTCGCCTTCGCCACCGTCGCCCCCGGCGAGGACGGCCGGCCCGTCGAGGAGGTCACCGGCGGCAACTCCCTCTCCCCGACGCCCGGTTACGCCAATGACGTCACCGTCGTCGGCTACCCGAACGTCCGTCACGACCCGCAGGACCGGGCCGTACGCTGCGCCACCCGCACCAGCCGGCTGTCCGGCACCCGTGAACTGCGCATGGAGTGCGGCGGGTTCTACGGCGGCACCTCCGGCAGCCCCTGGCTGAGCGACTTCGACGAGGAGAGCGGGACCGGCCGCGTCATCGGCGTGATCGGCGGCCTCAACGGCGGCGGCCCCAAGGGCCCGGACAGCGACCGCATCTCCTACAGCCCGTACTTCGGGGAGAAGGTCCTCGACCTCTACGCCCGGGCGTCCCAGGAGTAGCGCGTGCGGCGAGGGGTGGCGGGGCCGCTAGCGGAGGGCCTCCGCCACCCCCTTCTCGTGCGGCCCGAGGAAGTGCGGATCGGGCCGCAGCAGCGCGTCCGCCGCCGCCTTCGAGGCCGCGAAGATCTCCCGGACACCGCCGTACGCCCAGGTCACATCGTGCTTCGCGGCCACCCCGACGCCGTAGGAGTCGACCCCGGCCGCCGTGCACAGCGCCAGCGCGCGCCGGATGTGGAAGCCCTGGCTGACCAGCACCGCCCGGTCCACGCCGAAGACCCGGTGCGCACGGCTGCAGGAATCCCAGGTGTCGAAGCCCGCATAGTCGCTGACGATCCTGCGGCCCGGGACGCCGTGGCGCAGCAGATAGGCGCGCATCGCGTCCGGCTCGTCGTAGTCGTGGCGGCTGTTGTCGCCGGTGACCAGGACCGCGCGGACCGTGCCCCGCGCGTACAGCGCGGCGGCCGCGTCCAGCCGGTGGGCGAGGTACGGCGAGGGCGCGCCGTTCCACAGGCCCGCGCCGAACACGATGGCGACCGGCGCGGCCGGGGCGCCCGCGACGTCGCGCACCCGGGGGCCCGCGGTCGCGTTCATCCAGGTCGCGGGCGCCAGCGCGAGCACCGTCAGGGCCACGACGGTCTGAAAGGCGCGGCGCCTGCCGCGCCGGGTCCGCGGCAGCCGTATGCGCCGCACCCCGCTCCACACGCGCCGCACCGTCCCCGTTCCCGGTCCCCGCCCTCGCATCCGTGCCCCCGTTCCCGGCCCCGTCCGTCGTGACCGCTCTGCAGGCTGCGACGCCCACCGCGCCGTGATGGTTGCGGCGGCGGCCTGGCATCGTGGCAGAGGGAGCACCCGCCCGGAGAGGACGCACGCCATGACCACCGAGCCCGAGCGGCTGCCGTTCTTCGTCTACGGCACGCTGCGCCCCGGCGAGGCCAACCACGCCTGGGCCCTGCGCGGCCGCACCGCGGCCGAGGAACCGGCGCACATCGGCGGCGCGTTGCTCTACGACGGGCCCGGATACCCGTACGCGACCGCGGGCCCCGCCGGGGCGGTGGTCCACGGCGCCCTCGTCCTGCCCCGCGACAGCGACTACGACGAGGTCCGCGCGACCCTGGACCGGCTGGAGGACTACGCCCCCGGCGACCCGCACAACGTCTACGAGCGGGTGTGCACCGAGGCCGTGTGCGCGGACGGCAGGACCGTACGGGCCTGGGTCTACCTGGCCGCCGGCCGCCTCGCCGCCCGGCTGCGCGCCACCGGCACCCCCATCGAGGGCGGCGACTGGCCGGCGTCGCGGGCCGCGGCCGGCTGACGGGCGCCCGCCGCCGGGACGACCCGGCGCGCGGCCGCCCAGGGCGCCGCCGCGGGACCGGCCACCGGTCCCGATAGCCTGACGGCTCCTCGCCGGACGGGCCCCTTCCGGTTCACCGGCGAGGTCCCGTGACCCCCGTCCGCAACCCCTTCCCGTACCGCAGAACTTCCCGTACCGCAGAACAGGTGTGACCCGCGTGGCTTCCTCCCCGTCCTCCCCTTCCGCCGCAACCGCCCCCGCGCCGCTGCCCAAGGCGGAGCTGCATCTGCACATCGAGGGCACCCTGGAGCCCGAGCTGGCCTTCGCGCTCGCCGCACGCAACGGCGTCGCGCTGCCGTACTCCACCGAGGACGAGCTGCGCCGCGCCTACTCCTTCACCGACCTGCAGTCCTTCCTGAACCTCTACTACGCGCTGATGGCCGTGCTGCGCACCGAGGACGACTTCGCCGAGCTGGCACACGCCTACCTCGCCCGCGCCCGGGAACAGGGCGTACGGCATGCCGAGATCTTCTTCGACCCGCAGGCGCACACCGCGCGCGGCGTCCCGATCGGCACCGTCATCGACGGCCTGGCCCGCGCCCTCGACAGCGCCCAGGAGACCTACGGCATCAGCACCCGGCTGATCATGTGCTTCCTGCGCGACGAGAGCGCCGAATCCGCCCTGGCGACGTTCGAGGCGGCCCGCCCGCACCTCGGCAAGATCACCGCCGTCGGCCTGGACTCCGCCGAGGTGGGCCACCCGCCGTCGAAGTTCGCCCAGGTCTTCGCGCTGGCCCGGGAGGCCGGGCTCAAGTGCGTCGCGCACGCGGGCGAGGAGGGCCCGCCGGCCTATGTGTGGGAGGCCCTGGACGTCCTCGGCGTGGACCGGATCGACCACGGGGTGCGCTCCCTGGAGGACGAGCGGCTGGTGGCCCGCCTGGTGGCCGACCAGGTGCCGCTCACCGTCTGCCCGCTGTCCAACGTCCGGCTGCGGGTCATCGACGACCTCGCCGACCACCCGCTGCCCGCCATGCTGGACGCCGGGCTGCTGGTGACCGTCAACTCCGACGACCCGGCCTACTTCGGCGGCTACGCGGACGACAACTTCACCGCCGTCCGCGACGCCCTCGGCCTCGACCCCGAGACGCTGCGCACCCTCGCCCGCAACTCCTTCCGCGCCTCCTTCCTCGACGAGGCGGACCGCGCCGCGTACCTGCGGGAGGTCGACGCGCACGGGGCATAGGGCGCAGCGCGGGCCGGACGGCAGGGCGGGCCGGAAGCGGCTGGCAGGGGCCGTGGCGGGCCCTGCCGCTCGCCCCGTCCGCCCGTCCCGTCGTCCCGTCCTGTCCGCGCCGCCGGCCCCGGTGGCAGCCGGAGGGAACACGGAGTTCGCCGCGGGGAAACGGCACCGCAACGAGCCCCTGCCAGGCTCACGGCATGACGGCGCCGATACCGCACCCGCCCTCCGCGTCCCCCGGCCCCCTCGGCGCGGGAGACCTCGCCGCCGAGATCAGCGCACAGCTCGGCACCCGGCTCGGCCGGGTCCGGCTGCACGGCTTCCGCCGCCCGGCGCCGCCGCCCCCCACCCTCGTCGCCGTGGCCCACGGCAGCCGCGACCCCCGCGCCCTGCCCACCGTCCGGGCCCTGCTCGACCGGGTCCGTGCGCTCCGCCCCGGCCTGCCCGTACGGCTCGGGCACATCGAGCTGAACCGCCCGCTGCTCGACGACACCCTCGCCGAGCTGGACGGTGCGGCCGTCCTCGTCCCGCTGCTCTTCGGCCGCGGCCATCACGTCACCCACGACCTGCCCGCCGCGCTGACCGGCGCACCCCACCTGACCGGCCGGGTCGCCGAACCCCTGGGACCGCACCCCCTCCTCGCCGAGACGCTGCACGACCGCCTCCTGGAGGCCGGACTCCCCGCCGGCCGCTCCCCGCGCACCGCCGTGGTCCTGGCCGCCGCCGGCTCCCGTGCCCCGCGGTCCGCCCAGGACACCGAGCGCACCGCCCAACTGCTCTCGGCCCGGCTCGACGGCACCCCCGTCCTGCCCGCCTACGCCTCTGCCGCCACCCCCACCGTCCCCGACGCGATCCGCGAGCTGACCGCCCGCGGCCACGACCGGATCGCCGTCGCCTCCTGCTTCACCGCCCCCGGACGCTTCGCCACCCGGTGCGCGGCCGCCGCCCCCGGGCCCGCCGCCGCACCCCTGGGCGACCACCCCGCACTGGCCCGTCTCGTACTGCACCGCTACGACCAGGCGCTCCTCGCGCGTACCGGATCCGACCCCGAGAGCGCCAAGGCGGCTACCGTCGCGGTATGACGGGCACACCACCGACCATCCCCGGCTACACCACGGCCGACACCGAGCGCTGGGTCCCCGAGCCCGACAAACGGCCCGGACGCACCGCCTTCCAGCGCGACCGCGCCCGGGTGCTGCACTCCGCCGCCCTGCGCCGGCTGGCCGGCAAGACCCAGGTCGTCACCCCGGGAGCCCTCACCCCCGCCTGGGACGCCAGCCCGCGCACCCGCCTGACCCACTCCCTGGAGTGCGCCCAGGTCGGCCGGGAGCTCGGCGCCGCCCTCGGCTGCGACCCGGACCTGGTCGAGACCGCCTGCCTGGCGCACGATCTCGGCCACCCGCCCTTCGGGCACAACGGCGAGCAGACGCTCAACGACGTCGCCGCGTCCTGCGGCGGCTTCGAGGGCAACGCCCAGTCCCTGCGGCTGCTGGCCCGTCTGGAGCCCAAGCGGTTCGTGCCCGCCCCGGACGGCTCGGCGGTCAGCGTCGGCCTGAACCTCAGTCGCGCCGCCCTCGACGCGGCCACCAAGTACCCCTGGACGCGCGGCGCGCACCCCACCGACCCCGGGTCGCCGAAGTTCGGCGTCTACGAGGACGACCTGCCGGTCTTCGACTGGTTCCGGCAGGGCGCGCCCGCCGGGGCGCGGAGCTTCGAGGCGCAGGTCATGGACTGGTCCGACGACGTGGCGTACTCGGTGCACGACGTCGAGGACGGGCTGCACGCCGGACACCTCGACCCCAACCTGCTGCTCGCCGACGCGGAACGCGCCGAGATCTTCGCGGTCGCCGGTGAGCGCTACGCGCCCGGCGCCGGCGCCGAGGAGCTGGCCGCGGCGCTGGACCGCCTGCTGGATCAGGAGTGGTGGCCGCACGGCTACGACGGCTCCGCGCTCGCCCAGGCCCGGTTGAAGGACGCCACCAGCCAGCTGATCGGCCGCTTCTGCCTCGCGGCGGAGAGCGCGACCCGGGCCCGCTGGGGGACCGGGCGGCTGACCCGCTACGCGGCGGAGCTGGTGGTTCCGGACGAAACCCGGCTGGAATGCGCCGTATTGAAAGCCGTCGCCGACCGGTACGTCATGCAGCGCCCCGACCAGGAGGCGCTCCGTGCCGACCAGCGCGTCGTCATCGCCGAACTGGCCGACGCGTTGCTCGCCCGCGCCCCCGACGGCCTTGACCCGCAGTTCCGTTCACTGTTCGACGCGGCCCCCGACGACACCGCACGCATGCGCGCCGTCATCGACCAGATCGCCGCGCTGACCGACACCTCGGCCCGTTCTCTGCACGCCCGTCTCACCCGACACCCTGGTCACAGCACGGACCACCGCGGGTGACCCTGGGGGGAAGCCCCTCTTCCCCCCTCACGCTCCGTGCGGGACGCTCGAACCCGACCGTTTCGAACGGAGCACCCTGACAACAGTGAACACAGCACCCTGACCACACAGCGCACGGGACACCCGTTCACCGGCGAACGGAACCCCGACGGCACCGAGCACATCCATCGGGGGAGACGACGGGGGGACACCGGGGGGCGTTTACGGACGCGGACGCGGACGTACGGCACCGCAACGAGGAGGAAGCAAGTGGTCGACGCACACCAGACGTTCGTCATCGTCGGGGGTGGCCTGGCCGGCGCAAAGGCCGCGGAGACTCTCCGCGCGGAGGGCTTCACCGGCCGGGTGATCCTCATCTGTGACGAGCGCGACCACCCGTACGAGCGCCCCCCGCTCTCCAAGGGGTTCCTGCTCGGCAAGGAAGAGCGCGACAGCGTGTTCGTCCACGAGCCCGCCTGGTACGCCCAGGCCCACATCGAGCTGCACCTCGGCCAGCCCGCCGTCCGCCTCGACCCCGAGGGCAGAACCGTCCGCCTCGGCGACGGCACCCTGATCGCCTACGACAAGCTGCTGCTGGCCACCGGCGCCGAGCCGCGGCGCCTGGACATCCCCGGCACCGGCCTGGCCGGCGTGCACCACCTGCGCCGCCTCGCCCACGCCGAACGGCTGCGCGGCGTCCTGGCCTCCCTCGGCCGCGACAACGGCCACCTCGTGATCGCCGGCGCCGGCTGGATCGGCCTGGAGGTCGCCGCGGCGGCCCGCTCCTACGGCGCGGAGGTGACCGTCGTCGAGCCCGCCCCGACCCCGCTGCACGGCATCCTGGGACCCGAACTCGGCGGCCTGTTCACCGACCTGCACCGCGAGCACGGCGTGCGCTTCCACTTCGGCGCCCGCTTCACCGAGATCGTCGGACAGGACGGCATGGTGCTCGCCGTGCGCACCGACGACGGCGAGGAACACCCCGCCCACGACGTGCTCGCCGCGATCGGCGCCGCCCCGCGCACCGCGCTCGCCGAACAGGCCGGGCTGGACCTCGCCGACCCGGAGACCGGCGGCGGGGTGGCCGTCGACGCGGCGCTGCGCACCTCCGACCCCTACATCTACGCCGCCGGTGACGTCGCCGCCGCCGACCACCCGCTGCTGGACACCCGGCTGCGGGTCGAACACTGGGCCAACGCCCTCAACGGCGGCCCGGCCGCCGCCCGCGCCATGCTCGGCCAGGACATCAGCTACGACCGCATCCCGTACTTCTTCTCCGACCAGTACGACGTCGGCATGGAGTACTCCGGCTACGCCCCGCCCGGCTCGTACGCCCAGGTCGTCTGCCGCGGCGACGTCGCCAAGCGGGAGTTCATCGCCTTCTGGCTGGCGGCGGACGGCCGGCTGCTCGCCGGCATGAACGTCAACGTCTGGGACGTCGCCGAATCCATCCAGCAACTGATCCGCTCCGGCGCCCCGTTGGAGCCCGGCGCGCTGGCCGATCCGGAGGTTCCGCTGCCGGCGCTGCTCCCGTAGCGTGCGCCTATGACGCCAAGCCCCACCGGCCCCACCGGCTCCGGCAGCACCGACGTCCCGGCCGTCACCCTCGACGACGTCCGGGACGCCGCCCGGCGGCTGGCGGGCGTGGCCCACCGCACCCCGGTCCTGCGCTCCCGCACGCTCGACGCGCTGGTCGGCGCCGAGGTCCACCTCAAGTGCGAGAACTTCCAGCGGATCGGCGCCTTCAAGTTCCGCGGCGCCTACAACGCCCTCTCCCGGCTCTCCCCGCAGCAGCTGGCCCGCGGGGTCGCCGCCTACTCCTCCGGCAACCACGCCCAGGCCGTCGCGCTGGCCGCCCGGGAGCTGGGCAGCCGTGCCGTCATCGTGATGCCCGAGGACACCCCGCGGTCCAAGATGGACGCCACCGCCGGCTACGGCGCCGAGATCGTCACCTACGACCGCTACACCGGCGACCGGGTCGCGATCGGCCGGCGGCTCGCCGAGGAACGCGGCCTCGTCCTGGTCCCCCCGTACGAGCATCCGCACATCATCGCCGGCCAGGGCACCACCGCCCTGGAGCTGATCGAGGAGACCGGCCCGCTCGACGCCCTGCTGGCCCCGGTCGGCGGGGGCGGGCTGATGGCCGGCGCCGCCACCGCCGCCACCGCCCTGGTCCCCGGCATCCGGATGATCGGCGTCGAGCCGGCGGCCGGCGACGACACCCTGCGCTCACTCGCCGCCGGCCACCGCGTCACCGTTCCCGTGCCCCGGACCATCGCCGACGGCCAGGCCGCCGAGATCCCCGGCGAGCTGACCTTCTCCATCAACCGGCGGCTGCTCGACTCGGTCGTCCTGGTGAGCGACGACGAGATCCGCGCGGCCATGAAGCTGGCCTTCGAACGCCTCAAGATCGTCACCGAACCCAGCGGCGCCAGCGCCCTCGCCGCCCTCCTCGCCGGACGCCTCACCCCCCTGCCGCCCCGCATCGGCGTGATCATCT
>Ga0207426_1000839_pt1 | contig 32462 bp, 29 predicted proteins | sample AraplaMF_Cvi_mMS_FD_184265 | JGI IMG/M metagenome (GOLD analysis project Ga0207426, IMG submission 184265) | Arabidopsis root microbial communities from the University of North Carolina, USA - plate scrape MF_Cvi_mMS (SPAdes) (version 2) | ecosystem: Host-associated > Plants > Roots > Endosphere... | reverse complement strand
GTCGACCCAACCTTCAGGTCGCTTGGTCTTGACAGTCGGGTTGAATCCACCGGGGAAGCGATCCTCGTAGAGCAGGTTCGGATAGGTGGACATCAGGGCGCGAAGGCCATCGAGCGAGGCCTGGCGGTCATATGGGAGCGATGCAAGCGCTGCCCACGGTGCGATTGTGCCATCATCGGGCCCGAGCGGTGCGCCACGCGCGGCATAGCCGAGCACGCGCGGATGGCGACCGCCGCGCATGTTGCGGGTCGGAGGCGGACCATCCGAAGCGGACAGTCCCCAGATGTCCTTGTTGTAGCCGACGAAGTGGCTGGGATTGCGCTCGGCGTAGTCCCGCTGCACGGCGATCGATATCTGCGTGTTGCGGAAATAATCCCAGTTTCGTTCGGCCATCGCCTTGTCCTGGATTCCACGGAAATCGATCCAGGCATGCGAGAAGAAGTGAATGAAGAGCGGGCCGGCATAGACATAAGGTTGGTCGCCGAACAGCATCCACGAATAGCTCGCGGTAAAGGCATCGTAGCTCGACGCCGGGATCGGATGTGTTGGGGAAGCGAGGGCCAGCGTATAAAGCAGGATCGCTTCGTCGTAGCCCTGCCAGCGCCAGCGCAGGAAGCCGCTGCCCGGCTTCCAGCCCATGCAGACGGTCTGGCCCTTGTTCAGCGCCCAGTGCCAGTCGATTCTCTCGTAGACCAAACTCGCGAGCCTGCGGATCTCCGTCTCGTCTTCGGTGTTGCGGTCGAAATAGGCCGCCGCGGTCAACATGCCTGCGACGAGAAGCGTGGTGTCGATCGTCGACAACTCGCTGTTCCAGGCGCGGTGGCCGGTGTCCATGTGCAGGAAATGATAGAAGAAACCGCGATAGCCGATCGCGTGCCGCTCACGACCTTGGTGGCCGTTGGCAAAGAAGCATAGCGTCTTCAGCGTGTATTCGATCGCGTCGGAACGCTGCATCCAGCCGCGCTCGACTGCGACGGGATAGGACGACAGGGAAAAGCCGACCGCGGCGATGCTGCAGGGAACGCCCGCGATGGAGGTGTCCGCGACCAGCCCGTTTTCGGGATTGTAGTGCTTCGGGAAATAATTGAATGCGCCTTGCTGAAGCCTGTCGATCAGCGCGGCATCCGTTTCCTCGGTCCGTTGTAACATACGTGCCAAGCCCAACTTGTTGTCCAGTCCCCGGTTCAACATGGTGAAGCACGATCCGCAAATCAATCATTTTTGAAGGTGTTGCGACCGAACGATCCATCGACCGTTCTATTCTGCAACCGACCCAATGGCATTTCCACACTGCGCCAAGGTGCGGTGGCAGCAAGCCACTGCCGCGTTCGTGTCTCCGGATCGGGGTTCAGGGTAATATCGGTCACGACGGCAGCGCTGTCGGCGCCCTGAGACAAAACGCCCTCGATTCGATCGACGTTCAACCCGCCGATGGCGACGAGCGGCAGGTCGCCGAGGCGCGACTTCCATAGGCGCAGGCGTTCCGGTCCTTGCGGCGACCATTTCATCTGCTTGAGAATGGTCGGATAGATCGGACCGAGCGCGATGTAGTCCGGCTTTGCCGCTAGCGCCGTCTCAAGTTCCGCATCGTCGTGGGTGGACAGCCCAAGCTTCAGGCCGGCGGCACGAATGGCGCCGAGATCGGCCGCTTCCAGATCTTCCTGACCGAGGTGGACGAAATCGCATCCCTCTTCGACGGCAAGCTGCCAGTAGTCGTTGATGATGAGCTGACAGCCATGCTTAGCGCAAATCGCCTTCGCGGTTCGGATTTCGGTGGGCAGCTCGGCCGTCTCTTTATCCTTGATCCTGAGCTGCACGAGCTTGACGCCGAGCGGTACCAGCCGTGCGATCCATTCGGCGCTATCGACGATGAGATAGAAGGGATCTAGCATCATGCAAATACGGCCTTTCCGATGATGGGTGTCGAGGGAACCGCGACATCGCGCGGTTCGAGCATGCCCGCACCGAAAGCCTCGCGGCCGGACTCGATCGCCTTGGCAAACGCGCCCGCCATGGTAGCCGGGTTGCCGGCACCGGCGACGGCGGTGTTCAGGAGGACGGCATCGAAGCCGAGCTCCATGACGGTCGCCGCATGTGATGGCCGCCCGATCCCGGCATCAATAATGAGCGGAATGTCAGGGAAATGTGCGCGCATTGAACGCAACGCCGAGAGGTTGAGCGGTCCCGTCGCACTGCCGATCGGGGCGCACCATGGCATCAATACCCGACAACCCGCTTCGAGCAGCTTCTCGGCCACCACGAGGTCGTCGGTCGTGTAGGGAAAGACCTCAAAGCCCTCGGCGGAAAGGATGCGGGCGGCTTCCACCAAGCCGAAAACATCAGGCTGAAGCGTATCTTGATTGCCGATCACCTCCAGCTTGATCCAACTGGTGCCGAAGAGCTCGCGCGCCATCTTGGCTGTCAGCACGGCCTCGGAGACGCCATGGCAGCCCGCGGTGTTCGGCAGAACTCGAACGCCGAATGCCCGTATCATCTCGAAGAAGGCACTGCCGCTCCGTCCGCCCGCGGTCTCGCGGCGGAGCGAGACGGTGACGATCTCCGTTCCCGATCGCTTGACGGCCTCCGCGAGGGTCGCAGGTGAAGGATACCGTGCGGTGCCGAGAAGCAGGCGGGAGGAGACTACGGTGTCGTAGAGCGTCAGCATGGTCAGCCTCCCTGCATCGGCGACAGGATTTCGATCCGGTCGTTGTCGTTGAGCGCGTGGTCGGCGCGGTCCTCACGGTGGACGATTTCGCCGTTGACGGCGGTCGCCAGCCAGTCGCCTTCGTATTCCATCAGCGTCAGCAGTTCGGACAAGGTTGGCGCAGCAAGGTCGTGATACTCGCCGTTGACGATCAGTTTCATCGGCAATTTCCTCCTGGTTCGGTTCTGGAGAAGACAAGGTCCACAGCTTCCTGCGCCATGGTAGGCGCCAGCAGGAAGCCGTGGCGATAGAGGCCGTTGAGCACGACCGCCTCGGCCTCGCGGGTCACGCGTGGAAAATTGTCGGCGAATGCCGGCCGGATGCCCGCGCCGGTTTCGATAACGGTAGCGTCCGCAAAGGCGGGATGCACAGCGTAGGCGGCGTTCAGCAGTTCCATCATCGAACGCGCCGAGATGGGACCGGCGAACTCGGTCTCGATCATGGTGGCGCCCACCATGAACAGGCCATTTCCACGCGGAACGATATAGACGGGGAAGCGCGGATGCAGCAGGCGAACGGGTCTGGCGAGGTCGACCTCGGGCGTGTGTAGATAGAGCATTTCGCCGCGCACGCCGCGAAGCCCACTCGTTTGCCCAATGCGTGCTGCGCCCGTGCAATCGACGATGTCGTCGTAGCCGGTGGTCTCGGCCACTTGGTCGATGAATGCTACGCCCCGAGCGGCGAGCTTTTCTCGCAGCAGACCCAGCACTCGTCTCGGATCGAGATGTCCTTCCAGCGGGAAGAACAGAGCACGCCTGAAGCGGCCTGCGAGAGCCGGCTCCAATGGGCCGATCTGCTCCTCGCCCAGCCATTCATGGCCGCTGGTGCGGCTGGCAAAGCGATCGAGTTCACCCTGATCGCGCGCGGGGGCAACGACCAGCGTGCCGTTTCGGTGTACCTCGCCGGGCAGCATCATGTCCCACCGATCGATGGCACCGCGGCCACGCAGCAAGACGGCTTCGTCCGCGCCTTCACGCTCACACCACGGTGCCAGCATGCCGCCCGCGAGCCATGATGCTGCCTGGCCGAAATCTGGATTCGGATCCATAACGGTGACGTCAGCACTTCGAAGAGTGAGTTCGTGCGCGACCGTGAGGCCGGCAACGCCGGCCCCTTTGACGAGGACATGCATCTCAGTCACGCGACTCTTGGATGGTATCGATCGGCATATAGAGATCGCCACCCTCGCGGTATTTCGCCGCCATGGCGTCGAGCCCTTCTTTCTGCGCTTCAGCGCGGATGTCGTGCGAAATCCGCATCGAGCAGAACTTCGGGCCACACATGGAGCAGAAGTGCGCCACCTTGTGCGCTTCCTTCGGCAGCGTCTCGTCGTGGAAGCTGCGGGCCGTCTCCGGATCGAGCGACAGGTTGAATTGATCCTCCCATCGGAATTCGAAGCGGGCGCGCGACAGCGCATCATCGCGCGATTGAGCTGCCGGGTGACCCTTGGCGAGATCGGCAGCGTGGGCGGCGATCTTGTAGGTGATGACGCCGGTCTTCACGTCGTTGCGGTCGGGGAGACCCAGATGCTCCTTCGGGGTGACGTAGCAAAGCATCGCCGTACCGAACCAGCCAATCATCGCAGCACCGATGCCCGAAGTGATGTGGTCATAGCCCGGGGCGATATCTGTCGTCAGTGGTCCCAGCGTGTAGAAAGGCGCCTCGCCGCAGACGGCGAGCTGCTTGTCCATGTTTTCCTTGATTTTGTGCATCGGGACATGGCCCGGGCCCTCGATCATGACTTGGCAGTCCTTGGCCCAGGCGATCTTCGTCAGTTCGCCGAGGGTCTCCAGCTCGGCGAATTGTGCGGCGTCGTTGGCGTCGGCAATCGAACCCGGACGCAGGCCGTCGCCGAGCGAGAAGGAGACGTCATAGGCGCGGCAGATGTCGCAGATCTCCTCGAAATGCTCGTAAAGGAAGCTTTCGCGATGGTGATGAAGACACCACTTGGCCATGATAGAGCCGCCGCGTGAAACGATGCCGGTGACGCGGTTGACCGTAAGTGGGATGTAGTGAAGCCGCACGCCGGCATGGATCGTGAAATAGTCGACGCCCTGCTCCGCCTGCTCGATGAGCGTATCGCGATAGACCTTCCAGGTCAGGTTCTCGGCGATACCCTCGACCTTCTCCAGCGCCTGATAGAGCGGCACGGTGCCGATCGGCAGCGGCGAGTTGCGGATGATCCATTCGCGGATGTTGTGGATGTTGCGGCCGGTGGAGAGATCCATCACGGTGTCGGCGCCCCAGCGCGCGGCCCAGACCATCTTCTCGACCTCTTCGGCCATCGAGGAGGTGACGGCGGAGTTGCCGATATTGGCGTTGATCTTCACCAGGAAGTTCCGGCCGATGATCATCGGCTCGGCTTCCGGGTGGTTGATGTTGGCGGGGATGATGGCGCGGCCGGCGGCGACTTCCTGTCGGACGAATTCCGGGGTGACGTGATCGGGAATATGGGCGCCGAAGCTCTCACCGTCGCGCACAATTGCCTCGGCCTTAGCCTTGCGGCCGAGATTTTCGCGGATGGCGATGAACTCCATCTCGGGCGTGATGATACCGGCGCGCGCATAGGCGAGCTGGGTCACGGCCTTGCCGTCCTTGGCGCGGAGCGGTTGGGGCTTGGCAGGAAATTCCGGCGTCAGCCGCTCGCCGCTGGCAAAGCCGTTATCCTCGCGGCGCACCTGGCGACCCCGATAGGCTTCGACGTCGCCGCGCGCGAGCACCCAGCTGCGGCGCAGTTCCGGAAGCCCCTGCTCGATGCTGATGTCAGCGCCTTCGACCGTATAGATGCCGGAGGAATCATAGACCGTGACCGGTGGCTCGCCCGATGTCGGGTGGACGCTGATTTCGCGCATCGGCACGCGGACATCGGGGTGAATGTCCCCAGGGATGTAGATTTTCCGAGAGGCCGGTAGGGGGCCTGTTGTAACGGTCGGGGTGATGGTCTTTGCGGCAATATTCATGGTTTGAGGCTCCAAGTTTTAAGTTTGGAGACCCAGTCCTCAGCCGGAATGATGAAAAGACGCCGGCACGGATTCCACGCGTGAATCCAATGCTTTCGAGCGCTTGCACCGTCCCTACGCCAGTATGAACTGGATCAGGTTCAACGGGTCACTGCGCACGATAGCAGTATCTCAGCCCCTTGCCGGGACCCCCCTGGTGAATGTCAAAAGGTTAGAGCCAGAGCAGCAAAGCTGTCAAGCCGACTGCCGCAACTACATGGAAAGGTCCAGAGCGCGGCCTTCGAAGAGGCGGCTCTGCGAACCCTCAAGATGCGCCTTCATCAAAGCCCGCGCGTCTTCCGCACGTCCTTCGACGATGGCGAGGTAGATCTTGTTGTGCTCCTCGTAGACCTGCTCGAGGCCCTGACGCGGACCAAGCAGCGATAGGCCGTGAAGGTGCATGCCGACGGCGATGTGGGCCTTCAGGGCATCGATCGAGGCTGTGTAATAGTGGTTGTTGGCGGCTTCGGTGACGGCCCGATGGAAGGTGAAGTCGGCGTCGGTGCGATGGAGCTGGTGGCTGGTCGCCTCGCGCAGATCGGCGAGCGCTGCGGCAATCCTCTGGATCGCCGCTTCGTCACGGCGCTTGGCAGCAAAGTAGGCGGCGGCAGGCTCGATCGTCAGTCGAAACTCGTAGCAGCGCTGGATATCGGCGATCGTCTTGACCGGCGAATAGGAAAGCTGCGTCGTCGGCGAACCGTGGGCGCTGACGAAGGTGCCGGCTCCCTGACGGGCATAGACGATGCCTTGATCGCGCAACCGTGCCAAGGCGTCGCGCACGATCGGACGCGACACGCCGAGCATCGATGCAAGCTCATGCTCACCGGGAAGCCGCGAATCCGGCGGATAGTTTCCCGAGCGGATACGCTCTTGCAACTGGTCGAAGACGCGATCGACCAGCTTGACGGCCTTGCCGCGCTCCGGCTTTGCCGCAGGCGCCGCTTGCGCATTCGCCGGTACACCGTTTGCTTCGTCCACCTTCACTCTCCCCGTCGGCATGTCCTATGCCGCCTGATTCTGCGCGATCAGTCTTACCAAACTATCCGAATTACCGAAGCCCCCGGACTTCACCGCGCAGCGCAGACGCAGGCCGTCTGCCGTTACGACGTCGAACCACGGAATACCCGCCTCGATTTCGCCCTGCGGCCTCAGAACCCGAATGCCGAGCTCGCGAAAAACTGCCAGTGCCGTATCGCCACCGCCGACCATCAGCATGTCCGGGCGCGTCATCTCTATGATGGATTTTACGCCTTTTGCGAAGCGGTCGGCAACTGCCACGGCTTCGCCGCTGATTTCGCCAGTACAGCGGACGAGTAACGGCAAGCCAACTTGTGCGTCGGAAGGCACTGCTCCCATGGATGCATCGATGGCAGCGGCGAGGCAGCCGGTACCCTCCAGCCTGGCCATTTGTGCTGTTGTGATCGGGTCGCGGGAGCCGAAGGCAAAGACGGTCCGGCTCGATGCGGCAAAAGCGTTGCTTGTCCTGTTCGACTGTCCGATCTTGCGGGCAAGTGCAGCTCCGATACCGCGGGCGCCGACAGCAAGGGCCCTCTTCCAATCGCGTGCCTCAACCACTTGGTCGAGATCGCTGTCCGTTTCGGCATCGCGGACCAGCACTTCGGTTCCACCACTTGCATCGAAAAGCTCGGCAATCGGCAGCGGCTTGTCGACACCACGACCGACGACGTGACCGTTGTGGGTCAAACGGTCCTGATCGGGAATGGCCGGCGCCACCACGATTGTCTCGTGACCGAAGACGGCAGCCAAAGCTACGCTTTCCGCTGCAACGTTCCCCTTGAGCCGGGAGTCGATCTTTTTCAGAACGATTTGAGGCGAGGCGGCAAGAAGGGCCTTCGCCGCAGCGCTGACCCTTCCTGCCGCTTCCTCCTCCGGGAGAGCTCTCGAAGCCGTGTTGACCACCACGACCTCGCAACCGGTCGCAAGCGTTTCCGATATGGCACTGACGTCGATCGCGACAGCGACGGAAAGTCCGGCGTCGACAAAGGGGGTTCCCGTGTCGAGCGCGCCGGTCAAATCGTCAGCGATGATCGCGACCTTCAGCGTCATGCAGTCTGTCCTGAGTTGACAGCGTGGCAGGCGACGAGATGGCCAGGCTTGGCTTCCTTCCATTCCGGCACGACCTTGCTGCACACGTCCATGGCGATCGGGCAGCGCGAGTGGAAGCGGCAGCCGCTCGGTGGGTTGAGCGGGCTCGGCACGTCGCCCTGCAGGATCTGGCGCTTGCGCGTGCGCTCCAGCTCCGGATCGGTTTCCGGAACGGCTGACAGCAGTGCCTTGGTGTAGGGGTGCAGCGGGTTCTCGAACAGCTCCTCGCGCGTCGCAAGTTCCGCCAGGCGACCGAGATACATGACGCCGACGCGGGTGCTGATATGGCGCACGACGGCCAGATCGTGGGCGATGAACAGGTAGGTCAGGCCATACTTCTCCTGCAGGTCGAGCAGGAGATTGATGATCTGCGCCTGGATCGAGACGTCGAGCGCCGAGATCGCTTCGTCGCAGACGATGAATTTCGGCTGGCAAGCAAGCGCGCGGGCAATGACGACGCGCTGCCGCTGGCCGCCGGAGAGTTCATGCGGATAGCGCTGCGCAAAGCGGGTTGGCAGGCCGACGTCGGTCAGCAGGTTGGCGATCTTGTCCTTGAGCTCCGCCTTGGTGCAGAGCTTGTGGAAGAGGATCGGTTCGCCGACTGCCTCACCGATCGTCATGCGAGGGTTGAGCGTCGAATAGGGATCCTGAAAGACGATCTGCAGGTCGCGGCGGAACGGCCGCATCTGCTTTTCATCAAGGGTCGCCAGGTCCTGGCCCTTGTAGACGACCTTGCCTGATGTCGCCTTGTAGAGGTTGAGGATGGTGAAGCCGGTGGTGGACTTGCCGCAGCCGGATTCGCCGACGAGCGAGAGGGTTTCGCCTTCCATGATGTCGAGATTGACGTTGTCCAGCGCATAGACGGTCGCCGAACGCTCGCCGAAGGCGCCGAGCTTGACGTGGAAATGCTTGACGAGGTTTTCGACCTTGAGCAGCGGTTGTGCACCCATCACGCAGCCTCCTGCATTTTCTGGACGACGAAGCAGGCCGTACGGTGGTTTCCGGCGCCTGACAGCGGTTCGAGTTTCGGTACGCGCTCGTGGCAAATGGCTTCCGCCAGCGGACAGCGTGGGGCAAAGGGGCAGCCTTTGGGGCGGCGACCCGGCTCCGGCGGCGTACCGCCGATGGACGAGAGCCGGCTTGCGGGCGCATCCGAGAGCTTCGGAATCGAGGCGAGCAGACCGCGCGTATAGGGATGGCTTGGGCGGGCATAAAGCTCGTCAACCGGGGCATCCTCGACGACGGTTCCGGCATAAAGCACGGCGACACGATCGACGAGACCGGCAATCAGCGCCAGGTCATGGGTAATCCAGACAACCGACATGCCGAGCTTGGCGCGCAGATCCTTCACCAGATCGACGATCTGCGCCTGAATGGTGACGTCGAGCGCCGTCGTCGGTTCGTCAGCGATCAGCAGTTTCGGGTTGCAGGCAAGGCCGATCGCGATCATCACACGTTGGCGCATGCCGCCGGAGAGTTCATGCGGATAAGCTTGCAGGCGCTCTTCCGGCCCGGGAATGCCGACGAGGCGCAGCAGTTCGACAGCGCGGACTCGCGCATCGGCCTTCTTCATTCCACGGTGATAGATCAAGGGCTCGCAGATCTGGTCGCCAATGCGCATCACCGGGTTGAGCGAGGTCATCGGATCCTGGAAGACGAAGCCGATGTCGCCGCCGCGCACCTTGCGCAGTTCCTTGTTCGACATCTTTTGCAGGTCGTGGCCGTCGAAGCTCGCGGATCCCTTGGTGACCTTGATCTTGTTGGGTAGAAGCCGCATCAGGCTCAGCATGGTCAGACTCTTGCCGCAGCCGGATTCGCCGACGACGCCAAGCGTCTCGCCCTTGTTGACGTGCAGATCGATGCCATCGACCACGACCGCCGGGCCGTTTCTGCCATCGATTTCGACCGTCAGGCCGCGGACATCGAGGAGTTTTTCGTTGGATCGGGTGGTGTTCATCACTTCGAACCCCGCGGATTGAGTGCGTCGTTGAGGCCATCGCCGAGGAAGCTGAAGGCGACCGAGGCAAGACCGAGAACGGCTGCCGGGGCGGCCAGCAGATGCGGATAGTGCTGCCAGACGCGCAGACCGTCCGAGATCATGTTGCCCCAGCTTGGGGTCGGCGGGTTGACGCCGATGCCGAGGAAGCTGAAGGCGCTTTCCAGAACCATCGCGGTGCCAAGGCCGGCGCTGACGGAGACGATCAACGGGCCAAGCGCATTCGGAATGACGTAGCGCTTCATGATGATCCAGTTCGAAAGGCCGAGCGCCTGCGCGGCCGTGATGTAGGGCCGGCTGCGGATCGACAGCACCTGGGCGCGAACGAGACGCGCATAGGGCGGCCAGGAGATCAACGCCATCGAGCCGAAGACCAGAATGAAGTCGACCCAGATGGTCTGGCGATAGAAGGGATTGAGCGTCGCCAGATACTGCGCCTCCATCCATTTGGTGATGGGGGACTTCAGCGATGCATTGATGACGACGACGAGGAGCAGGTTCGGCACCGACATGGTCATGTCCGTCAGCCACATGATGACGCGGTCGAACGGATTGCCGAAGAAGCCAGCGATCGCGCCAAGGATCGTGCCGATAAATACGGCGATGACTGTGACGATGACCGCGACCAGGAAGGCCGTGCGGGTGCCGAAGACGACACGGCTGAACACATCGCGGCCGAGGTCGTCGGTACCGAAGAGATGTTGCAGCGATGGAACGGCGTTGCGGGCCTGCAGATTCTGGCTCAGGTAGTCATAGGGCGTCAGATACGGGCCAAAGATCGCTGTGAAAGCGAGGATTGCCACGACGATCAGGCCGAAGACGGCAAGCTTGTTGCGCTTCAGGCGATACCAGGCGTCGCGCCACAGGCTGACGGGTGCTTCTTCCTGAGCTGCGACGGGAGAGAGAGGGATGGCGGACATGGTCAGCGGCTCCTTCTTGCATCGTTGGCACGCGGATCAAGCAGCGGATAGAGAACGTCGACCAGAAGGTTCGAGATCATCACCAGGAAGGATCCGATGAGCGTGATCGCCAGAATGACGGGGTAGTCGGAATTGGTCAGCGCCTGCACGGTCAGGCGACCGAGGCCGGGAAGACCGAAGACGAGCTCAACGAAGATCGCGCCGTTGACAATGGTGATCATGATCAGGCCGAGCTGTGTCACGACGGGCGTCAGCACCGGGCGCAGGATATGGCGCAGCGCTACGACCATCTCGGGCACGCCCTTGGCGCGGGCGGTGCGGACGAAATCTTCAGACAGCACCTCGATGACGGCGGCGCGCGTTTGGCGGACGATCAGCGCGATTGGTTGAAATGAGAGCACGATGAGCGGCAACAGGATGCGCACATCGAAAACACCACCCCAGCCATACGGCACCTTGACCATCGGCAGCAGCACGATAAGGCCGACCATCAGCAGCGGGCCGGCGACATAGGCCGGGATCGCCCACAGAAAGAGCGCGCTGCCGAGGATCGTATAATCGAGGCGGCTGTTCTGGTTCATCGCGGCGATCATGCCAAGCGGAATGGCGATAACAGTCGTCAGGATGATGGAACAGAGCGCAAGCTTGAAAGAAACGGGGGCTGCGGCCGACACCATCGCCCAGACCGAGCGGCCGGATGTCAGCGAATTGCCGAACTGGCCATGCAGCAGGTTCCAGATGTAAAGGGCGAACTGTTCGATGAAGGGCCTGTTCAGGCCGGCACTTTCGCGGATGGCTTCGATGCGCTGCGGATTGTAGGCGACGTCGCCGGGTGCGCGCAGAAAGATCAACTTGATCGGATCGCCGGCGCCGTAGAAAGCCAGCGCGTAGACGGCCAGCATTACGATCAGCACGGACGGAATCCAGATGGCAAACCGGGTCAGCACATAGCGTAACAAGGTCATCTCCCACCGGTTGGCAGACACCTTCCGCGTCAAGGCGGACATGCGATGTCTTCTTGAAACTTGCGCGAAGGCCTTGCGGTCTTCGCGCGGTTGCTAATGTGCCCGAGGGCTATCTGTTTCAGAGTTTCGTGCCGGCTCAGCCGATCGAAATGTCCCAGGGCGCCACGACCTGCCAGTCGAGGTTCTTCTCCATTCCCTTGACCTCTTTGGTGGCCCAGCGGGACATCGCCTGAGAATACCACGGAATGAATGCCCAATCGTCGCGGAATGCCTTCTGGGCATCCTGGGCGAGCTTGACGCGCTGCGGATCATCGACGGCTTTCGTTGCCGCTTCGGCAAGTGCCGCATCGACCTTGTCGTTCTTGTAGCCGCCAAGCTTGTTCTGCGCGTTCGACGAGGTCGAGGCGATGCAGCCGGCGAGATAGGAAACGGCATCGGGAACACGAGTGCCGACGTCGTCGCGGAAGATCTGGACGGCGTTCTGGTCCGGACCGGCATAGGAGTCCTGCTGCGGCTTCATGTCGACGGCCGTGATGCCGAGGTTCTGGCGCCACTGCTCGGCAATGAACTGGGCCGCAGCCTCGATAGCCGGGGCGGAAATGCCGACGAAGAGGATCTTCGGCAGGCGCTCCGGACCACCGTAGGTCGATTCGGCAAGCAGCTTCTTTGCCGCGGCCGGATCGTACGGATAGGGCTCGAAGCCGGAATTTTCGGCGCCGGGAACGGAATTCAGGATCTGGTCGGCCTTCTTGTGCGGACCGTCAGGATAGGAAGCCTTGAAGAGGCCGTCGCGATCGATCGCCATGATCAATGCCTGGCGAACCTTCGGATCGTCCATCGGTGCGCGGGTGACGTTGAACCAGAAGTGCTGGCTGGTCGGGATCAGCGGACCGGCGGAGAATTCGGGGCCGAGGTCCTGGATAATCGTCGAGGTGACCAGTTCCGTATGTGCGTTGAACTCGCCGGACTTGATGAGCGACGTCGCGGTGACGTTGTCTTCGATCGAGGTGATTTCGATGCGCGCGAGCTTCGGCTTAGGCCCGAAGAAGTTCTCGTTCGGCTCGAACACCAGCTTGCCGGCGTCGATGTCGATGCTCGTCAGCTTGAACGGGCCGGAATAGACGGCGCTGCTGTCGGGCTTGTACCAGTCCGCCACTTCCTCGCCGTCACTACCACGAGACTGCGCGGCCTTGGTGATCGGTGCGATATGGTTGGCAAGGCGCATGAAGAAGATCGGGTCGGCTTCCGCCAGCGTCACAACGACGGTGCCTTCGTCAGGCGTGGCGACGCCCGTCAGTTCGTTGCCGGAACCGGCGCCGATTTCCTTGTAACCCTGAACCTTGCTCAGTACCTGGTCGGCACGCTGGCTCTTGGTGTTGGGCATGGAGGCCACTTCCCAGGATCCCTTGACATCAGCCGAGGTGATCTTGCTGCCATCCGAGAAGACAGCCTTGGGATCGATCTTGAAGGTCCAGACCTTGTTGTCTGGCGACTCCCAGCTGGTGAAGACGTATGGCTTGATCTTGCCTTCGCTGTCGAAATACATCGGCGAGGCCCACCAGATCGAGTTCCAGCGGAACGGAACGCCGCCACCGCGCAACGGCGACCAATCCTGGTTGAAGGCCGGATTGGCAACCTTCAACACCTGACCGTCATCGGCCAGCACGATGCGAGCATTCATGCCGAAGATTGTGAGGCCGACGCCGGCGGCGAGGCCAAGCTTCAACGCGTCGCGACGCGACATCTGCGCTTTCTGCGCAATATTCCCTTCATTCCGATCAGTCATCGTGTCCTCCCATGACAAAATCAGTGACGGCACCACTTTCACTCTGTTCCCGAAAGTGCGTCACGACATGGCGCAGACACTCGCTCGATAATGTAAATATGTCAACATAAATTAATCGATGGCGCTCTCGGCAAAACGAACGAAATATTTTCTTTAGTTTTTTCAACATGTTAAAAAATCACAACTGACGCTCTCTGTATTGTCATATTGACAACAAAGCTTCAGGGGATGAAGAAAACGCCATCTTGCGGGCCGGATTTCCGGTCGCTGCCGCTTTTTTCGCGGCGTTCATCCGAGGAGGACGATATGAGCAATCACAAGATTACAGGCGTATTTAGCGCGGCCGCGACGCCACTCAATGCGGATGGCAGCCCGGATCTCAGCCTTTTCACCGAGCACTGCCAGCGACTGTTGCAGGAAGGGTGCCACGGCATCGCCCTGCTGGGCACGACGGGGGAAGCAAACTCTTTCTCCTCCAGCGAGCGCCGTGCAATTCTCGAGGCAGCGCTCAAGGCGGGCGTGCCGGCCGACAAGCTGCTCCCGGGGACGGGTGTCGTTGCCATTCCTGAAACCGTCGAATTGACCAAGCACGCCCTTTCGCTCGGCGTGACGAAGGTCGTGATGCTGCCGCCCTTCTACTACAAGGGAGTCTCCGACGACGGATTATTCGCCGCCTACTCGCAGGTCCTGGAAAAGATCGCCGACGCCCGGCTGCAGGTCATTCTCTACCACATCCCGCAGGTTTCGGGCGTTCCGCTTTCGATTCCGCTGATCGGCCGATTGATAGAAGCCTTCCCCGACACGGTCGTCGGGATCAAGGAATCGGCCGGCGATTTCAATAACATGCAGGCGATCATCGGAGCTTATCCGGGCTTCTCCGTGTTGGCGGGCGCCGATCCGCTGCTCTTGCCGCTGCTGAAGGCCGGAGGTGCGGGCTGCATCACGGCAACCTCCAATCTCGTCGCGAATTCGCTGCGAACCGTATACGACAAGGTGCATGACGAGACGCAGGCCGGCGCCGTCGAGGCCGCCCAGGCTCGCATCAACGCCTATAGAACGCTTTCCAATTCCTACGTGCAGATCCCGACCATCAAGGCCATGGTCGGGCTGAAGACCGGCAACGCTGCCTGGAAGCGCACGCGCGCGCCGCTGATGCCGATCAGCGATGCCGACTACGTCGCGCTTTCCGAAGCCTACGCCAAGCTGCCGTAGGGAGCGCGACCATGAGTTCCACAGCTTTGCCAGCCGAGGCCGTTCCGGCGCTGATGACCGGAGAGATCGTCGCGAACGCGAACGAAAGGGGGCGCGCAGATGCCTATCTGCCCTCCCCTTGCATCCAGAACCATGCCGCCAACCTCGCCTTTCTGCCTGGCGGGACGCTCACCTGCGTTTGGTTTGGCGGCACGATGGAGGGGATGGGCGACATTTCCATTTACATGTCGCGGCTTGCCCCGGATGCCAATGTTTGGTCGCAGCCGGAGAAAATGTCCGACGACCCGACCAAATCCGAGCAGAATCCGCTGATTTTCACGGCTCCAGATCGAAAAGTCTGGCTGCTTTACACCTCGCAGACCTCGGGGAATCAGGATGGTTCTGTTGTCAAATGTCGGACCTCCGAGGATGGCGGCAAAACCTTCGGAGAGGTCCGCCTTCTCTGCGACATCCCAGGCACCTTTGTTCGCCAGCCGATCATCGTCAACAAGGCCGGCGCTTGGCTCCTGCCGGTCTTTCGCTGCATCGGATTGCCCGGCGAGCGCTGGACTGGCGACGTGGACACGGCAGGCGTGCTGATCTCCCGCGACCAAGGTGAGAGTTGGGCTATGACCGAGGTCCCTGATAGCATTGGGGCGGTCCATATGAACATCGTTCCGACAGACGATGGCAACCTTGTCGCCTTCTATCGAAATCGGTTCGCCGAATCCGTCTTGTGCAGTCGCTCGAGTGATGGCGGCGAGCATTGGAGTGTGCCGCAGCCGATCGATCTGCCGAACAACAACTCGTCAATTCAGGCGACAAAGCTCAAAAACGGCGTGATAGCAATGGTTTATAACCATTCCAATGCGTCGATGTCGGACGCTCGGCGCCTTTCGCTCTACGATGAGATCGAAGGTGACGATGAGATCAAGGCGGCGTCGGCACCGGCGATCGAGCGCCGCAAGGCTGTCTGGGGCGTTCCCCGCGCCCCGCTCAGTCTCGCCTTCTCCAACGACGGCGGCGCAAGCTTCCCACGTCGTATCGACCTCGATACCGGCGATGGATATTGCCTGAGCAACAACTCGAAGGACTCGGTGAATCGCGAGTTTTCCTACCCTTCGATTGTCCAGGGACCAGATGGCGCCGTGCACATCGCCTATACCTACTATCGCCGAGCCATCAAATACGTCCGGCTTTCGGCGGATATGATTGCCTGACGCCTTCACAGGTTGTCAGTTGTGAACCTCATCGATCCGACCCGGCTTCATCAGAGCATGAAACGCGCTGGATTGCGTGTTTGTTTTTGACAACTTTTGCGCCCTACTTCCGACGATTCGGTGCTGGCTCTCTCGGCGCCGCCAAACAACGGATCGCATGAGTGTTATAATCAATTTCAATATGTTAGCTTATGCAATGTATCTTCTTTCCTGCGATGGTTTCGAGGAGAAATGCGATTTATTTCGACACTATCGAATGTGTCGCTTGCCAAATACACGATCATTGTATAACAAATTTACATCTTTTGCGACCTGATGTGTCGCTAGCACTTGCAGGGGAGGACTGGTCCGGTGGTTAGCTTGGATTCGCCTATCACAATCGTTCGGCCGCATCTGATCGAGTTCGGTGTCGGTACGGCGGAGCGGCTCGGCAAGTGGGCCGGCGAGAAGGGTTATCGCCGGACTCTCGTCATTTCCGACGCCTTCAATGCGACGCGGGTCGATGCGCTTGCCCTCAAGGGTGAGGTCACGGTGTTTGCCGATGTGACGCCCGAGCCCGACATTACCAATCTCGACAAGGTGCTGGCGGCGGCGAACGCGGCGGATGCGCAGCTTGTGGTCGGCTTCGGCGGCGGGAGCGCCATGGATCTTGCCAAGCTCGCAGCTGTTCTCGCCGGCTCATCGCAAACGCTTCATGACGTCGTAGGACCGAACAAGGTCCACGGACCGCGCCGCGTTGCTCTGGCGCAGGTGCCGACCACATCAGGCACGGGAAGCGAGGCCGGCATCAGAGCTCTGGTCACTGACCCGAAGACGATGGCGAAGCTCGCCGTCGAAAGCATGCACATGTTGGCCGATATCGCGGTTGTCGACCCGGCGCTTACCTTCAGCGTGCCTGCGCGCACGACCGCAGCGACGGGCGTCGATGCCATGGCACATTGTGTCGAGGCATTCACCAATCGCAAGGCGCATCCGATGATTGATCTCTACGCCATCGAGGGTACGCGGTTGGTCGGAAAGTATCTCGCGCGGGCGGTCAAGGACGGATCCGACGCCGAGGCGCGTGCGGGCCTGTCGCTTGCCTCGCTCTATGGCGGCTTCTGTCTTGGCCCGGTCAATACGGCTGGCGGCCATGCACTCGCCTATCCGCTCGGTACACGCTGGCATGTCGCGCATGGCGCGGCAAACGCCCTGATCTTTCCGCATGTTCTCGCATTCAACACCCCGGCCGTGCCCGCAAAGACCCGTGCCGTCATGGACGCGCTTGGTCGCGAGACCTCCGACGAGATCGCGTCGGTGTTCGATGCCGCCTACTCCTTCTGCGCCGAACTCGGGATTGAGATGAAACTCTCCGGCCTCGGCGTTCCGGAAAGCGATCTGGATGCGATGGCCGAGGATGCCTTTGCCATCCGCCGCCTGCTCGACAATAATCCGCGCGACCTGTCGCGCGCCGATATCCGCTCGATCTACGAAGCCGCCTTCTAAGGCGCGCTTCCATTCAAAGAGGACCGTGAGTGATGGACAGAAATGCGAAAGTCGCCGTGACGCTCGGCGATCCGGCGGGCGTCGGCCCCGAGGTGATCGTCAAGGCGCTCGCCACGATGCCGGAACAGGAGCGGCGCGATTTCGTCATCGTCGGTAACACGGAGGCGCTCGAGCGCGCCAATCGAACGGCAGCAACCGGACTTTCCTTTGCGCCGGCGGATGCAGCGGTCGCCGGCAAGATTGCCGTCGACGAGGTGGACCTCGGCGCACCGTTACCGGAGATCGGCAAGGTGAGCCCCGTGGCGGGCGATGCCTCGGTTCGCTACATCAGCCGCGCGGTCGATCTTGCGATGTCGGGCGACGCCGATGTCATCGTCACCGCGCCGATCAATAAGGAAGCAATGAACCTTGCTGGCCACCACTATGATGGTCACACCGGCCTGCTGGCGCACCTGACGGGCTCCAAGAGCTCGTTCATGCTGCTCGCCTCGGAGCGGCTGAACACCATCCATGTCTCGACCCATATTTCGCTGAAGGGCGCGATCGAGCGCGCGAGGACCGAGCGCGTGCTGGCGACGATCGAGGCAGGCCACAACCACTTCATGCGCCTTGGCAAGAAGGCGCGCATTGCGGTCGCGGGCCTCAATCCGCACTGCGGCGAAAACGGTCTGTTTGGCACCGAGGATACCGAGTTCCTGGCCCCTGCCGTCGAGCTGGCGCAGGCGAAGGGGATCGATGTCGTTGGTCCGATCTCGGCGGATACGGTCTTTGCCCGTGCCTATAACGGCGCCTTCGATCTCGTCATCGCGCAGTATCACGATCAAGGCCATATCCCGATCAAGCTCATTGCCTTCGACACGGCGGTCAACGTCTCGCTCGGCTTGCCGATCGATCGCGTGTCGGTCGACCACGGGACGGCCTTCGATATTGCCGGAACGGGCAAGGCCAACCACGTGAATATGCTCTCGGCCATTGCCTATGCGCGGCTGATGGCGCGGTCTCCACGCCGACGGGCGGCTTAACGCTTCGGGTGCTTGTTGCATTGTCAGCGGCGCAGCGTTGCGCCGCCTGCCGCTTTGCTCGTTGGAGGAAATGAGCGATGGAAAAGACTGTTGTCATTCTCGGTGGCGAACTGGCGCCGGAAGGTCGCTCGCTTCTGGAAGAGGCCGGAGCAAGCGTCATTGCCACACCGCCCTATATCGACCGGCAAGCCGTTATCGAAACAATGAAGGCCCACCGACCGGATGCCGTCATCGTGCGATTGCTGGCCGATCTTCTTAGTTCGGAGGAAATGCAGGCGGGCGGAAAGCTCCGGCACATCGCCAAGCACGGCGTCGGGACGAATGACATCGATGTGAAGGCAGCCACGGCGCTCGGCATTCCGGTGTCGATGGCTACGGGCAGCAACGGGCACTCCGTTGCCGAGCATGCGCTCGCGCTGATCATGGCGCTGGTCAAGGATCTGCCGCGCCAGGACGCGCTGATCCGGGACGGCATCTGGGACAAGAACCAGTACAAGGGACGCGAGCTGCGCGGCCAGCGGCTTGGCCTCGTCGGTTTCGGCTTCATCGGCCAGACGCTGGCGAAAATGGCCGGCGCGATCGGCATGACCGTCTCAGCCTTCGATCCGCACGCGCCGGACAGCGCCTTTGGCGATGAGGTCAGCCGCGAAACAGATCTCGATACGCTTCTTGCGGACTCCGATATCGTCAGTTTGCACTGTCCGTTGACACCTGAGACGCAAGACCTGATCGACGCCCGCCGCATCGGCCTGATGAAACAAGGTGCGTTCCTGATCAACACGGCGCGGGGCGAAGTCGTCGATGAGAAGGCATTGGTCGCTGCCCTCGAAGATGGGCACCTCGCCGGAGCCGGTCTCGACAGTTTCGCCGTCGAGCCGCCGGGCATCGACAATCCCCTGTTAGAGCTTTCGAACACGCTCGTCACGCCACATGTCGCGGGCGTGACGCTCGACGCGAAACGCGCCGTTTCCATCATGTCGGCCGAGAACGTGCTTGCCGCGCTCGACGGTGTGACGCTTCACCCGCGCTTTCTGGCGCGCTGACCCGGCGGCCCGGTGCCGGCAAATAATGGAGTAAGCCATGGGCGAGACATCCGACATCCGCTACGCGCCGGATAGGCTGCGCCAATTTGCACGGGCGGTGTTTGCCGCTGCCGGGCTCGAGGAGGAGAAAGCGGCCGCCGTCGCCCACTATCTCCTCGAAGCCGATCTGATGGGACACACGACGCATGGTTTGGCATTGGCCGGCTGGTATCTCCAAAGTATCGCCGATGGCGTGATGAAGCGCGAAGGTCTGCCGGAGGTGGTCTCCGACCGCGGGCCGGCCATTGCGTGGCAGGGGCAGCGCCTGCCCGGTGCCTGGCTGACATCGGAGGCGGTGAAGCTTGCCTGCGAGCGTGCGGCGACCTACGGCACGGCGACGATCGCAATCGCCGACAGCCATCACATCGGTTGCCTTGCCGCATATCTCACCATCGCGACCGATCGCGGCTATATGGTCAGCATCGCGAGTTCCAGTCCATCGGGGGCGCAGGTCGCGCCCTTCGGCGGGCGAAAGGGCATCTACACGCCGAATCCCGTCGCCCATGGCATTCCGACGCCCGGCGATCCGATCCTGATCGATATCAGCGCCTCGATCACGACGGTCAACATGGCGCAACGTCTGGTCCGCGAGGGCCGACAATATGATCATGCGTGGCTGATGGACGAGAACGGCGAGCCCAGCCGTGATCCGCGAGTGATCGAACGCGGTGGCACGCTTATGCCGGTCGGAGGGCTCGATCATGGCCAGAAGGGCTATGGCATGGCGCTTCATGTCGAAGCCTTCACCCAAGGTCTTTCAGGGCTTGGCCGCGTCGACGGGCTGAAGGGTACCAATGCTGCTGTCACCGTCCAGGTTTTCGATCCTGACGCATTTGGGGGTCGCGATGCCTTTCTGCGGCAGACCGGCTGGCTCGCCGATGCGTGTCGCAGCAATCCGCCGCGACCCGGCGTTGCCCGCGTTCGGCTGCCCGGGGAAAACGGCCTGGCGCGCAAACGCTCTGCCCTGGCGGATGGGGTCGCCCTGCACTCCAACATCATGGCATCGCTCGCGTCCCATGCCGAGCGGCTCGGCGTCGCAATGCCCTAGCTTCGGGGCCAACGCTCATCCGGAACAAAAGCACGTGGAGAGTTCGATCGAGCCGTTTCGATCACCGCTCACAGCCGCTAAGTGTTTACAAAGCGTAAACAGTCGGAGGGATGAGGTGAGAAGTTTTGCAGCAGGTCTGACCGCAGCTCATTTGGAGCAAATGCTCGCACCCTACATCGCCGACCGGCAAGGTGAAGCGGATCGCGGCAATGCCGAGCGTGGTGACGAGCGCGAAACCGCCCCGACCAAGAAAGGCGCGGAGGATGCCTGGACATCGCCTCGCAACTAAATTCCGCTGGCCGTTTTTCGAGATCCGAGAACCGACGACTTTGGCGCGGCCGAACGTCGGTTTTTTGTTGCCCGGCGATCTCGCCAAGCCCCAGCACGCATTTCTAATGTCTTGAAAACACAAGCGATCGTCAGGCCAAAGCCTGAAAAAAGATCACTTGTTAGAAGGAAATTTGGAGCGGGCGAAGGGATTTGAACCCTCGACCCCAACCTTGGCAAGGTTGTGCTCTACCCCTGAGCTACACCCGCTCAATCCGCATCGGTCCGGGGTAGTTGTGAGGACCGTGGGCGCCACCTTGCGGCGACGGGCGCTATATCGCCCAAACGATTTTCAAATGCAACAGGGAAATGACGGAAATTCGAAGAAAAATTTGCCTGCCTCGTTCGGAGACATCGGAAGTGCCGCAAATGCAGGGCAAAGCGTCGACCGGGAGCGTTGCAAAAGATGATGGCGGGACGTAATCAGGCATGCATCCACTTTCCCGACCGCATGGATTTTCCGATGACCGACGAGACGCCGAAGACGAGAGACGACCTTTTTGCCTTTCTTGATGGCTTGGATATCAAGCACAGCACCAAAAACCATGCGCCTGTCTTTACGGTTGCTGAATCGGTCGCACTGCGTGACGAGATCCCCGGCGGCCACACGAAAAACCTCTTCGTCAAAGACAAAAAGGATCAGTTCTTCCTGCTGACGGTTGAAGAAAATGCGACTGTAGATCTGAAGACGGTGCACACGCTGATCGGCGCCGCCAGCAAGGTCTCCTTCGGAAAGCCGGAAAGGCTGATGGAGTATCTTGGGGTTGCGCCCGGTTCGGTCACGGCCTTTGGGGCCATCAATGACACCGGTGGAAATGTGACGTTCGTTCTCGATGCCGATCTGATGAAGGACGAGATCATCAATTGCCACCCACTGTCCAATGATGCAACGACTTCGATTGCAAGCGGAGATCTTATTCGCTTTATGGAAGCGACGGGACATAAGCCGCTTGTCTTGAAAGTGACGTCCTGACATACGATTTTAGCGCTAGAAAAGCCGGCTGACCGGCACGGCGGGAGATATCCATGAGCGGCAACGACAATCCTTACAGCAATTCCTTTGGCCAGATGACGGCAACGGCGAATTATGGGGCGGCCCCGGCTGCGGGCGCGGGCGGTTACATCAAGGATACGACGACCGCGAATTTCGCGAAGGATGTCATCGAGGAATCTCGCAACCAGCCGGTTCTGGTCGATTTCTGGGCACCGTGGTGTGGTCCCTGCAAGCAGCTGACCCCAGTGCTGGAAAAGGTCGTCAATGAAGCGCAAGGGCGCGTCAAGCTGGTCAAGATGAACATCGATGACCATCCGTCGATCGCAGGCCAGCTTGGTATCCAGTCGATTCCGGCCGTAATCGCCTTCGTCGGCGGTCGTCCCGCCGATGGTTTCATGGGCGCTGTGCCGGAGAGCCAGATCAACCAGTTCATCGATCGGATCGCCGGTCCGGCCGGCGCCGACCAGGCGGCCGAAATCGAAGGCGTCCTCAAGGAGGCGAACGAGTTGTTGGCATCGGGCGATATCAATGGTGCCGCACAGCTTTACGGCGCCGTCATGCAGGCCGATCCCGAGAATGCGAAGGCTTTGGCGGGAATGGCCGAATGCATGATTGCCGCAAACCAGCACGAGCGTGCGCGCGAGGCGCTGACTGACCTGCCTGAGGAGATGGCGAAGGACCCGGCGATCCAGGCTGTATCGACGAAGCTCGATCAGATCGAGGAGGCGCGCAAGCTTGGTGATCCCGTCGCTCTGGAGCAGGACCTAGCGCGAAATCCCGACGATCATGAGGCCCGCCTGAAGCTTGCCAAAATCCGCAACGTCGAGGGTCGGCGCGAAGAATCGGCAGAGCATCTGCTTTATATCATGCGCAAGGACCGCGCTTTCGACGACGATGGCGCTCGCCGGCAACTGCTGCAGTTCTTCGACGTCTGGGGCTTCAAGGATCCTGCGACGGTTTCGGCACGGCGCAAGCTCTCGGCCATGCTATTTTCGTAATTCGGGCTTCAAGTTTCGATCGCCCGCCCTTGCGTTTTCGGGGGCGGGCCCCACATTCCCGATTGTGCGGGCGCATCCTGTCGCGTCCGCGGGTGACGCAGGACCAGTCTCTATGCAAGTGGGGAATGCACGATACTTAAAGCCCGGTGATCTGCCCGATACGATCGCTGTCTTTCCGCTTGGCGGTGCGCTTCTGTTGCCCACAGGCCAGCTACCCCTCAATATCTTCGAGCCGCGTTATCTCGCGATGTTCGACGCCGCTTTGTCGGGAAATCGACTGATCGGCATGGTCCAGCCCGCGTTGGGGGACCAGGAAGGGCAGGGCGAGGTTCTGGCCCCGGTTGGCTGCCTTGGACGCATTACATCCTTCGCCGAAACAGGGGATGGTCGCTACATCGTTTCCCTCACCGGCATCTGCCGTTTTCGCCTTCTAGAGGAGCGCGAGACGCACAATCCGTTCCGGACCTTCCGCATAGCACCGTTCATTGCCGATCTCTCGGCACGCGATGAGGAGGACGCTGTCGATCGCGCCGCGCTTCTGGCTGCTTTCAAGGCCTATCTCGATGCAAACAAGCTCGAGGCCGATTGGGAAAGCGTCGAGCGCGCCAGCAACCTGACGCTCGTCAATTCGCTGGCAATGATGTCACCCTTCGGGCCTGCCGAGAAGCAGGCGCTCCTGGAGGCGCCCGACCTAAAGACACGAGCGGAAACGCTGATCGCGATCACCGAGATCGTGCTGGCGCGTGTCTTCGGTGACTCGGACACCGTTCTGCAGTAAAACGGATTCATGGACGAAAAACTCAGCCGCGTTGATCCGAAGCTTCTCGAACTGTTGGTATGCCCCCTGACAAAGGGTCGGCTAACATATGACCGCGAGCACAATGAACTCGTGTCGGAGAAGGCGCGCCTCGCCTATCCGATCCGTGATGGCATTCCGATCATGCTGGTCTCGGAGGCCCGTGGACTGGACGACTGACTAGATCGTCTGTCCTGCGAGCAGGCGAGGATTGTCCTTGGCTGTGGTGCCGGCCGCCTGGCCGATGAAGAACGACTTCAGGCCGGGAAGCCGATCGACGATGCCGAGGCCGAAATCGCGGGCGATGCGCAGCGGCGCCAGGTCATTCGAGAAGAGCCGGTTGAGTACGTCGGTCGTGACGCCCATACGGAAGGTGTCAAAGCGGCGCCATGCCTGATAGCGCTCGAGAATGTTGATCGAGCCGATATCAAGGCCAAGCCGGTCGGCCTCGACAACGGTTTCGGCAAGGGCTGCGACATCCTTGAAGCCGAGGTTCAGGCCCTGGCCGGAAATCGGATGGATGCCGTGAGCCGCATCGCCGGCGAGCGCCACACGCGGAGCGACGAATGCCCGCGCCAGCGTCAATCCGAGCGGGAAGGCGCGCTTGTCACCGACAGTTCTCAACGTGCCAAGCTTGTGACCGAAGCGGCGCTCCAGTTCCTCTTCAAAGATGAGATCGTCGGACGTGACCAGACGGTTTGCTTCCGGCGTTGGCTCCGTCCAGACGAGCGAAGAGCGGTTTCCTTTCAGCGGCAGGATCGCAAACGGGCCAGACGGAAGGAAATGCTCTTCGGCGCAGCCGTGATGCGGACGCTCATGCTCGACCGTTGTGACAATTCCCGACTGACCATAGTCCCAGGACACGGTCTTGATGCCTGCCAGATCCCTTAAGTGTGAGCGGACGCCGTCGCAGGCGACAACAAGTCGGGCTTCCAACACGCTGCCATCCGAGGCGGTGACGGTTGCGTGCGTATCTTCCACGGAGAGACCGGTTGCGCTGAAGCCGTGGTGAATTTCGATGCCAAGGCGCTCGCATGCGCCCCGCAGCGCCCGGACGAGCGTGACATTCGAAATCATGTGCGCGAAGGGCCGTCCATCCTCCACTTCGCCATCGAAGGTCAGGAAAACCGGCCGTACGGGATCTGCGGTTTTCGAATCGGTAACGATCATCTTGGTGATCGGCTGCGCCTCGGGCTCGATCTCATCCCAGATGCCGAAAACCTCGAGCATCCGGGTGGCGGCGGCGATAATCGCCGAGGCACGCATGTCCTTCTGCCAGACGCCCGCAGGTGCTGCCTCGACGACCACGATATCGAGATGAGGTGCTGCCTGCTTGACCGCTACGGCCGCGGAAAGACCGACATAACCCGCGCCTACAACCAGCATGTCCCGCATGGAGTTCCGTTCCGTTTCTTGTGAATATCGTATTGATCTATATAGATCATCGCTGCCGCACTTCCTACCGTCCGGAGCTATACAAAATGACGCGTGACACCGAAAAACCGACTGCGATGGAGACGCTGCTTTCCACGCTGGACCTTGAACCGATCGAGGTCGACATCTTTCGTGGACGCAGCCCGCAGGTTGGTTGGCAGCGTGTTTTTGGCGGTCAGGTGATCGCGCAGGCGCTGATGGCAGCACAGCGCACGGTGGCGCGCGACCGCATTGTACATTCGCTGCACGCCTATTTCATGCGCCCTGGCGATCCTTCGGTGCCGATCGTCTATCAGGTCGAGCGGATTCGCGATGGGTCGAGTTTCAATACACGCCGCGCCGTCGCCATCCAGCATGGAGAGGCGATATTCGCTCTCTCTGCCTCATTCCAGATCGAGGAGCCCGGCTTCGGCCACCAGATCCTCATGCCGGATGTTCCCGCTCCTGAGAAGCTGCTCGATGAACGGCAGATCGCAGCACAGTTTCTTGCCAACGCGCCGGCACCGATTCGCAAATATTGGGAGCGTGAACGGCCGATCGAGATCCGGCCGATATCGCTGACGCATTATTTCTCGGATGAGAAGCTCGATCCGGTTCAGCATGTCTGGGTGCGGGCGACGGGGCCGGTTCCCGACGATCGCTATTATCAGGCGGCGATCCTGGCTTATCTTTCCGACATGACCCTGCTCGATACATCGCTTTATCCGCATGGAACGTCGATCTTCGATCAGACGATCCAGGTTGCGAGCCTCGATCACTCGATGTGGTTCCATCGGCCAACCAAACTCGACGATTGGCTTCTTTATACGCAGGACAGTCCTTCGGCTTCCGGCGCGAGGGGCCTCACTCGCGGTAGCTTGTTTACGAGGGACGGTACCCTGATTGCGTCGGTGGCGCAGGAGGGGCTGATTCGTAAAAGGGCAAATGAATAAAATGTAGGCACATTTGTTCATTTGGGTATTTTTTGAGCGATTATTGGGCAGTCATTTGCCTGTTTATTAGTGCCGCTTTATATAACCATTATATTTCAATAGGTTAGCTTCCTCGTGGGAATCTGGCACGCTCCTTGAATGTATATCCCCGGTCGCTGTTCGTGAACGTCAGCGGCAAGGAGAGTCGGCTCCGCGCCGAGGATAACGAAGGATGGGAAACCAGATGAAAATTGTGATGGCCATTATCAAGCCGTTCAAGCTGGACGAGGTGCGCGAAGCCCTCACGGCGATCGGCATCCAGGGCCTGACCGTGACCGAAGTGAAGGGCTACGGGCGCCAGAAGGGGCATACTGAGATTTATCGCGGCACTGAATATGCGGTGAGCTTCCTGCCGAAGCTCAAGATCGAAATCGCGGTTGCTTCCGAACTCGTCGACAAGGCCGTTGAGGCCATCGTGTCATCCGCCAAGACCGGCCAGATCGGCGATGGCAAGATCTTCGTTTATTCGATCGACCATGCCGTGCGCATCCGCACCGGCGAAACCGACACAGAAGCGCTGTAAGAGCGGCAGAGCAAGGGAGCCTCTTTCAATGTCAATCTCGAAATTTTCCTCCACATATGCGCGGCTTGCTGCTGCGTCTGCCGCGCTGCTCGCGCCGGTCGCCGCCTTCGCGCAGGATGCCGCCACGACCGCTGCGCCTGCTGCCGCCGCTGCTGCTCCTGCGATGACGGTCGACAAGGGCGACAACACGTGGATGCTCATCTCCACCGTGCTTGTCCTGCTGATGACAATTCCGGGCCTCGCCCTGTTCTACGGTGGCCTCGTCCGCGCCAAGAACATGCTTTCCGTTCTCATGCAGGTCTTCATGATCACGGCCGTGGTCATGATCATCTGGGTTACCTACGGCTATTCGCTGGCCTTTACGGACGGCGGTTCGCTCAACAGCTTCGTCGGCGGCTTCTCGAAGGCATTCCTTGCAGGCGTCGACACGACCACCCTGTCAGAGACCTTTACGAAGGGCGTTGCAATTCCCGAGCTGACCTTCGTTTGCTTCCAGATGACCTTCGCCTGCATCACGCCGGCCCTGATCGTCGGCGCCTTTGCCGAGCGCATCAAGTTCTCGGCCGTCATGCTGTTCGTGGTTCTGTGGGTCACTTTCGTCTACTTCCCGATGGCACACATGGTCTGGTTCTGGGGTGGCCCAAGCTCCTACACCTCGCCGTCTGGCCTGATCTTCTCCTACGGAGCGCTCGACTTCGCCGGCGGCACGGTCGTCCACATCAATGCCGGTATTGCCGGTCTGATCGGCGCCATCATGCTCGGCAAGCGCACGGGCTATAAGAAGGAAATCATGGCACCGCACTCCATGACCCTCACGATGGTCGGTGCTTCGCTTCTGTGGGTCGGCTGGTTCGGCTTCAATGCCGGATCGAACCTCGAAGCAAATGCCTACGCCTCGCTCGCGATGATCAACACCTTTGTCGCAACGGCTGCTGCCGCTGTGTCCTGGTGCCTCGTTGAAAACTTCACCCGCGGCAAGGCTTCAATGCTCGGTGCAGCTTCGGGCGCTGTCGCTGGTCTCGTTGCCGTTACCCCGGCAGCTGGCTTCGCCGGCCCAATGGGTTCGATCGTTCTCGGCCTCATCGTCTCGCCGGTCTGCTACTTCTTCGTTGACGTCGTGAAGAACAAGTTCAACTACGACGACTCGCTCGATGTCTTCGGTGTTCACTGCATCGGTGGTATCCTCGGCGCCATCGGCACCGGTATCCTGGTCAACCCGGCACTCGGCGGCGCAGGCATTGTCGATTACTCGACGGCCGATTTCGCCGCCGGCTATCCGGGCACGGCGACGCAGGTCTTCGCTCAGCTGAAGGGCGTCCTGACAACGATCGCATGGTCGGGTATCGGTTCCCTGATCCTCTACAAGATCGTTGATGTCGTTATCGGTCTGCGCGTCTCTGTTGAAGCCGAGCGCGAAGGTCTCGACCTTTCGACCCACGGCGAAGCCGCTTACCACGCGTAATCAAGGCATTGCGGCGCTGGCGCAAGCCGGCGCCGCTGAACAGCCCGTCGCGGCCTATTCATCCGAATAGACCGCTCTTGGCCCGGACCTCCATAGGTTCGGGCTTTTTTATTTTCCGCTGCAAGATGTGGGGGCGGCATGGTTAATACCGCTTTAACTGTCCTCTGATTAGGTGGGGCGAAGGTACTGAGCGCAGACGCTTGGCGATTCGAACGCTCTCACGCATTGGACGGGTACACACATGGCAAGAAGCACATCGCCAGCAATGGATGGCCGGCCGGACCGTTTTTCCCTCTCGGGTTTCATGTTCCGGCAGGCGCAGACCCTTTTTGGCTTCGCCATCTTCCTGCTGCTCGCATTGGCGGTCGCAGCGCTCGCGACCTGGAACGTCGCGGACCCGAGCTATTCCTATGCGACCGGGAACCAACCGACGAACATCCTGGGTTATGGCGGGGCCGCGTTCGCCGACATCGCCATGCAATTCTTTGGCCTGGCCAGTGTCGTGGCGCTTCTGCCGGTTGTCGCTTGGGCTCTCGCTCTGATCTCAGGCAGGCGTTTCAGCCGCATTCCCGCGCGCGCCGCAGCCTGGGGCTTGGGTTCCGTGCTCTCCTCCGCCGTTATTGGCTGCTTCCCGCCACCACTCACCTGGCCGATCCCGAATGGCATCGGCGGCGTTATTGGCGATATGATCCTGCGGTTTCCTGCCTTGTTCGTCGGTGCCTATCCGACGGGCGCTTTTGCGACCGCCGTCGGTTGCGTGTTCGCTGTCCCGACCGTCTGGATGATGCTGTTTGCTGCCGGCATCGTCGGTCGCAGCGAGGACGATGAAGAGGAGGCCGAGGAAGCCTACGCAAGCACTCGCTCCAAGCTGCGCTCGGTCGGCGACGAAGATGAAGATGACGATGAAGGCGGCTGGCTTGCCTTCGGTGCGCTGACGCACGCCTGGTACATGAGCCAGGCCCGAATGCGCCGGCTGCTCGGCATGGGTCCGCGCAAGCGCCGGCAGGATGATTTCGAGTCGCCGTACGACTTCAACGACGACGAGTTTGGCAAGCTGAACGAACCGGTTCGCGCAAAGGCGCCGGCCGGGCGCGGCGATCGCATGGAGCCATCAATGGAGCCGCGCGCTGCCTCGCAGCGCCGCATTGTTTCTACGCCGTCCATTTCGTTGAACAATGATGACGATGACGACGATCTGCCGTTCGACGACATGCCGCCGCGGCCGGCCGATATCCTGCCTGATGACGATGACTGGATGATTCGCGCGCCGGCTAAGGCGACCGGGCGCGCGGAACCGCGCGTCGTGCAGCCTCCGGCGCGGCCGAAACCTGGTGCGCGTCTCGAACGGGAGCAGCAGGGATCGTTCATTCGTCCCGAGGGCTTCCAGCTTCCGTCGATGCACCTTCTCGCGGAACCGAAGAATGTCGTGCGAGATTCAACACTATCTGCCGACGCGCTGGAACAGAATGCGCGCATGCTCGAGGGCGTGCTCGAGGATTTCGGCGTCAAGGGCGAGATCATCCACGTTCGTCCCGGTCCGGTCGTCACGCTTTACGAACTGGAACCTGCGCCTGGCATCAAGTCGTCTCGCGTCATCGGCCTTGCCGACGATATTGCCCGTTCGATGAGCGCGATCGCTGCCCGCGTCGCCGTCGTGCCGGGTCGCAACGCGATCGGCATCGAACTGCCGAACTCCACGCGCGAAACCGTCTATCTGCGTGAACTCATCGCTTCCCGTGACTTCGAGGGCTCCAAGGCCAAGCTTGCCATGGCGCTCGGCAAGACGATCGGCGGCGAGGCCGTGATTGCTGATCTGGCGAAGATGCCGCACTTGCTGGTTGCCGGTACGACCGGTTCCGGTAAGTCGGTCGCCATCAACACCATGATCCTGTCACTGCTCTACCGCATGACGCCGGAGCAGTGCCGCCTGATCATGATCGATCCGAAGATGCTCGAATTGTCCGTCTACGACGGCATTCCGCACCTTCTCTCGCCTGTTGTGACGGATCCGAAGAAGGCAGTCGTTGCGCTCAAGTGGACCGTCCGCGAGATGGAAGAGCGCTACAAGAAGATGTCGAAGATCGGCGTCCGCAATATCGACGGCTTCAACAGCCGCGTCGAGCAGGCGCTTGCCAAGGGCGAGGTGATCTCGCGCACCGTCCAGACCGGTTTCGACCGCCATACCGGCGAAGCGATGTACGAGACGGAAGAGTTCGACCTGCAGCCCATGCCTTACATCGTCGTCATTATCGACGAGATGGCCGACCTGATGATGGTCGCCGGCAAGGATATCGAAGGTGCTGTGCAGCGCCTGGCGCAGATGGCACGCGCGGCCGGCATCCACGTCATCATGGCGACCCAGCGTCCGTCCGTCGATGTCATCACGGGCACGATCAAGGCAAACTTCCCGACGCGCATTTCCTTCCAGGTGACGTCGAAGATCGACAGCCGCACCATCCTCGGAGAGCAGGGCGCCGAGCAACTCCTCGGCATGGGCGACATGCTCTATATGGCCGGCGGCGGGCGCATTCAGCGCGTCCATGGTCCGTTCGTTGCCGACATGGAAGTGGAGGAGATTGTCTCCTATCTGAAGACTCAGGGCTCGCCGCAATATCTCGACGCCATAACCGCCGATGACGACGAAGACGGCGACTACGGCGGCGGTCCGGCAGGGACGTCCAATCTCTCCGATTCCGACGATCCGTACGACCAGGCTGTCGCCATCGTTCTGCGTGACGGAAAGGCGTCAACGTCGTATATTCAGCGTAGACTTGGCATTGGATACAACCGCGCCGCATCACTGATCGAGCGGATGGAGCAGGAAGGCATCATCGGTCCCGCCAACCATGCTGGAAAACGCGAGATCCTGGTTCCGACCGAAGACGATATTCTCGACCGTTGAGGTCGACAGCAATCAAAATGACGCCGGGATCACGGAAACCTGATCGCGCTGAAACCGTTAGTTTATGCAGGTCTGCGAACTACGCCATGAAGGCGCCGCGTTTCCGCAGCATTCGAATTGCATAAAGGAGACATAGATGAACAACTCCGATTCCATCTTGGATCGCATCTCGCTGAGCCGGCGCCATCTTCTCGGCTCGCTGGCCGCCGCTGCGGCATCTGCGATTCCGATTGCTGCCTATGCGCAAGCGGCATCCGCTGCTTCAGGTGCCAGCACCGCGCAGGCGATCGCGGATCACTTTTCGAGCGTCGCTACGATGCAGGGCGAATTCGTTCAATTCGGCCCGCGTGGCGAGCAGACCGGCGGAAAGTTCTACATTCAGCGCCCCGGCAAACTGCGCTTCAACTATGACAATCCGTCACCGATCCGTGTCATCGCGGACGGCAAGAACGTTGCTGTTGGAAATATGAAGCTCAAGACGTGGGATCTCTACCCATTGTCGAAGACGCCGCTCAGCCTGCTGCTGGCGCAACGGATCGATCTCTCGGCCGGCTCGGTGAAGAGCGTGAAGCAGGAGTCCGACCTGACGACGATCGCCCTTGGCAACAACACGATCTTCGGTAACTCGACAATTACGATGATGTTCGACCCGAAGACCTACGATCTCCGCCAGTGGACGATTACCGACAACCAAGGCAAGGACACCTCGGTGATGGTGTTCAACGTCAAGACGGGCGTCCAGTTCGACGACAAGGTGTTCAGGGTGCCCTATGAAGTGATCCCGGGAACGGCCGCTTACCGAGATTGATTTCAGCTGTTTTATGAGAAGAACGCCTCGCGATCTCGCGGGGCGTTTTTCTTTGCGCGTATCCGTTCCATCGGCAAAGCCTTTGCTCTAAAGCCAGTTCGTCCGGTTTTGAAAGGCAAAGATGGAATGAGCTTCTCGGTTACGACGTGGAATATCAACTCTCTGCGGCTGCGCATGCCGATCGTCGAGCAATTCGTCCTCAAACATAAGCCGGACATCCTTTGCTTCCAGGAAACGAAGGTTCCGAACGACTTGTTTCCTGCCTCGCCGTTGCGCGCGATGGGCTACGAACACATCATCATCCACGGCCAGAAGGGCTATCATGGCGTTGCGATTGCATCGCGCGTTCCATTGGTCGAGGACCACCGGCAGGACTATTGCAACGTCGGTGACGCGCGGCACATCTCGGCCATCTTCGAGCGCGGTAGCCGGCGCATTCGCCTGCATAACTTCTACGTGCCGGCCGGAGGCGACGAACCGGATCGGGAGATCAATCCGAAGTTCGGCCACAAGCTCGATTTCATCGAGGAAATGAAGCAGCTCAAGGCAAATGGCGAGGCGAATACATCCTCAATCCTTGTCGGCGACCTCAACATCGCTCCGCTTGAGCAGGACGTCTGGTCCCACAAGCAGTTGCTGAAGATCGTCAGCCACACGCCCGTGGAGACGGAAGGCCTTCTCCAGGTGATGCAGCGCGGCGCCTGGCTCGACCTTATGCGGCAG
>Ga0207426_1000838_pt1 | contig 32556 bp, 27 predicted proteins | sample AraplaMF_Cvi_mMS_FD_184265 | JGI IMG/M metagenome (GOLD analysis project Ga0207426, IMG submission 184265) | Arabidopsis root microbial communities from the University of North Carolina, USA - plate scrape MF_Cvi_mMS (SPAdes) (version 2) | ecosystem: Host-associated > Plants > Roots > Endosphere... | reverse complement strand
ACCGCCTCAACCGGGTGCCGGAGAAGAACCATCTGGCCTTCCTCGACCTGCTGGGCGTCACCCTCTTCCCGCCCTCCGCCGCCCGCGCCGACGTCACCTTCTGGCTCTCCGCCCCGCAGCCCGAGCCGGTCGTACTGCCCGCCGGGACGGAGGTGGCCACCGGCCGCACCGAGACCGAGGAGGCGGTGGTCTTCGCGACCGAGGACGATCTGACCGTCGTGCCCTGCGAACTGGACGCCGTACTGCGGCAGGAGGTGGGCACCACCCCCGAGGACTGCGGCCAGGACATCTTCGGCGGCAACGATGTGTCCGTCTTCTCGGCCGCGCCGCAGCCGGGCGACACCCTGCTGTTCGGGCTGTCGGCGGCGGTGCCGCGGTGCGCGGCCGTGTTGCAGCTGGACAGCCGGGTGGACGGCGTCGGCGTCGACCCGCGTCAGCCGCCGCTGGTCTGGGAGGCGTGGACCGCCGACGGATGGGCGGAGTGCGAGGTCGCCGAGGACTCCACCGGCGGCCTCAACCGGCCCGGCGAGGTCGTGCTGCACATCCCGGCCGGGCACACCGGCTCCCGCGTCGGCCGGACGGATGCCGCGTGGCTGCGCTGCCGGGTCGTCGAAGCCGCGCCCGGCCAGCCCTTCTACAGCGCCTCACCGACCGTACGGTCCGCCTCCGCGTTCACCATCGGGGGCACGACGGCGGCGGCACACGCCGTCGTGGTGCAGGACGAGCTGCTCGGCGAGTCCACGGGCGTGCCCGGCCAGCGGATGCGGCTGGCACACGCACCCGTCGTCGCCGACCGCCCGCCGCTGCGCCTGGAGATCTCGGACGGCGACGGCTGGCAGGAATGGCAGGTCGTCACCGACTTCGCGGCCTCCGGCCCGCACGACCGGCACATCACCCTGGAGGAGGCCACCGGCGAGATCGCCTTCGGCCCCTCGGTACGCCAACCGGACGGCTCCATAAGGCAGTTCGGGGCCGTACCGGTCAAGGGCTCGGTGATCCGGGTCCCGTCCTACCGCACCGGCGGCGGCCGGACGGGCAACGTGGCGCGCGGCGCGATCCAGGCGCTGCGCAGCTCCATCCCGTACGTGGCGCGGGTGGAGAACCGGGAGGCGGCGCGCGGCGGGGTCGACGGCGAGACGGTGCAGGAGGCGAAGGTCCGCGCGCCGATCACGCTGCGCGCGCAGGAACGGGCCGTGACGGCCCGCGACTACGAGGAACTGGCGCGGCGCGCGGCCCCCGAGGCCGCCCGGATCGCCTGCCTCGCGGTCGATCCGGCCGAGCCCGCCACCGCCGCGAGCACGTCGGGCCCCGAGGCCGGCCGGACCGGCCGGACCGGCGAGAACGCCGTCCGGGTCCTGGTCGTGCCGCAGGCCGTCCCCGACCGCGGCGGCCGGCTCCGCTTCGAGCAGCTGGTGCCGGGTGAGGAACTCCTGGGCCGGGTCACCCAGTTCCTCGACGAACGCCGCCCGGTGGGCACCCGCCTCGCGGTCGGCCCGCCCTTCTACCAGGGCGTCACGGTCGTCGCCACGCTGCACTCCTTCCGGGCGGCGCGGGCCGACCGCGTCCGCGCCGAGGCCCTGGACGCGCTCTACGCCTACCTCGACCCGCTGACCGGTGGCGCCCACGGCGACGGCTGGCCCTTCGGCCGCCCGCTGCGCGCCGGGGAGATCTTCGCGGCCCTTCAGCGCGTCCCCGGCGTGGAACTCGTCGACGAGGTCCTGCTGCACCCCGCCGACCCGCTCACCGGCCGCCGCGGCGACGCCACCGACCGCATCGAACTCGCCCGCTCCGCGCTCCTGTTCCCCTTCGACCACCGCGTCCGCGTGATCGAGGCCCGATGAGGGGCACCTCGACGGGGATGGCTTCCCCGCATCCACTGGGCGAACAACTCCCCGCGGTCTACGCCGACGACGACTTCGCCCAGCGCTTCGTCGAGGGCCTCGATGTCATCCTCGCTCCCCTCTTCAACGTCCTGGACTGCCTGGAGAGCTACTTCACGCCCGCACTCGCCCCCGAGGACTTCGTCGACTGGCTGACCACCTGGGTCGGCACCGAACTCGACGGCACGGAACCGCTGGCCACCCGCCGCCGCGCGGTGGCCACGGCCGTCTCGCTGCACCGTGTACGCGGCACCCGGCGCGGCCTGTCGGACGCCGTCGAGCTGGCCTTCGGAGTGCGCCCGCAGATCCTGGAGAGCGGCGGCGCGACCTGGTCCGCGCGTCCTCTCGGCGCCTTCCCTGGCTCGCCGCACCCCGGCCTGCGGGTGACCCTGCGGGTCCGCGACCCCGCCACCGTCGACCCGCACCGGCTGCACGCCGTCGTCGCAGCGGCCTGTCCCGCACACCTCCCCTTCGCGGCCGAGGTGACCCATCTGCCCACCCCTGAAGGAACCTGACCATGCCGAGCGCCCACACCACCTGCCCCGACTGCGGCTCCCCCGCACCCCAGACGGACCAGTCCTTCTGCGACTCCTGCGGAGCCTTCCTCCGCTGGGACCGGCCGGCGCCCACGGCTGATCAGGGGCGTACGACCCCCGCGGCCCCGCCGGCGCCCGGAGCGCCCGCCACGAACGCCCCGCAATCCGGCACCGGCACCCCGGACCACACCGGCCGGTCCGCCGACACCGCGCCTCCCACGGCACCCCCCGCTGCCCCTCCCGCCCCGGCGCCGGCCACCGGGCACTCCGGCGCCGCCGCCCCGAAGCCGGACGCCAACGGCGAACCGACCGCCCCGCTCCCGTCCACCGCCCCGCACCACGGGGCCACGGGCGGGTCCGGGTCGGGCGCGGACGGCCACGCCGGTCAGTCCGGCCAGGCCAGTCGGGCCAGTCAGTCCGGCCAGGACAGCGGGGAACACCAGCCCGGCCAGGCAGCCCCCCGCCCGGGCGGCGAGCGAGGCATCTCCGAAACCGGAATCCGCGCCCTCCTCGTCCCCGTACCGGGCGCCACCGCCACCCCGCCTCCCGAGGCGCCCGGCAGCGTCCTGCCGGGCCGTCCCGACGCGTCCCGGCCCCGGGTCCGTACCCCGGAGGCGGCCCCCCAGCCCGAGAACGGCGCACCGTGCCGGAGCTGCGGAATACCCAACACGCCGGGCCGGCACTTCTGCCGGAGCTGCGCCCTCCCCCTCGTCGAGACCACGCGCGAGACCGCCGAAGGCCCGTACGCCGGGGAGCGGCCGCGCCTTGACCGCGGCCGCTCCAAGTGGATCGCCCGGGCAGTGGTGGCGGCGGTGGTCGCGGCCGTCGTGGTCGGGGGGATCATCGGCGGGCCGCCGGCCGCGCAGGCCGTACAGGACCGCTTCGCCAAGCGCGTTCCGGTGCCCGCCGCCCTCTGGAAGGCCTCGCACTCCGGCCCCGGCCACGACGTGAAGCTCGCGTTCGACGGCTACTCCAACACCTGGTGGGGCACCGGCTACATGGGCAACTCGAACGGCCAGTACCTGGAGGCCGCCTTCGGCCAGCCCACGGACCTCCTCAACATCCTGATCACCCCCGGCGCCTCGGCACGCACCCCGCAGGCCGCCGACCCGGCCCGTCCGCACGAGTTCGATCTGATCGTGACCGACTCCGCGGGCAAGCGGCACCTCTCGCACGCCCGGATCAATGACGGCGGAGTCCAGAGAATCGATGTGGCGGTACGGAACGCGATGACCGTACGACTGGTGCTGCGCTCCGCATACGGCGTCGGGGATGACAAGCAAGTAGCCATCTCCGCGCTGGAGTTCTTTGGACGGTCGATGAATAGTTGACGGGGACGGGCCGGAGGGACTCGGCCGCTGCGGGGGGCGCTCCCCCGGCAGCGGCCCACCGGGCAAGTGGGCATGCGGCGGCCGCGGGCGATCACGGCCGGGACGGCCGCCCCGCCGACTCGAATGTGCGGGTGGCCGGCGTCGTCCGCTCGTTCTGCACCGTGTCGGACACCGTGAGCGGATGAGGCGCGGAGCGGCGGCCGGGTCCGCGGTGCGGCGGGACGTGGCGGCGGACATCGTCGAGGCCCCGGCGCATGGTGGTGCGGAGCCACCTTCCGAGAGGGCGTTCGACGAGGCGGTGGATGAGCCAGGCGAGGGCCAGCATGAGCGCGGTCACCGAGGCCACCAGGGCCGGGGCGGGGACGCGGCCCCGGAAGTGGTGGATAAGGGTCATGCCGATGTTCAGGTGGACGAGGTAGAGCGGGTAGGTGAGCGCTCCCGCCGTGGTGAGCCACCTCCCTTGGATCCGGTCACAGGCGCCGAGCGCGATCGCGCCGATGACGGCGAAGGCGGCCACGATGAGGAGACGGGCCGGCCAGGTGGGCAGGGCGTTCGCAGCGGCCGCTCCGAGATTGACCGCCAGGCGGTCGTCGATATAGCGCTGGGACAGCAGCAGTTGCAGGATCACGATCGCCCATAGGACCGCGTTCGGCCGGTGACGGCACATGAGGGAGAAGGCGATGCCCGCGATGAAGAACGGCGCGTACTGCGGCATCGCGAACGCCGTGATCAAGGGGGTCTTCAGGACCGGCGCGAGGGCCGCGGCCGCGGTCCACACCCCGCACAGCATCAGGCAGTTGCGGTAGGTGACGCCGAAGAGCATGACCACCACCGTGATCAGGTAGAACTTGAGCTCCACGAAGAGCGTCCAGTACACCGGGTCGACGTCGGGGGTGTCGTTCCCGCCCTGAAGCATGGTCAGGTTGGTGATCACGGTGTCCCAGCCGCGCAGCGAGGCGACCTCCGGCCACGTCTTCACGACCACCACGGTCAGCAGGATCCCGGCCCAATAGGCGGGGAACAGCCGCGCGAGCCGGGAGACGGCGAATTCGCTCACCGTGCGGCCCCACACACTCCGGCAGATGACGAAGCCACTGATCAGGAAGAAGACCTCCACCCCGAGCCACCCGTACTGGGCCACCTGGTGTGCGGTCGGGAAAATCGCGTCCGTGGCCCGGCCCCACGGCCGGGCGAGGGCGACGTAGTGGTAGAAGACCACCATCAGCGCCGCCAGCAGCCGCAGCCCGTCGAGTGCGGCCAGCCGGTGCCCCGGGCGGCGCTCGGCCATCGTGCAACCCCCCAAGCGCCCGGGTCAGGAACGCTCCGTGTCGGAAGAGGCTCGCAGGCTGCAAGGAACCCGTGAGAACGTCGTACGCCCGTGGTACCACCCGCGGATGTACTGCGGCCCTCACGGCGTCGCGATGCACTCCGTCGGGATCACCGGCGGACCCCGGCATCACGGTCCGCACACAACCGTGTGCCCCCGTCAGAGGTCCAGGACGAGGCGCGGGGTCAGCGCGCGGGAGACGCAGGCGTACATCCGGCCTTTACGGGCGCCGATGTCATCGCGGTGCTCGGGCTCGCCGTCGAGGACGGTGAGTTCACAGCTTCCGCAGACGCCTTCACGGCATCCCGACGGGAGGGGGTGCCCGGCGTGGGCCAGGGCGTCGAGCAGCGTCTCGTCGGCCGGCACCCGGACCGTACGCGCCGACCGCGCACACACCGCCTCGAACTCCGTGTCGGGGCCGAACGTCCTCGGCGCCGGACGGAACCGTTCCGCGCGCAGCCGTTCGGCCGGGAACGCGGCCTCCGCGGCGGCGAGCATCGAGGCGGGGCCGCAGCAGTAGACCAGCGTGCCGGGGGCCAAGTCCGCCGCCAGGGCCGCGAGGTCCGGCCGGCCCTGTTCCTGGGTGGCGACGAGCTGGACCCGCTCGCCGTACGAGGCCCGCAGTTCGTCGGCGAACGGCATGGCCGCGGCCGAGCGCCCCACGTACACGAGGGAGGTGGGGACGCCCGCCGCGGCCGCCGCGCGCAACATCGGCAGGACCGCGGTGATACCGATACCGCCCGCGAGGAAGAGGTACGCGGGCGCGGGGACGAGCGGGAAGTGGTTGCGGGGTAGCGACACGTCGAGGGTGCGGCCCCGCCGCAGGAACCGGTGGACATACTCCGAGCCGCCCCGGCTGAGGCGTTCGTGGCGTACGGCGACGCGGTAGGACTCCCGGTCGGCCGGGTCCCCGCACAGCGAGTACTGCCGGGTGAGCCAGTTCGGCAGCGCCAGGTCTATATGGGCTCCGGGCTCCCAGGGCGCGAGCGGCCCGGTCGTGCCGCGCAGGAGGAGGGCGACGGTGTCTTCGGCGATCGGGTCGATACGGTCGACGACGGTTTGCTGCATGGAAGGTCCTAGGGGAAGCCCTCTGGGAAGGGGGAAGTCGGAAGTCCTGGGCCGGGCAGGGGCCTTGCGGTCAGTAGAGCTTGCGGTAGGCCTCTTCGAGGGCGTCGTTGAGGACGGCCGGGGCGATGTCGAGACCGGCCTGGGCCGTGACCATCTCGCCGGGCGACGGGATCTCGTCGGCGAGGGCCTGGCTCGCGGGGTCCCACAGCCGGGAGCGGAGGAGCGCGCGCCCGCAGTGGAAGTACACCTCGGCGACGTCCACGACGAGCGCGAGCTCCGGTTCGCGCGCCTCGGTCCGCATCCGGGCGAGTACGTCGGGCTCGTCGGTGGGGTAGGCGCGGCCGTTGACGCGAAGCATCTCGGGCAGCCCGGGGATCAGGAAGACCAGCCCTATCCCGTCGTTCTCGGCGAGGTTGCGGAAGGAGTCGGCGATCTTGTTGCCGGGCCGGTCGGGGATGGCGAGCGTGTGCGCGTCCAGGACTTTCACGAACCCCGGGTAGTCACCGCGGGGCGAGCAGTCGGCACGGCCCGCCGCGTCCGCCGTGGCCATGGTCAGGAAGGGCGAGTGGGCGATGAAGCGGTGGAAGTGCTCGTCGATACGGTCGAGGATCTTGGCTTTGATCATCTCCTCGGGCTCGCCGAGCCGGGCACGGACATCGGCGGGCGAGACCCGACGGGGGCGTGTGCTGGTCTGCGTCACGGGGGCTCCTTCCAGATCGCAAGGACGGGCAGGCGACCGCGCAGCGCAGTACGACGTACCACTCCGCCGCAGGTCATGGCACTATTGTGAGCAATTACTCAGGTCTTGCGCTACTCGCATTCGCAGCGCTGTGAAGGAGATGCCATGACGTCGGGACGCGGCGGACTCCGGCCACGTAAACAGCCCCGTCAGGCCCGTGCCGAGCTCACCCGGCAGCGGATTCTCACGGCCGCTGCTCACGTTTTCGCGGAGTACGGCTATGCCGCCGGGACCACCAACCGGATCGCCGAGCGGGCGCAGATCTCCATCGGCTCGCTGTACCAGTACTACCCGAACAAGGACGCCATCCTGGTGGAGCTGCTGACCCGGCATCTGGACGCGGGCATGGCCGCCACCGCGCACCAGCGGTTCGAGGGGCCGCCCCGCCCCCTCGAAGAGGTCATCCGTGACTATGTGCGCCTCTCGATCGCGAACCACCTGGACGACCCGCAGCTCCTGCGCGTGATGATGGAACAGGCGCCCCGTTCTCCGGAGTTGCTGGAGAAGACGTCCCGGTACCACGTGGCGCGGACCGCCTATGTCCGAGAGCTGATCGAGAACCATCCGGAGAGCCGGGTGGCGGACGTGCCTATCGCCGCGCGGCTCGTCGTCTCCACGGTCGAACTGCTCGTCCACCAACTCATCGCGGCGCCCGACCCTCTGGACCCCGCCCGTCTGGAGAACGAGCTGGTCGCCATGGTCACCCGCTACCTCACCGGCGGACCGCAGGGGATGGGAACGGTAGCCCCGTAGGCACGTGAAAAAGGGAGCCGCTCCCCTCGGGATCGAGGAGAGCGGCTCGGCGCGGTCAGCGGTCAGCGCTGCGATCAGCGGCCAGCGGTGTCCAGAAGACCGCCCGCGCCCCCGGTTGTGGTCAGGAGCAGGGCTTGTGGAAGTGCTTCCAGCCGTCGACGGGCATGGCCGGCGGCTCCGAGGTGGTCCCGAACTCGCCGTACTTCACCTGAAGGTCGTAGTCGTAATTCCCCGGACCACTGCGCGGATTCGTCAGCCGCACGTCCCGGTCCAGCGTCCCGTCACCGGCGTTGTTGCGGATCGCAAGGTCCGGGTACGCGTCGCCGCCATAGTTGGCGATCCGCAGCTGCTGGGCCTCGCCGTGGTCGCCGATGTCGAGGTGCCGGGACTTGGCAGAGCTCAGATTCGTCCGCTTGAGCGGCCCGGGACGGTAGTCCGCGACACGCGCCGTCGAGGGGTCGTCCCCGTCGGCGGGCGTGACGAGGTTGACGACCATGTCCAGTTTGCCGTCCCGCTGGAAGTCGGCGACCGCGGCGGTCGTGACCTCCCCCTTCTTCGCGCCGAGGAGGGCGCTGACGGCCTGCTTGGGGCCGAACGAACCGTTCGCGGTCCCCCACTGGATCGTCATCTTGGTACCGGTGAGGCCGGGGTTGCTGATCTTGTCCCGGTGACCGTCGCCGTCGAGATCGCCGAGCAGCGTGGTGGCATCGGCCAGGCACGGGGCCGCCGTCGCGGCGGCCTTGCCGGACGGCGCCGCACCGGCCGCATGGGCCGGGAAGCCGGCGGCGACAGTCAGGGGCAGGGCGACCGCCGCGACCGGCACGGCGATCAGACGTAAGCGCTTGTGCAGCATCTTCAACTCCTCATGTCGTTGCTGGGAGGTGAGATGCCGTCAGCACCAGTCACGTTGATGCCCGGATGGCCGTATTACACAACGGTGACGTGCGAAGGGGGCGTCGCCGCCCGGACGAGGCCCGCGACGGCCCGCGACCGGCTGTGCGGCGGCCAGGCGATCACCGTCGTGACCATCGGTGCATCCACGACCGGTACGGCGGCGAGATCCTCACGTAGTTGGGTCCGGCACGACTCGGGCGCGATCCAGCAGGTGCGGCCGAGCGCGATCAGCTGGAACAACTGCGCATGGTCCCGGGCCTGCGGGCCGGGGCCGTCCGGGTAGGTACCGTCGCGGCCTGGCCAGCGCGGCAGCGGCAGACCGGGCAGCGCGGCGACTTCGGCCGTGTGTACATGGGTCCGGGCGGTGAGGGGATGCCCGGCCGGCAGAATCACCACCTGGCCCTCCGTGCGGAGTTCTTCGGTGTCGAAGCCGGCCGTGGCATCGAACGGCAGGTGCAGCAGCGCCACATCGGCCCGCCCGTCGCGCAACATGCGTTCCTGCTCGCCGATGCCGCACAGGAGCAGATCGACGGTGACCGCATCGGGTTCGGCGGCGTAGGCGGCAAGCAGATTCGCCAGCAGATCGCTGGACGCGCCGGCCTTCGTGGCGAGGACCACGCCGGGCCGGCCGGTCGCGGCGAGCGCGGCGCGGCGGGTGCGACGTTCGGCGGCCTCGACCGCGTCGAGTGCCGCCCGGGCCTCCCGCAGGAGCACCACCCCGGCCTCCGTCAGGGTGACCGCGCGGCTGGTGCGTTCCAGCAGTACCACTCCGAGGCGCCGTTCGAGCTCACCGATCGCCCGTGACAGTGGGGGCTGTGCGATCCCGAGCCGCTGCGCGGCCCTGCCGAAGTGCAGCTCCTCGGCGACGGCGACGAAGTACCGCAACTCCCTTGTCTCCACGCCGATATGGTACTGCTGCCACCTGGATCGATACCCACGCGGTATCGCCGCCCACCCAAACGGTGTTGGCCGACTCCCGCGAGGTCCGGACATGATCAGTCGCATGAGCGAACAGACCATCGCGCTGGTCACCGGCGCGAACAAGGGAATCGGATACGAGATCGCGGCCGGCCTGGGCGCGCTCGGCTGGCGGGTCGGGGTCGGCGCCCGGGACGAGGAGCGGCGCGAGACCGCCGTGGCGAAGCTGCGGGCGGCCGGCGTCGACGCGTTCGGGGTGCCGCTCGATGTGACCGACGACGCGAGCGTGGCCGACGCGGCCCGGCTGATCGAGGGCAGCGCCGGACGTCTCGACGTGCTCGTCAACAACGCCGGCATCACCGGCGAGGCTCCGCAGATGCCCACCACGGTCGACGTGGCGACGGTGCGGGCGGCCGTGGAGACCAACGTCATCGGCGTCATCCGCGTCACCAACGCGATGCTGCCGCTGCTGCGCCGCTCGCCGTCGCCACGGATCGTGAACATGTCCAGCGGCGTCGGCTCCCTCACCCGCCAGACCACTCCCGGCACCGAAACGGGCCCGATCTCCGGCGCGTACGCACCGTCGAAGACGTTCCTCAACGCCGTCACCGTCCAGTACGCCAAGGAGCTCAGCGACACCAACATCCTGATCAACGCCGCCTGCCCCGGCTACTGCGCGACCGACCTCAACGGCTTCCGCGGCTTCCGCACCCCGGAACAGGGCGCCGCGATCGCCCTCCGCCTCGCGGCCCTCCCCGACGACGGCCCGACCGGCAGCTTCTTCGACGACGCGGGCGAGGTGCCGTGGTGACGCGGATGCCGGCGCACGGCATCAACGCACGCTCGGCCACGCGAAGTTGTGCATGCGCATCTTCGTGACCGATGGGTCCGGCTGAATCGGCTCCACCAGCGCCTCGTCGAAGGGCCGGACGAGGCACACCACTTCAGCGGCAAGGGCCCCTTCCGTACCGGCGGTGAGGATCTCAGCGGCGGTAGGCGGCGATCGCGGTCTGGACGAACGAGCGGATCAGTGGATTCGTGTCGCCCTCGTTCCATGCCGCGACCACGCGGCTCGGCGGCATGCCGGTCAGCGGCACGACGGTGAGCCCCGCGGCCGGCTCGTGGCTCAGGAGGGTGATGCCGACCGTGCCGTTCCAGAGCACGGCTTGCTGACATTCCTGGACCGCGCGCACCACCGGGCCCTCGCGAGACTCACCGCCGTTCCAGTACGACTGCCAGCGGGGGTCGGTGCCCTCCGGAAACCGGAACCAGCGGCGATCGGCCAGGTCGGCCAGCTTCACGCCGCCGTGGCGGGCCAGCGGATCGTCGGCGCGCAGCAGTGCTCCCACCGGGTCGGCGCGCAGCGCGCGCACGGTCAGGCCGGTCTCGTCAAAGGGGCCGCGGGTGAGGGCGACGTCGACCAGTCCGGCGTGCAGCCCGCAGGTGGGATCGGTCAGGTCGGCCTCGCGGATGCGGACCTCAACGCGCGGATGCAGCCGACGGTAGGCGTCGGCCAGTCGGGCCGCGCCCGGGTCTGCGCTGTCGCCCAGCATGCCGACGGTGAGGGTCGCGGCGCCGGCCGCCGCGGCCACACGTACGCGTACCCGGTCGGCCTGGTCGAGCAGGGAGCGCGCCTCATCGAGCAGCACCGCGCCCACCGGCGTCAGCGTGACACCGGCGGGCGACCGGTCGAACAGCGCGGCGCCGACCTCGGTCTCCAGCTGCTTGATCGCCCGGCTCAGCGGTGGCTGGCTCATGTGCAGCCGGGCGGCGGCCCGGCCGAAGTGGAGTTCCTCGGCGACCGCGACGAAGTAGCGCAGCGTGCGTAGCTCCATGCTGCGACGATACCCATTCGGTATCGACTTCATGGAATGGGTCTTGGACTGTCGCGTCGCCCCGGCGGTGGAATCGGAGCATGACTGACGAACCGAAGACCAGTGAGCCGATGCCCGAACCCGCCGTATCGGTGGTCGGTCCGGGCGACGGCGAGACGATCCTCCTGGGCACCACGCGCATGCGGGTCCTGGAGGACGGCAGCAACACCGGACACCGCCTCGGCCTCGCCGAGTCCGTCCTCGCGCCACATACGCCCGGACCACCCCAGCACCGCCACGCCCAGCACGACGAGGGCTTCTACATCACCTCCGGCACCGTGCGGTTCACGGTGGGCGACGACGACTACGACGCGACCGCGGGCACGTTCGTGCTGGTCCCGCCCGGGGCCCCACACACCTTCGCCAATGTGACCGACCAGCCGGCCGTCATGCTGAGCATCTTCACGCCGGACCTGTACGTGCAGTACTTCCGGGACCTGGAGGCGATGTTCGCCGACGGCAAGGCGCTGACCCCCCAGGCGAACATCCAGGCGATGAGCCGTTACGCCACCGAGCCCGCCACCGACTTCGCCTAGATGTACTGATCGGGGACGTTGATTAACCGTGAGTACGGCGGCTGGTTGCCGCAAGCGGTGTGTGGGCGGTGCTGGTTGTAGTGGTGTAGCCACGGCAGCAGAGCGTCTCGGCGTTGTTGCTCGCTGGTGTAACAGCGAGCGTAGGCCCAGCCGTCGGCCACGGTGCGGTGGAAGCGCTCTACTTTTGCCGTTGGTCTGGGGACGGTAAGGGCGCGTGAACTTCGGGGTGATCGAGAGGGCGCCGACGTGTCGCGCCACAGGTAGGACCGGTAGGCATCTCCATTGTCCGAGAGCACTCGTTCGATGGTGACTCCGCGCTCGGCGAACCACTTGACCGCGCGGTGTAGCACGCCGACTGCGGTCACGGCCTTTTCGTCATCGTGAATCTCGGTGTAGGCGACGCGAGAGTGGTCGTCGATGATGGTGTGCACGAATGCGTATCCGAGCTTCGGGCCGCCGTAGGCGTTGCGTGACTTGCCCGGTGTCGCGACGCGATGCTTCTCGCCTTGACGGCGACCGACGTAGCGCCAGCCGCCGCCATCGGGGATGTTCCCGAGCTTCTTCACGTCCACGTGCACAAGTGATCCTGGGTGGTCGTGCTCGTACCGCCGGACGGGTTCACCGGTCGCGCGATCGAGGTAGGCGAGGCGGTTCAGTCGCGCTGATCGCAGGATTCGGTGCACTGTCGACGGGGCGATGTCGAGTCTCGCGGCGAGTTGGACCGGCCCTTCTCGCAGGCGCAGTCGCAGGCTGATGCACCTTTTCGTGACGGTCTCGGGTGTCTTGGTCGGAGACCTCCGTGGACGTGAGGATCGATCCTGCATGGACTCGCCTGCAAGGTAGCGGTCGACCCACCTCTTCACGGTCGGCCAGGACACCTGAAATCGGGCCGCTACTTCGCTGATTGGCCAGCCGTCGTCAACGACGATTCGAGCGACTTTCATGCGGTGGCGCGGGGTGAGGACAGCGTTCGGATGTGACATTTCTGCGCTCCTGGATAGGGCGAAGGGCCGACCATCGTGTGTGTGGTCGGCCCTTCGAGAACGAACTTGGCGGGTGTGGGGCGTGCAGGTCAGTCCACCGGGGATACCCGAATGAGGTTGCCGTCGGGGTCCGTGATCACGAACGTGCGACCGAAGACAGCGTCGTGCGGCCTCTCCACGACGTGGACTCCCTTTGAGACCCAGTTCGTGAAGATTTCGTCAACTGCCGACGGTGGTCCCGGCACCATCAATCCGACCTCGGTTGTGCGAGGGGTGTTCGGGACCGCGTGCTCGCTGTAGCCGGTCCACAGCGCGAACAGGACGCCGGGGGCAACCTCGAAAGCTACGTAGTGGGGACTGGTGAAGGTCGGTTCGATCTCGAACAGGTCGCTGTAGAAGGTGGTAGCGGACTTGGCGTCGCGGACGCCGATCAGGAATAGGTTCGGTGCGGGCATAGAGCGCTCCTCAACTCAGTGATTTCTCGGTACCGCATCAATTGATCGCCAAATCGCGACAGAACCTGTCATCTTTTTCTGCGAACATTGGTCAGCGTGAAGGCTTCAAGGTTGTTGCACCTCTTGTTGCTCCTGCAGGCCCGCCAGCGCATCACCACCGCCGAGCTGGCCAAGCGTCTGGAGGTGTCTCGGCGGACTGTGCTGCGCGACGTTGAGGCGCTCTCGACTGCAGGGGTGCCTGTTTATGCCGAACGCGGGCGCAACGGTGGGATCGTCCTGCTCCCCGGTGCACGGCTCAACGCATCCCATCTGGAACCACCAGAGCTGGAAGCACTCTCCGTAGCGGGTTTGGACAGCACGCAACGTGAGCGCATGGGCCTGTCTGCGATGTGGGAGTCGGCCGCACACAAGATCGCCGCCCGTCAGGCCGCACCACCTGAGTACCCAAGCCCGCTGCGACTGGCGGATCTAGTGCTGGTGGACAGCACCGCATGGTTTGCCGACTCAGAGGCAGCGGTCGACGTAGCCGATCTGGCATCGGCCCTGCGGCACCGACGCCGACTGCAAATCCAATACCGGCGCAGCGCCGAGAATCAGGCCTCCACGCGGGTGGTCGACCCGTACGGGATCGTGGCGAAGTCCGGCCGCTGGTATCTCGTTGCCGATCACAGGGGCGATGGCCGGCTGTTCGCTCTGGAACGACTCTCGGCCTACGAACAACTCGACGCGCCAGTTGCTCTTCGACCAGACGAAACCCTCCGCACCAGATGGGCCGCGTTGAAGGAACGCACCGAGGGGCAAGGTCGCGTGAGCGTGACCTTTCGCCTGCCAGAACATGGCCTCGACTTGGCGCGGCGCATCCTCGGCACACGCATCCATGATGTCTCCGATGCGGAAAACGGATCATGCACCGTCGTCGTCCGCTACCCCGACATCGAGTCAGTGCGTCAACTCCTCCAATTCGGCGACCACATCGAGATACTCACCCCGCAGACAGCCCGCAAACGCATCAGCCAGCTCGCCAGAGACCTGGCTGAAAGACACTCGACCCCAGCCACGTGACCGATCAGAACGGCCTGCTCTCAATCAACGTCTCCGGTCAGTACACCTAGAGGGCGGGGCACCGTCCGCGCTACGGCGTCCGCGTCGCGTCGGCGTGCGGCGTGGCGTTGGCGCGGGCGGCGGCGCGGCGGCCGCCGACAAGCAGCAGGATGCAGGCGAGCAGGGAGAGCGGCCAGGGCGTGGTGATGAGGATGACGGCGTCCACCAGGCCCAAGATCCCCAGCGACCACGCGATGAACGACGGTGGAGTGATGCCGCGTCGGTCCAGCCACAGCACGATCAGGCCGACCACGAGCAGCGGCGGGCCGAAGCTCTCCAGAGACAGCCAGAGGGCGCTGTTGGCCGGGCTCATATCGGAGAAGCCTTCGTGCCACAGCGCCCCGCTGAACCACTCCTCCGCGTAGCGTGCTGCCCCCTCCAGCGTTAACGCGAGGAGCGTATGCGCGCCGCCGAGGAAAACAATGAGCCAACCGGCACTTTTGATCATCTGAATCCTCCCCTAGTTACGGAACCACTGGTTTCGATACTCGCGGTTCCGTATGATGCACCCATGTCCGCTCGAGAGCAAGCGCGCAACCAGGGGGGCCGCCCCCGGGACAGCCGCGTCGACGACGCCATCGCCTCCGCCGTTCAAGAGCTGCTGTCCGAGGTGGGATACGCACGGCTCACGATGGCCGAGGTCGCCGCGCGAGCCGGCGTGGGCAAGGCGGCGATCTACCGGCGCCACGCCACCAAACAAGAGATGATCTTTGACGTTCTGCTGCCGGATCACTTCCTGGCCGTAGCACCCGACCTCGGATCGCTCCGCGCCGACCTGGCCGCCGTACTCGCCGAGATCGCGGACAGCTTGACCCTTCCGCCACAGGGGACGGTCCCCGGCCTGCTGGCCGATGTCCACGCCGACCCCGCACTGGGCGACCGGTTCAACGAGAAATACCTCGGAGCCCAGCTCCAGACCCTCACCGAGATCCTGGACCGCGCAACCGCACGCGGCGAACTCACCACCCGCCCCGACCCGGCCACCCTCAACGCCCTACTGGTCGGCCCCGTCTTCGCCTGGCTCTTCCTGCTGTCCGAATCCCCCGACCAACTCCCCGCCCTGACGGCCACACTTCTCGATGCGACACTCGCGCTCATCAGCCCGGAACTCCCGGCACCCGAGACGAATCCGGCAGCGAACTCGTGACGTGACCCAGCTCCTTGAGGACATCGGGCGTTCGGGTTGACGCGGCGTTCCGGGGTCATCCGTCAGAAGTCGCACCACGTTCTCCGACCTGAGGCCTAGTCGAGTCAACCGGTGGAGGGACGCCCGGTAGCTCCGCTGCGTGGGATCTTGATGGCGTACAGGACTGCCATAGGCCAGAAGCGGGGGGGCGCAAATGCAGCCGCTTTGGTGTGTCAAAGAATCCATGCGGGCCGTCCCGGGAATTTCCGCCCGGCGTAGCGGACAGTTCATGAAGTCGGCGGCCTGTTTATGCGGGCGAATGCGATGCGTTCCAAGCGGTGTTCATGGCACGGTCCGGCTGTCTGTTCCGGCGGGCCGTCACGACCACCCAGCCCGCCGCTGAAATCTGTCGCGGCGAGGGCCGTTCACCCGTTCACTGTCGCTTCCATCGCGGGCCGCGGCCAGGTCACGACGCTGCCGCCTCCCTTGCATTTCCCGCAGATCACGGACATCGGGACGTGGTGCCGCGCTCTTCTCAACGACCCGACACAAACCCGACACATATCTGACATATAGGGGTGAGCATGGCAGCCCGTATCAGCGGTCTTGTGGGTCGTGAGGCCGAGACGGCGGAAGTGAGGAGGCTGGTGGAGACCGCTGTGGCGGGCGCCGGGCAGAGTGCCTTCATCGTCGGGGAGGCCGGTCTGGGCAAGACCTCCGTGCTGGAGGAGGGCATGGGGACGGCGCGGCGGCTGGGGATGCGGGCGCTGAGCGGGGCGGCGCAGGACAGGGAGCGGCAGCTGCCCTTTGCCGCGATCGCCGGCTGCCTGGGGGCGGACGCGGCGTCCAGCGATGGTCTTCGCTCCCGTGTCGCCGAGATCGTGCAGGGACACGAACGGCGCGGGATCCCGGGGGCGCTGGGCGGTGGGGGCGAGGCGGACTTCGCCGGCATGGAAGCGCTGCTGGGTCTGGTGGAAGACCTGTGTGCCCGCGAACCTCTGGCGCTTTTCTTCGACAACCTTCAGTGGGCCGACCCGGCGAGCCTGGAGGTGGTACGCCGGTTGATGCGGTCAGTACATCAGCTCCCGCTGCTCCTTGTCGGGGCCTATCGGCCGGACCACCTGTGTGAGATCGACCGGCTGGTGCGCGGGGCGGCGCTCGGGCGGCACACCGTGCTGGAGTTGGCGCCGTTGAGTCCGTTCGCCGTATCAGCCCTGCTGGCCGAGCAGTGCGGCGGTGCGCCCGGTCCACGGCTGTGGTCCATGGCTCAGGGCGCGGCGGGAAACCCCCTCTACCTCACGGAGTTGGCCGCTGCCTTGCTGCGTGAGAAGGCGATCGAGGTACACGACGGGGTCGCGGAGTCCGTCTGCGACCTTCCTGTTCCGCCGCTGAAGGCACTGATCACGCGTCGGTGGCGTCATCTGTGCGACGACGTGCTCCAGGCGCTCCGTGTCGCCGCGGTGCTGGGAGCCGACTGCACGGTGACCGACCTCGCGGCCGTCCTGGACAGACCGGCACACGAGGTGCTCAGCATCGTCAGCGAGGCAGCGGGGTCCGGCATCCTGTGTGAGGTCGGCAGCCACCTGGTCTTCCGCCATGCGCTCGTACGGCACGCCCTGTACGAGGCCCTGCCGGGCTCGACGCGTGCCATGCTGCACTTCAGGGCGGCACAGGTCCTCGCCGGTACCGGTGCGACACCCGAACGAGTCGCCGGGCATCTGCTCGCAGAGACGCCCGAGGAAGGTGGCTTTCTGACGTCCTGGCTGATGGAATCGGCAGCCGCGCTCACCAGCCGGGCCCCCGCCCTGGTCATCCAGCTGACCGACAGGGCTCTGGCGCTGACGGGGCCCGAGGATCCGCGCCGGGGAGGTCTCCAACGGCATCGTGCCCTCGCCCAATTGACCCTGGGGGAGCTGGCAGCCGCCGAGGAGACCGCTCGCTGCGCGCTGCTCGAACCGGGTGCCGCCGAGTGGGAGTGGGCGCTGCGCTGGATCGTCGTGCAGGCGGCGTTCTACCGCGGCCGGCCGGATCTGGCGCTGGCCGAAGCCCAGGCCGTACAGGGCAGCGAGGGGGTTCCGGCGACCGAGGCGACGCGGTTCCGGTCGGTCAGCGCCATGTGCCTGTTGACGCTGGGCAGGGTCCGGGAAGCCGAGAGGGTGGCAGAGGCGGCTCACCGCCAAGCGCGTGGCGACGCCCCGACGCTGGCCAATGCCCTGCATGTGCTGTCCGGCGTACGCTTCCTCGAAGCACCCGGCCCCGAAGCACTGGAACTGGCCCTACAGGCCCTCCGGTTCGCCGCGCGCTCCTACCACCCCGCGGAGCGCTTCCGGTTGGAGCTCACGCTGGCCAGCGGCTATACCGAGCTCGACCGGGGGCCGGAGGCACAGCGCACGCTGGCCGCTGTCCATGAGGCCACGGAGCGCGCGGGCGGGATGTTTCTGCCCTGGTACCACTTGTCGAGTGCGCTCCTCGCGTTCAACACCGGCCGCTGGGACGACGCCCTCACCGAAGTCGAGGCCGGGCTCGACCCGGGCGAGCACTTCGCGATGAGCCGGGCCCTGCGCTCGGTGGCGGCGCTGATCGCCGTCCACCGAGGGCAGCAGAGTGATGCCGCAGCGCACCTGACCGCCGTGGACGCGGCGTCCGACACCGGAACGGTCGCCTGGTTCTACGAGCATCTGCCGCTGTGCGCCCGCGCCCTCGCCGACGAGGCCCGCGGCGATTGCGAGCAGGCCTACAGCCGGCTTGCGCACGCCTTCGACAACGGCATCGGCCATCTGCCAAGCCGACGTACCCTCGGCTCTCTGACCCCTGATCTCGTCCGGCTCGCGCTGTCCCAGGGCGACACCGCGGAAGCCCGGCGCTACACCGCCGCTGCCCGGGCACGGGCCGACCACAGCGCCGTGCCGCACCACATCGGCGACGCCTACCGCTGCCAAGGGTTGCTCGACCAGGACCCGGACCTGCTCCTGGAAGCGGCGCGCTGCTACCACGAGGCGCCCAGACCTCTGAGCGAGGCACACGCCCGCACCGACGCGGCGGAGCTGCTGGCCGGCCGCCGTAAACAGGCGCAAGCCCGCGTCATGCTCGATCAGGCTCTGGCGATCTACACACGCCTGGGCGCCGACTGGGACGCGGCCCGCGCCGCCGCCCGTTTGCGTGCCGTCGCCGTACACCGCGGCGTACGGGGCACGCGCAGCGGTCACCGGCACGGCTGGGATGCGCTCACCGACACCGAACGCATCGTCGCGAGCCATGTCGCGGGCGGCCGCTCCAACCCCGAGATCGCCACCCTGATGTCCATATCCCGACGCACCGTCAGCACCCATGTCTCGCACATTCTCAAGAAGCTGACACTCGCCTCACGGGTCGAAATAGCCGCCGAATTCATCCGCCGCACCAGCCAGGGGAGATGACGCCCGAGAGACGTCACGACCCCCGGCTCCCGCAGGTGCGAACCGGGGCCTTTCGCTCGGGGCCGGGTGCATCATGGAACCGGACGCCCGAGGGGACCGACACAAAAGAGCGGACTGGTACGTGACACACATTCTGGTCATCGGTGGCGGGATCGCCGGTACGGCGACCGCGCTGGCCTTACACAAGGCGGGATTCGACGTCACCGTGCACGAGGCGCACCCAGACACAGCCGAGGACATAGGGGCGTTCCTGACCCTGGCGAGCAACGGGATGCGCGCGCTGGCGGAGCTCGATGCCTCGGACGTGGTCACGGCGCTCGGTTTCCCGCTGCGCTCCATGCGGGTGCTCGACGCCCAGGGCGGTGAGATGGCCCAGGTGCCGCTGGGCGAGGCCGACGACGCGCAGCTGCGGTACCGGTGTCTGCGCCGGGGCGAGTTGAGCGCCGCTCTCCAGGCGGAGGCCGTGCGTCGGGGAATCGGGCTCTCGCACGGTGCGCGGCTGGTGTCCGTCGAGAACGGCCCGGACGAGGTGACCGCGCGATTCGCCGACGGCAGCGTCGCGACCGGCGATCTGCTCGTCGGCGCGGACGGTCTGCGCTCCACCGTCCGACAGTCGATCGCGCCCGGGGCGGAGCCCGTCTACGCGGGGCAGAGCGTCTACTACGGCTACACGCGCAGCGCCCCGGTGGCGGAGGACACCGGCCACATCACCATGGTGCGGGGCAGCTCCGCCGCCTTCGGCTACGCGGTCTCGCCGGACGGGGAGGCGTACTGGTTCGCCCGCGTCGGCGGCGACGCCATCCCCGCCGCCGCACTCACACACCCCACGCCGTCCCACTGGCGCGAGCAACTCGTCACGCTGCTGGGCAAGGACGCCACCCCCGCCGCGGACATCGTCGCGGCCTCCACCGACGACATCATGGCCACCAACGCCACCGAGCTGCCGCCCGGCACCCCCTGGCGCTCCGGCCGAACGCTGATCATCGGCGATGCGGCGCACGCGGCCTCACCGGCGACAGGACAAGGGGCCTCGATGGCACTGGAAGACGCCGTCATCCTCGCCAAGTCCCTACGGGACACCCCCGATCCGGACAGTGCCTTCGCCCTCTACGAGGCGTGCCGCCGCCCCCGCGTGGAACACAACATCACCGCCAGCGGACAGATCTCCCGCGGCACCCGCGCCCCGTCCCGCCCCGGCGGAGGACCGCCCCCGCAACGCCCCGGCGACGACGCACTCGCCGCCCAGCTGGACTGGAACCGCGACCTGAACGCCGTCACCGGCACCGCGGACTGAGTAGCGGCTTCACCAGGCCATCCCATGGCTCCGGCGCGCGAAGCCCCGGATCGGCGTCGGCGTCATGTCTGGCTCCATGACCGCCGCCCCAGAAGAGCTCGGCGTTGCCTGGTGGCGCATCTGCGGGCCCGGCTACGGGAAGCGCGACCGCGAACGGGCCCGCACGCGCACCTCGATCCGGGCACCCGGCCCGCCCCTAGGTGGCCGACGAATTCATCGCGCCTCATGCGGCGGTCCGGGTTCGTTCATCGTCGCCGCCTGCTCCTGGAGGGCCTGGATCAAGGTGTTGACCTGGGGATCGTTGCGGCGGTGGATCGTGGCGACGCCGAGGTGCCGGCTCGGAGTCGGCGGTGCGATCGGGATGGTGCGCAGTCCTGGGATCGGCGGGGTCAGTGCGATCGAGGGCACCAGCGAGATCCCGGTGCCCACGGCGACGAGGGAGCGGGCGAAGAAGTAGTCGGTCGTGGTGCCCCGCACGTCGGGGTCGAAGCCGGCGTGTTCGGCGTAGCGGCGCAGGTAGGTCTCGGTCTTGTGGCAGCCGAGTACCCAGGGCTCGGCGGCCAGTGCGGTGATGTCGAGCGCCTTACGGCCGGCCAGGGGATGCGTCTCGGGCAGGACGACATGCAGGGGGTCGTCCATGAGTGCCGTCCACGCCAGGCCGGAGCTCTGGCCGGGCAGGCCGGGTAGCGGGCCGTCGAAGTGGTAGGCGAGGGCGAGGTCTACGGCGCCCTGGCGGACCAGCGGCAGGCTGTCTTCGGGCTCGGCCTCCCGCACGTGGACCACGGTGTCGGGATGGGCGGTGGTGAGGCGGGCGAGCGCGCCGGGCAGCAGGAGCCGGCCGCCGCTGGTGAAGGTGGCGATGGTGAGCTGGGTGCGGCCGCCGCCGAGCCGGTCGACCTGCTGCTGGGCGTGTGCGAGTTCCGCGGCGACCGACTCGGCGGCCCCGACCATGATCCGGCCGGCCGGGGTGAGCGTGACCCCGCGGGTGCTGCGCGCCACGACCTGGGCGCCGAGGCTGCGTTCCAGGGCGGCAATGTGCTGGGAGACCGCGGAGGGGGTGAGGTGGAGGGCCTGCGCCGCCTGGTTGAAGCTGCCGTGCTCCGCCACCGTCCGCAGGACACGCAGCCGCTGCACATCGATCAACAGTATTCCTTTATGCGTATCCAGTAAGTGGGCACTTCTGCTGATGACTTTAGGTGTCCAGGATGGGGGGCATGCCCAAGATCTGCGTGATCGGCGGAAGTCGATATGTCGGCAAGCTCCTGGTGAAGCGCCTTCAGGCGGCCGACCACCAGGTCACGGTGATCAACCGCGGTTCGACCCCGCCACCCGCCGGGATCGAGCACCTCACCGTCGACCGCAATGACGAAGACGCCCTGAGTACCGCGCTCGGCTCGGACACCTTCGACGTGGTCATCGACCAGATCTGCTACACCCCGGTGCAGGCCGCGATCGCCGCCCGCGCCTTCAGCTGCCGCACCCGCCGCTACGTCATGACCTCCACCATCGAGGTCTACGACCCGGCAACCGCCGCACTGGCCACCGTCCCGCACGGCACACCGGTGCCGGAGGAGATCGTGGACCCGGCCACCTGGCTGGTGGCCACGGACCTCCCCTGGCACGACACCGCATACCTTCACACGCACTACGCCGAAGGCAAGCGCCAGGCCGAAGCCGTCCTTACCCACCACCAGGGGTTCGACTTCACTGCCGTGCGCAGCGCCCACGTACTCGGCGGCGGCGCCGCGGAGTTCACCGGCCGGCTGGCGCACCACGTCGAGCGCATCACCCACGGCGGGGAGATCGCCGCGCACACCGAAGCGCTGCCCACAGCCTTCATCCACTACGAGGAACTGGCGGAGCTGCTGGAGTGGGCGGCCACCGCCACCAACTTCACCGGCCCGCTCAACGCCTGCTCCAACGGCCCGCTCGACGTATACGAGCTCGGGGCCGTGATCGCCGCACGGACCGGCCGGCAACCCCTCTACCGCGGTGTCGCCGCGGGCGAACCGGCCTCGCCGTTCTCCATCGACCGCCACTACGCCATGAGCAACACCCACGCGAAAAACCTGGGCTTCTCCTTATCCCACACCACCGACTGGCTGCCCGGCGCCATTACCGAAGCCCTCGACGCCACCGCCGCGCCCACCACCTGAGGAACCGACACCCACCATGCAGTACCGCACGATCGGAAACACCACCGTCAGCGCCGTCGGCCTGGGCGCCATGCCCCTGTCCATCGAACACCGCCCGGACGAACGACAGGCGATCACCGCCCTCCACGCCGCCCTGGATGCCGGAGTCACGCTTATCGACACCGCCGACAGCTACCACTGGCACGCCGGGGAAGCCGGTCACAACGAACTCCTCGTCGCCCGCGCCCTGGCCCGCTACGGCCGGGACACTTCTCACATCCTCGTCGCCACAAAGGGCGGCCGCGGCCGTCCCGGCGACGGCAGCTGGACCATCAACGCCACCCCCACCCACCTCAAGCACGCCGCCGAAGCATCCTGTAAACGCCTGGGAGTTGAGGCCATCGGCCTGTACCAGCTGCACAAACCGGACCCGTCCGTGCCCTGGGCGGAGTCCGTGGGCGCGCTGCGCGAACTGCTCGACGCCGGCACCATCCGCGCCGCCGGAATCTCCAACGTCACCACCGGCCAGATCCGCCAGGCCCACGCGATCCTCGGCGACGCCCTCGTCTCCGTGCAGAACCAGTACTCACCCGCCGTACGCGACAGCGAGCCCGAGCTGCGCCTGAGTACACAGCTCGGGCTGGCCTTCCTGCCCTGGAGCCCACTGGGCGGCATCTCCCGCAGCTCCCTCGACGGACCATCCGGCCCGACCTCTGCGACCACAGCTTTCCACCGCATCGCGGCCGAACACGGCGCCAGCCCCCAACAGATCGCCCTGGCCTGGCTGCTGACCCGTTCCCCAACGGTGATCCCGGTACCGGGCGCCAGCCGCCCGGCCTCCATCCAAAGCTCCGCCAGGGCGGTGGAGATCGAACTCAGCGAGGAGCAGCAGGCACAACTGGAAGACGCCCTGCCACTGTCCGGCTGAGCCGGCCCACCTCGTCGGCCGGTGCGACGGACGAACACGTCGGTCGGTGTGACGGACGGACTCGTCGACCGGTACTACGGACGAGCGCGGCCCGACGGGGCTACTTGCTGCTGCCCTCCGCAAGCGTGTGCGCGACGAGCGCGTTCGCGTGTCCGTGGCCGAGCCCGTGTTCGGTCTTGAGCCAGGCGACAAGCTCCATGTGCTTGGTCAGGGACGAGGCGCGGATGAGGTCCTTCCATTCCGCGATCGGCCGGCCGTACTTCTTCTCGATGGGGGAAAGTAACTGGCGGGACCTTTAGCCGGTGCGGTCATCTCAAGTCCTGTCTCTGGTTCGTGGTGAGGTGGGATATCGCTGGCCGAAAGAATTGCTTACGCCCTGATCAGCCGTGCGGTAACTGCGGCCGGCCACAGCAGCGAACGATCAGAGCCGGTCGTCCCGCAAGCACAGGGCGATCATGGAAGCCGCGACACAGGCCTTCATGGAAACGGGCTATTCGCGCACCAGCATGGACGACATCGCCAAGCTGGCCGCGGTCTCCAAGCAGACCGTCTACAAGCACTTCACCGACAAGGAGAAGCTGTTCGCCGAGATCGTCCTGGCCACGACCGACCAGGTCGACGCCATGATCGACCTCGTGGCCGGCATTCCGGCCGACGCCGATCAGTCGGAGGAGAACCTGACCCGGCTCGCCGGCCGGCTCCTGGCGGCCCTCACCCAGCCCCAGGTGCTCCAGCTCCGGCGCCTGATCATCGCCAACGCCGACACCTTCCCCGAGCTGGGCGCGGCCTGGTACGAGCAGGGCTTCGAACGAGTCCTCGCCACACTGGCCGCCACCTTCCAGCGCCTCGCCGACGAGGGACTCCTCCGGATCGACGACCCACTGCCGGCCGCCCACCACTTCACCGGCCTACTGCTCTGGATCCCCGTGAACAAGTCCATGTTCCACGGCAGCCCCAACACACACAGGCCGAACTGGACCGCTACGCCACCGACGGCGTCACCGCCTTCCTTGGCGCCTACCGCTGAATCAACCGCGAGCGACGGGCCCGGACTCCGGAGCGCGCGGTGAAGCTGCGCGCAGCCATGCCCAGTTTTCGCGTAGGGCAACAACTGCGCTTCTGGCCCAGCGAGATAAAGCGGGGGCTGGAGAGCATCAGCCGTGGGTTACGCGCCCCTGTCACCACCTGGCGGGCTCTCCACCCCACCAAGAGGCAGCCTGGGGGCGGATAAGGCCCTAGCTGTGCTGTCCAGCGCAATGGGTGCCCAGGTCGCGACAGGTCCTACGCACCGGCATCGAGGTGCATCCCGGCATCCTGGTGGACCCGGACCGTGGTGGAGTCCACGAGGGCCCGCCTTGCTCGCGCTCGCTTAAGGATCTGCGAGCCTCGAGCCGTGACCGGTGGGTGCTTCCACGTCGGCCCGTCACTGCTGTTACTTGTCGTCTTCGACTCAAGCCTCCTGCTCTGCTTCCAGGCGCACTCCATGGAAAGCGCCAGCAATGATGCTGTCCAAGCCTTTGCCGTCGCCGACAACCTCCGCGACTACCTTGCCGAGCTCCCCGGGGGCAACAAGCAAGGTGTCGAGGATCCGGTCGCGGACCTTTTCGGACTTCAGGAAGTTCTCCAGGCTGTTCTCCAACGCCCGGGACTTCAGCACCTCATCCGACTTTGCCGCCCGGATAACGAGCGCCATCAGTCCAGCAACAGCAGACTCCGATAGGTCGTCGAACAAGGTGTTGAGAGTATCGATAACCTCCAGAAGCGGGACCATCTGAGGGTCGTTCACCGTGGCTGTTCCCAACGCGCTCGGCCCGGTCAGCTTGCCGCCCTTCTTGGTGACCGACGCGTTTGTGATGCCCTTGTCCTTCTGCTCAATGGCAACGAGCCGGGCGCTTGAGATGTCGATCTCATCGTGCGCGCGCTCGGCTTTGATCCACTGGGCCAGTTCACGGCAGAAGGCGGACAGGTCTTCCAGCGGGGAGCCGGAGTAGTCGTAAACCTGGGACAGGAAGTCGTACAGCCGCACGAAGGAGGAGACGTTTTTGCGGAACTGCTCCAGCCGCTTCACGGCCTGCATGTCCTGGTCGTCGTGGGCCTGCTGCCAGTTCCGGGCGAACTGATCCTGGGCCCGGCTCATCGCTGCGGTGATCGCGTTTCGATCACCTGCCTGAGCGCCATGGACGAACCGGTCTACGTCCTGCAGGTCGAAGATGCCGAAGGTGCGCAGCCCCATCGCGAGTACGTGGAGCTGGTTGGGGTTGGTCTCGGTCTCAATCTCAGCTTCTTCATACCACTTCGCGAAGGCCGCCTGGATGTCCTTGGGCTCGTTGACGAAGTCCAGGATGAACACCCGGTCTTTGACCAAGTTGCCCATGCGGAAGGTGCGGTTCAGACGCGAGAGGGTTTGCACCGCCTGGATGTCCTCCAGGCGCTTGTCGACGTACATTGCGCAGAGCAGAGGCTGATCGAACCCGGTCTGGAATTTGTCCGCGGCTATCATGACGCGGTAGTTCGGCTCGGCGAATGCTTCGGCCAGGTCCGGGCCGGCCCCCGGGTTCATCTTGGCCTCGGAAACCTCGTCGTGGATGCCGAACTCTGGGTCATCCAGGGTGCCGGAGAAGGCCACCAAGGTGCCCAGTTCGTACCCCTTGGACTTGATGTACTTGTCGATCAGCACCTTGTACCGCAGCGCGTGCTTGCGTTCCGAGGTAACGATCATGGCCTTGGCGTGGCCGCCAAGCATCCCGGCCACGTTGGCACGGAAATGCTCGACGATGATCTCCACCTTCTGCGCGATGTTCGTCGGATGCAGGCGCACGAACCGCTTCAGGGCCTTGGCCGCCGCGGTCTTCTCAACCAGTCGGTCCTCGTCGTCAGCGGAGATGTTGACACCGTTCTTCTTGATCACCTCCGCGATCTGATAGACGGTGTCGTAGTGCTGGAAGCGAGGCAGAACGTCCAGGATGAAACCCTCTTGGATGGCCTGCTTCATCGAATACACGTCGAACGGCGACGGCTTGGCATCGGGCGTCTCACGGCGCCCGAACAACTCGACCGTCTTCTGCTTCGGGGTGGCGGTGAACGCGAAGAACGACACGTTCGGGGTCGGAACGTCCGCGAAGGCGTTGATCGCGTCCTCGGCGTCGACCTCCGTACCCTCATCGACTTCCTGACCGCCGGCGCGCAGGACCTGACGCACCTTCTTCGCCGTGGCACCGGCCTGCGAGGAGTGCGCCTCGTCCGCGATGACCGCAAAACGGTGCCCGGCCAGAGAGTCGTCCTGCGACAGGAGCTTCAGCACGGCCGGAAACGTCTGAATGGTCACCACCACGATCCGGCGACGATCCTGCAGGGCCTTGAGCAGCGCACGCGACTTGGAACCCGCATCGGTGCGGGCCCGCTTGTCGACGTTGTAGACAAAATCCGGCTTGCCCTCGATCTGCAGGACCGCCCGCTGCATCTGATCGTCCAGTACCGAACGGTCGGTGATCACCACCACCGTGTCGAAGATCTTGCGCCCCGTTTGATCATGCAAGTTCGACAGGTGGTGCGCGGTCCATCCGATCGTGTTCGTCTTGCCCGACCCCGCGGAGTGCTGGACCAGAAACCGACCTCCCACGCTCTCAACCTCGACCTGCTCGACCATCCGTGACACGGCCTGCCACTGGTGGAAGCGCGGGAAGATCACGTTGGCCGAGGTCTTGCGTTCACGCGTGATCATGTTCGTGCTGGTCTTGACGTCCACGAACAGCATGGACCCGAAGATGTCGAGCCACGTGTCACGGGCCATGACCTGCTCCCACAGGTACGCGGTGGCCGGCCCGTGCTCGTTGACCCGGTTGCCCGCGCCACCGTCCTTGCCTCTGTTGAACGGCAGGAAGTAGGTATTCTCACCATCCAGTCGAGTGGTCATGCGGACCTCGGACTCGGTGACCACGAAGTGCACCAGCGCGCCGGCGCCGAACGCCAGCAGCGGTTCCCCCTTGGGGTTCCGGTCCTGTGCGTACTGCTTGACGGCGGCCTCGATGGACTGCTTGAAGTTGGTCTTGAGCTCGAACGTGGCCACCGGGATGCCGTTGATGAACGCGACCAGATCGATGCTGTCGTGAGGCTTTTGCCGTGAGTAGTGCACCTGGCGCATAATCCGCAGGCGCACCTTGCCATAGGTCTCCATGCGGGTGGCGTTCGTCGGGTCCGCGGGGCGCCACTGGACCATCTTCAGTTCATCGCGCAGTCCCACGGGCACATTTGAGCGCAGTAACTGCAGGGTCCCTCCCGGGCCGCCGCCCTTGTTGTCCAGCGGGGTGGCGCGGAGCTGCACGATTAAGTCCAGCAGAGCTTCCTTCGCCGCATCTGCCCGCGGGCCAGAACCGATGCTGCGCGCCCACGTCTGTGGGGCCAGGTCCTCGAACCATCCGAAGACGTCTTCCGGGAACAGGGCACGCTGGGCGTCGTACCCCTCGTCGTTCAGCGAGTACTCCCACCCCCGAGGCTTGAGATACTCACATATCTGTCGCTCGAACTGCTCCTCATACGTCAGGTCCCCCACGGCTCAGGCCCCTTCATGATCTCGATTTGGCCGGTCACGGCCGCGGTGATGAGCGCGATACGCCGTTCCTTGGCGAGTTCGATGTGCCGCTGCGTCTTCGCGATCAGGCTGTCAATCTCCGCTGTCTCACGGTCCAGGCGATTGAGGATGCGACTCTGCTCGGCGAGCTCAGGAACGTTCATCGGAAGGTTCACGATTTCGTCCCTGCTGATGTTCAGCATGGAAGCGCTCGCACCACTGGCGGCCATCTCGATCAAGTCCCGGACTCGGCGACCGGCCATGAGGTGCGCGACATATCGCGGCACGGCCTTGGACTTGTCGAGTGCGAGAGCGTAGAGCTTGTCACTCAGCATGAGCCGCGGGTAGTCACCGGACACCACTGCTGCGCTACCGACGAGGTCACGAGTGTTTGCTCGGGAGACCAGGAGATCGCCGGACCGCACCACGGTTGACGGACGCGGCTCCAGATCCTCTGGGAGTTCCTTGTTCTCTTCCGGGCGGAAGATCCCACGGTTGGCTGCCCCAGCCTTCAGAACCGCCCAGGTCTGGACGCCGTCGCCAGGCCAAGGGAAGCACTGCGGGCTCCATCCCTGTCGGACGGACCGCACCAGATGCTTGAGTCGTGTATCAGGCACCGCCGGCACCGCCGTCGCAAGCTCATGCTCCACGACGGCTTGGCGTCGTTCCTGCAGGAGTCCAATGAAGCGCTCCTGCGCAGCAATGAGGTTGTCGATCTCCGCAGTCTCTCGGTCCAGATAGTCGGCGACGGCCTGTTGCTCGGGACCGGAGGTGAGCGGGACGGGAATAGCGGCCAGCTTCTCAGCCGTCAGGTGCGGCATGGAGACGACGTTGCAGTATCTGCGGACGAACCCGGTGGCGCGCAGGGCGATCAGGTAGTACGCAAGAAATCGCCCATCATTGCCGGCGTCTGGACGCACGCGGTTGATCGAGTTCTGGAACCCCCAGCCGTCGAGGTCCTCGCCTACGTATGCGGCCCGTCCGAAGCCGCCCTGTCCGCCTTCGACCACGACGACATCACCCTGCCGGAGAGTGAGATCGTTCAGCTCACCGGGCGAAAACCACATTTCCTTGACGTCGTCAAGCGCGAGGACACCGTCAGGCTGGACGTTGGCCGCCCTCATATACGGTGCGAAGACGTCCTGGCCGGTGTCTTTTGTCTGAAGCATCTTGCCGAGAGTGATGCTGCCCAGGTGCTTGACCTGACCGATCGTCCACGGTGGCTGGATATCTCCCCAGGGAAGTGGGGTGCTCACTTGTCGGCCTCCACCTTGTGCAGCAGGCCGAGGATCTCCTGCAGGGACTCCTCGAGGTCGGCGTCGATCTCAGCAAGGGAACGCGGGGGTACGTACCTGTAGAAGTGGCGGGTGAAGGGGATCTCGTAACCCACACGGGTCTTGGTGTAGTCGATCCAGGCGTCCTCGCGGTGCGGCTGAACCTTCGCGCTGAAGTACGCCTCAATGGTGGCGTCCTTGGCGTCGTGGTTCTTGGGGTGCCCGTCCCAGCCGAAGGGGACGTTCTCGGTTTCGCGCAGGATGCCATCGGGCTCTGCTTCGCCCTTGTTCTTGCCGGACTGGATGCGGCAGATGTCGGCGTTCTCGTCACGTTCGCCGAGGGTCTGCCACAGGGCCTTGCGTTGCGCCGAGGTCAGACTGATAGCGCGGGAACCGAGGTGCTTGTGCAAGTCGCTGAGGAAATCCTCCCGGTTGAGGTAGTGGCCCCCGTTGAAGGAGTTCAAGGCCTCGATGAGGCCGCCGATATTGCCGAGGGTCTTGTGCTCGGCAACGAGGGCGACGCGCTCGGGTGTGGTTTCGAAGTTCCGGCGCAGGGGCCGCTCAACGGTGATCTGCCAGAAGGCGAAGTCGAGGTTGCCGAAGATCTTGGAGGTGTCCGATGACTCCATGTCGGCATATTGCTGCAACACGCGCTCACGGGCGGCCTCGTCGATCTGAACACGCTTGGAGCCCAGGGACTTTCGCATCTTGGCGCCCAGAGCCGTGGCGTCGATGAGCTGCACCTTGCCCTCGCGCTCCGGGCACTTGTCATTGTCGAAGATCCACAGGTAGGTGGGAATGCCAGTGTTGTAGAACATATCGTTCGGCAGCGCGACAATGGTTTCGACCAAGTCGTTCTCCAACAGCCACCCCCGGATGTTGCTGGAGCCACTCCCGGCGCCCCCTGAAAACAGCGGGGAGCCATTCAGGACGATGCCGGCGCGGGCACCACCGTCCTGGCTGTCAGCAGGGTTCATCTTGGCGATAGCGTGCTGGACGAACAGCAAGGCGCCGTCGGAGGTCGGTGGCAGGCCGGCCCCGAAGCGACCGATGGAGCCCTTCTTGTGCTCCTTCTCCACGTCCTCGGCGATGTTCTTCCAGTCCACACCGTAGGGCGGGTTGGAGAGGATGTAGTTGAACCTATTGTCCGGAAACAGGTCCCTAGTCAGGGTGTTGCCCAGCGCGATGTTCTGGGGGTTCTGCCCCTTGGCGAGCATGTCGGAGCGGCACATGGCGTAGGACTCGGAGCGCAGCTCCTGCCCGTACAGGAGGAGTTCGGCGTCTGGGTTCATGCGGTGCAGGTGCTCCTCTGCCACGCTGAGCATGCCACCGGTGCCGACGGTGGGGTCGTAGATGCTGCGGATGGCATCGCCGGACAGCGCGTTGTCGTCCTCGGCGAACAGCAGGTCCACCAGCAGGTTGATCGCGTCGCGGGGGGTGTAATGGTCACCGGACTCGGCGTTGGACGACTCGAAGTCCATGAAGATGAGGTGCTCGAACAGCTCGCCCATCTTGGAGTTCGGCACGGCCTCGGGAGACAGGTCGAGGTCGCGGAACTGGCGGACGATCGTAGCGAGGATGCCCCCCTTCCTCATGCGTTCGATGTGCTGAGGAAGGTGGAAGTTCGCGAAGACGTCGATGTCGTCGCTGAACCCGCGTACGTATTCCAGAAGGTTGTCGGCCATATCATCGCCGGAGTCGTACACAGAGGCCAAGGTGTGCTTCGTCGTGTTGTAAAACTTCACACCGCCGGTGGCCGACTTGATCGCCTTGACGCGCAGCACCTCGCTCGGCTGCTGAGCGATGATCGCGGCGACCTGTTCTCGGCGAGGTGCCATGACGCACTCCAGGCGACGGAGGATCGTCATAGGCAAGATGATGTCACCCGCCTTGTTGCGGGCATAGACACCGCGCAAGGTGTCGGCAACGGCCCAGACGTCCTTCTTTAGGTCGACCACTCGGGTTGTCCTTCCTGGCACGGCAGCGGAGCACCTGCTGAGAGGCTGACCGGTGACAGCCCTGGTCCGCACACGAAAATGTAAATGGTGCCACTGGCAGGCCCGAAGCCATTCAACAACTAACGCCCGCCTCAAGTAAAAAGTCCTCTTCACACTCCCCATCAATCAAAAGTGGATATAGTTGCATATAAATGGGCAACAGGGGTGCGCGCGTCGCGCTTGTGGGGTTCCCCATGCGGCGATGACCCCGATCACCGTTCAAACGGCCTCAGCCGCCGCCCCCCCCCCCGGCAGCCAGGCAGCGCAGAATGTGTCTCCGACAGGCCCATGAATGTCAGTGGCACGAGATAGCGTCCTCCCACGCTGAGGTGAGGGGGCCCCATGGCGAGAATCGCCTACATCCTGAGGCCACGTCTGCTGTCCGCAAGAGTGCCGAGCACTCGGCGGCCCCGTCCGAGTCCGCCTACGACCCGGCCACCTATACCGGCACCCCGGGCGCCGTCCACGCGCCCGGCAACCGCCTCGACCAACCCGAGTCCGCCCCCCACCCCGCGCAAGCCCGGCGACCTGCCCGGCCTGCGCATCATCCGGCTCCGCGAGGCAGCCGACCGCGCCATCGTCGCCCACCTCTTCGGCGTTCCCTACGACGAACAAGCCCAGCAACGCACCCCCGGAAATGGACGCTTCAGCGGCCTCGTCCAGCACAGCGACACCGTCTTCTACGCGACTCAACCCCCGCCCTCTGGAGATCGTCCCCGCGCCTTCCTGCAGGACGGCGACGATCCCGCCGAACTGGCCATGTACGTCCAGGCCCTGCGGCGCTCTGTCCTGCACGCCATCAACGACACCGTCTGACCCTGGCTCATCCACTGCGCCGATCTCATGACCGAGTACGTCGCATAGGGCCCGCCCCGGCACCCCAGTTGCTTCGGCCGGACGCATGACGGTGTTCGACGAGCCAGCCGGACGGCGGCGGGCACAGAAGTGCGCCATCATGCATGAGGGTCTCGGAACAACGGCCAGCGTATGGCCGCCAATGGCCGAGGGCTCATCGACCATGGCGAGTACGGCAGGCGACGTGAAGCGACGGACGAGGAAATGGCTCGGGATTACGACAGTCAGCTGCTGGAGTCAGTGGCCGTACGCCGCCGCAGGATGCGGGATGCCCTGTTGTTCGGTGCGCAGCGGGGACGTCGCACGGCGGACGAGCGGCTGGGGAAGGTCTTCGCGGGGATCGCGATCACGGCTGTCCTGTGCGCGGGATGCGTGGGGTGGTCTTTCCTTCAGCACACGCTGGCCACGCAGAAGGCCGAGCAGGACAAGCAGCAGCGTCAGATGCAGCAGTACGGGCAGCCGACAAGGCCGGCGAAACCCTAGAAGCCAACGGATCGGATTCGGACAGAATTTGCGGCATTCCCAGCGAATGCGCGAAGAGCTCCCGTGGCGGGAGAGGGACTTTCTGA
>Ga0207426_1000837_pt1 | contig 32586 bp, 27 predicted proteins | sample AraplaMF_Cvi_mMS_FD_184265 | JGI IMG/M metagenome (GOLD analysis project Ga0207426, IMG submission 184265) | Arabidopsis root microbial communities from the University of North Carolina, USA - plate scrape MF_Cvi_mMS (SPAdes) (version 2) | ecosystem: Host-associated > Plants > Roots > Endosphere... | reverse complement strand
GAGGAGATTCGTCGTGTCACTGCGGAAACCAACCAAGGCGTTGCCGAACATGGCCGAGGCAGATATCGCAATCGTTCGTATTGCCCCGGAGAGCAGCTTCAAGAACAAGGCGTATGACGCCTTGAAGGAAGCCATCCTCAAGATGGACATCTACTCGACGCCCGAGCCGGTGATGCTCGACGAGCGCGCGCTGTCCGAACGTCTGGGCGTCAGCCGCACACCGATCCGCGAAGCCATCGCGATGCTCGAGCAGGACGGTTTCGTGAAGACGGTGCCACGCCGCGGCATCATGGTGGTGCGCAGGACCAAGAGCGAGATCGTCGACATGATCCGCGCCTGGGCGGCGCTGGAGAGCATGGCCGCGCGCCTGATCACCACCACCGCGCGCAAGAAGGACATCACGGCGCTGCGCGACTATTTCAAGGACTTCGGCAAGGACCGCCTGCCCGAGGATCACGTCGAGGAATATTCGCGCGCCAACATCGCCTTCCACCAGGCGCTGATCTCGCTGTCGGAATCCCCTGTTCTGGTCGATCTCACCAACGACCTCCTGCTGCACGTGCGCGGCTATCGCCAGCTCACCATCGGACGCAAGGACCGCACCGCGACTTCGCTGCCCGAGCATCTCGGCATGATCGAAGCACTGGAAGCACGCGACACCGAGCTCGCCGAGAAGCGCGCCCGCGACCACACCCTCGGCCTTGCTGCTTACGTCGAAGCGCATGGCCAGGAACTCTTCACCTAGCAACGTTCACCAGAAGGGCGAAAAACTCGCCCCACTACTTGAGACCAGGGAGACAAGGCCCATGCTGAATACCGCGACCAAGTCCGAGGCACCGGGCACCGAGCAGGAACTGACGGATGGCTTCCATCTCGTCATCGACGCGCTCAAGCTGAACGGCATCAACACCATCTATAATGTGCCGGGCATCCCGATCACGGATCTGGGCCGCATGGCACAGGCCGCCGGTATTCGCGTGATCTCTTTCCGTCACGAGCAGAACGCGGGCTACGCCGCAGGCATTGCCGGCTACCTCACCAAGAAGCCTGGCGTCTGCCTCACGGTGTCGGCGCCCGGCTTCCTCAACGGTCTGACCGCCCTCGCCCACGCCACCACCAACTGCTACCCGATGATCCTGGTCTCGGGCTCCTCCGAGCGCGAGATCGTCGACCTCCAGCAGGGCGACTACGAGGAAATGGACCAGCTCGCGATCGCGAAGCCGCTGTGCAAGGCGGCCTATCGCGTGCTGCACGCCCAGGACATCGGCATCGGTTTCGCCCGCGCCATCCGCGCTGCGGTCTCGGGCCGTCCGGGCGGCGTCTATCTCGACCTGCCGGCAAAGCTGTTCGGCCAGGTGATGAACGCCGACGCCGGCCAGAAGTCGCTGGTCAAGGTGATCGACGCTGCCCCCGCGCAGCTTCCCTCGCCCGCTTCGGTCAAGCGCGCGCTCGACGTGCTCAAGAGCGCCAAGCGTCCGCTCATCATTCTCGGCAAGGGCGCGGCCTACGCGCAGGCCGATGAGGAGATCAAGAATTTCGTCGAGAAGAGCGGCGTGCCGTTCCTGCCGATGAGCATGGCCAAGGGCCTGCTGCCCGACACCCATCCGCAATGCGCAGGCGCTGCCCGCTCGACCGTGCTGAAGGACTCCGACGTCGTCATGCTGATCGGTGCACGCCTGAACTGGCTGCTCTCGCACGGCAAGGGCAAGAGCTGGGGCGAGACGCCCAAGCAGTTCATCCAGGTCGACATCGAGCCGAAGGAAATGGACTCCAACGTCGAGATCGTCGCGCCCGTCGTCGGCGACATCGGCTCGGTCGTGTCCGCCTTCAACCAGGCGATGGGCTCGAGCTGGACCGCCCCGCCCGCCGACTGGACCAAGGCGATCTCGACCAAGCGCGAAGAGAACGTCGCCAAGATGGCGCCGAAGCTCATGAACAACAAGTCGCCGATGGACTATCACGGCGCGCTCGGCGTGCTGAAGAACGTCATCAAGGAGTACCCCGAGGCGATCCTCGTCAACGAGGGCGCCAACACGCTCGACCTCGCCCGCGGCGTCATCGACATGTACCGCCCGCGCAAGCGTCTCGACGTCGGCACCTGGGGCGTGATGGGCATCGGCATGGGCCAGGCGATCGCCGCCGCGCTCGAGACCGGTCACCCCGTGCTCGCGGTGGAAGGCGACTCGGCGTTCGGCTTCTCCGGCATGGAGATCGAGACAATCTGCCGCTACAACCTTCCGATCTGCGTCGTCATCTTCAACAATGACGGCATCTATCGCGGCACCGACGTCAACGGCGCCAACGACGATCCGGCCACCACGGTGTTCGTCAAGGGCGCGCGCTACGACAAGATGATGGAAGCCTTCGGCGGCGTCGGCATCAATGCCACCTCGCCCGACGAGCTCAAGCGCGCCGTCAACGACGCCATGAAGTCCGGCAAGCCGACGCTCATCAACGCGGTGATCGATCCGGCGGCGGGCTCGGAGAGCGGCCGCATCGGCAACCTCAATCCGCAGAGCGTTCTGCAGAAGAAGAAGTAAGTCCACCCCTCAACCCTTAATCCCTGCGGTTGGCGGGGGCAGACACAGAGTACGGAGCAACACGATGACCAAAGCGCTCACGGGCGTTCGCATTCTCGACTTCACCCACGTCCAGTCCGGACCGACCTGCACGCAGCTGCTCGCCTGGTTCGGCGCCGACGTGATCAAGGTGGAACGCCCGGGCGTGGGTGACATCACCCGCGGCCAGCTGCAGGACATCCCGAACGTGGACAGCCTGTATTTCACCATGCTCAACCACAACAAGCGCTCGATCACGCTCGACACCAAGAACCCCAAGGGCAAGGAAGTCCTCACCGAGCTGATCAAGAAGTGCGACATCCTGGTGGAAAACTTCGGCCCCGGCGTGCTCGACCGCATGGGCTTCCCCTGGGAGAAGATCCACAGCCTCAACCCAAGGATGATCGTCGCCTCGATCAAGGGCTTTGGCCCCGGACCGTATGAAGACTGCAAGGTCTATGAGAACGTCGCGCAGTGCACCGGCGGCGCCGCCTCCACCACCGGCTTCCGCGACGGCCTGCCGCTCGTCACCGGCGCGCAGATCGGCGACACCGGCACCGGCCTGCATCTCGCGATCGGCATCCTGGCCGCGCTCCACCAGCGCACCACGACCGGCAAGGGCCAGAAGGTCACCGCCGCGATGCAGGACGGCGTGCTCAACCTCGCCCGCGTCAAGCTGCGCGACCAGCAGCGCCTCGCCCATGGTCCGCTGAAGGAGTACAGCCAGTTCGGCGAAGGCGTTCCGTTCGGCGATGCCGTGCCGCGCGCGGGCAACGACTCGGGCGGCGGCCAGCCCGGCCGCATCCTGAAGTGCAAGGGCTGGGAGACCGATCCCAACGCCTACATCTACTTCATCACCCAGGCCCCGGTCTGGGAGAAGATCTGCGACGTGATCGGCGAGCCCACCTGGAAGACCGACCCGAACTATTCCAAGCCGGCCGTCCGCCTGCCGCGCCTCAACGAGATCTTCGCCCGCATCGAGCAGTGGACGATGACCAAGACCAAGTTCGAGGCGATGGAGATCCTCAACAAGGACGACATCCCCTGCGGCCCGATCCTGTCGATGAAGGAGATCGCCGAGGACCAGTCGCTGCGCGCGACCGGCACCGTGGTCGAGGTCGATCACCCCACCCGCGGCAAGTACATCTCGGTCGGCAACCCGATCAAGCTGTCGGACAGCGCGAGCGAGGTCACCCGCTCCCCGCTGCTCGGCGAGCACACCGACGAGATCCTGCGCGCGGTGCTCGGCTTCTCGGATCACCAGGTTGCCGAGATCCACAAGTCCGGCGCGCTCGACCCGCCGCAGAAGCAGGCCGCCGAGTAAGCGCGCCGCATCGAACGAAACCAAAGGGCCGCCCGAAGGGGCGGCCCTTTTTGCTTGTGGAGGCGTGCAGTCAGGGGCTCAAACCAAAAGTCGGAAAACAACCCCATGCACAGTAGCGATCCCCTTGGCATCAAAGAGAGTTTCTGATTTAGCGAAGCTCGCTTTGACCCGTCGGGCAAAACAGGGGTATTGTGCCAACATCCGGACGAGCTAATGTCCGGCCCGGCGACACCATTCGAACCGTCGCCGGCGTCAGCGACCTCTTTGACTTCGGGGCAATGCCCCCTGCAGTGCATAAAATTCGCATTGAGCGGAAGGCAGCTCCGGCTCAGCCTTTGGCATTTTCAGAGAATTCATTTTCAAAAAGGAATTTGGCCATGCTCGCTGAATTCGTCGCACGACATGCCGCAGCTCGAAACATCCACTACGGCTGGGTCATGGCCGCGCTGGGATTTCTCTATTCGCTGTTTGCAAGCTCGGCTCTCGGCGTGCCCAGCGTGTTGATGCGGGAGATCGCGGCGGACGCCCATGTCAGCATGGGAGAATTGTCTGCCTCGCAAGGATTGCGCTTCGCGCTGTTCGGACTGGTGGCGCCGTTCGCCGGCGGCCTGATGCTCCGCTATGGTCCGCGAATGATGCTGTCGATCGCCGGGACGATGGCGCTGACCGGACTGCTGCTGACGGTCGTCATGACGAACCGGTACGAGATGTGGCTCGGCCTCGGATTTATTCTCGGCATCGCGCCGGGGCTCACCGCGCTGCAGCTCGCAGCGGTCATTTCGGTGCGCTGGTTCACCACCCATCGGGGACTGGTGGTCGGCCTCCTGAACGGATCGATCGCCACGGGCACCCTGATCTTCATGCCGCTGGGCGCGTGGATCGCCGAGCACTGGGGCTGGCGCGTAGCACTCGTTCCGTCCGGAGCAGGTCTTCTTCTGTCGCTCATCCTCTTCCTGTTGCTCGGGAAGAACCGCCCGCAGGAATTGGGCCTGGCGCCGCTGGGAGAGACGACGATGCCGCCGATCCCTGCAATACCCACGCAGAACTTTGCGGAGATCAGCTTTCGAGGCCTGCGCCTGGCGTCCACCCGCCTCGTGTTCTGGGTGCTGGCGCTGACGTTCCTGATCTGCGGCGTCTCCAGCTACGGACTGACATCGACCCACTTCGTACCGTTCTGCGGCGATCTCGGCTTGCCCGCCGTGACATCAGCAGGCCTGCTCGCGATGATCGGGGTATTCGATCTGATCGGCACGATCGGATCCGGATGGCTGTCCGACCGCTACGACAACCGATGGCTGCTGGCGATCTATTACGGCTTTCGCGGTCTCGCCCTCATCTGGCTCGTGGAGTCCAACGCGACGCTGGGCGCGATGAGCGCGTTTGCGATGCTCTACGGCCTCGATTTCATCGCGACGGTTCCGCCCACCGTGAAGCTGACGGCGGGCACGTTCGGGCCGGAGATGGGACCGGTGGTGTTCGGCTGGATCTTTGCCGCCCATCAGCTCGGCGTCGGCCTGATGGCCTTTGCGGCGGGCGTCAGCAGAGATGCGCTGGGGACCTATGTTCCGGCATTTCTGCTCGCCGGGGTCCTCTGCCTTCTGGCCGCAGCAGCCTTCGCGCTGGTGAAACGTCCAGCGGTTCCGGCTCCGGCATAACGAGGCTCTCCTGGCGCCCTACCCGGGCGCCAGCGCCCGCGCTAAAACCGCAGCGGAACAACCGATTGCCTCAACCGGTCTTCGCTCCGGGCCCCTTCACGTCGCGTATTGCGCTAGGCCGTGTCCGAACGACCAGTTTTCCTTCGCCGTCTCCACGAGGTTGATCACGATGTCGTCCGGACGTCCGTCGAGCTGCTTCTGATATTCATCGACGATGCGCTTGTAGAAAGCCTTCTTCATCTCGATCGAGCGGCCGGCATTCAGCGTGATCTGGATGAAGACGACATCCTCGCTGTAGCGATTGCCCAAATAGCTTTCGGCATGATTGAGGTCTTCGCGGTCATGCTCCGTAATGACCTGGAATTTGTCGTCCTGCGGCACGTTGATCAAGGCGATCATGGCGGCATAGACGATCTCGCCCAGCGTCTTGCGGTATTCCTTCGATTTGCCCTTGCGAAGATCGATGCGGACAAATGGCATGCGTTGTGCTCCTCGTGTGGTGGGATGATCCGGACAAGCCTTGAGCGCATTTAAAGGAGCAGATAGCGCGAGACGCTGAGACTTCCAATCAAGCTGCGGTGAAGACCCGGCTAGGACCGCGCCGTTGGCACGATCCGAGCCAGCAAAGGCACGTTCGCATGCCACAGCATGCACGCGCGCGCCCGGTCGGTCTGCCCGGCCGCGAGTTCGGCAAGCTGCGCCCGCGAGAAGACATGCCGCTCGCAGAAGAACGGTCGAAGCGGCGGGCGCGAGAAGAAATTGTAGAACAGCGCGCAACGATCGCGCGCAACCGCCGGACGCCCGCGATGATAGCGGCTGGCCACATCCGCGAAGATCACGGTCCCGGCCTTGCCGGTGCAGGTCGTGACATCGTCGCGCTCCAGCGTCCCGCCCAGCCTCTCCTCCAGCATTTCCTGCGTCAGGACTGGAAAATTTGCACCGTCGAGCGTCTCGCTGCCCGGAAAGGAACGATGCAGGATTTCGAGTGGGCCGCCGCCTTCGTCGACATCGTGCAAATAGACGATCACCTTGACCATCCGCCGGTCCTCAAGATCGCGATGCCATCTGCGCGCCGCGACCTGCCTGCCGTCGGCCACAGTGTAGAAGAAATTCAGCGTGTCGTACGCTGCAGGCAAGCCGAGATAGGTCTCGACGATGTCGAGGATGCGGTCATTGAGGGACCAACGGACGATCTGCGGGTGGCGCATCATATCCCCGGCCCCGACCTGCACCGTGTAGTCACCGGCAAACTCCCCCTCTTTCGCGCGCAGGGAATAGGCATCCGCGACATCGGTCGCCGAGCGCCACAGTGCATCGGTGCCGGGCAGATCCAGCTCCGCAAGCGAAGTGATGTGAACGCCGCGCGTCTCGAGCCCGGCGACAATGCTCATGTCGAGCGGCGAGAGTCTGGGCAGGCGTGGCCTGTGAGTTGCCCGCGCCTTTTCATAGACCTTGTTCAACTGTCGGCTGATCGCGGGCATTCCGAGGAGTCGCGAGGCGGTTTCGGCTGGAAGGCTGCGGAGCCGGCGCAGGGCCCGGTAACGCAGCGTCGTCTGCTTCATATCGCAAGTCTCTCCAGCAACAGTCCGCCGCGCGACGCGGCAGGCTGTAGCTATTCGCCGAGTTGAGCGGAAATCCGGCTGGAGTATTTCGAAGTGTATATCGAGCTTGTATGCGTGTGATTTGCACGCACGCTAAGCAGCAGCGGGCAAATTCCTTGCCGCGAGACGTCAGACCTTCATGGCTTCAAGCCAGGCCCGTTTTCGCCAACGCGACGCTCGGGAGTGCATGATCGCCATACAGCTCCCGCAGCTTCGTCTTCAGAAGCTTGCCGGTCGCGCCATGCGGCAGCTCCTCCACGAACAGGACGTCGTCCGGCATCCACCATTTCGCGATCTTGCCCTCATAGAAGGCCAGCACTTCGGCCGCGGTCAGGCCCGATCCCTTGCGCCTCACCGCGATCACGAGCGGCCGTTCGTCCCATTTGGGATGACGAATGCCGATCACGGCGGCCTCGACGATCTCCGGGTGCGCCATTGCGAGGTTTTCGAGCTCGATGGAAGAGATCCATTCGCCGCCGGACTTGATGACGTCCTTCGAGCGGTCGGTGATCTGCATGTAGCCTTCTTCGTCGATGGTCGCGACATCGCCGGTGAAGAACCACCCGTCGGCGCGCTCGCTCTCCGGCATCTTGTAGTAGGACCGTGCGATCCATGGACCTCGGATCACGAGATCGCCAAAGGCCTTGCCGTCGTGCGGAAGCTCGTTGTTGTCGCCGTCGCGAATGCCGATCTCGACGCCGAACACCGCCCGCCCCTGCTTGACCTGCCGGTCCCGGCGTTGCTCGCCCGACAGCGACCTGTGCCTGGGCAAGACCTTCGATATCGTCGCGACCGGGCTGGTTTCCGTCATGCCCCAGACGTGCAGCACCTCAACGCCATAATCGTCCTGGAGCGTCTGCATCAGCGAGCGCGGGCATGCGGTGCCACCGATCAGGACGCGATTGAGCGTGGTGGGCCGCACGCCGGCGCTTTGCAGATACTGGACATAGCCGAGCCAGACGGTCGGCACGCCGTTGGCGAAAGTGACGCCGTGGTCCTCGAAGATCCGGTGCAGGCTCTCGCCATCGACCTTCTGGCCGGGCATCACGAGCTTCGCGCCCATCGCGGGCGCGCAATAGGGCATGCCCCAGGACATCGCATGGAACATCGGCGAAATGAACGCCACGGTGTCGTTCAGCGAGATGCGGCATGCATCCGGCAGGGCGGCGGCGAAGGAGTGCAGCACCGCGCTGCGATGGGCGTAGAGCACGCCCTTGGGATTTCCCGTCGTTCCCGACGTGTAGCAAAGGCCGCATGCGGTGTTTTCATCGAGCTGCGGCCAGTCGATGGATTGAGCCTGCCCCGCCAGCATGTCCTCGTAGGTGGGGAAGTCGCGCGCTCCGGCCGCCCTGGCCTCGCCGGCGTCGGCAAGACAGATCCAGCGCTCGACGCTCGGGCATTTCGGCATCAGCGTCTTGACCAGCTCGATGAAACTGAGGTCGAAGAACACCAGCCGGTCTTCGGCATGATTGATGATGTAGACGACCTGTTCGACGAACAGTCTGGGATTAACCGTATGGCACACGGCGCCAATGCCAGAGATGCCGTAGTAGAGCTCCAGATGGCGATATCCGTTCCAGGCCAGCGTGGCGAGGCGGTCGCCCGGCTTGATGCCGGCGGAGTTCAGCGCATTCGCGAGCTGCGAGCTGCGCTGCATCAATCCAGCATAATTGGTGACGTGGTCCGGCCGGTTGGGAGCGCGTGAGACGATCTCGACCGGGAAAGGAGCGCGCTGCATGCGACAGGATCGACGACAACAGCAGCGGGGTCTGCATCATTAAGCCGAGCATCGCTGAATATCCCCCAATGAAAAACGAAATGCGCAGTCGGAAACAACGGGCATTGCGAAGGCTGGAAGAAGAAGAGCTTGCTGGAAGAAATGCTGGAAAAATTTCTTGCTTTTGGCTTGGGCTGCCAGGGGAGGTATTGAAATCCTCCGGTCGTCGCTCGCGGCCATGCGAGGTTAACGGGTCCACATGCGACGCACAAGCCGGCCGCTTGGCAAGCGAGGTTGCTCAACTATAGCTTTGACCTTCTTCGCTTGGCGGACCAAAGATATATACAACGTCGCCGTTATCGGGCCGGTGAACGCACCGGTTGCAGCGGCCACGACACAGGGAGGTCAGCATGTCATTGCTCGGCAAGGCCGCCGTCGCGATGTGGTGGAGCGTCCGCCCCGAGCAGCGCGCCGAGTTCGGCGACTGGCATTCCCACGAACACTTCCCGGAGCGGATGAGCATTCCCGGCTTCCGGCGTGGATCGCGCTGGAGCAGCACGACGGATGCCGAAGGCTTCTTCGTGCTCTACGAACTGGAGCAATACGAGGTGCTCACCTCGAAAGGCTATCTCGATCGCCTCAACGCGCCGACACCGTGGTCAACCAGGATGATGCCGCATCATCTCGGCATGGTGCGCAGCCAATGCCGGATCGTGGCGAGCTTTGGCGGCGGTGTCGCGACTTCGCTTGCGACCATCAGGCTCTCGCCGGAGACCGGACGGGACGCGGAGCTGCAGACGCAACTCCCCCAGATGCTCGGTGCGTTGGCGCAGAAGCCGGGGCTGACTGGCGCGCACCTGCTCCAGACCGATACGCCCAGGACAAGCGCGCCGACCACTGAACAGCAGATCCGGGGGAAGGACGCTGCTGCCGACTGGATCGTATTGCTGTCAGGCTACGATGCCGACGTGGTCGAGGGTGCGATTGCCGGCCCGCTCTCGACGTCATCGCTTCAAGCGGCAGGCGCCCGCGACGCGTCGACGGTCGGCCGCTACAGGCTGGCGTTCACGATGACGCCGCAGGATGTCGCAGCCCTCTAGCAACCCGGACGGAACCAGCGAAAAAATTCGGCTGCCCTGTCGGATCGGCAGCTTCCCGGTCGTCCTCGTGACATGAATGGGCCATAGACGCCAAACTCGGGCCCGTCAATTTCAAAGAGGAAAACAATCATGCCCGGCACTGTCCGCCTGCATCGCGTTCTCGCCACCAGCCCGCAGAAGGTCTATCGCGCTTTCCTCGAGGCGGACGCGATGGCGAAATGGCTTCCGCCGAACGGCTTCACCTGCACCGTGCATCATTTCGAGCCCAAGGTCGGCGGCACGTTCAAGATGTCGTTCCGGAATTTCACGACGGGCAACAGCCATTCGTTCGGCGGCGAGTTTCTCGAGCTCGTCCCTGGCGAACGCCTGCGCTACACCGACAGGTTCGACGATCCCAACCTGCCGGGCGAGATCCAGGTGACCGTGATCATGAAGAAGGTCTCGGTCGGCACCGAATTGGACATCACGCAGGCCGGCATCCCCGACGTCATCCCCGTCGAAGCCTGCTATCTCGGCTGGCAGGAATCGTTGCGCAATCTGGCAAAGCTCGTCGAGCCCGAGATCAACCAATAGCAGCGACCACAGCGTAGGGTGGGCAAAGCGCAGCGTGCCCACCAATGCTCTCAACGGAAAGATGGTGGGCACGGCGCTCTGCGCCTTTGCCCACCCTACGGCACCGTTCGATTGGACACGCAAATCGCCCCCAAGTCGTCATTGCGAGCGCAGCGAAGCAATCCAGAGTCTTTCCGCGGCGGGATTCTGGATTGCTTCGCTCCGCTCGCAATGACGGAGAGCGATCGTTACGCGCCCTTCGGCGCCAGACCGCCGTCTGACGTCCAGCGGTCGGGCTCGGGACTGTGCCCGATCAAAGCGAGGCCGTAGGCGATCGATTCGAACTGGTCGCCGGACATCAGCCGTTCGTTGCCGAACCGGTCGGCGAACAGCTTTCGGACGGCGGGCACGAACGAGGTGCCGCCGGTCAGGAACACCTTCTCCACCTCGCGTGCGGTGATGCCGGCCTCGCCCAGCACCTTATCGACGGTGGCGCCGAGGCGGGCGATATCGTCGGCGATCCACGCGTCGAAGTTCTTCCGTGTGATGGTCGCGCCGATGTCGACGCCGCCGCCCTTGAAGTGGAAGTCCACCTCGTCCTTCCCCGACAGCGAGACCTTGGCATCGGACACCGCGCGGTAGAGCGAGAAGCCGAGGTCGAGATCGACGATGGTGATGAAGTCCTCGAGCAGCTTCGGCTTCAGCGCGGTGCGCTGGAGCTCGCGAAGCTCGCGCAGATCGCCGTTGCTCTTCATCATCGCGAGCTGATGCCAGCGCGCGAGGTTGGTGTAGTGCCCGCTCGGGACCGGCAGCACCTTGTCGAACGAGCGGAAGCTACTGCCCTTGCCGAGCCGCGGCGAGACGACGTGGTCGACGATGCGATAATCGAACGTGTCGCCGGCAATGCCGATGCCGGCGTGCCCGAGCGGCTCGGCGCGCAGGACACCGCCCGAGCGCGAGAAGCGCATGACCGAGAAGTCGCTGGTGCCGCCGCCGAAATCGGCCACCAGCACGGTGGCGTCGCGCTCGAGCTTGCGGGCGAAGGAGAACGCGGCGCCGACGGGCTCGTAGACGTAGCGCGCGTGGCCGGCTCCCAACCGCTCGAACGCGGCGCGGTAGCGCTGCATCGCCAGCGCCTCGTCGGGATTGCCGCCGGCAAAGCGCACGGGCCGGCCGACCGTGATGTTGGACGCCTCGAAGCCGAACTTCTCGCCGCCATGGCGCGCCAGCGTGCGCAGGAACGCGGCCAGGATGTCCTCGAACTTGAAGCGCTGCCGGAACACCTGCGTGGTGTTGAAGCTGCTGCTGGCCGCGAAGGTCTTGAACGACTGGAGGAAGCGGTAGACGTGACGTCCCTCGAGGAAGGTCTCGATCGCCCACGGTCCGCCTTCGGCCTGGGCACCGGCGCCCGGCCGGTCCTCCCAGAAGCACAGCGCCGACACAAAGGTGCTGTGGCGCTGTCCGCCGTGGTCGAAGCGGATGGCCTCGACCCGGCGGTCGTCCGCCGCAAGCGCGACGACCGTATTGCTGGTGCCAAAATCGATGCCGATCGACACGGCGGGCGAGGCGCTCGACATGAACCACTCTGACAGTTGATTGGAAAAGGGGGCAGACCACTAACGGCTTTGACCTCCCCTGCCAAGCCGATTTGCTGCAGCGCAGTCGGAAATCCGGGCGCCGCGAAGCGTCAGGTGGGGTCAGGGCCCCCCGATTGCGCGTCACTTTCTGGCGATGCCTGGGAGTTTGGGGGTCGAAATCCCGTCTTCGGCCACCCAGCGAGCAATTTTACGCCCGAAGCGGTCTCTTTAAGGGATGATTATGTTGCAATGCGGCAGAGCACATGCTGCTATGCAATGGCATGCATAGACAGTGGCATCTGGTATACATAGATTGCCCTTCGAAATGAGACAGCAACACTGACTGTCTTAAGAAAGGGAATTCCGATGTCCAAGACCGCCACCGTCGCTCTCGCCCCCTCCTCCTCGCTGTTCGCCCGTTTCATGGCTGCCGTCGACCGCTTCCTGATGGCGAGCGCCGAGATCTCGAATCACAACGGCGACCTGCCCCGCTTCGGCCTGTAAGCCTTTGCTTTTCGCGCTGCCGAGACAGCGCGCCGGTTTTGGAACCGTCAACATACTACTTTTGATGAATGGCCCCGCAGGACGGGGCCATTTCTACTTGTGCTGTCCCTGAGTCACTGCCGCGGCCGGACAAGGCCTGCGGCATTTGCGCACGGTGACCGGACCAGCGCTTGAAGCTTGGCATAATGCATACAAGAATGCCCCTCCAGCGCTCGCAGAAAAATTAGAGGCGCCACGGGAGGCTTTATGACGGACATGGTGCAGGCAACGGCCCCTACAGCCGCGCGCGTTAGCGACACGTATCGCTGGGCGCAGTTGGCGGTCGGTGTAGCGGCGATGGTGATGATCGCCAACTATCAATACGGCTGGACGTTCTTCGTCCCCGACATCCAGAAAAAGTTCGGCTGGGATCGCGCATCGATCCAATGGGCCTTCACGCTCTTCGTGCTGTTCGAGACCTGGCTCGTCCCGGTCGAAGGATGGTTCGTCGACAAATATGGTCCGCGCATCGTCGTCCTCGTCGGCGGCGTGCTCTGCGCCATCGGCTGGGCGATCAACGCGCAGGCCACCACGCTCAACGGCTACTATCTCGGCATGATCATCGCGGGCATCGGCGCCGGCGGCGTCTACGGCACCTGCGTCGGCAACGCGCTGAAGTGGTTTCCGGACAAGCGCGGTCTTGCTGCGGGCATCACGGCCGCGGGCTTCGGTGCAGGCTCCGCGCTGACCGTCGCGCCGATCCAGGCCATGATCAAGGACAGTGGCTTCCAGACCACCTTCCTCTATTTCGGCCTCGGACAAGGCATCATCATCTGCATTCTCGCCTTCTTCCTGCTCGCACCGAAAGCCGGCCAGGTGCCGGCCGTGGCAGCGAACGCCAATCTGGTGCAGACACGCCGCAACTACCAGCCGACGGAAGTGCTGCGTCAGCCGATCTTCTGGCTGATGTACTTCATGTTCGTGATCGTCGGCGCCGGCGGGTTGATGGTGACGGCGAACCTGAAGCCGATCGCGGTCGACTGGAAGGTCGACAGCGTTCCGGTGACGCTGATGGCGGTGACGATGACCGCGGTGACCTTCGCGGCGACAATCGACCGCGTGCTCAACGGCCTCACGCGTCCGTTCTTCGGCTGGATCTCCGACATGATCGGCCGCGAGAACACGATGTTCATCGCCTTCGGCATGGAAGGGTTCGGCATCTGGATGCTCTACCTCTGGGGCCACGATCCGGTCTGGTTCGTGCTGCTCTCGGGCTTCGTGTTCTTTGCCTGGGGTGAGATCTACTCGCTGTTCCCCTCGACCTGCACCGACACGTTCGGCGCCAAGTTCGCGACCACCAATGCGGGCCTGCTCTACACCGCAAAGGGTACCGCCGCGCTGCTGGTCCCGATCGCGAACTACATGCAGCAATCGTCGGGCACCTGGGACAGCGTGTTCATCATCGCAGCGGGCGCCAACATCCTGGCTTCGCTGCTGGCGATCGCGGTGCTCAAGCCCTGGCGCAAGGTCGTGGTCGCCAAATCGAGCGCCTGATACCACCAGCGCGACTTCAAACAAGACGCCCGGCCTCACGGCCGGGCGTTTTCGTTTTAGGGCATGCTTTCGCAACTCCGTAAAATCCGAAGGGAACTCGTAATTTCTTGAGCGGGAGGTCAAGTTAGGACTTGCCAACTGGAATATGGTATACCAAGCTGCCGACCGCGCTTGCGACGATAAGCCACAACATTTGCGACACTGGGTCATCTTGCAATCCCTGGTCGCAATCAATCAGGCGCGTTGGGAGGTTCTTGATGATTTCCAGCACGGACGGCGCCGTCACGGCCGCGCCTCTTCGCACCGGTTTCCGCTGGCTCCAGCTCGGCATGGGCATCGTCTGCATGGCGATGATCGCAAATCTGCAATACGGCTGGACCCTGTTCGTCGATCCGATCGATGCCGCCCACCATTGGGGACGCGCCGCGATCCAGCTCGCCTTCACCATCTTCGTCGTCACCGAGACCTGGCTGGTGCCGATCGAAGCCTGGTTCGTCGACAAATACGGCCCGCGCATCGTCATCATGTTCGGCGGCGTGATGATCGCGCTGTCCTGGGTGCTCAACTCCTATGCCGATACGCTCACCTTGCTCTACGCGGCCGCGGTCGTCGGCGGCATGGGCGCGGGCGCGGTGTACGGCACCTGCGTCGGCAACGCGCTGAAGTGGTTCCCCGACCGCCGCGGCCTTGCCGCCGGCGCGACCGCCGCCGGCTTCGGCGCCGGCGCCGCGCTCACCATCGTACCGATCGCGACCATGATCGCAACGAGCGGCTATCAGCACGCCTTCCTCACCTTCGGCATCGGCCAGGGCCTGATCGTGTTCGTGCTCGCCTTCTTCATCCAGCCGCCGCGCCTCTCGATCCCGCCGAAGAAGAAGCAGCTCAATTTGCCGCAGACCAAGATCGACTTCACCCCGCCGCAAGTGCTGCGCAGCCCCATTTTCTGGGTGATGTATCTCGTCTTCGTCATGGTCGCCTCCGGCGGCCTGATGACGGCGGCGCAGATCGGCCCGATCGCGCACGACTACAAGATCGCCGACACTCCGGTGACGCTCGCCGGCTTCCAGATGGCGGCGTTGACCTTCGCGATCTCGCTCGACCGCATCTTCGACGGCTTCGGTCGCCCGTTCTTCGGCTGGGTCTCCGACACGATCGGCCGCGAGCACACCATGTTCATCGCCTTCGGCACCGCTGCGGTGATGCTGCTGACGCTGTCGGCCTATGGCCAGAATCCGATGGTGTTCGTGCTCGCGACCGCGGTTTATTTCGGCGTGTTCGGCGAGATCTACTCGCTGTTCCCCGCGACCTGCGGCGACACTTTCGGCTCGAAGTTCGCAACCACCAACAACGGCATGCTCTACACCGCAAAGGGCACGGCCTCGCTGCTGGTCCCGCTCGCCAGCGTGATCTCGGCAACCTATGGCTGGAAGGCCGTGTTCGTGGTGGCGGTGGCGCTGAACGCAACGGCCGCGCTGATGGCGCTGTTCGTGATCAAGCCGCTGCGCCGGTCCTTCATCCTCGGCAAGGAGGCCGAGAGCGCCAGCACGGCGACCGGCAGCGCCAAGACCGAGACGGCGTAAGCCACCTCATCCCAAAGCTTGCAGAAAGGGGCGCAGCGATGCGCCCCTTTTCTTTTGGCCTGTCTTTTTGTTTGGCGACAAACGTCAGTATCGCTGTCGCAAGAATTTTCGGATCAACCAAATCCAGCGCTTGACGATTGGCATTATGTATACCACACTTCGCCTGTCATTCACGCGAGGGAGGTTGCAATGCTGGTCGGAGACATTCTGCGCAAGAAGACACCGCGCGTCGTCACGGTGCGAATGAACGAAACGGTGGGTATCGCTGCCAAGCTGATGCGCGCCAACAACATCAGCGCGCTCGTGGTCAAGGACGTGGTCCGTTCGGAAGGCAACACCGCGGTCGGCATGTTCACCGAGCGCGACGTGGTGCGGGCCGTCGCCGAGCACGGCGCGAACGCCGTCAACGTCAAGGTGTCGCAGCTCGTGTCGGTGCAGCAGCTCGTGTCCTGCACCTCGACCGACACGATCGAGCACGTGCGGCACCTGATGAACATTCATCACATCCGTCATCTGCCTGTGATCGACGACTACAGCCTCATCTCCGTCATCAGCATGCGCGACATCGCTGCTGCCATGGACGAGGCGATCAACGGCGCGCCGCAAGCAGCAGCCTAACAAGCGGCAACTCTTCCCCTGCGACTACCGGCCGGCTCGGACACGTTCGAGCCGGACCGGATCTTTCCGAGCCGGACCGGATCTTTCGTCCCAAAATTCCGGTCTCCCGCGAGGATTTCATGAAGATCTGCATCTACGGCGCCGGCGCGATCGGCGGATATCTCGGGGTTCAGCTCGCGCGCGCTGGCGCCGACGTCAGCCTCATCGCACGCGGCGCCCACCTCGCCGCGATGCGCGATCGCGGCCTGACGCTGCTCGCCGGCGAGGAGACGCACACCGTGCATCCGCGCTGCACCGACGATCCCGCTGAGCTCGGCGTGCAGGACTACATCATCATCACGCTGAAGGCGCATTCGATCACCGGCGTGATCGAAAAGATGCAGCCGCTGCTCGGCCCGCACACCCGCATCGTCACCGCCGTCAACGGCATTCCCTATTGGTACTTCTACAAGCACGGCGGCCAGTACGAGAACTCGACGCTGGAGAGCATCGATCCCGGCGGCCGACAGTGGCGCGAGATCGGCGCCGAGCGCGCCATCGGCTGCATCGTCTATCCCGCCACCGAGATCGAGGCACCCGGCGTGATCCGCCACGTCTACGGCAACAATTTCCCGCTCGGCGAGCCCTCCGGCGAGATCACCTCCGATGTGCAGCGCCTCGCCGACCTGTTCGTCGCGGCCGGCCTGAAGGCGCCGGTGCTCGATCGCATCCGCGACGAGATCTGGCTCAAGCTGTGGGGCAATGTCTGCTTCAACCCGATCAGCGCGCTGACCCATGCCACGCTCGACGTGATCTGCACCGATCCCTCCACCCGTGCCCTGTCGCGCGCGATCATGGTGGAAACGCAGGCGATCGCCGAAACCTTCGGCGTCAAGTTCCGCGTCGACGTCGAACGCCGCATCGAAGGTGCCCGCAAGGTCGGCGCGCACAAGACCTCGATGCTGCAGGACCTCGAGCGCGGCCGCCCGATGGAGATCGACCCGCTCGTCACGGTCGTGCAGGAGATGGGCCGCCTCACCGGCGTCCCGACGCCCGCGCTCGACTCGGTGCTGGCGATGGTGACCCAGCGCGCGCGCATCGCCGGTCTCTATGACGGCGTCTCCGCGCCCAGCGATCCCCGCGCACTGGCGGTGGCGTGATGGCGGGCGAGATGAAGCAGTGGCTGCGCTTCCGCCATGCCGGCGCGACCGGCTTCGGCACGCTGAGCTCGTCCGGCATCAGCGTGCACGAGGGCGAGATGTTCGGCCGCAACGCGGCCACCGGAAAGACCCTGGCGCTGTCGGAGGTCGAGTTGCTCGCGCCGTGCGCACCCAGCAAGATCGTCGCGCTCTGGAATAATTTCCACGCGCTCGCCGCGAAACTCAACCAGCCCGAGCCGCCGGAGCCGCTCTATCTGCTCAAGGCCACCACCAGCATCACGACGCCGGGCGCCGTGATCCGCCGTCCCTCCTACTACGACGGCAAGACCACCTATGAGGGCGAGCTCGGCATCGTTATCGGCAAGACCTGCGCCCGCGTATCGCCCAATGAGGCCGACAGCTTCATCTTCGGCTACACCTGCGTCAACGACATCACCGCCAACGACATCCTGACCAGCGATCCCACCTTCCCGCAATGGGCCCGCGCCAAGGGTATCGACGATTACGGCCCGTTCGGCCCCGTGATCGCGACCGGCCTCGATCCGGCCAAGCTCACCGTCCGCACCATCCTCAACGGCGCCGAGCGGCAGAACTATCCGATCGCGGACATGATCTTCACCGCACAGGAACTGGTCAGCAAGATCTCGCACGACATGACCCTGCTCCCCGGCGATCTGATCGCCGTCGGCACCTCGGTCGGCGTCGGCGTGATGAAGGAGCCGGTGAACACGGTGACGGTGGCGATCGACGGCATCGGCGAGCTCACCAACGAGTTCCGGCTGTAGCGATAGAGGCAGTGCCGTAGCCCGGATGGAGCGTAGCGTCATCCGGGACCTCCACATGACGATGGACTGCCCCGGATTGCGCTTCGCTCCATCCGGGCTACTGGCGATGGCCTGACCACCAGAACGAAGTCTCCCGCCATCTTCGCCGCAGCGCGGCAAAATTGATCTTGCTCAAGTCGCGCCGTCGCGGCCGCCACTATCCTTCCCGGCAACAGATCGATTTCTGATGCAAGGGAGGACGCCATGACGAATGCCGGCAATGCACTTTTGTGGACGGTTCTGTACTTCGCTCTCTCGTTCGCTGCGATCTTCGTCGTCTGGTTCGCCGATAAGATGCGCTCGAACTTCCTCGGCAAATAGCGCGCGCCGTTTCGGCTCGACCCCAGCCGTAGCCCGGATGAGCGCAGCGACATCCGGGGCCGCTTGACGTGGTCCCGCATGTCGCTGCGCTCATGCGGGCTACGAGCACGCGCATTCGGGAAAATCCGGCAATAACCGCCGCTGTCCGTCGATAGGCTGACACAACCAGTCGTGGATACGCGCTTTAGGGCGCATCCGGCGCCCCGTCCGCCCCTTGATCTCGGTTCCGCTCTCCAATAGCAACTATGGCGAAAATGTGTGCCGGCGTGAGGAAGTCACGATGTGGCTGTTTTTCCTGGTTGCCTGGTTTGCCCTGCTAGCCGCCATCGCGATCCTCGCCCAGCAGGCGTTCGGGTACGATGTCAGTCACCTGTCCGCCTGGTTCACGGCCCTGTCGATGCCGCAGCGCATCGCGGCCGGCACGATCCTGGCCGCAGGTTTGGCGCTGCTCGGCGCAACCGCCTGGCGACTCTCGCGCCAGGACCGGCGCCTCGACACCCTGCGCGATCGCCTCAAGAAGACCCGCGAGGACGTCGTCGTCGCCCACGCCCTGCAGAACCACCTCGACGCCACCGTCCAGCACCTGATCGAGAGCGATCCACGGGAGGCGGTGTCGGCGCTCCACGACAAGCTCGGCGAGACCGAGCAGCGCGCGCTGCTCCAGCAGGGCCGCAACGAATCCACCGACATGCACGACCAGCTCGCCGAGATCCGCCGTCGCCAGCAGGCACTGCGCGAGATGGTCGGCAAGGTCGCCGATCAGCGCCGTGCGGTCGAGCCCGTGTTCACCGAGATCCGCGACCGTCAGAACCAGCTCGAACGCTCGCTGCACGACCTCGAGACCGACGACCGCAAGAACAACCTCGCCGACCGCCTGAAGGACATCGCGCGCGACGTATCGACGCTGCTGGCGCGGGTGACCGCGGTGCAGGACACGTTCGCGACGCTGAACCGGTACCAGGAAGATCTGGCGAAATCCCATGCCGAGCTCGCGCCGCTGCGCTCCTCGGACGCCGGCATCAACGCCCTGATCGGCGAGCTCGGCCTCAGCCACGACCGCCTCGCCAAGAGCATCGACGAGCTCGAGACCGGCGGCGAGACGCCGCTCGGCACGCGCGTCGAGACGCTGTCGAAGAACAAGATCGAGATCGAGCAGCGCCTTGCCCGCATCGATGACAGCGCCAACATCCTGAAAGGCATCGGCCTCGACTTCGAGGAGCTCGGCCAGCGCCGGGCCCAGCTCGAACGCGCGATCGCGGAGGTCGAGACCGACGGCGACGGCAAGAGCCTCACTGAGCGCCAGAATGCGCTGAACGATTTCGTCATCCAGTCGCGCCAGCGTCTCGGCGCCCTGCAGGAGACACTGGCGACGCTGAACGCCTTCAAGACGGAGCTGTCGAAATCGCAAGCCGATCTCGTTCCGCTCAAGGCCCCGGTGTTCGGCATCGAGGCGATGATCGCGGAGGTCAGCACCACGCGCGACCTTCTCGCCAAGACGGTCGGCGAAATCGAGGCGAACGGCGAAGCCACCCTCGCCTCGCGCGTCGACGCGTTGACGACGAGCAAGCGCGAGGTCGAAGACCGCCTCGCCCGCGTCTTCGAGAACTTCAACGCGCTGGACGCGCTGCGCAAGGACATCGGCGGCATCTTCGCAACGATCCGGAACAGCCTGAACCGGATCGGGTGAGAAGCTGCGTAGGATGGGTAGAGCGCAGCGAAACCCATCATTTTTTGCGCAAATGGTCGATGGGTTTCGCTGCGCTCTACCCATCCTACGGACTCATCCGGCTACGAAATCGCGTACGTCGCCCCGGAAACATCCAGACACATCACAACTGCGCGCGTCCGATCAATGCCGCCAACATGTCGCGCGGGTGCCGCAACTTGGACGCATTCGGCCGCCCTTCTGTGATGCGTGTCTGGGGGCACGGCATGGTCGTGTTTGGACCAAACCTTCTAGGGGTATGACTGTGAAGAAGATCGTATTTGTTCTGGGTGCTACGCTTGCTCTGGTGACCGCTGCGAATGCCGCGGATCTGCCGCGCCGGCAGCCCGTACCTGTCTATCCGGCCGAGCAGGCTCCGATCGGCAAGATGCCGATTGGCAAGAGCCCGGTTGGCAAGGCCCCGATCGGCAAGGCGCCCGGCCCGGTCGCTGCGCGCTACTGAGCGCCAACTCTAGCGTAAGCGGCCGACAGTCGAAGGGGGCACAGCGTGACGAACAAAGCTGATCGATCGGGATCCTGCATCCTCGCGGGGCTCGCCCTCGCGGCCATGATCGCGTGCACGACGCCCACGGCCTCGGCCCACGAAGCGAACAAGCGCGTTGCCGATGCAAACGCGCTTGCGACGACCGAGACCGCATCGCGACCACAGCCGCAAGCGACGCGGCGTCCGATCTCGCGCGCGGAGAAAGGCCCCTATTACGTCGACTTCCGCGCGCGGACGGCGGCGAGCTGGGGCCATGCGTTCGTCTGGTACGGCAAGACCAGCGAGAAGGCGGTGGAGGTCGCAGGCCTCACGCCGGCCGGCGACACGCTCGCTTACGTGCTCGGTCACATCACCTTCGTGCCGTCCGAGACCGGTGCCAGCTACGGCGATCTCGATCCCGAATATCTGACCGCGAGCTATCGGGTCTATCTGGGCGAAGCCGATGCCAAGCGCGTCTTCGCCTATATCAAGAAGCTGCAGGCGAACTCGCCGGTGTGGAACGCCGAGACCGCCAACTGCACCGGCTTCATCGGCGACATCGCCGAGTTCATGGGCCTCGAGGTCCCCAATCGCTGGCAGCGCCCGGAAAACTTCGTCAACCGCCTGAAGGAAATGAACGGCGGCCGGCAAATGGTGCGGCTGTCGGCGGAGTAGCGGCTGCTCGTAGCCTTGTAGCCCGGATGAAGCGCAGCGAAATCCGGGACCGCTCTCGCCTCGTTGCGCGACCGCCCCGGATTGCGCTCCGCTCCATCCGGGCTACAGACCCACCATCACCCCTGCCGTCATTGCGAGGAGCGTAGCGACGAAGCAATCCAGAATCCCTCCGCGGAAGGATTCTGGATTGCTTCGCTGCGCTCGCAACGACGGTGTGGAGACAGTGGAGATCCATTTCGCCAACGTCGTCCTGGCAGAAGCGAGAACGACGGCGGTGGATGCGGCGAGCATCGCCATCCCAATTGTCCGCCCCACGGAATCACCCTCGCGGCCCGCATGACGCCCCGCCTCCACCGCACGCCCCGCTGATAGACTTTTCCCACCCCCGGCGGCATCCTCCGGCCATCAACCGATAACAGAGCCTGCGGGCCATCCGGGGGGACACAGATCATGCTGCAGACACGTTTCACTGAGCTCGTCGGCGTCGAGCACCCGATCGTCCAGGGCGGCATGCAATGGGTCGGGCGCGCCGAGCTGGTGGCCGCCGTCGCCAATGCCGGCGCGCTCGGCTTCATCACGGCGCTGACCCAGCCGACGCCGGAGGACCTCACCAAGGAGATCGCGCGCTGCCGCGACCTCACCGACAAGCCCTTTGGCGTCAACCTCACCATCCTGCCCGCGATCAAGCCGCCGCCTTATGCCGAGTATCGCGCCGCGATCATCGAGGCCGGCATCAAGGTGGTCGAGACCGCCGGCAACAAGCCGCAGGAGCATGTCGACGAGTTCAAGAAGCACGGCGTCAAGGTCGTGCACAAATGCACCAGCGTCCGCCACGCGCTCTCGGCCGAGCGCATGGGCGCCGATGCCATCTCGATCGACGGCTTCGAGTGCGCCGGCCACCCCGGCGAGGACGACACCCCCGGCCTGATCCTGATCCCGGCCGCCGCCAACAAGGTCAAGATCCCGATGATCGCCTCGGGCGGCTTTGCCGACGCCCGCGGCCTGGTCGCGGCGCTGGCGCTTGGTGCGGAGGGCATCAACATGGGCACCCGCTTCATGGCGACCAAGGAGAGCCCGATCCACCAGCTCATCAAGGAGAAGATCGTCGCCAATGACGAGCGCGAGACCGAGCTGATCTTCCGCACCATGCGCAACACCTCGCGCGTCGCCAAGAACGAGATCTCGACCAAGGTCGTCGCGATGGAGAAGGAAGGCGCCAAGTTCGAGGACATCCGCGAGCTCGTGGCCGGCGCCCGCGGCAAGATGGTCTATGCGACCGGCAATTCGGATGAAGGCATCTGGTCGGCCGGCCAGGTGCAGGGCCTGATCCAGGACATCCCGAGCTGCGCCGAACTCGTCTCCCGCATCGTGCGCGAGGCGGAGGCGATCATCCGCAGCCGGCTCGAAGGCATGATCGCGGGCCCGGCGGCGCAAGCGGCGGAATAGTCACTGCAAGAAGCGAGAGCAATACATGAAGGCTTATGTCTATGGCCCTGAGGGCGCCCGGATTTCCGACGTCGCTCAACCAAAGCCCAAAGGCACGCAGGTGCTGGTCAAGGTCCGCGCCTGCGGCCTCAATCGCGCCGACACCGGCATGCGCAAGGGCCACGCCCATGGCGCGGCCGGCGGCGTCGGCACCGTGCTCGGCATGGAATGGGCGGGCGAGGTTGCCGAGCTCGGCCCCGATGCGAAGGGCGTGAAGGTCGGCGACCGCATCATGGGCTCGGGCGGCGCCGCTTTCGCCGAGTACACCCTGGCCGATCACGGCCGGCTGTTCCGTGCGCCCTCGAACATGAACTTCGAGGAAGCCGCCACCCTGCCCGTCGCGCTCGCGACCATGTACAACGCCGTCGTCATGGTCGGCGGCGTGCAGCCCGGGCAAGCCGTGCTGATCCAGGGCGCCAGCTCCGGTGTCGGCCTGATGGCGATGCAAATCGCAAAACTCAAGGGCGCCAAGCTCGTGATCGGCTCCTCCACCGATGCCTACCGCCGTGGCCGCTTGAAGGAGTATGGCGCCGACCTCGCGGTCGATTCCTCCGATCCCAAATGGGTCGACGAGGTGTTGAAGGCGACGAACGGCGAAGGCGTCGATCTCATCGTCGACCAGGTCTCCGGCAAGGTCGCCAACCAGAACCTCGCCGCGACGAAGGTGCTGGGCCGCATCGTCAATGTCGGCCGGCTCGGCGGCACCCATGCCGATTTCAACTTCGACCTGCATGCCGCGCGCCGCATCAGCTATATCGGCGTCACCTTCCGCACCCGCAGCATCGAAGAGGTCCGCGAGATCTTCGAGGAGGTCCACAAGGACATCTGGGGCGCGGTGGAATCGCGCAAGCTGCAGCTGCCGATCGACAAGGTCTATCCGTTCGACCAGATCGACCAGGCGTTCGAGCACATGGAGGCGAACAAGCATCTGGGGAAGATCGTCGTGACGCTGTGAGGCGCCTCTCTCTCCGTCGTCATGGCCGGGCCTGACGGCGACAACGGCGGAGGTCTCGTAGGGTGGGCAAAGCGGAGCGTGCCCACGATCTTTATCCATCACGGCAAGATGGTGGGCACGGCGCTACCGCGCCTTTGCCCACCCTACGAGAGCTGAGCAAGAGCGTTCCCCTCTCTCAACGCGTCATGGCCGGGCTCGTCCCGGCCTCCACGTCTTTGCCATACGGAACGAAGAACGTGGATGCCCGGGACAAGCCCGGGCATGACGGAGAGAGTGGCATGAGCCACCATTCAATTCGGAAGCATTCGCAAGAGCTTCGCTCCTGCAACTCACTCGCGATTTGAGCTGTGGATCGCCGCTTGATGTTCAGCCCTAGGCTGCTAAATCCCCGACCATGAGCTCCCAGCACAACAAGACATCGGTCGCGGCCATCTCGATCTTCGCCAGCGGCGGCATGGCGGCGGCCAAGTTCGTGGTCGGCATCGCGATCGGCTCGCTGGCGCTGATCTCCGAGGCCCTGCACTCCTCGATCGACCTGGTTGCGACCATCATCACCTGGGCGGTGGTGCGGGTGTCCGACAAGCCCGCGGACGAGGAGCACCATTACGGTCACGGCAAGCTGGAAAGCATCTCGGCGCTGGGCGTCACCGCCCTGCTCTACGTGCTCGCCGGCGGCATCCTGGTCGAGGCCTATAGCCGGCTGCGCGAGGGAACCCCGCCGCCGACCATCTCGGCCGTGCCCTTCGTGGTGCTGGTGATCGACATCGCCGTCAATCTCTGGCGCGCCCGCGCGCTGCACCGGGCCGCGCGGGAGACGCGAAGCCAGGCGCTCGCCGCCGACGCGCTGCATTTCGCCTCCGACGTGATGGGCTCCTGCGCCGTGATCGTGGGCCTGATCCTCGCCGGCCTTGGCTTCTGGTGGGGCGATGCCGCGGCGGCCGCCGCGGTCGCCGTGATGATCGCCCTGCTCGGCCTGCGCATGGCCGGATCGACCGTGCAGACCCTGCTCGACCGCGCGCCCGAGGGGGCGCAGGAGAAGGCCACGGCCGCGATCCGCGGCGTCCCCGGCGTGATCGACGTCGAGCGCCTGCGCGTGCGCATGGTCGGTGCGACCACCTTCATCGACACCATCGCCAAGGTGCCGCGCACCTACCCGATCGACCGGATCGAGGAGATCAAGCGCAAGGCGCAGGCCGCGGTCGAGGCGGCATTCGGCGATACCGACCTTACCTTCACCCCGGTCCCGGTCGCGCGCAACAACGAGACGGTGCGCGACCGCATCATGGTGATCGCGCGCAATTCGAGCCTCGCCATCCACCACGTCACGGTGCACGATCTCGGCGCCAAGCTGATCGTCAGCATCGACCTCGAGGTCGATGCCGGCATGCGGCTCGATGCGGCCCACGACATCGCCAACGCGCTGGAGCGCAACATCCAGGAGGAGTTCGGCGAGGACGTCGAGGTCGACGTCCATATCGAGCCGCTGGAACCGGAACTGCCGTTCGGCGTCGATGCCGCGCCGGAACGCGTGCAGGCCATCGCCGCCGCATTGACCGAGTTCGCCGGCGAGGGCGAGATCCACGACATCCATAATGTGCGTGTCCGCAACACCGACGCCGGCGAGATCGTCAACTTCCACTGCCGCGCCGCACCGTCGATGAGCGTAATCAAGGTGCATGAGCATGTCGACGCGATCGAGCGCGCGCTGCGCCGTGCGTTTCCGAGCGTGAAGCGCGTGATCAGCCACGCCGAACCGCCGCGCCTGTGACGCGCGCTGTGCGAGGAGTCACACGTTCTCGTTTCGGACTCGCCGCGCACGTGAGTTTGCGGAGCTGCAGTGCAAGAACTCCGCGTTGGATAAGAATAATTTCGCGTTAACGATTCGTTGACTCTCGACAGTCCGGCAAAACTGGATTCAAATCGGTGTGATTCGGAAGCGACGTGGGGCTGCTTCCGAGCTCAAGTTGCAAGCTGGTTTTCAGGGGGCCGAAGGCATGTCGCGTGCAGACGCCGCGAACGCGTGCGTCCAATCCGATTCGATCAAGGGATTGGCGCAATCGATCGCGAAACCTGCCTATCACCGGCTCCTTGTCGCGGAGCCGGCGTTGCGCCGCGCCGTGCCGACGCTCATCATCGCGTTCCTGATCACGATCTGCCTCGGCGCGTTCGTGCAGGTCGTCGACCAGACGCGCCAGAAGCGGCAGGTCGTCCGCCACGACATCTCGGCGCTCGCCGACCTGCTCGCCGAGCGCGTCGATCGCCTCGCCTCCTCGCGGACCGAGCGGCTGAAGAACATCGAGCGCCTGCCGTCGTTGTTGCCCGACCTGATCCCGTCCTGGGGCACGGCCTCGGGCCGCCACGTCATCGTCACCTCGGCCGGCATCGACCGTCGCATCCTCGCCCGCATTCCCATCGACAGCGACCCGTCCGGCAACGACCGCCTGCTCGATGCCATCACCACGGCGCAGCTGCTCGCGGCACCGCCCCGCGACGGCAACATCTCCGACATGTCGCTGCCGAACGGCAATTCCGCGATGGCGACCTCGCGGCAGATCAAGTCGATGCCCGGCTTCGTCACCGTGATCCAGGAGCGCAACGAGCCGATCTGGGGCTCCGACGCCGCGCTCTCGGTGACGCTGTCGGCGACCACCGGCTTCGTCGTCCTGATCCTCGGCTTCGCCTTCCACTGGCAGTCCACCCGCGCCCGCGAAGGCGACCTCATCAACGACGCCGTGCGTGGCCGCATCGACACCGCGCTGAACCGCGGCCGCTGCGGGCTGTGGGACTGGGACCTGTCGCGCGGCCGGATCTTCTGGTCGCAGTCGATGTTCTCGATGCTCGGCCTCGACGGCCGCCACGAGCTGCTCACCTTCGGCGAGGTCAACGCGCTGGTGAAGTCCGACGACATCGACCTGTTCGAGATCGCCGACCAGCTCATCTCCGAGAAGATCGACCACATCGACCAGACCTTCCGCATGCAGCATGTCGACGGCCACTTGAAGTCCGACGACATCGACCTGTTCGAGATCGCCGACCAGCTCATCTCCGAGAAGATCGACCACATCGACCAGACCTTCCGCATGCAGCATGTCGACGGCCACTGGATCTGGCTTCGCGTCCGCTGCGAGAAGACCCGCGGCGCGACCGACTCCAGCGTGCATCTGATCGGCATCGCCGTCGACATCACCGAGCAGAAGAGCCTCGCCGAGAAGACCGTTGAGGCCGACCTTCGCCTGCGCGACGCGATCGAGACCATCCCGGAGGCCTTCGTGCTGTGGGACGCGAGCGACCGCCTCGTGCTCTGCAACTCGCACTTCCAGCGCCTGCACAAGCTGCCCGACAGCGCCGTCATTCCCGGCACCTCCTACGAGACCGTGCTCGAGGTCGGCCGCATGCCGGAGGTGCGCACCCGCCACAACGAGACCGGCACGCAAGGGCCGGGCGCGCGCACCTTCGAGGCGCAGCTCGATGACGGCAGCTGGCTGCACATCAGCGAGCGCCGCACCAAGGACGGCGGCTACGTCTCGGTCGGCACCGACATCACCCGCATCAAGGAGCACGAGCAGAAGCTGGTCGACAACGATTTGCGCCTGCGCGCCACCGTCATCGACCTCAAGCGCTCGCAGGCAGCGCTGGAGCGCCAGACCAACGAGCTCGCCGACCTCGCCGAGAAGTACCAGCGCGAGAAGACCCGCGCCGAGGAAGCCAACCAGACCAAGTCAAAATTCCTCGCCAATATGAGCCACGAGCTGCGCACGCCGCTCAATGCCATCATCGGCTTCTCCGAGATCATGGGAAGCGGCATGTTCGGCGAGCTCGGCAGCGAGAAGTACCAGGAATATTGCCAGGACATCCTGACCAGCGGCCACTATCTGCTCGAGGTCATCAACGACATCCTCGACATGTCCAAGATCGAGGCCGGCCGCATGAAGCTCGACATGGAAGAGCTCGACCTCGGCCAGACGCTTGCGGAATCCCTGCGCGTCGTCTCCGGCCGCGCCGAGGACAAGCACCTGACGCTCGACGCCGAGATCGAGAAATCGATCTCCGTCGTCGCCGACCGCCGCGCCACCAAGCAGATCATCGTCAACCTGCTCTCCAACGCGGTGAAGTTCACGCCCGACGGCGGCCGCATCGTGGTGCGCAGCCGGCAGCTCGAGGACCGGATCGTGCTGATGATCGCCGACACCGGCATCGGGATCGCGCCACACTCGCTGGCGCGGCTCGGCCGCCCGTTCGAGCAGGTCGAGAGCCAGCTCACCAAGACCTATCACGGCTCCGGGCTGGGCCTCGCCATCGCCCGCTCGCTGGCGCAGCTCCACGGCGGCTCGATGCGGCTGCGCTCGAAGATCGACGTCGGCACCGTCGTCCGCGTGACCCTGCCGCGCGACGCCGTCAAGGCGGCCGCCGGGATATCGGCCGCGGCCTGAGACGACAGGAAGCTCGCCTGCGGCCATCCTTCGAGACGCCCGCCTGCGGCGGGCCCTCAGGATGAGGGCGGAGTCCGCGGCAGCAGTTTCAACGAGCACCGATACATGTGAGCCTCATCCTGAGGGGCCCGCAAAGCGGGCGTCTCGAAGGACGAGGCGCTTGCTCCGCCGCCGACGCGCTACAGCTGCAATGACGGTGCGACTTCCCGCGCGACATTGACCAGCGCCGCGATCAGCGGCGTCATGGGATCGCGCTGCGGGATCACCATGCCGATGCTGTAATTGACCTCGGGATCGACGATCGGGATCGAGCGCACGGTGTCGGACAGGCCGAGCGTCTCGGCGAGCTTGGCCGGCATCACGCTTGCCCAGCGCCCCGTCTTCACATGCGTGAACAGCACCAGCAGCGAGTTCGAGGTCAGCGTCGGCGTCGCCTCCGCGCCGACCGAGCGCAGCGCGCGGTCGATGATGCGGCGGTTCTGCATGTCGGGCGTCAGCAGGCACAGCGGCACCTGCCCGACCTCGGTCCAGGTCACCGTCTCGCGGTCGCCGAACATCGCATCCGGCGCGGTGAGCAGGCGATAGCTCTCGTTGTAGAGCGGGATGGTGCGCACCTTGCCGATCGGCTCGTTCTCGATATAGGTCAGCCCCGCATCGACCTCGAGATTTTCGAGCAGTCCCAGCACCTCCGATGACGTCGTCGACTGGATGCGGAAGCGCACCTCGGGATGCTTGGCGCGGAACGGCGTCGTCAGTTGGGCGACCATGCCGAGCACGGTCGGGATCGCGGCAATGCGGATCTCGCCGGAGAGCTGGTGCTTCAGCCCGTTGATCTCGTCGCGCATGGCGCGGGCATCGCCCACGATCCGCCGCGCCCAGTCCAGCGCCCGCTCGCCTTCGGGCGTGAACCCCTGGAAGCGGGAGCCGCGCTGGACCAGCATCACGCCGAGGATCTCCTCGAGCTGCTTCAGCCCGGTCGACATGGTCGGCTGGGTGACCCCGCAGGCCTCTGCCGCGCGTCCAAAATGCCGCTCCTTTGCCAGCGCCAGCAGCAGTTCAAGCTTGTCGATCAACCGGTCGTCCCCTCGGCTTCTGTCGTGGCATGCAAGCTAGCATGCCGGGCCCTGCACCAACACGCAAAAACCGGCAGCCGATACAACTTTCATTGCCATTTCATATCGACCGATTGCGGTTGCAAATCGATCAGAATTCGCAATCGCAGCATGAGACAGCTTTATTGATCTTCGAATGATTCCAAATAGTTTGGGCCGGAGAAACGCTCAGGTTGAGAACGAATAATGACAACGCCTTACGAAGCTCGTTACGAGCCTTGGGACGAAGCGCGCGGCGCCGAGATCATCGCCGAACATGCCAGGCAGGAAGGCGCGACGCTGGTCATCCTGCACGCGCTCCAGGAGGCGTTCGGCTACGTGCCGGAGGCAGCGATTCCCATAGTCGCGCAGGCGCTCAATCTGTCGCGCGCCGAAGTGCACGGCGTGTTCACGTTTTACCATGATTTCCGCCACAAGCCGGCCGGCCGCCACGTGCTGAAGCTGTGCCGCGCCGAAGCCTGCCAGGCTGCCGGCGGCGATGCGCTGGCTGCGCGCGCCGAATCGAAGCTCGGCGTTTCGCTTGGACATACGACGGCGGATGATCGCGTCACGCTGGAGCCGATCTACTGCCTCGGCCTGTGCGCGACCGCGCCGTCCGCGATGCTCGACGGCCGCCTCATCGGCCGGCTCGACGAGAAGCGCCTCGACGCACTGGTTGCGGAGGCACAGCGATGAGCATGCGTCTCTTCGTCTCACGCGATGCGGGTGCGGTCGCCGTCGGCGCCGACGAGGTCGCGCTGGCGCTGGCACAGGCGGCCGCCAAGCGCGGCGTAGCGGTCGACATCGTCAGGACCGGCTCGCGCGGCCTATACTGGCTGGAGCCGCTGGTCGAGGTCGCAACGCCGCAGGGCCGGATCGCCTTCGGGCCGGTCACCGAATCGGATGTGCCCTCCCTGCTCGACGCGCTCGCCAGCAACACACCGCATCTGTTGCGGCTCGGCGCCACCGACGAGATCCCCTGGCTGAAGCGCCAAACCCGCCTCACCTTCGCCCGCTGCGGCGTGATCGATCCGCGCTCGCTCGACGATTACCGCGCCCATGGCGGCTACAAGGGTTTCGAGCGCGCACTCTCGCTCGGGCCGGATTCGATCCTCAATGAAGTGACGGCGTCGGGCCTGCGCGGCCGCGGCGGCGCCGGCTTCCCGACCGGCATCAAGTGGAAGACCGTCGCGCAGGCCAAGGCCGACCGCAAGTTCATCGTCTGCAACGCCGACGAGGGCGACAGCGGCACCTTTGCCGACCGCATGATCATGGAAGGCGATCCCTTCCTGGTGATCGAGGGCATGACCACCGCCGGCATCACGGTCGGCGCGACCAAGGGCTACATCTACATCCGCAGCGAATATCCGCACGCGGTCGAGGCGATGAATGCCGCGATCCAGGCTGCCAGGCGCGGCGGCTATCTCGGCGACAAGATCGGCGGCTCCGCCTACAGCTTCGACCTCGAAGTGCGCGTAGGCGCCGGTGCCTATGTCTGCGGCGAAGAGACTTCGCTGCTGGAGAGCCTCGAAGGCCGCCGCGGCATCGTGCGCGCCAAGCCGCCGCTGCCGGCGCACCATGGTTTGTTCGGCAAGCCGACCGTGATCAACAACGTGCTGTCGTTCGCCGCGATCCCCTTCATCCTCGCAGAGGGCGCCAAGGCCTATGCCGATTTCGGCATGGGCCGTTCGCGCGGCACGATGCCGATACAACTCGCCGGCAACATCCGCCACGGCGGCCTGTTCGAGACCGCATTCGGCGTGACGCTCGGCGAGCTCGTCGACGACATCGGCGGCGGCACGGCCACCGGCCGTCCGGTTCGCGCCGTGCAGGTCGGCGGTCCCCTGGGCGCCTATTTTCCGCGTGCCCTGTTCGACACCCCCTTCGACTACGAGGCCTTCGCCGCGCGCGACGGCCTGATCGGCCATGGCGGCATCGTCGTGTTCGACGACAGCGTCGACATGCGCAGGCAGGCGCGCTTCGCGATGGAATTCTGCGCCGTCGAATCCTGCGGCAAGTGCACGCCGTGCCGCATCGGCTCGACCCGCGGCGTCGAGACCATCGAGAAGATCATCAACGGCGAGCGCGTCCATGAAAACCTCGCGCTCGTCGAGGACCTCTGCAACACAATGAAATTCGGCTCGCTCTGCGCACTCGGCGGCTTCACGCCCTACCCCGTGCTCAGCGCATTGAAGCACTTCCGGGAGGATTTCGTCCCGGCGCCGACCACGCTTCAGGCCGCGGAATAGGAGAACGGCGATGTCTCTGATCGAAGAAATCGACTACGGCACACCGCGCTCCAAATCGGAAACGATGGTGACGCTGACCATCGACGGCAATGAGGTCACGGTGCCCGAGGGCACCTCGATCATGCGGGCCGCGATGGATGCCGGCCACCAGATCCCGAAGCTTTGCGCGACCGACATGATCGACGCATACGGCTCCTGCCGCCTCTGCCTCGTCGAGATCGAGGGCCGCGCCGGCACGCCGGCCTCCTGCACCACGCCGGTCATGAACGGCCTCGTCGTGCGCACCCAGACCGAGCGGCTGAAGAAGCTGCGCAAGGGCGTGATGGAGCTCTACATCTCCGACCACCCGCTCGACTGCCTCACCTGCGGCGCCAACGGCGATTGTGAATTGCAGGACATGGCGGGCGCCGTGGGTCTGCGCGACGTGCGCTACGGCTATGAGGGCGAGAATCATGTTTTCGCCAAGACCGACGGCTGTGCGAACGACCACTGGATGCCGAACGACGAGTCCAACCCGTACTTCACCTACGATCCCTCCAAGTGCATCGTCTGCTCGCGCTGCGTCCGCGCCTGCGAGGAGGTGCAGGGCACCTTCGCGCTGACGATCTCCGGCCGCGGCTTCGACAGCCGCGTCTCGCCCGGCATGAGCGAGAGCTTCCTCGGCTCCGAATGCGTCTCCTGCGGCGCGTGCGTGCAGGCCTGCCCGACCGCGACGCTGACGGAAAAGTCCGTGATCGAGATCGGCCAGCCCGAGCATTCCGTCGTCACCACCTGCGCCTATTGCGGCGTCGGCTGCGCCTTCAAGGCCGAGATGCGCGGCGAGGAAGTCGTGCGCATGGTGCCGTACAAGGACGGCAAGGCCAATCGCGGCCATTCCTGCGTCAAGGGCCGCTTCGCCTGGGGCTACAC
>Ga0207426_1000836_pt1 | contig 32627 bp, 30 predicted proteins | sample AraplaMF_Cvi_mMS_FD_184265 | JGI IMG/M metagenome (GOLD analysis project Ga0207426, IMG submission 184265) | Arabidopsis root microbial communities from the University of North Carolina, USA - plate scrape MF_Cvi_mMS (SPAdes) (version 2) | ecosystem: Host-associated > Plants > Roots > Endosphere... | reverse complement strand
TTCTTGTAGCTCTCGGCGATCTTGTCGAAGATCTCGACGACCTTCGGCTTGAGCTCGGCCTCGATGGCCGCGAGCGACATCTGGTTCTCGAACTCGTCGTCCTCGTCCATGTCGGCTTCGGCGGCGGCCTCGCCCGGATCCTTCTCCTCGCCAGCCTGACCGCCAGGGGCGGGCTGCGCGGCGCGGAACGGGGTCGGCGACGGAGGCGCTGCCGGCGGCGCGACATGCGCGGGCGCACCGGTCGCCGCAGCCTGGCCCTCGGCCGGCGCTTCGCCGTTCTCGCCGTTGGGGCCGGCGATCATCGCGTTGTTCATGCCGCCCTTGGCGTCGGGACCGGCATAAGTCGCTTCGAGATCGATGATGTCGCGGAGGAAGATCTTGCCTTCGTTGAGCTCGTCGCGCCAGATGATGATGGCCTGGAAGGTCAGCGGGCTTTCGCACAGGCCTGCGATCATCGCCTCGCGACCGGCCTCGATGCGCTTGGCGATCGCGATTTCGCCTTCGCGGGAGAGCAGCTCGACCGTGCCCATCTCGCGCAGATACATGCGCACGGGGTCGTCGGTGCGCTCGCCCGGCTCGCTCTTCTTGACCTCGGTGACGGCCTTCTGGGTGACCTCGACGAGCTCGTTATCGGTCTCGTCCTCGCCCTCGTCCTTCTCTTCCTCGCCTTCGCTATCGTCGGCTTCGGTGACGTTGATGCCCATGTCCGAGAGCATCGACATGATGTCCTCGATCTGTTCGGGCGAGGTCTGGTCGGACGGCAAGACTTCGTTGAGCTGATCGAAGGTCACGAAGCCGCGCTTCTTGGCCTGCTTGATCATCTTCTTCACTGCCGCGTCGGACAGATCGAGCAAGGGAGACGGCGCGTCCTGGGAATCCTTCTCGGGAGCATCCGCTGCCTTGTCGTCTTTTTCCTTGTCCTTCGCCTGCAGCGTCTTTGCCTTGGTGGCCATCCATTGCTCCTAAACGCGCTTCATGCGAGACGATCGCCGCGCCCGCGTGAATTCACTTGAACCTGTTGCTCGTCGCTCTCGCTTCGGCAGCTCTCGACACGGAAAGGGCGGCGCACGTGTCTCTCGCCACCCCCAACTCTCTCTCGCCGGAATTGCCTAACGCTTCGTGAGCCTCTTTGTCGCAGCGGATGCAGGTGTAGTGCCAACAGCGATTGCGCGGATTCATTCCTGACGCGTCTGTTCTGCCTGCGGCCGCCTGGTGGCCAAAGTGCTACAAGACCGTTAAGCCTCGATTAACCCTGTTTTTGCCGCCAAACCTTGGATTTGGCGAGTCTTTTAGCGGTTCCGGCCCCGGCCGTCCGCATGATTCTTTCATCACACGCTCTTCTGGAATCGGCCGGACAGCTCGCCAAAACCCTCGATCAGGGCCTCGGTACCATCGACCTCGGCCAGACGGGCCTTGACGTCACGAAACCACGTCCAATCGGCCTCGCTGGGGTCCTCCCCCAAGGCCAGCTCGGCGTCCTTCAGCTCCCTAAGTAGTGAATGGTATTGCCGATGCAAGGCAACCAGCTGATGCCAGGTGGCAAGAACGTCGTCCCGCGCCGCGCCCTCGCGGGCGCCCCACACCGCCGCGGTGGTAATTCCGCCCTCAACCCTTTGAAGAACTTGTGAAAATCCGCCCTTATCGAGGTCGCTGCGCATCTTCTCGGCAAGCTCCCCGGGGTCCGGAGAATGGTGGTGGTCGTTGGCGAAGGCGGCGATGATCCCGGCCCGGAGCTTGTGGGCCTCGGGATGGGCCAGCTCCAGGGCGGCCACCTCCTCGAGATGGTCGTGCAGCAGCCAGGGGTGGTTGATCAGGCATTGCAGGATCAGGGCCTCCCGGCGGGAAATAGCGCTGCGCTGGCCCCGCATGATCGGGCTCGCCGCGAGCTGGGGGCTCGCCGCCTGGTAGGGGCCGGACGGAAGTAGGGTCGGACCGGGGGCGCCGCGGCGCCCCTGGCCGCCAAATCCTCCCCCGAATCCCTGCCCGCCACCGAATCGATTCGCTCCCCCTGCCCGCGGCTGGAACGGCCGGCCGCCGCCGCCCTGGCGGAAATTGCCCCGCCCGCCAAAGCCGCCGCGCCCGCCGTCGGGGGCGAACGCGCGCTGCAGCCGCTCGACGAAATCGTCGCGGTAATAGCGCCGCACCACCTCGTCGCGGATGCCGCCCGTGAGATCCTTTATGCGCGCCTCCAGCGCGGCGCGGCGCTCGGGCGTGGCGAAGTTGCCGCCTTCGAGCTCGCGCGACCAGATCATGTCGGCGAGCGGACGCGCCGCGCCGATCACCTCTTCGATCGCGCCGCGTCCGCCGGAGCGGACGAGATCGTCGGGGTCCTGCCCTTCCGGCAGCAGTGCAAACCGGAGACTCTTTCCGGGCGCGAGGAAGGGCAGCGCGAGATCGGCGGCGCGAAACGCCGCCTTCTGTCCGGCGCGGTCGCCGTCGAAGCAGAGGATCGGCTCGTCCGCCATCTTCCAGAGCAGCGCGAGCTGGCTTTCGGTCAACGCAGTTCCGAGCGGCGCGACGGCGCCCGAAAAGCCCGCGGTGACCATGGCGATGACGTCGACATAGCCTTCGACCACGACCAGCGCGCCGCCGTCATGGGTGGCTTTGCGCGCGGTCTGGTGGTTGTAGAGATTGTCGCCCTTGTGGAAGAGCGGCGTCTCCGGCGAGTTCAGGTATTTTGCCGGAACGTCCTTCTCCAGCGCGCGCCCGCCGAAGGCGATGACGCGGCCGCGCAGATCGGTGATCGGAAACATCACGCGGTCGCGGAAGCGGTCGTAGGGAACGGGAATGTCGTTGCCCGCGACGAGCAGGCCGGTCTCGATCATGTCTTCGACAGAGACGCCCTGCTTGCCGAGATGCTCCTTCAGCGCGAAGCGATCGGGCGGGGCATAGCCGAGGCGGAACTGCAGTTGCGTCGCCGGCGAGATGGCGCGGTCGGCGAGATAGCCGCGCGCCTTGGCGCCGACGCGCGAGGCCAGCGTCTCGGCGAAGAATTTTGCCGCGAGATCCATGACGTCATGCAGCGAGCGCCGCCGCTGCTCCTGCCGCGCCGCATCGGGCGTCACCGCCGGCAGCGGCAGGCCCGCCATGTTCGCGAGCCGCTCGACGGCCTCCGCGAACGGCAGGCCGTCGGTCTCCATCACGAAGGTGATGATGTCGCCGTGCTTGCCGGAGGAGAAGTCGTGGTAAAAACCCTTCTGGTCGTTGACGTAGAAGGACGGCGTCTTCTCCTGCTGGAACGGCGACAGCCCCTTCCACTCCCGCCCCGCCTTCTTCAGCTTGACGCGCTTGCCCACGACCTCGGAAACCGAAAGCCGGGCACGAAGCTCGTCGAGGAACTGGGGTGTGAAGCGCATGGGCTGTGTCTAGCGCGAAACCGGGTGAGTCGGGCGGAGGATCAGGGATATAGGTGCGGACTGGCCAAAGGCCAGGTTTGAGCGGGTTATGCGCGCTGTTCACAGCCCTTGCCGTCATTCCGGGGCGATGCGCAGCATCGAACCCGGAATCTCGAGATTCTCAGGTGCGCAATTGCGCACCTGAGTTCGCCCTACGGGCGCCCCGGAATGACGGGAAAAGCTTGCCCCCCGCCCAGTTCCACGCTTCCATAGCCCCATGTTCAGGACCTTTCGAGGCGGCCACAGCGGGGGCTGGCGCGTCACCTCGATTTCAGCGGTGACGGGCGAGCCCCTGCCTTTCATGCCGGCGCTGTCGGTCACCGACAGCGAGGCGGTCTCGCTGCCGCTGGTGCCCTCGCGCAATGCCTGGCGGCTGGTCGGCGTCGCCAGCAGCCTGCGCTACACCGAACGGCCCGAGAAGCAGCAGCTCGTGGCCGTGCAGGCCGGGCTCGGCCGGATGGAGGCAACCAGCGCGGCGCTGATCCCGATCCGCAAATCGCAAGCCTGGTGGGATCTGACGCAGGAAGAGCGGCGCAAGATTTTCGAGGACAAGTCGCACCACATCGCCGGCAGCCTGCGCTTCCTGCCCGCCATCGCGCGCCAGCTCTATCACTGCCGCGACCTCGGCGAGCCCTTCGACTTCCTCACCTGGTTCGAATTCGACCCCGCACACGCCTCGCTGTTCGAGGAGCTGGTGGGGATGCTCAGGCAGACCGAGGAGTGGGCTTACGTCGAGCACGAGGTCGACGTGCGCGTGGTGAAGGAAGTGCTGTCGGCCTGAAGCGGACTGCCGCCGCGATGGAGGTCCGCTCCCTCGCCCCGTTCTTACGGGGCCGCGACGAGCTTCGCTCGCGCTGAGAGGGTTGGGGTGAGGGGCTCTCTCCACATGTGAGATCATCGAGGGATCTGTACCCCCTCACCCGGATTGCTTCGCAATCCGACCTCTCCCCGCAAGCGGGGCGAGGTAAAGTCAGTGGTCGAGGAAGCGCCCGGACTCGATGCTCGGCAGATCCGTCACCGGCCAGTTGTAGACGTAGGTCCAGGCCTTCTGCGTGGTGCCGTCGGGCAACGTCACCTCGATCAGTTGGCGCAGATATTCCGTCGGCTCCGGAAAGCCTTCGCCGCAGGCCTCGTACATATCGAGCTCGGCCAGCAGTTCGTCGGGCACGCGCAGATGGAAGAGCTCGCCGTGGACGAGGTCGGTCGGCGCATCCGACAGCAGCAATCCCGGATAGTGCTTCACCAGCACGAGCCGGCCGCGGCAGGTCGCCTCGCCCAGGAAATCCGCATGGCCTGCAAGCAGCCGCGCCATCGGATGGTCGAAGCCGCGCATCAGGGTGCCGTAAACGAAGAGACGATCGGAGGTCATGGGGGGTCTATAGCTGGCAATCGTTCGGAGCAACAGAGCCGCATACTCGCTGTCGTCCCGGCCTAGTGCGCAATTGCGCACGGGGGGCCAGGACCCATACCGCGGAATCTATCCGTATGGTTGGTGGGAGTACCGGACGACGAATCTTCGCCAAACTGCTCCCTGTGGCTATGGGTCCCGGCCTTCGCCGGGACGACGGCGATGAGCGTGGATCCACCGTCGTTCTACAAAGCCTCTTCCAGCTCCGCGCCGCTGCGCTCCTCGTCCGAGACCACGCTGATGCTCACTTCCATCACATCGAACGCATCCTGCGTGCCGATATAGACGCCGTGCAGCGGGATCGCCTGGCGCGGGTCGCGGGCGACCGCGACGCGGATGAGGTCGCGGGTGCCGACGATGCCGTTGGTCGGATCGAACTCGATCCAGCCGGCGCTCGGCAGATAGACCTGCACCCATGCATGGGTCGAGCCGCCGCCGACATGATGCTGAGCGACGTCCTCGGGCACGAAGAGATAGCCTGAGACGAAGCGCGCGGCGATGCCGAGACGGCGCAGCGCCTCGATCATGAACAGCGCATAGTCGCGGCAGGTGCCGGTGCCCAAATGCAACGTGTCGCCAGGGGACTGCGTGCCGGGTGCATGGCGCCTGCGATAGTCGAACTTTTCCCGAATGGCGTGCGTGATCTGACTCAGGATATCGAACGTCGGCGACGGCGTGCCCTCGTCGAGAAAGCCGCGCACCCATTCGGCGATCTTGCCATCGGGATCGGGATATTGCGGCGTGATGTACTGGACGAGATCGGGCAATTCCGCGTCGTCATAGACGAAAGGATAGAAGAACGCGGGATCATCCGGCGTCAGCGCAAAATCCTCGACCGGGTTGTGCGCGACCGTGACGTGCCAGTCGAAGACCAGCCTGTCCGCGCGCGCGTCGAAATCGGCGATCGCGACCGAATTGCCGAACACATCGTGGATCCAGCGCAGCGACATCGGCTCAGGCGAAATTTTGAGCTTGGAGTCGAGCACGCGCAAATCATGGCCGTCGCTCGGGCGCAGCATGAATCTGTGCTCGCCGAACGCCACAGGCCGATTGTATCGATATTCGGTCTTGTGGTGAATCGTCAGCAGCGGCATCGTCTGGGGATCATGGTGATTTTGGGCAGGCCCATTGTTAGCGATTTGTTTGCCCAATTTCCGGGGCGACTGCTTTTTCCATAGGCAATCTTGATGGCTTTCAACACAGCCGAGACGGCAGATCAACTGCTCGGCGAGGGTGACATTCCTCCAGTGCATGAGGTGAATGCAGCAGGCACATCGCCCTTTCTGCTCACGTCGGACCATTACGGGCGCATCCTGCCGCGCGCGCTCGGCGATCTCGGCATCCCCGAGAGCGAGCTTGTCAGGCACATCGGCTGGGACATCGGCATTGCCGGCGTCGCCGAGCGCCTCGCCGGCATGCTCGATGCGCATCTGATCGCGCAGCGCTATTCGCGGCTCGTGATCGACTGCAACCGGCCTCCGGCGGCGGCGAGCTCGATCCCCGTGATATCAGAGGCAACCGCGATCCCCGGCAACGAGGCGATCTCCGACGCCGAGCGCGCGGCGCGCCGGCGCGAGATCTTCGAGCCCTACCATCACCATATCGACGCGACCATCGGCCAGCGCCTGCACGACAAGCGGCCGACCATACTGGTGTCACTACACAGCTTCACGCCCGTCTATGCCGGCGTCGCACGGCCCTGGCACATCGCGGCGCTCTACAATCGCGACACCGTGCTGCCGCAGCTCTTGCTGAAGCATCTGCGCGAGGAAGGCGATCTCGTCGTCGGCGACAACGAGCCCTACGCGGTGAGCGACCTCACCGACTACACCATCCCCGTGCACGGCGAAGCCCGCGGCCTCGTCAACACCGGCATCGAAATCCGCCAGGACCTGATCGCGGACCAGTCCGGCCAGCGGCAATGGGCGGAGCGGCTGGCGCGGATCTTTGCGGAGATCGAGGTGGAGATGAAGGCGGAGCTGTTGGTTTAGCGCGAGGCGCCGCATCGGCGCACACTGCGTTCCCTCCCCCCTTGCGGGGGAGGGTTAGGGAGAGGGGTACCGCACGGCGTGCTCCCTCAAGAGAGCAAGAATTCTTCTCGCGACGGATACAGTCTTTGCTGGGCTACCCCTCTCCCCCGCCCTCCCCCGCAAGGGGGGAGGGAGCGCAGCGGAGTACGACGAAGCTGTTTGCCCCCACTAACCGCCGCGCGTTGCCACGAACAGCGCCAGCGCGGCGAAGATCGCGGCGATGCCCCACAGCACATAGGCCATGCGGCCGTCGCCGCGGGCATCCAGCGTAGCTTCGGCGGGATTGTCGGGATTGACGCGGACATCGACGGTCGCGCCGTCCTGGTAGCGCGACATCAGCTTCTTCAGCAACTCCTCGGAGGCCGATGGCGATTGCGTCGCGACGCGCGCGCATTCATTGGTGTAGGCGACGTTCTGATAGCGATAGGTGTAGGTCACGCGCTTGCCGAACATCTCGATGCCGCGCGCCTCGCCCGGCTCGCTGGCCTCGTGATATTCCTCGATGCCCGACAGCTTGATGGTGCCCTCAACGACCGGCCAGCGCGTCGCCATCGACGCCTGCCGCTGCACGGCCCAGGCCATTAACCCGATGACGAGGCCGAACGCGGCGAAAGCAACGACGAGGCCCGCAAGGTCGGGCCGGGCGATGTGGTGCGCAAGATATTGGTAGCTCTGGTTGAGGCCGAAGGCCGAGCCGAAGATGATGGCGAGCACGATCGCCGAGCCGATGCCGAGACAGCCCCACAGCCCCTTGGGCAGGTCACGCTCCAGCACGGCCTGATCGGGATGCCTGGGATTGTAGTAGACGGTGACGATGCTGCCGGCCGGATATTTCGCGAGCTTCTCGGCGACCTGGAAATTGCCGAGGTCCTCGCCGATCGAGATGCGGTTGCAGCGCAGCTTGCGGCCGCCGACCGAATATTCATAGGTGACGTTGGCGAAGTTGCGGCTCTCGGTGCGATAGCCGTCCTCGCGCTCGTCGTCGGAGACCTTGACCTCGCGCACCTCCGCGACCGAGGTGACGACCTTGCCCGCGGCCTGCGGCCAGCTTCGCGCCTCGCGTGCCTGCCAGGACTTGACGATGGCGGCAATCAGGATCAGCGCCAGCGGCGCAAGCAGCATCGCGTAAACCAGCGGCGGTAAATTCGGCACGGCAAAAATCCTTCGTCAACGGCAATGCCCGATTGGACGCATTGCCGACGCGAAAGGTTCAAGCCGAAGCGGCTTCGAGGGAGGTCATTTCGCCCGGATCAGCGCCAGCCAGATGCCGCCGCCGATCATGAAGCCGCCGGACACGCGCGATACCATGCGGGTACGGCGCGCCGAGAAGAAGCCACGGATCTGACCGGCAAGCAGCGCGTAGATTCCGTCCGTCAGGCCGGCAAGCACCATGAAGGTCAATCCGAGCACCAGGACCTGCGACAGATGATCCTTGCTCATGTCCATGAATTGCGGAATGAACGCGCCGAAGAACACCAGCAGCTTCGGGTTCGACAACGCCACGACAAAGCCCTGCAGAAGAAAGCCACCGCGAGGGGGGGGCGGCGGCGAGTCGGCATCGACGCCCTCGACCGGAGAGCGGATCAGCTTGATGCCAAGCCAGACCAGATAAGCCGCGCCCGCAAAGCGCACCCAGTTGAACCAATAGCCCATCGTCGCCATCAACGTGGTCAGGCCAACCGCGAGGATGCCGATCACGATCAACAGCCCCATCTGCACGCCGAGAATGTTGGTCAGCGCCGAGCGCGTGCCGTAGCGCAGACCGTTGGCGATGACGAGGGTGACGATCGGCCCCGGCAGCAGCGCCAGCGCGATGCAGGCGGCAATGAAGGCGAGATAGGCTTGCATGGACATCATGGGCGGGACTCGGCTGAGGATGGTTTGAAGCATTAATGCATGGGATGGGCGAGGAGGGAAGGCATCAGTGTGCGCACGGCGGCTCCGCAATCACCGGTGTCATCACCCGCCCCAGTGCCCAATTGCGCACAAGGCGGGGTATGACGGCGGAGGAGGCGGAAGCACCGCGCCCCTCACCTTCCATCGAGCGCCGCGGCCATCCATCCCTTCATCTCCTCCGTGTCCAGGAACACCAGCGCCGCGCGTTGCCCGGCGGTCGCCTCGCCCGCGCCTTGCACCACCGCAACCAGCAGATCGCAGCGGCGCGACAGCGCGAGGCCGGCAGCGGCGTGGCGCGCACCGTCGGGCATGTCGAGGTCGTAATGCCTGACGCGGCCCTGCATCGCGGCGACGCTCACGGCCGTGCCCGGCGCGATCGCCCGGAAGCGCGGGCTGATCAGATCGATGTCGGTGACGCGATCGACCTCGTCGTCATCGGCAACGCCGGTCTCGCAATTGCAGAAGCCGCGCTTCGCGCGGACGTAGAGCTCGGCCCCGTCGCATCCGCCCGCGACACAGCGGAACGCGCGGCCCATCGGCCAGCCATCGCGGGGAAACGGCCAGGCGATCTCCCGCCAATCCCCGGCGCGTTGCGTCTCGGCGGCGCGCAGGCTCGACACGGCACCAAGCGCGATGACCAGAGCCGCGATCGTCGCCCCGCGCCGCATCGTCAGTTCTTCGGCAGGCCGGCCACGGCGCGCGCCGGCCCGGTCAGCTCAAGGATGTGCAGGCCGGTATTGGCGCGATCGACGATGTAGACGTAGCCACGATCGTCCGTCTCGACATTGTTGGTCTGGATCGCGACCTTGCAGCGCTCGCCGCCCTCGACCGGGATGCAGCGCTTGTCGGTCGCCTGCGTGATCGACGGAATGAAATAGCCGACCTCCTTCGGATGATAGGGATCGCGGATGTCGAGCGCGCGCACGCCGGCATTGAAGAAGGCGATGAAGGCCATCTTCTTGTAATAGACCGGCGCCATGCTCTCGTTCGAGGAATGCGAGCCGAACCGTCCGCCGCGCTGGCAGAACTGCCCGCTCGCCTCCGGCACGGTGTAGCTCGAGATCATCATCGGCCGGGTCTCGGTGGTGACGTCGGCGAACCACACCATCTGCCTGGCCTCGCCGCATTCGTTCAGGATCGCCTCGTCCACGATCATGACGATGTCGCGCGTCTTGCCATCCTTGTCCTCGGCGAACTCGGCGACGGGCATGTCGAGCATCGGAAACGTCGTGTGCGCGCCATTGAAGGCAGACATCGGCATGCGCGCGATCTCGGGAAAGCGGAGATTGTCCGGCGTCGGCTCCTTCGGCCCGGTCAGCAGCTTCTCGCGATCGACGATCTGCAGGATGCCGCCCTTGTTGGTGCCGTAACCGAAATAGACGCGGTTGCCGTTCGGGCCGGTCGAGATCGGCCCGTGCAGCTCGGTCGGCACCGCGCCGGTCGAGCCCGGCTCCTGGCCGGGCAGGCCGAAGTCGCGGATCTTCTGCGGATGCGCGGGATCGCTGAGATCATACACTTGCGTCATCCGCCGCGTGCGCCAGTCCGGCGCTCCCGAGACGAGGAAGGCGATGCCGGTGTCGCATTCCCACCAGCTCTTGTGCGTGTCCTTGAGGCCGGCGATGCGCGTGACGAGCACGGGACTGGCGGGGTCGGTGACGTTCCAGATCTCATGCGCCTCGCTGCCGAAGGTGCGCAGCATGTAGACCGCATCGGGGTCGCCCTTCGGCAAGGTCTTGCCGTCGCAGACCCGCACCATCTGCGCGCCGCCGGATTCGTACTTGCCCTCCTGTCCCGGCAGATGCCGCAGATATTTCGGACGCGAGGGATCGGTGACGTCGACGATCGAGGTTCCGTTCGGCTCCGCTTGCCCCGTCATCGGATTGACGGCAGCGGGCACGTCGTCGGTGCCGCCGTGATGGCCGATATAGGCAATCCAGCGATCGCCCTGGTGATGGATGGTCGGCTGATAGGCGCTGCGCGCCTGGAGGTCGTTGGTGCCGAGGAGCTTCATGTTGGAAGCTTCCGGCGGCGCGCCGATCGTTTGCTTCTGAGCGTGGACGAGAGAGCTGCAGGCGAAAAGGACGAGGCTTGCAGCAGTCAGGACGCAACGGAACATCAATGTCCTCCCGGAACCAATCTGCGTTGGCTGAGATGGAAGGCTAGCACGAGCAAATGCGAGCAGCCAAAACACGATTTCTCAAGGTGTCATTCCGGGGCGCACGAAGTGCGAACCCGGAATCTCGAGATTCCGGATAACCGCTGCGCGGTTTCCGGAATGACATCGCACTTGACATGCAACCATTTGGTTGCCTATTATCACCGCCATGGATGAGGTCTTCAAAGCGCTCGCCGATGCGTCACGACGCTCGCTTCTGGACCGGCTTCACGCCAGGAACGGCCAGACACTGAACGAACTTTGCGAGGGCCTTGCGATGACGCGGCAGGCCGTCACCAAGCACCTCGTCATCCTCGAAGAGGCCAATCTGGTCACGACCATCAAGCATGGCCGCGAGAAGCTGCACTATCTCAACCCGGTGCCGATCCATCAGATCGGCGAACGCTGGATCAGAAAATTCGAGCGCGGCAGGCTCGCCGCGCTCGGCGAGTTGAAACGTCAGTTGGAGAAGCGCGATGAGTAAGCCGCAATTCGTCTATGTGAGCTATATCGAGACCACTCCGGAAAAACTGTGGGAAGCCCTGACCTCGAGCGAATTCACCAGGCAATACTGGTTCGGCGCCGAGGTGAGGTCGGACTGGAAGGTCGGCTCGCCCTTCGCCCTCCTGCTCGACGGCGAGGTCACCGATTCCGGCGAGATTCTTGAGGCCGATCCGCCGCGGCTGCTGTCCTACAGCTTCAAGCACCACAAATTCGCGGAACTGCGCGGCGAGCCGATCTCACGGGTCGTCTTCACCATCGAACCATTCGGATCGGTCGTGCGTTTGACCGTGCTGCATGACGGCTTCGTCGAAGGCGGCAAATATCTCGGCGCCGTCTCCAACGGCTGGCCGGCGATCCTGTCCCAGCTCAAGAGCCTGCTGGAGACCGGCAAGCTGCTCGGCATTCCGCGCGCAGCCCTCAACAAGGGATTCGACGCAAAATGACCCTCGACCAGTTCAAGCCGCTGACGGTCTACACCATCTACATCGCTTCCACGCCGCAGAAAGTGTGGGAGGCGCTGACCTCCGCGGAGTTCAGCACGCAGTATTTCTTCGGCAATGCCGTGGCGGTCGAACCCCGCCTCGGCGGCGCGTTCATCGTGCGCACGCCCGACGGCGCGCTGCACATCAGCGGCGAGGTTCTCGCCTACGATCCGCCGCGAAAGCTCGCCGTCACCTTCAACGTCAACTGGCCCGAGCTGATCGAGAAGCTTGGCCCGACGCTCGTGACCTACGAGATCGAGCAGGTCGGCGATGCGGTCCGGCTCACCATGAGCGAGGGCCACGACCGGCCGCTCAGCGACGACATCCTCGAGGGCGGACGGCAGGGATGGCCGGCGATCCTCTCCAGCCTCAAGAGCGTGCTCGAGACCGGCAAGCCGCTGGCAGTGAAAATGGGCCCGCCGCAGCGGATGCTCGCCGCGCTGAAGGCGATGGGGATCAAGACGCCGTAGGCCGCTGTCGTCCCGGCGTAGGCCGGGACCCATAACCCCAGGGAAAAGTTTGGCGCGAGACGGTCATGACCAGCCTTCGCCAAACTTCATTCGGTGGCTATGGGTCCCGGCCTTCGCCGGGACGACGATTAAACCGGCACCACCAGGCGCCGATAGAGATGCCACGTCGCATGCCCCAGCACCGGCAGCGTCACCATCAGCCCCAGGAAATACGGCAACGCCGAGACGATCAGCAGCATCACGATGACGGCGGCCCAGCCGATCATCGGCAGCGGGCTCGTCACCACCGCGCGCACGCTCGTCACCATCGCGGTGACGAAATCGACCTCGCGGTCGAGCAGCAGCGGAAACGACACCACGGTGAGCGAGAACAGGATCAGCGACAGCGCCGCGCCGACCGCGTTGCCGATGGCGAGGAACAGCAGGCCCTCGTTGGTCGTCAGCACCACCGTCATGAACTCCTGCAGGCTCGAGAACGAGGCGTGCAGACCGAGCAGCAGCGCGATCAGGAGGCGCACCTGGTACATCCAGATCACGAACACGAACAGCGTGACGAACGCCATCCAGCCGATCTCGCTGCGCGCGCGGATCGCGGACCAGATCGCGCCGAACGAGACGGGCTCGGCGCGCTCGCGGCGGCGGCTGACCTCGTAGAGACCGATCGCCACGAACGGCCCGATCAATGCGAAGCCGGCGGCCAGGGGATAGACCAGATAGACCACGCCGAAGGCGGTGAGGCAGAGCATGATGGCGATGCCGCCGCCCGCATAAAGCGCGCCGAAGCAGAGCCCATAGAGAGGCAGCGCCTGGAAATCGCGCAGGCCCTCGACCAGCGCCTCGGCAATGTCGGTCGCCGCGACCGGACGCACCACCGGATCGACCTTGCCCGAGATGGACATCAGCTCCCTCCTGATCTGCCGGCGCGATCTTCGTCGCACGCGGGCTCGATCCTAGCGCCCCGCGCGGCCGCGCGCACGTGCAAGTTGACCGCCCGCTGACGGTATCCGGGAACATCAACGAATTCTTTCACCATCAGGACGTTTTCCGCACGATGGCTATGGACGGAGCGGATGGTGGTGCCGCAAATTGTACCTTCGAAGCAGCACACGCGATGACCGGACTGGACCATTCGACCGATGAGCTTGCGTACCCGGCTACTGATACTCGTCATCGCGGCCATGCTGGTGCCGGCGGGTCTCGTCGCCTTGCGCTTCGTGCAGAACCGGAGCAGCGACATCAACGCGGCCCTCGGCAATCTGACGGCGGCGGCCGACGAGATTGCAGGCGATCTCGGTGAGAAGATCCAAGGCACGGCCCAGCTTCACTATGGCCTGTCCCGCGCGCGCGACCTCGACACGCGCGACAAGGCGGCCTGCTCGGCGTTTCTGTCCGAGGTGCGCGAGGAGTACCCGCAGTTCACCGGCATATTGACCATCGATCCCGACGGCAGGCTGTTCTGCGACTCGCTGCGGACCAACCGCACCCTCGATCTCAGGGATCGCGCCTATTACAAGCAGGCGCTGGTCTCGCCCGGCGTGGCGCTCGAGCCGGTGTTCGGCCGGCTGACCGGAATATCGGTGCTCCAGATCGCCTATCCGGTGCGATCGGAGGCGGGCGCGCTGAAGCTGATCCTGCTCGCCTCGTTCAACCTGCGCAAATTCGCGGAATATCACCACAAGCGGCTGCTCGGCGGGAAGGACATCCTGCTCGTCGACGGCAAGGGCACCGTGCTGGTCGCCCCTTCCGGCGGCGGCTGGGCCGTGCCGGTCGGCGGATCGATCGCGGGATCCGAGCTGTTGCGTTTCGCCGCGACGCCGGACCAGCAGGCGTTTCAGGAGGTGACCGATCGCGAGGGCCGCACGCAAGTCTGGGCCGTCGCGGCCCATTCGTCATTGGCCCGCGATGCCGGCCTGTACATCCTGGTCGGGCGGTCCAAGGATGGTCTCGTCGCGGCGGCGAACCGCCGGCTCTACGAGGACATGGCGATTCTCGCGGTGGCCTCGCTGCTGCTGCTGGCGGGCGTCTGGATCCTTGCGACGGTGGGCGTCGGACGCCACGTCGGACGGCTCGCCGCGATGGCGAAGAAGCTTGGGCGCGGCGATCTCAGCGCACGCATTCCTTCGCCCCATCCGCGCGGCGAGCTCGGCGGACTGATGACGCTGCTCAACGACACCGCCGAGTCGCTGCAGCAGCAACGCGCCGCCATCGCCGACCTCAACCAGAAGCTCAGCCAGTCGCAGAAGATGGAAGCCATGGGCCAGCTCACCGGCGGCGTGGCGCACGACTTCAACAATCTGCTCACCGTCATTCTCGGCAATTCGGAGCATCTTGCCGATCGCCTGGCGGGCGACAAGGAATTGCACCGGATTGCCGGCGACATCGCGACCGCCGCCGAGCGCGGCTCCGACCTGACCCGCAGTCTGCTGGCCTTCGCACGCAAGCAACCCCTAAGGCCGCGCGACATCGACCTTGCCGGCAAGCTGCTCGACATGGAGCCGCTGCTGCGCAGGTCGCTGGGCGAGCACATCGAGTGCACCTTCGCGCTCGATGCGGATCTCTGGATGACCAGCGTCGATCCCGGCCAGTTGGCGACCGCCCTGCTCAACCTCGTGCTCAACGCGCGCGACGCCTTGCCCGACGGCGGCAAGCTGACGGTCGAGGCGCGTAACATTTCGCTCGGCGAATCCGACCTCGACGTCAACGGCGAGCCGCGGCCGGGCGACTACGTCATGGTGGCCGTGACCGACACCGGCACCGGCATGACCGCCGAGGTGGCGAGCCGCGCCTTCGAGCCGTTCTTCACCACCAAGGAGGTCGGCAGGGGGACCGGGCTCGGCCTCAGCATGGTCTACGGATTTGTGCGCCAGTCCGGCGGCCTCGTGCAGATGCAGTCCGAACCGGGACACGGCACTGTCGTCAGGCTGTTCTTTCCCCGCCTTGCGGCGGCTCCGGCCGAGGAGCCTCCGTCCAGCGAGCAGACCGCTGTCTCCGAGGGCAGCGAGACCATTCTCGTCGTCGAGGACGACGACATGGTGCGGGCCTATGTCGAGAGCGAGCTGAAGGCGCTCGGCTATCGCGTCCTCGCGCGGTCGAACGGTCCCGCGGCGCTGGACTTGCTGCGCCAGCGCGGGGACATCCATTTGCTGTTCACCGACGTCGTGATGCCCGGCGGCATGTTCGGGCCGGAGCTTGCAAGGCAGGCCGTTCAATTGCGGCCGGAGCTCAAGGTGCTCTTCACCTCCGGCTACACGCAGAATCCGGTCAAGACGCCGGACGGGGTCGGCGACGCCCGCATCCTGACCAAGCCGTTCCGGCGCAAGGATCTCGCCGCGATGCTGCGGGCCGCCTTGTCGGCGCCGCCGCGATAGATCAGGACGAGAGGGCGAGCTGGATCGCCACGGCGAGATTGGCCGCGAACAGCCCCGCATCGATGACGAAGATGCGGAGCATCGGCCCCTTCAGCACCGGCCAGTAGGCGACGCCGACGCGGCCGCCGCGCATCAGCACGGGAACGTTGTAGACGAACTGGCTGAAATGGCAGGCAGAGAAGAACAGGAACAGCACGATCTGCGCCTGCAGCGGCTGGAAGAAAACCGGGCGCGCGGCCAGAAGATAGAACGACAGCAGCCCGATCGGCAGGTTCATGCCGCCGAGGAACGCAACGCTCGCTGCCAGGGTCGGCGCGATCGGATTGCCGCGCTCTTCCCGCGGCAGCAATATCTTCAGCGTGTTGGTTTGCGCGATGCTGAACTGGATGAAGGCGCCGACGAACCAGAGCGCGTTGAGAAGCAGGACGATGTCGAGAAGACGCATGGCTATTTTCCGTAAAAGGCTTCGCTGCGCACCACGCGGCCCGCATCGTCGAAGTCCATGAATTCGCTGGCGCGGGTGGCGCCCAATTGCCACCACACCGTCAGGCGCGAGATGGTCTCGTCCCAGCTCCAGCTCAGGATCTTCAGGTCGGCGCTTTCGATGTGGCCATAGGCCCGGCGCCAATAAGCGCGGATGTTCTCCGCACCGGTGACGACCGGGGAGCCGGTCAATTCGAGCGCGAGAGGGCTGCGCATCTGCGCGTCATCGGCAAAATGCGCGACGACCGCGTCGATGTCGACCTTGCACCAGCTCGCGCACCATGCCGCGACGAAAGGTCCGGCGGCGGCGCTGCTCATCTTCCCTGCGCTCATGGCGGAGCCCTCCCCGGCTCGTTGGCCGGAAAGTGGCAAAGCCGCGCTCTCATGTCAACTACATTGACATGAGAGATTTCAATTGTTGTCGGCGATCGCCTCCATGACGGCCATCCAGGCCGCCGCGCCCGACGCGCCGGCGCGATCGAACGCCCGGCGCATGACCTTGCGCTCGTGGTCCGAGGCCCTTTGCTCGATGCGCTGGCCTGCGGCCGTGAGCCGCAGCAGCTTCGAGCGATGCTGCTCGGGCGCGCGCTGCGACGTCAGGAGCTTGCGCTCCAGCAGCAGATTGAGCGGCCGGTTCAGCGCCTGCTTGGAAATGCCGAGCACCTCGATCAGGGCGCCGATCGCGATGTCGGGCCGGCGCGCCACGACGTAGAGGATGCGATGGTGCGAGCGCGACAGGCCCTGCTTGGCAAGATAGTCGTCGGCCTCCAGCGTCATTCCGCGCCAGCCGTAATACATGAGCTCCAGCGCCGCATCGAGCTCGTTCAGCTTCGCAAGCGAGGCGCGATGAAGCCCCGCGGCTTGAGACGTCTTTGGCATCAGGAAATCTAACCCCTCGCCCGCAGCTCGCGCCGCAGCACCTTGCCCGTGGCCGTCATCGGCAGCGTCTCGGCGAATTCCACATAGCGCGGATATTCGTGCGCGGCGAGCTGCACCTTCACGAATTCCTGGATCTCGCGCGCGAGCGCGTCGCCTGCGGCAAAACCCGGACGCAGCACGATCCAGGCCTTGATGGACTCGGTGCGGATCGGATCGGGAATGCCGACTACCGCGGCCATCGCGACCGAGGGATGCTTCATCAGCGTGTGCTCGATCTCGGACGGCCCGACGCGATAGCCGGCGGTGGTGATGACGTCGTCCTCGCGGCTGACGTACCAGAAATAGCCGTCCTCGTCCTGCACGCCGAGATCGCCGGTGAGCAGAAACTCGCCGGCATATTTCTTCGCGGTCGCCTCCGGATTGCGCCAGTATTCCAGCATCGTGCATGGACACGGCTGGCGCACGCCGATGATGCCGCGCTGGCCCGTGGGCAGCTCCTCACCCTTGTCGTTGACGATGCGGACATCGAAGCCCGGCGTCGCCTTGCCCATCGATCCCGGGCGGATCGGAAACAGGTTCGAGTTGCTGCCGATCACGAGATTGCACTCGGTCTGGCCGAACACTTCATGCGCGTCGATGCCGAAGGTCTCGCGCACCCAGCCGAGCAGCTCGCCGCCGAGGGATTCGCCGCCGGTGAAGATACTGCGCAGCTTCACGCCCGGATGCTTCACGCCGGCCTGCCGCATCAGCTTCAGCGCGGTCGGCGGCAGGAAGACGTTGCGCACGCCAAGATCGGCCATCATCTGCATCGCCGCCTGCGGCTCGAATTTGCGCGCGCGATGGCCGACCAGCGGGATGCCGTGATACCAGAACGCGAACAGGCCGTTGACGAGGCCGCCGATCCAGGCCCAGTCCGCCGGCGTCCACATGAGATCGCCGGGCCGCGGCAGGAAGTTGTGACACATCTCCACGTTCGGCAGATGGCCGAGCACGACGCGATGCGCATGCAGCGCGCCCTTCGGATTGCCCGTGGTGCCCGAGGTGTAGATGATCAGCGCGGGATCGTCGCATGAGGTGTCGACGCGCGTGAAATCGGGCGACGCGGCCTTCACCGCATCCCAGAACGATTTCGTGCCTGCGGGTGCATGCTCGCCGACGACATAGACGTTCTTCAGGTCCGGCAGGCGATCGCGGATTTTGGAGAGCTTCTCCCAGCCGCCTTCGTCGGTGACGATGGCCTTGGCCTGCGAGTTCGACAAACGGAACTCCAGCGCGTCTTCGCCGAACAGCGCGAACAGCGGTATCGAGATCATCCCCGACCGGAACGCCGCCATATGCGCAACCGGCAATTCCAGCGACTGTGACAGGAACACCGCGACGCGGTCGCCGCGCACCAGGCCATCCGCCTTCAGCACATTGGCGAAGCGGCGCGACATCCCGGCGACCTCGTCGAAGGAGGTGCGCGTCGTCACGCCGTTCTCGTCGACATAGACCAGCGCAAGGCGCCCGGTGCCGTCGGCATGACGGTCGCAACAGGCTTCCGCCATGTTGAATCGATCAGGCACGTCCCAGCGGAAGTTGCGGTAGAGCTCGTCGTAGGTCTTGGCTTCGGTCAGCATGGGCTTGGTCGTCTTCCCCGTGTCTTGTTGTTGTCGCACAGTCTAGAGCCGCGGATGCACCGGGCAAGTCCCGCGGCGTCATTCCGGGGCGATGCAAAGCATCGAACTATGGTGCGCAATTGCGCACCTGAGAATCTCGAGATTCCGGGTTCGCCCTGCGGGCGCCCCGGAATGACGATGAGAAACCTACCGCACCGTCGCAAAAAACTTCCTGACATCGCGCACGAACAGCTCCGGCTGCTCGAATGCGGCGAAATGCCCGCCCTTCTCCATCTCGCTCCAATGCGTGATGTTGTGAAAATTCGGCTCCATCCAGCGCCGCACCGGCGTGATGATCTCCTTCGGGAATACCGCGACGCCCGTCGGCACAGTCACTTTCGGCGTGGTGCGGCGCTTGCCGAAGCTCTCCCAATAGAGCCGCGCCGATGACGTCGCCGTCTCCGTCGCCCAATACAGCATGACGTTGTCCAGCAGCTCGTCCTTGCCAAAGATGTTCTCGGGGTGCCCGTTGCAATCGGTCCAGGCCCAGAATTTTTCCAGGATCCAGGCCGCCTGCCCGCTCGGCGAATCCGTCAGGCCATAGCCGAGCGTCTGCGGCCGCGTCGCCTGCTGCTTCGAATAGCCGGAATCGAGATCGACATAGTGCTTGAGGCCGGCGAGCGCGCGCTTCTCCTCCGCCGTCGGCTCGCCCTCGACCTTCGGCGCGGCGTTGAAAGCGAGCGTGATGTGGATGCCCGCGCAGTGCGTGGGGTCCTGCGCCCCGAGCGACGTCGTCACCGCCGAGCCCCAGTCGCCGCCTTGCGCGCCGTAGCGCGCATAGCCGAGCCGGTCCATCAGCTTCGCCCAGGTCGCGGCGATGCGGTCGACGCCCCAGCCGGTGGTCTTCGGCTTGGCGGAGAAGCCGAAGCCCGGCAGCGACGGGCAGATCACGTGAAACGCATCTGCGGGATTGCCGCCATGCGCGGCGGGATCGGTGAGCGGCGCGATCACTTTCTGGAATTCGACGATCGAGCCGGGCCAGCCATGGGTGATGATCAGCGGCAGCGCCGACGGCTCCTTCGAGCGCACGTGGATGAAGTGGATATCGAGCCCGTCGATCTCGGTGGTGAATTGTTCGAAGCGATTGAGCTTTGCCTCGCGACCGCGCCAGTCGTAGTCGTTGGCCCAGTACGCGCAAATCTCCCGGATCCATTGCAGCGGCGCGCCCTGGCTCCAGTCGTCGACCAGTTCCGCCTCGGGCCAGCGCGTGCGCGCGAGGCGCGATTTGAGATCGGTGAGAATGTCGTCGCTGATGGCGATGCGGAACGGTTTGACGGCGGTCATCGGTTGCTCCCGATCGTTTATGTCGGGAGAGAGTAGACCGAACCGTTGCGGCATCAAAGGTGCCCCTTCTCCCCTTGCGGGAGAAGGTGGCGCGAAGCGCCGGATGAGGGGTATCTATCCGCTTGCTCAATTGCGAGAAGTTCACTCGCGGAGAGATACCCCTCACCCGTCTCGCCGCTTCGCGGCGAGCCACCCTCTCCCGCAAGGGGAGAGGGAAGACAAAGCTAGCCCGACAGCGCGGCCTTCACGAGACCGGACGCCTTGCCGAAATCCATCTGCCCCGCGTATTTCGCGCGCAGCACGGCGATCACCTTGCCCATGTCCTTCATGCCGGCAGCGCCGGTCTCGCCGATCGCATCCGCGATCGCCTTCTTCACCTCGTCCTCGGACATCTGCTTCGGCAAGTAGGCCGAGATCACCGCGATCTCCTCGCGCTCCTGCTGCGCGAGCTCGGCGCGGCCGCCCTTGTCGTAGAGCTCGACCGATTCCTGGCGCTGCTTGATCATCTTCTGAAAGACGCCAAGCAGGTCGGCGTCCGTCAGCGGCGGCTTGCCCTGGCCGCGGGCGTCGATGTCGGCGTTCTTGATGGTCGAGTTGACCATGCGCAGCGTGGACAGCTTGCGCTCGTCCTTGGCCTTCATGGCCTCCTTGACCGCATTGTTGATATCGTCGCGCAGCATGATCGCCTCGTTTGGAAACAGTCCGGAAAGACTCGTGGTCTACAACAAGATCCGGGGTCAATATAGGTGCTTACATGAAGACCGGAAAGCATCTCGCCATGTTGGCGGTCTGCCTTGTGGTGCTCTGGGCAAGCCGTTTCGGCCCCTATGCCTGCGGCACGTTGCCGGGCTTCACCAGCGAAACCAGCTCGTCCTGGCTCGCCATCGCGGTCAATGGCCTCTTTCTGATCCTTCTGCTGTACCTGCCGGTCTACGACTTCATCTCCCTGCTGACATACAAGCTCGTCTGGGAGACGAAGTTCAATCCGCTCGTAGTGTACGAAGGCGAGCACTCGACGACACCGGTCTCGGCGAAGGCCCGGCGTGTCCTTTACGTCGTCGACATCGCCGTGGTGGGTTTCTTTCTCCTGCCCCTGTGGACCAAGGCCGCCTATTGCGGGTGAGTGCCTAGCCCGCGAGCCATTCGGTCAACGCCCGCGCTGTCGCTTCCGGCTGTTCCGGTTGCGGCAGATGCCCGCAGCGATCGAGGATCACGAGCCTTGCGCCGGCGATGCAATCGGCCATTTCCTTCGAGAACGCATTCGGGATCGTGTTGTCCGTATCGCCCGTCAGCACCAGGGTCGGGCACTTGATCGCCGCAAGCGTCGGGCGCGAATCCACCCGCGCGATGATCGCGGTCTGCTGGCGCAGATAGCCGTCGACGCCGACGTCCTCGTCCTGCGCATGCACGAGCTTGAGAATATCGGCATCATCGCGCCGCGAGGGATGCACGAGTTCCGGAAAGCTCTCCTCGCGGACGGCGCGGAGCTCGCCGCGCCTCGCGCGCTCCATCAGGCCGCGGCGGCGCGCGGTCGCCTCCGGCGTGTCGGGGCGGGCCTGGGTGTTGATCAGCGCGAGCTTCAAAACCCGCTCGGGCGCCTGGCGCATGATCTCGAGCGCGATGTAGCCGCCCATGGAATGGCCGGCGAGCGCAAAGCGCGGCGGGGCCTCGCGCAGCACCCGGGCGGCGATCGCGGCCATGCTGTCGTCGCGGATATGGTTGGCAATCATCACCGGGCCGAGCCGCCACAAGGCCGGCAGGACCGGCGCATAAATCCGGGCCGAGGAGGCCAGCCCCGGAACCAGCAAAAGCGGGGTGATCTGGTCCATTATTGCCTCGCAAGCCCCCAGAATTGCCGGAAATTGTGCGGCGGAGCTTAAGTGCCCGCAACGGGCTGTCAAATATGCAAAAACGCATGTGAATCGGCGCATCTGCGCTTTGACGGGCGCGCGCCGGGGGCTTATGAAGCGGGCTCATGACACAACATGACAACGATCCCGCCTGGCCGGACCATAAACCGACCGCGCTCCTCGTGCTTGCCGATGGCACGGTGCTGGAGGGCTTTGGTCTCGGCGCTGAAGGCCACGCCGTCGGCGAAGTCTGCTTCAACACCGCGATGACCGGCTATGAGGAGATCCTCACCGATCCCTCCTATGCCGGCCAGCTCATCACCTTCACCTTCCCGCATATCGGCAATGTCGGTACCAACGAGGAAGACATCGAGACGGTGAACATGGCCGCGACGCCCGGCGCGCGCGGCGTGATCCTGCGTACCGCGATCACCGATCCCTCGAATTACCGCGCCACCCGGCATCTCGACCAGTGGCTGAAGGCGCGCGGCATCATCGGCCTCTCCGGCATCGACACCCGCGCGCTGACCGCGCTGATCCGCAGCAAGGGCATGCCCAATGCCGTGATCGCGCATTCCAAGACCGGCGAGTTCGACCTGCACGGCCTCAAGGAAGAAGCGCGCGAATGGCCCGGCTTGGAGGGCATGGACCTCGTGCCGATGGTCACGAGCGGCCAGCGCTTCACCTGGGACGAGACGCCCTGGCTGTGGGACAAAGGCTTTGGCCGCCAGGAGAACCCCGAGTTCAACGTCGTCGCCATCGATTACGGCATCAAGCGCAACATCCTGCGCCTGCTCGCCGGCGTCGGCTGCAAGGTGACGGTGGTGCCGGCAACGACCTCGTCCGAAGACATCCTGGCGATGAAGCCGGACGGCGTGTTCCTGTCGAACGGTCCGGGCGATCCGGCCGCGACCGGCAAATACGCGGTGCCTGTGATCCAGGACGTGATCAAGTCGGGCACGCCGACCTTCGGGATCTGCCTCGGCCACCAGATGCTCGGTCTCGCCGTCGGCGCCAAGACCAAGAAGATGCATCAGGGCCATCACGGCGCCAATCATCCCGTGAAGGACGAGACCACCGGCAAGGTCGAGATCACCTCGATGAACCACGGCTTTGCCGTGGACGAGACGACGCTGCCGAAGGGCGCGACGCAGACCCACATTTCCTTGTTTGATGGGTCCAATTGCGGCATCCAGCTCGACGGCAAACCGGTGTTCTCGGTGCAGTATCACCCCGAGGCTTCACCCGGTCCGCGCGACTCCCACTATCTGTTCCAGCGCTTCGCCGACCTGATGCGGCAGAAGAAGAGCGCGTAAGGCGCGGCGGAAGCTGCGTCACCGCCCTCCACAACTTTCGATTGATTATCCACCCTGGCCGGGGAACAATGTTCCGAACGGCCAGGGGGGACTGCAATGACAGATGGCGCGCCCGGCGACACCAGCCCAGCGGAGCTCCAGCGTCTCGATCTCGAGCGGTACAAGGCGAAGCTCGAGTTTCGCAAGTTCATCTGGGGCACGGTGGTCGGCGGAATCGCGATTGTCGCAATCCCGCCCCTGTTTCAGCTCGCGACCGCGGTCCTCGAATACGTCAAGAGCGAAGCAGCGCGAAGGATGCAGGCGCAGCAATTCCGCGACGGATACGTCAAGGACTTCCTCAACACCGCGCTCAATCAGGACATCGAGGTCCGGATTCGTTTTGCGAAATATTTCGCGTCGGTCTCGTCCGAGAAGGACGACTGGTCCAGATATCTCGGTGATCTGACGACGCTGCGGGATACCAAGAAGAGCGAGATCGACAAGCTGGAAGAGGCATGGCAGCGCCTTGATCGACCGGGTGCAGTCGCCAGCGAAGTGAACCAGGCCAGACGCCATCTCGATTGGGCTTACAGCGAGGTCGGCTACGTTGCTCCCAATCGGAGCGCGATCTCCAACCCGAGAGTCTCGTACGAGACCAAGGGGCCGGGGCTGTCTCTGTCGTCAATTCAGATCGACCGCCAACCGATTGCGCAAAAGATCCTGGATGCGTTCGCAGCCGCCGGATTTGGGCAATTCCAGCAAGCTGCTGCGCTCGCCAATGCCATTGCAGAGTCTGCTCTTGATCCAAACGCCCAAGCGAGCAGTGAGGCCGCCTTCGGTCTATTCCAGATAAGCCGCCGCGGGCTAGGAGCTAATCTGCCTTCCGATAAACTTCTGGATCCGGACACCAATATTGAGATCATCGTCGCAGCTGCGAAGAAAGTCCCGAGGTTTGCGGCAGCCAACTCACTGGATGAAGCGGTCGAAGCGTTCGTGCGTTTCATCGCGATGCCGCCCAATCAGACCAGTGAGGTGATCCGGCGGCAGCAGATCGCGCGGCAACTTTTGCGCTCCTAGCTCTCCGTCGCGCTGCATCGGTCTGCCTTGGTCCGCGCCGCTCGGCGGATCGCATTCACCGACAGGAACACTGCGTGACGTGCTACGTTGGGCTGGTTTGATCCATCGGAGAGCGCCATGTCCGTTGTCCGCGACAATGCCGAGCCGCTCGCCATCGTCTTCGAGGACGATGGCCTCGTGCCGAACAACATCCTTCCTTTCCTGGTCTACCAGGGCGCGGTGCAGCTCGATCCGAAACGTCCGGAAGAGACCGTCGAAACCCTGTTCGAGCAGAACGGCTGGGGCGGGACATGGCGCAACGGCGTCTACGACTTTCTGCATTACCATGCGACGGTGCACGAGGTGCTCGGCGTCGCGCGCGGCAGCGCCCGCGTCCGCTTCGGCGGCGATCATGGCCAGGAGCTCGAGATCAAGGCCGGCGACGTCGCGATCCTGCCCGCCGGCACCGGGCATCAGTGCATCAAGGCAAGCGATGATTTCTGCATCATCGGCGCCTATCCGCCCGGCGCGAAGATGGAGGTCACGCGCGCGAGCCCCGAGAACCATGCGAAGGCGCTGAAGACGATTCCGAAGGTCGCACTGCCGCCGGCCGATCCGGTGACGGGCAAGGGCGGGGCGTTGATGCGGCTGTGGCGATAGCCACAAGCACGGTGCCGTAGGGTGGGTTAGCGCAGCGTAACCCACCTCTTCTGTTTCCGAGGACGGACAAGTGGTGGGTTACGCCTTCGGCTAACCCACCCTACAGGCTACGCCGGGACGACGATGTTGATGCAGCGCTGCCCTACGCCTCGTTGCCGCCTTCCTGCCGCGTCGCCTCGAACAGGAACCAGGTCCGCCGCTCGGTCTCGTCGATGAAGTTCTCGAGGATGCTGGCGCTGGCGACGTCGCCGGCCTCGTCGCAGACGTCGTGCGCCTTGCGCATCGCCGCTGCGACGTGCTTGTTGTCCTGCATCAGCTCGCGCAGCATCTCGTGCGGCGGGACGTAGTCCTCGTTATTGTCCTTGATGGTCTGCAGCTTTGCGACCTGGCCGATCGATTTCAGCGTGGTGCCGCCGATCTTGCGGACACGCTCGGCGAGCTGGTCGGTGGTGGCGAAAATCTGGTCCGACTGCTCGTCGAGCAGCAGGTGATAGTCGCGGAAATGCCGGCCGCTGACATGCCAGTGGAAGTTCTTGGTCTTCAGGTACAGCGCGAAGGCGTCGGCCAGCAGCACGTTGAGCGCCTCCGAGACCTTCTTGACCCCATCGGGCGACAGGTCGGTGGGGGTGTCGAGATCGGGCGAGACCTTGTTGTTGCTTTTGCTCACGGGAAACCTTCCTGTTAGGACGCGGACATTGACGGCGCGCCGTCGCACCCCTAACGCAAGGCGGGCAGCGCCGGTTCCTTGGCAGGAACCGCTTGGCCGGGACCCTCGGATACCATGGACGATTGGATCGATTATTACGACTCCACGCATACGATCTATGTCAGCAAGCTGCATCGCGACTTGCACTTCCAGATCATCGCGCGGGACATCATCGGCTACATCACCTCGCCCGAGGCGACCGTGCTCGACTACGCCTGCGGCGAGGCGCTGTCGGCGAGCCAGGTGGCGGCCGCCTGCGGCAAGCTGATCCTGGCCGAGCCGGCACCGGGCGTTCGCGGCCGGCTGATCGCGCGGTTTGCCCCCAACACCAAGATCCGCGTCCGCTCTCTCGACGACGTCCGCAAGATGCAGGACCAGTCCATCGACCTCGTGGTGATGAACTCGGTCGCCCAATACATGACGAGCGAGGAGCTCGATGCCGCGCTGCTCAACGTGCGCCGCTTGCTCACCCCGTCGGGCAGACTGGTGCTTGGCGACATCCTGCAGCCCCATGTCGGCATGTTCAGGGACGTCATGGCACTGCTCGGCTTCGGGCTGCGTCACGGCTTCCTGAAGGACGCGCTGATCGGGCTGATCAGCACCGCGCTCTCTGATTATCGTCAGCTGCGCTCGAAGATCGGACTGCAGCGCTACAGCGAGGATGAGATCACCGCCAAGCTGAAAGCGGCCGGCTTCGCGGTCCAGCGCGCCCACACCAATATCGGCCACAATCGCTGGCGCATGACATTCATCGCGCGGCCGCCATTGGTTCGTTAAGCATAACAATTAGCCGTTGTAGCTTGTCGCAGTGCAATCGGTAATGTCCGCGCCGGCCCGGTGGCGGAAGCGTCTACGCGAGGGCGGTGCAACGCTCTTTATCCTGGTTCAAATCCAGGCCGGGTCTCCACGCTTCGCCCCTTCGGGGCTACGCGTGGTGCAGCCACGCAAGGCCCGCAGGGGCGCGAAGCGTGTCCGGCGTAGCTGGAGCGCAGCGAAGGCGTAGACGGACTGCCGCCCCAAAACAAAACCTCGAAAACAACCCCATGCACAGTAGCCGGTGATTTCCGGCGCGATGCTGGCTGCATCCTGCGAACGCATTGACGCTGCGAACAAATCAGCGCCTTGCGCGCAAGCGTCTCATTTTCGGTCAAGCTCGACCAATTCGCACTCCGCAAGCAGCGGCAGCCGGTCGGCGTCCTTGGCTGCGGAGCTGAGCACGGCATCAAGCAGGCCGGGGAAACGGGCCTCCAGATCCTCACGTCGCAGCCGCATGAAGCGGTTGGTGCCGGCGATGCGGGTCTGCATCAGGCCACAGTCGCGCAGCTTGGCGAAGTGATAGGCGAGGTTCGACTTGCCGCTGAGCGCGCTGAAGTCGCCGCAGCGGAGCTCGCTGCTGACATGTTCCTGCTGGGCGAGCTGGTAGACGATCGCCAGACGGATCGGATCGCTCAGGCAATCCAGGACCATCGGCAGCTCGATCTGCTCGCGGGTGGGATGGTGCGGCGTGCGGCTCATGATCCCGGAATCATAGCGATGCGACCGCGATGTTCAATAGTTCTTGAACCAATTGACAGCGAAACAGCTTCGTTCGATGGTTCAATAAACATTGAACATAGGGATTGTTGGCGATGAGCGTGTTCTGGCTGGCCCTCGGGGCCTTTGCGATCGGCACCGAAGGGTTTGTGATTGCTGGACTTTTGCCTGCGATCGCGAACGACCTGTCGATTTCGGTCTCGGCCGCTGGCCAATTGGTCACCGCCTACGCCCTCACCTACGCCGTGGGCTCGCCGGTCCTGGCGGTGGCGCTGAACAATGTCGATCGCCGGACCGTGCTGGCTCTGGCGTTGGCGACCTTCATCGCCGGGAATCTGGCGGCGATGGTGGCCTCCAACTACGCCCTGCTGCTGGCCTCGCGGATGCTGATGGCCCTTGGCTCCGGCCTCTGCATGCCGACGGCGCTCGCGGTGTCGGTCGCGGTCGCATCCCCCGAGCGGCGCGGCCGCGCGGTGGCGCTGGTCACCTCGGGCCTCACGGTTGCGACCGTCATCGGCGTTCCCTTCGGCAACCTCGTCGGCAGCCTGTTCGGCTGGCGCGCGACCTTTGCCATGGTCGCCCTGATCGGCGCCGTCGCGCTCGCAGGCCTGCTGTTCGGGCTGCCCCGCGGCCTGCCGCGCAACACGGCTTCGCTCAGCGACCGGCTGGCGGTGGCACGGCACAGCAACGTGCTGGTCGCGCTCGTGATCACGGTTCTATGGGCGCTCGGCGGCTTCACCGTGTTCACCTATTTCGCGGTTCCGCTGCACGGACTCGGCTTCGATGCCTCGCAGATCAGCCTGGCGCTGCTGGTGTTTGGCGGCGCGGCCGCGATCGGCAACATGCTGGGCGGCATCCTCGCCGACCGGCTCGGGACGCTGACCACCGCAGCCCTCGGGCTCGCCGGCATGGCGAGCGCCCTGATCCTGCACTCGCTGGTGCTGAAGCTGCTGCCCGGACAGGCGCATTACGCCGTGCTGGCCGCGATCTTCCTCTGGGGCATCTCGGGCTGGGCGTTCTATCCGGCCCAGATCGCCAGCATCATCCGGATCGAGCCGCAGGCCTCGATGATCGCGCTCTCGCTCAATGCCTCCTCGATGTATCTCGGCTTCGCCATCGGCGGGGCGCTGGGCGGGGCGGTGCTGGCCGCCCTCTCCCCGACCGACCTCGGCTGGATCGGCGGATCGAGCGTTGCGGCCTCGCTTCTGGTGCATCTCGCCCGCGGCTGGCAGGCCCGGCCAAAACCCGTCAAAATTGCCGGTTGATGGGCGTTTTTCGGGGTTTCGCCGCCCCGAAAACTGGTCTAAGACCCACCCGCGCGCGAGGGAAGACCCCGCGCGCGCGCATGATCCGCCAAAGTGTAGGCGGTTTGGCGTTAAGATCATGCGCTTCTTAAGGAGTAGAAGCGCGATCGGACGCAAAACCGGTGGCCACTTTTGCTGATCGCGCTTTGACACAAGGGGACGCGCGGCAAGCGCGCCCTTTTTTTGTGCCCAGTTTCCAGCCCGCGAGCGGTGATGCCTAAACGTACCGACATCTCGACCATCCTGATCATCGGCGCCGGTCCCATCGTGATCGGCCAGGCCTGCGAGTTCGACTATTCGGGCACCCAGGCGGTGAAGACGCTGAAGGAAGAGGGCTACCGCATCGTCCTCGTCAATTCCAATCCGGCCACGATCATGACCGACCCGGAATTGGCCGATGCGACCTATATCGAGCCGATCACGCCCGAGATCGTCGCCAAGATCATCGAGAAGGAACGTCACGTCATTCCCGGCGGCTTCGCGCTGCTGCCGACCATGGGCGGACAGACCGCGCTGAACTGCGCGCTGTCGCTGCGCCGGCAGGGCACGCTGGAGAAGTTCGACGTCGAGATGATCGGCGCCACCGCCGATGCGATCGACAAGGCCGAGGATCGTCAGCTGTTCCGCGAGGCCATGACCAAGATCGGTCTGGAGACGCCGAGGTCGCGCCTCGCCAACGCGTCCGAGCTGAAGAAGTCCTTCCGCGACAAGCACCAGGCCGAACGCGCAAAACTGTCGGGCGCGGCGCTCGAAGAGCTCGACCGCCAATGGACCCTCGGCGAGAGTGACCGCCGCAAGCGCTATCAGGAATACGCCTTCGGCCAGGCCATGATGGCGCTGTCCGAGATCGGCCTGCCCGCGATCATCCGCCCCTCCTTCACCATGGGCGGCACCGGCGGCGGCATCGCCTACAACAAGGAAGAGTTCCTCGACATCATCGAGCGCGGCCTCGACGCGTCCCCCACCAACGAAGTCCTGATCGAGGAATCCGTCCTCGGCTGGAAAGAGTTCGAGATGGAGGTGGTGCGCGACAAGAAGGACAATTGCATCATCGTCTGCTCGATCGAGAATTTCGATCCGATGGGCGTGCACACCGGCGATTCCATCACGGTCGCGCCGGCGCTGACGCTGACGGACAAGGAATACCAGATCATGCGCGACGCCTCGCTGGCGGTGCTGCGCGAGATCGGTGTCGAGACCGGTGGCTCCAACGTGCAGTTCGGCGTCAATCCCGCCGACGGCCGCATGGTCGTGATCGAGATGAATCCGCGCGTGTCGCGCTCCTCCGCGCTCGCCTCGAAGGCGACGGGCTTCCCGATCGCCAAGGTCGCGGCAAAGCTCGCGATCGGCTACACGCTCGATGAAATCGCCAACGACATCACCGGCGGCGCGACGCCCGCCTCGTTCGAGCCGACCATCGACTACGTGGTGACGAAGATCCCGCGTTTCGCCTTCGAGAAATTCCCCGGCGCTTCCTCCACGCTGACGACCTCGATGAAGTCGGTCGGCGAGGTCATGGCGATCGGCCGCACCTTCCAGGAGAGCCTCCAGAAGGCGCTGCGCGGGCTCGAGACCGGCCTTACCGGCCTCGACGAGATCGAGATCGAAGGCCTCGGACGCGACGACGACAAGAACGCGATCCGCGCCGCCTTGGGCACGCCGACGCCGAACCGCATCCTTCAGGTCGCCCAGGCGATGCGGCTCGGCTGGTCGAACGAGGACATCTTCAATTCCTGCAAGATCGATCCGTGGTTCCTGAGCGAGATGCGCGGCATCGTCGACATGGAGGAGAAGGTCAAGAAGAGCGGCCTGCCCTCCAACGCGTTCGGCATGCGCACCCTGAAAGCCATGGGCTTTTCGGACGCGCGGCTCGCGGTGCTGGCGCAGACCACGGAGGCCGAGGTCACCGACAAGCGTCACGCGCTCGGCGTCCGCCCGGTCTACAAGCGCATCGACACCTGCGCGGCAGAATTCGCCTCGCCCACCGCCTACATGTATTCGACCTACGAGGCGCCGTTCGCGGGCGTGCCGGCGGACGAGAGCGCGCCGTCGGACAAGAAGAAGGTCATCATCCTCGGCGGCGGCCCGAACCGCATCGGCCAGGGCATCGAGTTCGACTATTGCTGCTGTCACGCCTGCTTCGCGCTGCATGACGCCGGCTACGAATCCATCATGGTCAACTGCAACCCGGAGACCGTGTCGACCGACTACGACACCGCCGACCGGCTCTATTTCGAGCCGCTCACCGGCGAGGACGTGCTGGAGATCATCGCGAAGGAGCGCAGCAACGGCACGCTGCATGGCGTTATCGTGCAGTTCGGCGGCCAGACCCCGCTGAAACTCGCGCGCGCGCTGGAGGCCGCCGAAGTGCCGATCCTCGGCACCTCGCCCGACGCGATCGACCTCGCCGAAGACCGCGACCGCTTCAAGCGCGTGCTCGACAAGCTGCGGCTGAAGCAGCCGAAGAACGGCATCGCCTATTCGGTCGAGCAGGCCCGCCTCGTCTCCGCCGATCTCGGCCTGCCGCTGGTGGTGCGCCCGTCCTACGTGCTGGGCGGCCGCGCGATGCAGATCATCCGCGAGGAAAACCAGCTCAACGACTATCTGCTCGGCACGCTGCCGGAGCTGGTGCCGGCCGACGTCAAGGCGCGCTACCCGAACGACAAGACCGGGCAGATCAACACCGTGCTCGGCAAGAACCCGCTGCTGTTCGACCGCTATCTCTCCGATGCCACCGAAGTCGACGTCGACTGCCTCTCGGACGGCAAGGACACCTTCATCGTCGGCATCATGGAGCACATCGAGGAAGCCGGCATCCATTCCGGCGACTCCGCCTGCTCGCTGCCGCCACACTCGCTCGATGCGAAGATGATCGCGGAGCTGGAGCGGCAGACGCGCGAGCTCGCGCTCGGGCTCGACGTCGTCGGCCTGATGAACGTGCAATACGCGATCAAGGACGGCGATATCTACGTGCTCGAGGTCAACCCGCGCGCCTCGCGCACGGTGCCCTTCGTCGCCAAGGTGATCGGCACGCCGGTCGCCAAGATCGCCGCGCGCATCATGGCCGGCGAGAAGCTCGCCGACTTTAATCTGAAGAAGGCCGAGCTCAGGCATGTCGGCGTCAAGGAATCGGTGTTTCCGTTCGCGCGCTTCCCGGGCGTCGACACGGTGCTCGGCCCCGAGATGCGCTCGACCGGCGAGGTCATGGGCATCGACCGCTCCTTCGCGGTCGCCTTCGCCAAGAGCCAGCTCGGCGGCGGCACGCGGGTGCCGCGCAAGGGCACGGTGTTCGTCTCGGTGCGCGAGAGCGACAAGGTCCGTATCGCCGACGCCGTGCGCCAGCTGCATTCGCTCGGCTTCAAGGTGCTGGCAACCTCGGGCACGGCGCGCTTCCTGACCGATCAGGGCATCCCGGCCGAGAAGGTGAACAAGGTGCTGGAGGGACGGCCGCATATCGTCGACGCCATCACCAATGGCGACGTCCAGCTCGTTCTCAACACCACCGAAGGCCCGCAGGCGCTCGCCGACAGCCGTTCGCTGCGGCGCGCGGCCCTCTTGCATAAAGTGCCGTATTACACCACTCTTTCCGGGGCCGTGGCGGCCGCGCAGGGCATCCGCGCCTATTTGGGCGGGGACCTTGAGGTTCGTACCCTGCAGAGCTACTTTTCGGAAACCTGATCGCTAGCGGCGGTGAAGCCGCCGCTAAGTGATTGGCGATGAAGCCACAATGGCCGGAGGAACTGTCCGGCCATGTGGTTGTTCTGTTCCGGCGCCAGACCCACATAACACTCCGGTGGCGGCGTGCTCAGCCCCGGACATATCGACGAATCAAGGTTGCCGCGCCCTTCCGTCTTGGGGGCGCGCCGGCCGAAGGACGAGAGAAGAGATGGAAAAGGTTCCGATGACCCAGGCCGGCTTTGTCGCGCTCGGGGAAGAGTTGAAGAAGCGCCAGTCCGAAGACCGTCCCCGGATCATCGAGCACATCGCCGAGGCGCGTTCGCACGGAGACCTGTCGGAGAACGCGGAGTATCACGCCGCCAAGGAAGAGCAGTCCCACAATGAGGGCCGCATCGCCGAGCTCGAGGACAAGCTCGCGCGCGCCGACATCATCGACATCTCGAAGCTGTCCGGCGACACCATCAAGTTCGGCGCCACCGTGACGCTGGTCGACGAGGACACCGAGAAGAAGACGGTGTGGCAGATCGTCGGCG
>Ga0207426_1000835_pt1 | contig 32700 bp, 26 predicted proteins | sample AraplaMF_Cvi_mMS_FD_184265 | JGI IMG/M metagenome (GOLD analysis project Ga0207426, IMG submission 184265) | Arabidopsis root microbial communities from the University of North Carolina, USA - plate scrape MF_Cvi_mMS (SPAdes) (version 2) | ecosystem: Host-associated > Plants > Roots > Endosphere... | reverse complement strand
GCGATGATGTGGAGCGTGCTGTGGAACCGCATTCGAGGCTGGTTCGGAAGGCCGCAATGAGTTCATTTCTTCATGGCTATCACGTGCGGGCCAACGGGGTGCGGCTGCACCTGCTGCGCTATGGCGGCCAGGGCCCGCGCATGCTCCTGTTGCCCGGCATCACGAGCCCGGCCATCACATGGGGCTTCGTCGCCGAGCGGCTGGCTCGCCACTTCGACGTCCATGTGCTGGACTTCCGCGGGCGGGGCCTGTCCTGGAGCGTGCCCGGCATGGACGCCAGCCTCGATGCCATGGCGGGCGACGTGCTCGATCTGCTGGAGGTGCAGGGGTGGTCGTCCGCCACGTTGCTGGGGCACTCCATGGGAGCGCGCGTCGCGATCCGCGCCGCGTCGCGCGACGCGCGCCGCCTCGACAGGTTGCTGCTGATCGATCCGCCCGTCTCCGGCCCCGGCCGCCGACCCTATCCCGTGCCGCTGTCGTGGTACGTGGATTCCATCCGGATGGCCATCCAGGGCATCACGGCCGACGAGCTGCGTCCCTACGCGCCGACCTGGACGGACGAACAACTGCAACTGCGCGCCGAGTGGCTCCACACTTGCAGCGAGGAGGCGGTGGTCCAGGCGCATGCCGGTTTTCACAACGACGACATCCACGCCGATCTGGCGAGGTTGCAGACGCCCGGGCTGCTCATGACGGCGGCGCGCGGCGGCGTGGTGCTCGCGGAAGACCTGGCGGAGATCGAAACCCTCGCACCCCGCTTGCAGCAGTGCACGGCCCACAGCGCCGGCCACATGATCCCATGGGACGATGAGCTGGACTTCCACCGCCTGTTGGGGGAGTACCTCGAGGTCGACCTGTTGTAGCGGCGGGCGTTCTCGTTCCTTTGCATATGAGGGAGCCGATACACTCGCCGGCTGACACTATTGGCGATCTCGAGATGATGACGAAGCGTTCTCCCGCCCGGAAGAAGACAGGTGGCACCACCGAGGTGGAGGCGGCAAAGCCCAAGGGTCCAGAGCCATTCAATCCGCTGCGCGAAGTCATGTGGCGGCGCCCGGGCTTCCTGATCCGCCGGCTCACTCAGATCGGCCAGGCGATATTCTTCGATCTCTGCAAGTCCGAGAGCATCACGCCGCTGCAGATCGGTATGTTGACCGCGCTGTCGATGAATCCGTGGCTCGATCAGAAGGCCCTCGGCCGCGAGCTTTCACTGGATCGAACGACGACGGCCGAAGTGGTCAAGCGCCTGGTCGACAAGGGGCTGGTCGAGACTCGCGTCAATCCGGACGATCGTCGATCGAGGCTGTCGGTGATCACCAAGGACGGGCTGAACCTCATCAACGACCTGCAGGAGAGCATCCACCGCTCGCAGGAGCTGCTGATTGAGCCGCTGTCGCCCGAGGACCGCGCCGTCTTCATGAGATTGCTGGCTCAGCTCGTGGATGCCCACGAGAAGATGGAGAAGCAGGGCTAGCCCGTCTGGCTTGAAGCTTCACGTTGTCCTGTCGTGTGCCGGCGCTTCTGTTCGGGAGGGGCCGAGCTTTTCATTTACCTTGGATCTGCTTCGAAAGAAAAATCGAGATGAGTTACGTCGCGCCCCTCAAAGACATGCTGTTCGACATCGAGCACCTGGCCAACATCGGCGAGATCGCGAAGCTGCCGGGCTTCGAGGATGCCGGCCTCGAAACCGCGCAGGCCGTGCTCGAAGAGTGCGCGCGCTTCAACCAGGACGTGATCGCGCCCCTGAACGTGGCGGGCGACCGCAATCCCTCGTCGTTCAAGGATGGCGCCGTCACCACTACGCCGGGCTTCAAGGAAGCCTTCGCGCAGTACGTGGCGGGTGGGTGGCAGGGGCTGCAGCATCCGGCGGATTTCGGTGGCCAGGGCCTGCCCAAGACCATCGGCGCTGCTTGCGGCGAGATGCTCAACTCGGCCAACATGAGCTTCGCACTGTGCCCGCTCTTGAGCGACGGCGCCATCGAGGCGCTGCTCACGGCCGGCTCCGACGAGCTCAAGGCGACCTACCTCGAAAAGCTCGTGAGCGGCCAGTGGACGGGCACGATGAACCTCACCGAGCCGCAGGCCGGCAGCGACCTCGCCATGGTGCGCAGCCGCGCCGAGCCGCAGCCCGACGGCACCTACAAGGTGTTCGGCACCAAGATCTTCATCACCTACGGTGAGCACGACATGGCGCAGAACATCGTGCACCTCGTGCTGGCCCGCGTGGCCGGTGCGCCCGAGGGCGTGAAGGGCATCAGCCTGTTCGTCGTGCCCAAGTTCCTCGTGAACAAGGATGGCTCGCTTGGCGAGCGCAACGACGTGCACTGCGTGAGCATCGAGCACAAGATGGGCATCAAGGCATCGCCCACGGCCGTGCTGCAGTACGGCGACCATGGCGGCGCCGTGGGCTACATCGTCGGCCAGGAGAACCGCGGCCTCGAGTACATGTTCATCATGATGAACTCTGCCCGCTACGCCGTGGGCATGCAGGGCATCGCGATCGCCGAGCGTGCCTACCAGCACGCCGTGGCCTACGCGAAGGAGCGCGTGCAGAGCCGCCCGGTCGATGGCTCCATCAACGCCAGCGCGCCGATCATCCATCACCCCGACGTCAAGCGCATGCTGATGACGATGCGCGCCTATACCGAGGGCTGCCGCGCCATGTCCAGCGTGGCGGCTGCGGCCTACGACGCCGCGCACCATCACCCCGACGCCGACGCGCGCAAGCAGAACCAGGCCTTCTACGAATTCATGGTGCCGCTGGTGAAGGGCTACAGCACCGAGATGAGCCTGGAGGTGGCCTCGCTGGGCGTGCAGGTGCACGGCGGCATGGGCTTCATCGAGGAGACCGGCGCGGCGCAGTACTACCGTGACGCCAAGATCCTGACCATCTACGAAGGCACCACCGCCATCCAGGCCAACGACCTCGTGGGCCGCAAGACGGCGCGCGACGGCGGCCAGACGGCCAAGGCGATCGCCGCGCAGATCGAGAAGACCGAAGCTGAACTCGCCAAGAGCGACAACCCCGCTGCAGCGGCCGTGCTCAAGCGCCTGAAGGCTGCGCGCCAGGCCTTCGTCGAAGTCGTCGATTTCGTGGCCGGCCAGACCAAGGCCTCGCCCAACGCGGTGTTCGCGGGCAGCGTGCCCTACCTGATGCTCGCGGGCAACCTGGTGGCAGGCTGGCAGCTCGCGCGTTCGCTGATCATTGCGCAGGACCTTGCCTCGCGCAGCTTCGACACCGACTTCATGCTGGCGAAGATCGCCACCGCGCGCTTCTATGCCGAGCACATCCTCAACAAGGTGCCGGGCATCCGCGACAGCATCGTCGACGGTGCCGAGAGCGTAACGGCGCTGGCGCTCGAGGCTTTCTGAAGCAAGGATGCAGGCCTCTTCCTCCGCGCGACGAAGGTCAAGTCCGGTGGTTCTTCTCTGCTGCCGAAACCACAATTCGCAATCGCGCTATCCCATGGCCGCCCGTATGAACATCAAAGGCTGATCGCCGCGATCCCGGCCAGCACGATCACGCCTCCGGCAATACGGCGTGCGAGATGGTCCTCGCGAAAGAGCCAGCACGCGAGGAAGGCGCCGACGACGATGGACGACTCGCGCAGCGGCGCGATCAGCGCCACTGGCGCACTCAGCATGGCGGTGAGAACGAGGATGTAGGCCAGGGGGGACAGCACGGCCACGACGAGGATCGGCACAGCGTTGGCGCGCAGGACATCGGGAATCCGATGCCGCTGCATCAGCGCGATGGGTGTCAGGATCAGGCCTTGCAGAAGGAGCGTGCCCGCGTAATAGCTCACGGGCGCCAGGTGCCACGCGGTGACCGCGTAGCTGTCCCAGAGGGTGTATGCGGCGATGGTGGCACCTGTCGCTGCTCCCCAGAGGATCCCCGGCACGGTACGGTGGCTGCCGCTTCTGAAGAGATTTCCGACGACGACGAGGATGCCCGTGACGATGAGCAATGCTCCGAGCATAGCGACCGCGCTGGGCCGTTCTTCCAGCAGGACAACCGCGAACAGCATCGTCAGCATGGGTCCCGTACCGCGGGCGACCGAATAGACCACCCCCAGCTCTGCGCGGTCGTAACCGGCCTGCAGGATCAGGGAATAGGCGATGTGCAACGCGGCCGAGACGGCGGAACCCACCGCGAGCCGCCAATCAAGCAGCTGCTGCGCCTTGGCCAAGAGGGCCATGCCGATCGGCAGGCACAGCAGCGCCGAGGCGCAGGTATAGGCCCAGACGAACAGGAAGGTGTCGCCGCGCTTGTATTTCGAGGCGATGTTCCACAGCGCATGGGCTGCCGCCGCAGCAAGCACGAGCGCGACGGTGCCGGGCCGCATCAGCAGATGCTGGGCAGGTCGATGCCTGCCCGCTCCGCCAGGCGGCCGCGCTCCGGGTCGCGTAGCGCAAGCATTGCGACCAGCGCGTCGATCACGACGAGCTGGGCCACCCGGCTCCCGGCCGCGGCCATCTGCGCCGGCAGGGGCGCACCGCCGACGACCAGCGCAATATCCGCGAGGGTCGCCAGGGGTGTGCCGTACTGATTGGTGAGGGCGATGAGCAAGGCCCCGGCAGACGATGCTGCATCGGCGATGGCGAGCGTCGTCGAAGTACGTCCGGTCGAACTGACGGCGATGACGACATCGCCGGGGCCGAGGAGACGCGTCGCGATCATGGCCGACAGGTGGTCCTGGATGCCGATGGTCGTTACGCCGACTGCGCGCAGGCGGAAGACTGCGTCTGCGGCGACCGTCGCCGATGGGCCGGCACCGAATGCGACGACCTGTCGCGCAGACTGGATGGAGCCGACCGCTTCATCGAGCGCGGAGATTTCGACGGCCCCGGCCAGCGCGGCCAGCGCGTCGGTGCCTGCGCGGATGGAGGTCTCGAGCACAGTGGCCGGGGTTGCATCCGCAGCGAGCGCTTCAGGCGGCGCGAAGAACCTGGTGGTGCCGCGGGCGCGAGCGATCTCGATCTTGAGTTCGGTGAAACCAGTGAACCCGATGGCGCGTGCCGCGCGGACGACGCTCGGCGGTGAAACGCCGGCACGAGCGGCCACCTGCGCGGTCGTGCTGACGCCGACGAACAGGGGATCGGCGAGCAGCAGAGCCACCACCTTCGCTTCGCTGGGGGCCAGATCGCCGCAGCGGGCCTGGATGCTCCCCAGCCATTGCCCAAGCTGCTTATCGCTGGAAGAAACTCCATTACCAACTTCATAATTCATTTGGAATACATTACATTGCGCATCCGAAGCAGTCAACCGCCGCGCAAGCGGATGCCCTGAAACCAAGTCGCAGGAGTCGCGTTGCATGAATCCAGAAAGCAGTCCATCCGTCGCCGTCGTGGGTCCGGGTGCCATCGGCACCACGATCGCGGGGGTGCTGCACGAGGTCGGCCGCGCGCCGGTGCTGTGCGGCCGCACGTCCCGCGATCATCTGACGCTGCGCGATGGCGATCGCCTGATCCCCATTCCCGGTCCGGTACGGACCGATCCCAGGCAGATCGATCATCCGGTCGACCTTGTCTTTCTCGCCGTCAAGTCGACGCAGATTGAAGCAGCTGCGGCATGGCTGGCCGCATTGACCGGTCCGGAGACCGTCGTGTGTGTTCTGCAAAACGGCGTGGAGCAGCTAGAGCGGGTCGCTCCCCATTGCCCGCGTGGGCGGATCACGCCCGCCGTCGTGTGGTTTCCTGCGCAGGCGCAATCCGATGGCTCGGTGCGCTTGCGTGGCGACGCTCGACTGAGCTTGCCGGAAACGCCGGCTTCGCGCGTGATCGCCGAAGCGCTGCAAGGCACCCGCTGTGTCGTCGAGCTGGCGGCCGATTTCAAATCCCTGGCCTGGCGCAAGCTGATGCAGAACGCGGTGGCCGGACTTATGGCGCTCACGCATCGTCGCTCGGGCATGTTCACTCGATCCGACATCACCGTGCTCACTCTGGCGTACCTGCAGGAATGTCTGGCGGTGGCCCGCGCCGAGGGCGCCCAACTCGGCGACGAGGTGCCGCACGCGATCCTCGACAAGTTCCAGGCGTCTCCCGCCGACATGGGCACGTCCATCCTCACGGATCGCGAAGCCGGCCGGCCGCTCGAATGGGACATTCGCAACGGTGTCGTCTCACGTCGCAGCCGGACCCACGGCATTCGCACACCCATCAGTGATGTCTTGGTCCCGCTCCTCGCGGCAGCGAGCGATGGTCCTGGCTGATTCCACATCTACGCCCTCGCTGTCCTTCCGCCTCGCTCCTGGCCGATGGGATCCTCAGCGGGTCGTCGACATGGACTCCCGTGGAGGATGCCGTGGGCGGGCAGGCCATGCCCTCTGCGGTCGGGCCGATGCGTCAGGACCGGCAGCTCACCGTTGGCCACCTCTTCGATGACATCACGGCCATGGCCATGGCTGGCAACGTCATTCTCGCGGCATCTTCGGACCGAGGCGCCGAAATGCGCTGAAATGGCGAATCGCCATCTTCTGATCTCCGATGTCCGCATAAAGCAACGCCGCGTTCCTGTGGGCGTCGAGCAGGTCCGGCTGCAGCCGAAGCGATTCTTCATAGGCCGCCAGCGCTGCGTCAGCTTTGCCGCATCCTTCCAGGGCCACGGCGAAATTGAAGTGCATCAGCGGGTCATCAGGACAGAAGCGCAGTCCGTCCGCATAAAGCTCTGCGGCGATCTCGCATCGGCCGGATTCGCAGAGCATGAAACCCAGATTGAGGTACGCGTGCGCATACGAAGGGTCTTCCGAGAGGATGTCCCGGTACATCGCTTCGGCGGCTTCAGGCCTTGTTTCTTCCAGCGCTTCGGCTCGGGCGAACCGGGCATCCAGTTCGGCACCATCGGGGACGGGCTCGCGCGGACCAGGGAAAAGGCTCACGGCGCTGCCGCCGGACGCGATCTGCAGGTCAAGGACGAACTGCCCCGTCTGAGGTTCCCAATGGGCCTCGCCGAACCTGACCGTCACACGGTCCCCCTCGGAGGTGATGCGCATGCCCTGAAGCGGCTGCTCTTCAGGCAAGCTCGCCTTGAGATGGCGAAGCGCTTGAAGGATCTGGCGCGTGGGAATGCGCGCGGCACGCAGCTCGTGGGCGGAGCGAAGCAGCACAAGGTCCTGGAAGGAAAACTTCCAGGACCGGTTCTGCTCCTTGACCGGCGCCACGAACCCCAATTCGATGAGCTTGAGCACCGCGTGGCGCGACAACCCCAGCGATTGCAGCACCGCGCGAAGCGTCTGCGAAGATTCCGCCGGCGTCTTCACTTCTTCATTCTCGTGCGCGATGCGGGTACGAGCGTCTTGGTCGTGGACGGCGGAGCACGCTTGGCCTTGGCAGCCGGCTTGCGCAGCGGGACGACCGTCGGGGCGCCTTTCGCAGGCGAAGTGCGCGGCTTGTGTGCCGCCGTCGGCCGCTTCTCCAGGCTCGCCTTGAGCATCTGGGTCAGGTCGACGATCTGGCCGGAGGAAATGGCGTCTTCGGGATGTTCCGCGGCCACGATTTCCTCGCCGGCGATCTTCGCATCGATGGCCGCCAGGATGCGCTTCTTCTCCTCGTCCTCGAACAGCGTCGGGTCGTAGGTGTCCTGGGAAATCTGCTGGATCAATTGCAGCGCGAGCTTCAGCTCCGCCGCCGAGGGCTCGAGTTGCTCGATGCGCAGGTCCTTGAGGGAGCGCACCTCCTGCGCATACAGCAGCTGCTGCAGGATCAAGCCTTCCTCCTGCGCACGCACCTGCACCACGTACTGCTTCGACTTCCATGCCCATTTGGCCAGAGCACAGCGCCCGCTTTGCAGCATGGCTTTTTTCAGCAGGTTGTAGGGCTTGCCTCCCCGCTTGTCGGGCGCGAGGAAATAAGGCTTGTCGTAGTAGATCGGATCGACCGCATCGGCCGGGATGAACGCGACGATGTCGATCAGATGGCTGGCGCCGTCCTCCAGTGCCTTCAGTTCGTCCGGCTGGAAGACGACGAAACGGTCCGTGTCGAACTCGTACCCCTTGATCAGCTCCGCCCGTGGAATGACCCGCTTGGGATTGACCGCGGACACGTACTGCTGCTTGACCCGCTCCCCCTGCCTGGAGAGCAGGTTGAAATGCACCGCGGCCGCGCTTTCGGTGGCGGTGTACAAGCGCACAGGGATCGACACGAGGCCGAATCCGAGCGACAGGGAAGCGATCGAGCGAGGGGTGGCCATGGATGAACCTCCGCAAGGAAAAATCAACATGCCACTTTTCTGGCGGGTCGGAAAGAGGTGAAGGCCGTCAATTGCGCGCGGTCCGCGGCGATGGAGCTACTTCCTGTAGCCGAGGCGCTTCATCGCTTCGGCCAGCGGCTGGCGCTTCTTCCAGTAGCCCTTCCAGGGGTCCTCCGTCTGAAAGGAGAGGTACTCGCGCGCGGTCCGGATATTCCACTGCGCACCGCTCTTGAGCTGCCCGAGGTCGTCCCAGGCCACCGGCATCGAGACGCCCAGGCCGGGCCTGGCCCGCGCGGAGAAGGCCACGGCGGTCGTCGCGCCATGCCCGTTGCGCAGGTAGTCGACAAAAAGCTTGCCGACGCGGTTGCTCGGCCCGCTCTTGGCCACGAAGCGCGCGGGGATCGTCCGGGCCAGGTGCTGGACGATGGCTTGCGAAAAGCCCTTGACGGTCTCGTAGTCGTAGCGCGGCGCCAGCGGCACGACGACGTGCAGTCCCTTGCCGCCGCTGGTCTTGAGCCAGGCCTGCAGCCCCAGGGCGTCGAGCATCGCGCGCACGAGCGCCGCGGCCTCCTGGACATGGTCCCAGGTCGTGCCTTCGCCGGGGTCCAGGTCGAACACCATCCTGTCGGGCCTGTCGATGTTCTTCGCGGTGGAATTCCACGTATGGAACTCGATTACGTTCATCTGCGCGGCCCCCACCAGCGCCTTGGCGCTGCCGATCTCGAGCAGGGCGGCATGGCCCGGCCACAGGTTCTCGGGCAGCTCGGTGATGCCGGGAATGCCGATCTTCTCGCCGTGCTTCTGGAAGAACAGTTCGCCGGTCACCCCCGTGGGACCGCGCACGAGCGAGCACGGCCGCCCCTTCAGGTGCGGCAGGATGAACTGCGCGACCGACTCGTAGTAGCGCACCAGGTCCAGTTTGCTGGCCCCCGTGGTTTCGTCGATCACGCGTTCGCCATGGCTGACCTTGACGGAGGCCACCGACGATCGGCCGGCCTTCCCCCCGGCCTTCCCCTCGGCCGGCGCGGCGGATGGCCCGAGCTGTTTGGGCCGCTCGCGCACGATGACCTTCGCGGGCTTGTCGTCGCGCAGCCCGATGAAGGACGCATGCCGTATCTGGTCGTCCGGCGTCCACTCGGCAAAACTCACCTCCGCCAGCAGCCGGGGCTTCACCCAGCGCTCGCTGCCGGCCTTGCGCCTGGACCAGCGGCCCGGCCTCGCGTCGCCCTTCTCGAACGGGGACTTCGCGGCAGCCAGCGGCAGCAGCCTCTGCTTGACCTCCCACGCTTCTTCGCTGCTCCAGCCGGTGCCCACGCTGCCCACGGACACCAGCTTGCCGCCGGCATCATGGATGCCCAGCAGGAGGCTTCCGACCTGGTCGGTGCGGTCCGTTCGGTCGGTGTAGCCGCAGATCACGAACTCCTGGCGCAGCTTGCACTTGAGCTTGAGCCAGGTTTCGCTGCGCCGGGAGACGTACGGCGCATCGGCGCGCTTGGCGATCACGCCTTCCATCTGCATCTGGCACGCGGAGCGCAGCAGCGACGCGGGATCGGCTTCGAAGTTGTCGCTGAAGCGCACGTGGTCGGTGGATTTTTCCGCGAGGAAGTCCCGCAGCAGCTGGCGGCGCTGCGACAGGGGAAGAGGGCGCAGGTCGTGTCCCTCGAAGAACGGGACGTCAAAGACAAAGAACACGATGTGGTCAGCGCCTTGCCCGCGGTCGAAGGCGTTCTGCAGCGCATTGAAATCCGGCGCGCCGTTCTCCCCGAGCACGACGATCTCTCCGTCCAGAAAGGTCGAATGAAGGCCCAGGCTGCCAAGCTCCCGCGCCAGCGTGGGCATGCGTGCCGACCAGTCGTGTCCGCCACGGGTGATGAGCGCAAGCTTGCGCTTGTCGAACCGGGCCATCAGCCGATAGCCGTCGAACTTGATCTCGAACAGCCATTCACCGCCTGAGGGGATGCCCGCAACAAGGGTGGCCAGCTGCGGCTTGATCTCGGCGGGCAGGGCCGCCTTGCGCGCAGGCCTGGAGGGGCCGGATGTCTTTGCGGCTGGCTTCGCCGCAGGAGCCGCCTGCTTGAGAGGCTTGGCGATGACGCTGTCGGGCAGGGCGGCGATCACGTCGTACTCGGCGTGGGCGCGCGCGAAGGCATCCTTCTTCTTGAAGAGGATCCAGGGCTCCTGGCGCTCGCCGCCCTTGGCGATCTTCACGAGTTCCCACAGCCCCTCGAGCTTCTGGCCGTGCAAGCGGAACAGCAGCTTCCCGGCGGCGAGGCCTTGGTGGGGGTCGCCGACCGGTTCCCACGTGCCGTTGTCCCAGACGATGACGGTTCCTGCGCCGTACTGCTTGGGCGGGATGGTGCCTTCGAACGAGGAATAGGAGATCGGGTGGTCTTCCACGTGGATGGCCATCCGCTTTTCCTTCGGATCGAAGCTGGGGCCCTTGGGCACGGCCCAGGACACCATCACGCCGTCGAGTTCGAGCCGGAAGTCGTAATGCAGTCGCGAAGCGGCATGCTTTTGCACCACGAAGGTGAGCGCATGCGGGTTCGGCCGGCCTCCCTCGGCGGGCTCCGCAGTGACGGCGAAGTTCCGCTTCGCCTTGTACGTGAACAGCGCGTCGCTCTTGGCCATCGGGCGTCCCTCTCAAGGGCCGGGCGGCGAGGCACCCGTGGCGCCTCTCAAGCCGCCTTTCGGGTCTTGGCGGACGCCTTCTTCGAAGCCGTCTTTCGCGCGGTTCCGGCGGATTTGGCCGGCGCCTTGGCACTGCGCTTCTTGGCTGCCGCATTGCTGGTTTGGGGGGACTTGCCGCCCTTGAGGCTGCGCTGGAGCAGTTCGGTCAGGTCGATCACGTTCGAGCTGTCTTCCGGAGCTTCTTCCTCGGGCTGGATGACGGTCTCGGTATCGCCGGCCTTGACCTTCTTCTGGACGATCTTCATGACGGCGCTCTTGAACTCGTCCTTGAAGTCCTCCGGGTCCCACTTGCCTGACATGCTGTCGACCAGTTGCTCGGCCATCTTCATCTCTGCCGCGCTCACCTTGGCGCCCTTGACCCCCGCAGGAGGCAGGTCGAGGCCTTCCAGGCTTTTGACTTCGTCGCCCCATCGCAGCAGGTTCAACACCATCGCCTTGCCGGAGGGCACCAGCACGGCCAGATGTTGCTTGGTGGCGATGACCACCTTGGCCAGTCCGATCTTGCCGGTCTTCAGAAGCACCTCGCGCAGCAGCGCGTAGACCTTCTGGCCCTTGTTGATCGGCGCAACGTAGTAGGGCCGTTCCAGATACAGGAAGGGCAGCTCCTGGGCATCGATGAAGCGCTGGATCTCGATCGTCTGCGTGGTGCGGGGATAAACGGCTTCGATCTCGTCGGGGGAGATCACGACGTACTTGCCGTCCTCGTACTCGAAGCCCTTGACGATGTTGTCCTTGTCGATCTCCCGGCCCGTCTTCTTGTTGATGCGCTTGTAGCCGACCGGGTCCATGCTGCGCTTGTCCAGCCAGTCGAAATCGATGCCCTGCTCGATGCTGGCGGTGTGCAGGCCCACGGGGATATGGACCAGGCCAAAGGTGATGGCGCCTTTCCAAAGGGTTCTGCTGCCTGTTGCCATGTCGATTGCCTTTTCTCAATCCTCGGTCGCGCGGAAGATCGTCGTGGCATAGCCACCTAGGGGTCAGACCTTCCCGCCGAGGGACCTCGGGCCTTGTGGGACATCGGCGGTCTCTCGGGGAGGACAAGTGCTATCTCTGTGCGCGGCGTGCTTGCTGCCGCGTTTGGCGAAGTTCTGCGCACCCTCCCATGAACCGCGGCCATGTTTTGAGGGCTGAGGTCGGCCAGGAGCAGCCGTTCGAGGTATCCGGCAACTTTGCCTGAAGGGGCATTCGTGCTGCCGCCCGGTCACGGTTCGCCGGCAGAATGGAGGCTGGGCTGTCGTTCAGCGGCGACGCCCTTCAACCAGCAGCGCGAGGGACAAGATGCGGAGATTCATCGTCTGGCTTTGTGCGATGGTTGCGTCCACAGCTTTTGCGCAGGCGCTGCCGGCTTGGCGAACGTCTACGCCGGAAGAGCAGCGCCTGGACGCCGCTGCCTTCAAGAACCTCGACAAAGACATCGAGCAGGAACTGGGCGATGTCCAGAGCTTGGTCGTTGTCCTCCAAGGTCGGACCGTATACGAGTACTACCGCGATGGCGACCCGAACGCATTGCGGGACACCCAATCTGTCACCAAGAGCGCCTTGGCGCTCCTGGTAGGCACTGCTTTGAAGCGAGGGCAACTGTCTTCTCTCGAGCTGCCGGTTGTCGAACTCATGCCGGAGTGGCGCGCTCTCAACTCGGACCCTCGCGCGCAGAGCATCACGTTGCGACACCTGATGGCCATGACTGCTGGATTTGCGGTAGATGACCGTTCAGGAACTGCAGCACCGCTCACGCCGACTTCCGCTTGGGCAAGGTCAATTCAGACAGAGCCAGGCCAACGCTTCGCCTACGACAACAGTGGACCCCCCATGGTTCAAGCCGTCCTCGAACGAGTGACCGGACGTCCGATGGCAGACCTCGTGCGCGAGCAACTCGTGACGCCTCTTGAAATGCGGCAGCCTGCGTACTCTCGTGACGGCATTGCTTCCATGAGAACTGTGGACATGGCAAAGCTGGGGCACCTGATGCTGCTGGATGGCACCTGGGCTGGCGCCCCGTTGCTGCCTCCGGGCTTCGTAGCCCAGATGGTCAAGCCTCAAAGTTCGGGCGGGCCGCCCGCTCACTTGCCCTATGGACTGTTCTGGTGGGTGCCTTCGGGTTCCACCTTCTTCGCCAGCGGCTACGCTGGGCAGCTGATCTGGGTCCACTCACCTCTCGGCTTGGTTGTGGCCGTGACATCCACGATTTCGCCGGATAGCGCGCATCGTGGGCAGGCCCTGGGGCTCGCGCGAGGCCCTGTGTTTCAGGCAGCTCAGCGGCGACTGGCTTTGCCCCCCAAATAGGCCTGAAAAGCTCATCAGATTTCCGAGCGAGCCCAGGCGAAAGAACAAGAATCCACGAGTGGAATATTCTTGCCGGCCGGATGGGAGACGACATTGGAGAACCTGGTCGAAGTCAGATGTTGCCGTGCTGACCGAGTGTGGATTTCCGTGCTCGTTTGACTCACAGTTCCATCAAGCGCCGAGCCAGCGCATTTGCTTCCACGCCTTTGCCTGGACACGCGTGTGCCCGACAGCATGCGGGTCAAGGCTTCGTGACAAAATGAGTTGCCCCTGGGGAAATCAATACCGGGGCGTCAGGCGGGCGCTGCTTTGTGGCGCGATGCGATGCCGGGGCAGTTCGACGGGCGAGGACCGATGAACCTGGAGCGGCGCCTGAAAGTTCGCCCGGGCGCATGCGAGGAAGAAATATCCGCGACATCGGTCGAGTTGCGATCAAGCCATGATCGACACCCCGTTATCGGCACTCCGAACGTACCAGGCATTGGCACGCTGCAGGAGCTTCACAGCCACTGCACGCGACCAGGGCTTGGTTCAATCCGCCGTGAGCCGACACGTCGCTGCGCTCGAAGCTCAGTTGGGCCAGACGCTGGTTATTCGCGGCCATCGGCAGATCCAGTTGAGCCGTTTCCAACACTGGATGGGCGGGGTGCGGGTGCGGTCAGGTGAGCGGAGTCTGTGAGCCCTGAAGGCATCCATCCGCGATGCCAGGCAGCCGTTCACTGCCGTATGACCATCGAGTCCGATGAGGGAAGCTTCGTATCCAACTCGCGCTCGTAGCTTTCGAGGGGCTGGGGGACGCCGAACAGGTAGCCCTGGCACACGTCGCAGCCGTGGCGCATCAGGAATTCGCGCTGCGCATGAGTTTCCACGCCTTCGGCCACGATCTCCAGTTCCAGGTTGCGCGCCAGGCCGATGATGGCCTGGATGATCGACTCCACCTTCGGGTCGAGCCCGATGTTGTGCACGAAGAACTTGTCGACCTTCACCTGGCTCAGCGGCAACTGGGTCATGTAGGACAGCGACGAATAGCCGGTGCCGAAGTCGTCCATGGAGAATTGGATGCCCAAGGCGGCCAGGGCTTCCATCTTGCCGATGGCGTCGGCCACCTTCTCGTGCAGCAGGCTTTCTGTGAGCTCCAGCTTGAGCCTGCCCGGATCGGCGCCGGTTTGCACCAGCACTCGGCTCACCTGGTCGACGAAATCCGCCTCTCGGAACTGCCGGGCGCTCACATTGACCGACAGCTGCAAGTGCCGCCTCCGCGGATCGCCGCGCCATGCCGTGAGCTGCCTGCAGGCGGTCTCCAGCACCCACAGGCCCAGCGGGATGATGAGCCCGGTGTCCTCCGCCACATCGATGAACTGGCCTGGCATCAGCAACCCGCGTGTCGGATGGTTCCAGCGCACCAGCACCTCCGCGCCCACCACCCGGTCCTCGCCGGTGACCTGGCTCTGGTAGTGCAGCACGAACTGCTGCGCCGCGATGGCGGCGTGCAGTTCGTTTTCCAGCGCGGCGCGCGCGGTGATGCGGGTCTGCATTTCCGTCTCAAAGAAGCGCATCGCGTTGCCGCCGTCCGTCTTGGCGCGGTACATGGCGATGTCGGCCTGTTTGAGTACCTCCTCGATTGAGGCAGTCCGGGCATCGAACAGGCAGGCGCCAATGCTGCACGTGGCGTGATGATGCTGGACACCGAGCTGGTACGGCTGGTTCAGCTGCGCGAGGATGGCCGCACCGACGGTCTCGGTCTGCGAGGTGGCCCCAGCGAGCTGGTCGCTCAGGTTTTCCAGGATCACCACGAACTCGTCGCCGCCCAGACGCGCCACGATGTCGCCCTCGCGCAGGCAGCGCTTGAGTCGCTGCGCCACCTGCTTGAGCAACTGGTCGCCCACGTCGTGGCCGAGCGCGTCGTTCAGCGTCTTGAAGTTGTCCAGGTCCAAAAAGAGCAGCGCGCACAGCCCCGGCTGCCGCGCGGCATTGCCGATGGCATGGTGCAGGCGATCGAGCAACTGCCGGCGGTTGGGCAGGCCGGTGAGCGTGTCGTAGAAAGCCAGGTGCTCGATCTCCCGAGCCGCGCGCTTGCTTTGCGTGATGTCGCGCAGGATCACGATGAAGCGCGCACTGCGTTCCTCGTCGTGGCCGCGCGAGGCTTCGGCTCGTGCGTCGGCTCTTTCATCGGCCATCACCTCGACCGACTTGCGCGATGCAGAGATCTCGAACCAGCTGCGCTCGCCCTTGTCGCGTCGCTCGAACTGGCGCCCGGCCGAATAGCCCTTGACCTGCGCTTCGCGCACCGCCGCCATCACCTGCGAGGCGGCCTCGAACGGCAGCAGCTCCTGCACCGTGCGGCCCACGGGATCTCCGATGTCGGCGGCGGGAAAGGGCACGCGCGGCGCGTGATAGCCATGGCAGCGGCCATCCAGGCCGACTTCGAGCAGCAGATCGGGCAGGGCATCGAGCGTGGCCTGCAACTGCGCCTTGCTCTCGATGATGGCGGCCGTGTGGCGACGCTTCTCGGTGATGTCCTGGTAGACGCAGACCATGCCGCCGTCCGGCGTGCGGTTGCGGGTGGCGCGGATCACCTGGCCGTTCTCCAACAGTGCTTCCTGCTCGGAATGCGGTTGGACCATCTGCGGCGCATTCAAGGCCGACCAGCCGGCGGGGCCCTGGCTGTGCACCACGTGCCGGGCGGTTTCGTCCATGATGCGGCGAAAGGGCAGCTGTGGCGCGATCATCGATTCGGTCCACGGGAACATTGCGACGAAGCTGCGGTTCCAGGTGAGCACGCGGTGCTCGGCGTCCAGCAGGATGAAGCCGTTGACCATCGATCCCAATGCCTGGTCCAGCGTGGCCTTGGAGCGCATCAGCTCCATCCGGGAGCGCCATTGGCGGCGCAGCTGGATGTGCGTGAAGCACGCCACCGCCAGGATCATCAAGCCGATGGCCACGCCGGTCCAGGCGATCAGATCGCGCTCGCGTCGCCAGTCCCTGAGCGCAGCGCTCAGCGGCATGCTCGCCACGATCAACAGATTGCGGTGCAACGTGGGCCGGGCCACCACGATGGCCGGCTCACCGCTCAGGCGCGCGGCCATCCGCCGCGGCTTGCCATCGCTGGTCTGCTCGTGCAGGGGCGGCTCGATCTGCCGATCGGCCAGGTCGTCGCGTGGCGGCAGGCTCGCCAGGAGGGGGCCGGCGTCGCGCTCCAGCGTGACTTCCAGGTCGCGCAAGCCGCTGCCTTGCGTCATGATCGTCGCGAGCAGCGACAGCTGCACCTCGGCCACCGCCAGCATGCGAGAGCTGTCCGCCAGCGTCACGGCGCGGGCGAAATACAGCACCTTCTGCGAGGTGACTGCGCTGAGGGCCGGCGCGCTGATCGCCAGCGTCGACACCGGCTTGGCCAGCACGCTGTCCACGAAGCCCGCGGGCAGAGCGAGCGGCAGGTGTTCGCCGCGCCGGTCCGACGAGGCCACCACGGCCCCACGCGCATCGACGAAGGCCACGTGGCGCACCAGCAGGTTCTGCCGCACCATGTTGCCGAGCAGCTGGTGTGGCCCGGGGCTGCTTGCGTCGTTGCCGGCACTGGCGGCGTTCGAGTCGCGCAGCAGTTCGTTGGCTCCTGCAAGCAGCATGTCGACGCTCAGCAGCGCGCGATTGAGGGCCGCCTCGGAACCGGTCACGAAGCGGACCGTCTGGCCCTCGTGATCGGTGATGGCCTTCTGCCTGGACTCCCAGACGATGAGGGAGGCCACGGCCCCCGCGGTGGCGAGGAAGACCAGCGCCACGCCGAAGACGATGGCGGTAATGCGGCGGGGAAAACGCGCCGTCACGGTGCTGCTGCCCGGGCCTGGATGCCGACCACCGGCGCGACCGTCTGGTTCCAGGTCGTGGCGCACACCGGACCGCAGCGCTGCACCCATCCGGGCAGCACGCGGGTCGCAAGGATCTCGCGGCGGCGGGCCTGGTCCTGCGGCGATGGCCGCACGGCCACCATGCGCCCCTTGAGGGCCTTGCTGCAGCCCGCGGTGCCCGTGTTGCAGGCGATGCCTTCCTCGGTATCGCGCTCCGACTGGGCCCAGACGGCGGCTTCCAGCCGCGGCAGTTCCTTGCGCAGCAGCGCCTGCAGCTCGGGCGGCAGCGCATTCAGGCTTTCGCGGTTGGCCGCGAACACCGCCACGCCCCAGTTCAGCGGCATGGCATAGAGGGCGCTGGTCACCGCGTGCAGGCCGAGCGTGTGCCCGGACATGGTGCCGGTGATGACGCAGTCGGTATTGCCCGATTTCATGTTCGCCATGATCTGCGAGAACTCGGTGTACACCGGCGTGCCGCCCAGTGCCGTGACGAAGTCGGCCTGCGTCGAGCTGGATACGCGTGTGCGCCGGCCCGCGAGGTCGCCGAGTTGTTGCATCGGCTTGTTGCAGAACACCTCCTGCGCCGGGTAGATGTAGACCGCCAGCAGCTCCACGTCATAGCGCTCGCGCAACGCGTGCGTCAGGTAGGGGCGGAACGCGCCGACCACGCGGCGCAGCGTGGCGATGTCGGGGTTCAGTCCGGCCATGTCGGGCGCGCCGAGCTCCGGAAATTGGGTGGAAACCTGGCTCAGCAGCGCCGTGCCGAAGGGCACCACGCCGAGCTGCATCAGGCTCAGCATTTCCTGGCCCGGCACCCCGGCACGGTCGAAGGGCACGATGCTGGCGGTGTAGCGGCCGCCGGACAGCGCCGCGAGGTCACGCGTCCAGAACTGCTCCTCCTGCCCCGTGTACTGGGTGACCCCGGCCAGCCCTCCGACGATGCGCAGGCGTTGCACAGGCGCCGTCTGCGCATGGCACAGCGATGCGACGAACATCAGAAGTGCGACGAGGTAGGCCAAGATGACGCTGTGCGAGCAAGGGCGGGGCAAAGCCCGGGTGTAGGGAGTGGATCGGCGAACTTCATCATGGCACAGGAGCGCCGGACGGCGGCATGTCTGGGGGCCCCGTGTTGCGCGCCGGGCACGCTTGCCAGCCTGGCCGGGCCGGTGTGGCCGCCAAGACGGGCGCGCAGGGGCTTTCGGGGCCATCGGCAGGCGGATCCTTTCCTGCCTGCGCTGCAAGCTTGCCGACGCAGACCGTCCACTCGTGCAAGGCCCTCGACGGGGGCAGTCGCGAACTCCAGCGGCTGTGGTCGCGGTTCGGCTTCGAAGCCGTGATGCGGACTCAGTGCGGCAAGGATGCTCGCATCCAGATATCCGGATCCACCGGCTCTCCCTCGCCTGTTGCGCGAAAAGTCAAGCGGCGACTGCCTCGAACGCAGGCACTCTGGCGGCGACCCGCATCAATGCTTGCAACACCGATGTTGTCCCCGAGTTATCCACAAAGATTTCAACAAACTCGTGGAACAACTCCTTGCCGGAAACCATTCCGCGCCGCGCCTCATCCAAGCTTGGCGGGTCCCGGCGGCACGGCCGCGTGAAGTTGATGCGGTCTTGACATGGCTCGGCGATGAGGCCATGTTCGACCTGCCCACCGACCTCACGCTGAGCTGGAGGCTTGCCTTGTGATGATTTCCTTGTGCCGATCGGGGCGAGGGGGACGACTTGATGCAAGCGCTGGTCGTGTCGTGTCGGGCGGCCGCTGCCTGCAGTGCGTCTTTTCTGACGCACCACCACGGCCATGCCTTGTATCTCATTGCGAGAACTGGGCGAATGAATCGAAATATCCGCTGTATCGCGAATTCCCGAGCGAGACGGCAACGCACGGCCCGGACGACAACACGCTGTGCAGCGACGCTGCTGCGCGCCATGCATGCCAGGCAACGTTCAACGTGCGCGCCCACCGGTCGGCAACTGAGCCAGTTGGGCGCGATTCCTGTCAGGCTTGCGACTTCTTGCGCCACTCCCAGGGCCCGAAGGTCTGCCGGCGCCGCAGCTCGGCGCGTCCTTCTGCAGTGATGTCCTCGATCACGATCGATAGGGGATCGGCCGTGCCTGCTGGACGAGATTTCGACCCTGCGTTTTGCAGAAGGATCCATTTCTTCGCATTCAGCGCCCCCGTGAAGGAAACCTCCTCGGGTTTGAGGACGCTCAGCGGAAAGACCGCATGCTCGATGCTCCGGAGGAAGGCAACATGCGCAATGGACTCTGCGTTGTCTGCCTCTGTCAAGCCCAGGACGAAAGAGGGGCTGATCGTCATGGCGACTCAGTAGCGGGGGCCACCGCCAAAGCCGCCGGCGCGCGGCTCCATCGGACGTGCCAGATTGACGGTCAGCGCACGTCCATCAATTTCCTTGCCGTGAAGCCCCGAGATGGCGGCCTGCGCTTCCGCAGGTGAGCCCATCTCGACGAAACCAAAGCCCTTGGAGCGACCGGTATCGCGCTCCATCATGACCTTGGCCGAGGAGACAAGACCGAAGGCCGAAAATTGTTGCTGCAGCGCGTCTTCGCGCACCGCGTACGAGAGATTGCCGACGTAGAGTTTGTTGTCCATGATTTACTTTCTTGAGTGCACCGAAAATCGGTATGAAATGGATAAAGAATTGGCGTGCAAGCCTACCGACCAGGGCGTCGCACGGGCAAAGAGCCGCTCTGGGAGCGAGGCTCCAGATGACGAAACGTGATCCGTCCCTTGTTGAGATCGTAGGGCGACATCTCCAGCGAGACTTTGTCGCCTGCGAGTACGCGGATGCGGTGCTTGCGCATCTTTCCGCCCGAGTAGCAGATCAGGCTGTGTCCGTTGTCGAGAGTGACGCGAAAGCGCGAATCAGGCAGCACCTCCTGCACCCGGCCCTGCATTTCAATCAGTTCTTCCTTGCTCACGACGCTCCTTCAGTGATCGGCCGGATGCTCAGGCCAGTTGGTTGTTCAGTACGAAATGGCGGCCTTGCATCAGTGCATAGCGCGCCGCACGTGCGGCACTGTCGAAACGCGGAATGAGCCGGAAGACCCGGTCATGCATACCACGGCGGATGGAAACCGAGGCTGCGTACTGCCCGGTATCCGTGAGTTTGGTCATGGGGGTGACGAGGTATCTGCCCACCTCGTGGGCCTGTGGAATTTGCATGTGATAAAGCGAGCGCTTGCCCTGAAGGCGCGCCGAGGCGCGCGTGCCGGCACTGGACCGGTCAGGCGCGCGAAGTGGATGCGTGAAGGAAACGGCAGAACGGTCCGTGGGATGTTCTCTATTGAACGGACCGAAGATGAAGCTCGCTGAGAGGGATGGCGCTCCGGCGAGGGTGGCGAAAATGGGCCACCTTGTCGGAGAGTTGAGGCCTTTGCGGCGGGCGACTGCCGCGAGGTGCCAATCAGGGATTGAGGCAACGAGCACGCCGCAATCGATGCACTGAGTGTAGGTGATTTCGGGGCGCGGTGGTTTTTCATGCCCCGCAGGCGGTGTTGAAGTGTTACGCTGACTCGCTCCATTCGCATGAAGGACCCGCATGACTCAGGCGCTTCTCTCCCTCTCTCGGCAGGAAGCGCTTCGCGCGGATCTGCCCCAAGTGGCCGATCTGCTGCACCACCGGCGTGCGGGTGAAATCGATGAGGCGGTGATCGACGATATGGTTTCGTTGTCCTGGCTCGAATGGCTGGGCGGATCGCTTCAGCTGACGACCACAGGTGTGAACATCTGCCGCCAGCAGCAGCCGAAGTAGGAATGTGCCTGAGCCATGAACCAGACGGACGTGATGCTCAAGATCGTGGAGATGGCTCGCATTGGTGGGGCACTTCCCGCAGACGAGGCTGTATCGCTGGTCGCGGCGAAAGTCGCTGGCTTGGACATGTCATGCGAGGGCGTTCAACAGGAAGCGACCGACCTGATGCGTCTGGGCGCGACGATCTGGTCACTGGCCGGCCCGAGATAGCCAACGGCTGCAAGCCCGTCCCGCCCCGTCCGCTCCCAGGCGACAGCGGATACCACAGCGAAGATTCGCGGTGCCTTTGGGGCTCATTGAACTTCGTCGCACCAGACCTTGAAACCCTCCAATTGATCCGGTCCGAAGGTGCAGGACAACGCCACGTCGCTGGCATCCCGCCCCTGTGCAATCAACACGCGACCGATGCGCGGCACGTTGTTGCGCGCATCGAATGTGTACCAACGATCACCCAGGAATGCCTCGAACCAGCCTGCGAAGTCCATCGGGCCGAATGGTGGCGCAGTTCCGACATCGCCCAGGTATCCAGTGCAATAGCGGGCTGGAATGTTCAAACAGCGACATAGAGCAATGGCCAGGTGCGCATAGTCCCGGCACACGCCTTTGCCCTCCTTGAAAGCCTCGAGGGCCGAACGGGTACGCCGAGCATGCTGATAGCCGAACTCGATATGCTGGTGCACGAAATCGCACACCGCCTGCACGCGCGCCCATCCGCTGGGTCCGCTCCCAAAACGCTGCCAAGCAAAATTGGACAGCAAGTCGGTTTCGCAGTAACGGCTGCCCAACAGATACACCAAGGTTGATTCGGGCAGGTGTTCCACCGCTGTCTGCGAAGCAGAAGGGGCAATACTGTCCGGCAGGCCGCTGTCGCGGATCAAGGCATCCGTGCTCAATACGAAGCGCCCTGCGGGAGCGACCAGGCGCGTGCACCAGTTCCCAAACAGGTCTCGGTAAGCCGCCGTGGACACCGCCGGATGCGTGAGCAGATGATCTGGACGCAGGAGGTCCGGTGCTCTTGAATAGTGGATGTTGAGATTCAGAATCATCGGAGTCGGCCGAGGAAACTTGTAGGCGATCTCGAAGCCGAGCTGGATGTTCATGGCACATCATGCACCCTGATTCGATGCTTCCTTGAGGAATAAGTAATTGCTGAACTCCGGCCCTTGCCCGTCGCATCGCAGGTTGTTCGGCTTTCGGGACAGGCGCCACCTCCGAAGCGTGTGGGCCCAGATCCTTAGGGACGGCGCGCCGTCCTACACGAGATCGCCGCTGAGGCGCTACCGTCTGCTGACTTGCCGCTCGCGCCAACCATCGATCTTGATGTCGTACCCGTGGGAAGCTGTCCGGAGACCACCATGGGGAGCGAGCGTCTTGTCCACGAAGGAAGATTGGGACTCTGGGCGTGCTCTACCGTTCGTCAACCCATCGAAAACGGCGGACTATGTGCCAGCGCCGAGGTCACCTTGGACGGCAATCATCGCTGCAGATTGACGTTGGTCCTTCCACGATCCTGGGTTGAAACCGATCTTGAATCCTTCAAGCGGCGTTGCCTGAACTGGATTTTGGAAGCAGACGGTCGCACGAACGTCAATGCCCGCTGAGTTCGCCTTGACGGCCAGTCGGTGCTCAGCTGCTGCCCGCAATGCGACAGGCGCCCTTCGATACGCGATTCGACTGGCGGAATAGGGCGGCTGCTAGCGCCAGTGCAATCGCCATCAGCGGAGGATGCCCGACGCCGCTTCGGCCTCGTGGTCCGCCATGTTGCGGATCACGTCCATGAACGCCAGCACGGCCGTGCTGGGGGGCTCGCCTTGCAGCGTGATCAGGCCGAAGTCGGGCATGCGGGTGGGGAGTTCTGTCGCGATGCGCGTCAGCAGACCGCGCCGTACATATTTGTCCACGAGCGCGGCAGGCTGCAGCGACAGCATGGTCGTGCTCTGCATCAGCTCCAGCGCGAAGAGAAACGACGGCGTCTCGACGATGCCCGAGGTGAGCGACAGGCCTGTGCTGCGCAAGATGTCATCCGACACCTTGCGCAGCGCGGTGGACGCCGGATACAGGATCCATGGCCAGTTGGACAGCTCCCTCAGCCCAGGGGCGTTCGGCCCGCGCAACGGATGGTGCACGCCTGCGGTGATCTGCAGGCTTTCACTGCTCAGGTTCTCGTAGTGGAACTGGTCGCGCTGGGATTCGTCGGTGAAGCGGCCGATCATCACGTCGATCTTGCGCTCGGCCAACCACACGATGAGCTGGTCGCTGCTCTGCTCCAGCACCTTCACCACCAGCAACGGCCGCAGGCGCTGCAGCTCGGCCACCGCGGCAATCAGCAGATGCGCCGCACCCGAGATGGCACCGATCGACAGATGGCCGTGCCCGCCCTGCTTCAGGGTGCTGAACTCGTCCACGAACTTGCGATAGCCGTCCAGTGCCGAGTGCGCATAACGCAAGGTGAAGAGTCCCAGCTCGTTCGGTTGCATGTCGCGCGGCAGGCGATCGAAAAGCCGCGCCTCCAGCATCTCCTCGATGTCCATCAGCACCTTGGTGGCCGCCGGCTGCGTGATGTACATCTGCTCGGCAGTCAGGCGCAGGTTGCGTGTCTTTCCGAGGATGTCGAGGAACTGCAGATGCCGGAAACGCAGACGCGAGACTTGGGCCAGCATCAGCGATTTACCAGGGGTCTTGCCTGAACTCATCAGCATTTGGAATGGATGCTAGCGAAAAAGTCAGTGGACCGGCAGGGGGCGCTCACCTAGCCTTCGTGTCGGTCGACCAGGGCTCCGCAGAGAGCCGGCGAGTCGCGGCAAGTTCGCCGCACCCCGCATATTCCATTCCGGAGACATCATGAAATTCAGATCACTGGGTCTGGCGACCGCACTGCGGCTCGCATTGGCCGGTTCGCCTTGGCGCAGATCAAGGAACACGTGCAACGAGAACTCCCCGATCGCCGGAACCACCAGGAGGATCGGGATCATGTTCGGCAGACTGGACATCAAGAGCCTCCTGATTGCGCTGCCAGCCGGACTTGTGATCGTGAACGCCGCCCTGGCGGCCGATCGGCCAACGAACCCCGCCGACTGGCCTGCGCTGAAGGACGTGTACAAAAACCACTTCCTGATCGGCAGCACCAATCTCGACGCGCGCAACTTCGGCGCCGAGGTGGTGCCGGGCGAAAACTCGGTCGCTGCCATGACCGTGAAGCACTTCAACGTGGTGACGCCCGGCAACGCGATGAAGCCGGAGTTCTGGAATGGGGGAATCAGCAATCCGACCCCCAACTTCCTCACCAACCTGAGCTCGGGCATCAACGCAGACATCGGCGCGGCCAATGCGCGCGGCGTCAAGGTCACCGGGCACGTGCTGGTCTGGCACAACCAGTCGGCCCAATGGCCTGCTCCCAACGTCGCGACTGCGAATGGCGGATGGGAAACCCCGTGGGACTACGCAACGGCGAAGACCAACCTGGAGTACTACATCCGGACCGTGGCCGGGCATTTCGATCAGGAACCGTTCAAGACCTACGCCTGGGACGTCGTCAACGAAGCGTTCAAGGACAACCCCGACAACCCCGCCGACTGGAGGAACGCCCTGCGAACCGGCTACAGCCCCGAAGAGCGCCCCTCCCGATGGGCCCAGGCCTACGCCAAAGGCGGGAAGAGCTGGGACTACATGTATGACGCCTTTCACGCGGCGCGCCAGAACACGACCGCGATCCTGAACTACAACGACTTCAACGACAACGAGCGAGCCTCGAAGGCCACCGCGATCGCCTCGATGGTCAAGGAGTTCAATGAACGGTACGCGGCCGAATCGGCCGCGGGCAAGGGACGCATCCTCCTGGATGCCAAGGGAAACCCCAGGCCGCTGGTCGACGTCATCGGCACGCAGGGGCACTGGGACATGAGACTCAACCTGGACGCCTTCGAGAGGACCATCAAGACCTATCTCGAAACCGGAGTGAATGTCGATCTGACCGAGCTGGATCTCGCACCGCTCCTGGGGCTGGACAAGGGCCAGCGGATCCAGAACGGCCCCGAGATGGACGCCCTGTTCAAGGAGCAGGGCATCCAGTACGCAAAGCTTTTCAGCCTGCTCAAGGAGTACGCCGCCGGCCCGGGAGGTCGCCATCCCGAGTACAAGGGCGGCGTGCACCGAGTGACCTGGTGGGGAATGACGGACCCGGGCTATCACACCAACGGATATCCGTGGTCCGCCGTCGGCCAGCCGAAGGAGGCGTACTGGGCCACGACGAACCCCGAGCAGTACCTCATCGATGCGGGCTTGCCGTCGAACGGGGTCACCGCGACCTTCAGCTATGGCGGAGAAAGCTTCACGGCCAGGACCTGGGGCGGCAGGAACGCTCAGGCGATGCTCGACATCAACGTGCCGGTGGGAACGAAGAACGTCGTCTTCACCGCCGCCAATGTCTCGCTGCCCGCGGGGTTTGCCGTCGAGAGCATGAAGTTCAACCCGCCCGACTGCGCCGTGGCTCCCGGAAAACCGTGCCATGTGACGGTGACCGCGCGAGGGTCCGCGCCGGCCACTGCTTCCGTCGAGAACACAGCGACGTTCGTACTGTCCTTTGGAAAGATGACCGTCGGGTGGATGGATGCCGCCAACGCCCTGGAGGCGCCCTTGTCCTATGCGGAGGTTCGCTTCAGCGACGGCGTGACCGCATTCAAGCAGTACAAGACCTCGTATGGAAGCGACGGGATGGCGAGAGCGTCCGGCGTCGTGGAGACGAAGGCTGTGCCGAAACATGGTCGCACCACGCTCGTCCTGCAGCCGCAGGACCCCATCGTCGGCCCGTTCGGGTTGAGGTTGCAAAAGGACGCGTCGACGCAGAAAGCCTGGCGACTCGTCACGAGGTTCGAGCCCGGCAGGACGTACATGGTCGTGTCCGCGGAGTCGGCTGCCAACGGACAGACGCAGGCCGCCGCGTTGACCAACAGGAGCAAGCCCGCGACCACGTCATCGCCGGAATCGCTGTCGCGCACGCCTGTCGTCCTGCGTGGCGACATCCTTGTGCCATTGCGCAATTCGAATGCGCCCCAGAGCGAGCCCGCCCTGGCCCAGGACAACCTCAAGTTCGTCTTCGAGGAGGCGAAGAGCCCTGCCGCAGGACCGTACGCGGCGCAGGAAGGGCACACGATGCAGAGCTTCATCCATGGCACCAACGCCTACCCGCATGTCGTGTTCAGAGGCAACGGTGCGGCCGGCACCGTCGTGGCGGGTCGGAATTCGCTGATCACGCGACAGACGAATGGCCAGGAGGGTTCGCAGGTCGCCGACAGGGCGCTGGATCAGGCGGTGTGGTTCAACACGCCCATCGATCCGAAGACCGGCGAGATGAAGATGTTCCTGTACACCGACAAGGATGGTGCCAAACAGCATCACGTCCTGAAGGAAGTGAGCGATGGCGAGACGCCGAACAGGGACGCCGGGAACGCCATCAGCCAGCGGCAGGGGGCCGTGGGCGGGTTCGTCGCCATGCAGGCGGAGAGTCCCAAGGAAGGTACGAGTGTCAGGCTCTACGCCTACGACATAGAGTCCTACGCGCCGGACAACGAACCGCCGCCGACGACGACCCCGCCGACGACGGAGCCTCCGCCGCCGGCAATGCCGATTGCCTTCCCATTCCGCAGACGCGGCGGATCGCTGGACGCGGGCGACCTCGCCCTGGCGCTGGCCGGACTCGCGGCGCTTGCGGTCGCCCGCCGCCGTCGGCGGTGACGCCGGCCCCGGGGCAGGCATCGGCCGCGGCTGCATCGCAAGCGCCCTCATGCGTCCTCGTGGCCTGCCTTGACGGCAAGGCGAGTCAGAGATCGATGGTGTGGCGGTTCGCGTGAATGCAAGGGCCGAGTCGCTGCCACCGTCCTGTGCACTCGGCGCGCCAGCTTGATCCTGAAAGGATGCGGTGCTGGTGGAGCGTCGATCGATCTGGCCATGCAGAGCCGGCGATGGTCGTGATCCCCTTCCCGTCAGAACGGGAGGAAGGGCACCAATGAGGTCGGCTCAGGCCCGCCGCAAGTGCGGCCAAACCTCCTGCCAGAGGCAGAGCGCCAGCGCGCACAGCGCGCCGTACAGGTGCGCCTCGACCATCACGTCGCCGCCGATCAGCGCACGCTGCGCTTCCGAAGGCGGATGGAACATCTGCCAGCCGATGCGTGCGAGGACGGCGACCAGGACGATCAAGGCCACGCGATCGCCACGCCAGGCGCGCGGCGCCAACACCCAGATGAACAGCCCATAGAGCACGCCGGAGAGGCCCGCGTAGTTCGTGGCCTGGGGCGAGGCGGCCACCAGCAGAATCCCCACGCCAAGGGCCAGCACAACGATCGCGGTGGCCCAGGCGCGCCAACTGCGGGAGCCTGCCGCGAACGCGGCGCACAATGCCAGCCCGCCAGCGTTCATCAGGCAGTGCCCCCAGCCGAGATGCACCGCATGCGCCGAAAGCAGGCGCCAGGGCTGTCCGCCGAGCACGGCCGCGCGTTCGTAGCGCAGCGCTTCGTACACCGGCTCACCACCCGCCTGCAAGACCAGCACCAGACAGGCGAGCGCGATGGGAACGAGCCAATTGGCAAAGGACCGCTGTGAGAGAGGTCGCATGCGGGGCGGCCCATTCAGGGATTCGGGTTAATGTCCATGAGGGAAGTGTGTCCGCATGCAAACCGCGGGCGCCCGAGTGTATCGCCGAGGCCGTGCAGCATCTTCAGAAGGGGACTGAAGCACTCCTTCTCTTCGCCCACTCTTGCGGCGATCACGAAGCCGAGCGGACTCCGTTGCCCCCTTGAATGCATTGCGCGCGAAGGAAGTCCGACTCAGGTTCGAAAAGCGGTCGCCCGCCGTGCTCCTCGGCCTTGTCGATCGACTCCTCATGGACAGAAGGGCGATCCGATCGAGCGGAGACCAGCCCGGAGCCTGGCGTCGAGTCAGCCTCTGCCCAAAAAAGCGCCCAGGGTGAAGCGCTCATTTCCTTTGCGCCATTGGCACGGACACCGAAATATTGTCGATCTGCGCACCATCGCTGTAGTACGTTCGCACTTGGCGGCCATCGAACGTCCATTGATCCCATTCGAAAACGTCATCATCTTCCATGGAGCGTTGAGGCTTGCCATAAACACGCAGCGCATCCTCTCGCGTAGCCACGGCGGATTGGCCGAAGGGCGCGATACCCACGTACGCGTCGACGTCTGCGGCGCCAGCAGGATAGAAGAAGGCGCCCGCGAAGATGTAGGGGCCGTCACCGCGAGGCTCGTGGTCCCGGCCGGCGTATGCGAAGCGCTCCGCCTACGACGCATGAGCGACACCCTTCATCAACGCTTGGCACGCGGCGATTCCGTGCTGATGGTCAACCCCAATCACGTGGCCCCCCACGCTGTGCCAGAAGCTCGTGCGCTCGGGTGCCGACTCGGTGTTCATCGAGCACGGCCTGGCCAGCTTCGAGGACATCCACCACATGCCAAGGCCGCGCGCTATGTCGGCGGCTTCGGGCCACCGCCATTCTCTGCTTGAGCGGCTCGACGAGATGACACAGCAAAACGCCAGCCTGGTCGAGCAGTCCGCTGTCTTGCAGCCGCTGCGCGGCCCGGGTTCTGGTGGAGCTGGTGAAGGTCTTTCAGATCGCGGGCAGGTCGATGCGTTCTGCGCTCTCTTAGCCAAGGCCGACCAGCCGTGCGACAGAATCCCGTCCGAAAACAATTCTCTGGAGCATGTCTCAACTCGAACTACAGCTCGCTCGGATGCTGCCACCCCGGATGACGATTCCCGAACCGCTGAGGCAGCTTTTTTCATGGATCGAGGCACGTGGCCAATACGTCGACCACAAGGATGGCCGCGTGGGCTTCCTGTCCGCGCCGGCCGCCCCGTCGGTAGGCCACGAACATCAGCTTCCACGCCGAAGGCAACGGAGACCTCCGGTACTGGTTCGACCATGACCGCCCCGAGGTGCTGAATCGTCTGTGCGTCTTTGCGAACACCGGTGGCGACGGGTCAATGGCCGCGTTCTGGCTTGACGAGCAGGGGCAGCAGAAGATCGTCCACCTCGGCTCCGGCTCGGGCTCGACCATGGTCTGCGTGCTCGGCGACGATGCCGTCGATTTCCTGCGGCTGCTCGCGATAGGCTACGAGGAGCTCTGTTGGGGCGAGCAGTTCTCCGAGCCGCCGAAGGCCAATCCCGATTCGGATTTCGAGGCTGTGCCGAACCTCGAATTCCAGGAGTGGGTGCGCGCGAATTTCGGCGTCGATGTTCCATCGAAAGGATCGGACGTCGTTGCGCATCCAGATGACATGGACAGTGCGGGATCGCTTGATCCGTTCAATCGGTGGGTTGCAGTCAGTATTGCGTAGCGTAGTCGGGCGGATCCGGGCGACTGTACGACGTGAGTGGCGTCGAATTCGCCCTGCGCCCAGGCAGTCTGCCCGGCTGGACTACGCGTTTCCGCCTCAGCTTCGCCTCGGCAAAAAACTGCAGCCGATGCCAATCTATTTCTTCGGCGCGTTCTTAATCGTCTCATTGATCCAGCAAGCGCAGCTTTCCGCGCCCATTTGAACCACGGTTCGATCAAGCGCCGGCTCAGCGTATTTGCCTTCACCCCTTTGCTCGGACACGCGTGTGTCCAACAGCACGCGGGTCAAGGCTCCGTGAAAAAGCGGGTCGCCCCTGGAGATCAACAGGCGGGCAGACTGGCGTCTTTCTTCCCCCCGCGTGCCAGGCATATCGGCGCACAGGCGCAAATCATGCGGCCGCATTTGAGCGATCAACGAGGGGCATGCGGTAGCTCTCGGAACGCAACCGAGGTGCATGTAGCCTGAAAGTACTGTCGCGATATTGGGATTGTCAGTCAGTTCCTACTCAGGTATCTTGATGTTTCAAAAGAACATCCGAGGGGCCCGAAATGGGAATGGTGGAGGTGGCCGTGCAGCAGCACGGGGGGGATGGCGCGCCGCTGCAGGAGGCTCCTGGAGCGGGAACTGCCGCGAACTCTTCACTCATTGCCCTGTGCACCCTCGCACGCTTCCACCAGATCGCAACCGATGCGTCGCTGCTATCGCACCAGCTGGGCCTCGTTGCTTCCGAGCCCATCGAAACCGCCACGCTGCTGCGCGCAGCCAGGCACCTGGGCCTGAAGGCCAAGTCCTCTCGCACCACACTCGATCGCCTGTCGCTCACGCCTCTGCCCGCATTGGCCGTCTTGCGCGATGACGCCGGACAGGAGCGTTTCGTCATCCTCGCCCAGTGCGACGCCCAGCGCGTCCTGCTCCAGGACCCTTCATCCTCAAACGGCCGCCCCGTCATCGAGCCGCTTGAAGTTTTCGCCTCACACTGGACTGGCGAACTCATCCTCATCACCAGCCGCGCCAGCCTCGCCGGTGAACTCGCCAAGTTCGACTTCTCCTGGTTCATTCCCAGCCTCGTCAAGCACAGGAAGCTGCTCGGTGAAGTGCTCTTCATCTCCTTCATCCTGCAGCTCTTCGCACTCGTCAGCCCGCTGTTCTTCCAGGTCGTCATGGACAAGGTGCTCGTGCACCGCGGCCTCACCACGCTGGACGTGCTCGTCATCGGCCTGCTGGTGGTGGTCATCTTCGAGTCGCTCCTGAACGGCCTGCGCAGCTACGTCTTCAGCCACACCACCAACCGCATCGACGTCGAGCTCGGCGCACGGCTGTTCCGTCATCTGGTCCAACTGCCCCTGGCCTACTTCCAGGCCCGGCGCGTCGGCGATTCAGTCGCGCGCGTGCGCGAACTCGAGAACATCCGCAGCTTCCTGACCGGCAACGCCCTGACGGTGCTGTTGGACGTCGTCTTCTCCATCGTCTTCATTGCCGTCATGCTGTTCTACAGCGTGCCGCTGACCCTGATCGTGCTCGCGAGCATGCCGCTGTACGTCGGGTTGAGCCTTGCGGTCGTGCCCATCCTGCGCCGGCGCCTGGACGAGAAGTTTGCACGCGGCGCGGAGAACCAGGCCATGCTGGTGGAGACCGTCAGCGCCATCCAGACCGTCAAGGCCACCGCGCTCGAACCTGCGTTCGGGCGCCGCTGGGACAACCAGCTCGCCGCCTACATCTCCGCGAGCTTCCGCACCCAGAACCTCGCGAGCTGGGCACACGAGGGCGTCAACCTCATTGGCAAGCTCGTCAACGCCGCCACCCTCTGGTACGGCGCGCACCTCGTCATGAACAACGAACTCACCGTCGGCCAGTTCGTCGCCTTCAACATGTTCGCCCAGCGCGTGTCGCAGCCCATCATGCGCATGGCCCAGCAGTGGACCGACTTCCAGCAGACCGGCATCTCCATGGCCCGGCTCGGGGACATCCTCAATACCCGCACCGAAGTGCCGCCAAGCACCGCGGCCCAGTTACCCGCCCTCAAGGGGCGCGTGACCCTGGACAACCTCAGTTTCCGCTACCGCCCCGAGGCCGCGCCCGTGCTCAACGGCGTCAGCCTGGACGTGCGCCCCGGCGAAGTCATCGGCATCGTCGGGCGCTCGGGCTCGGGCAAGAGCACACTGACCAAGCTCATCCAGCGGCTGTACTCGCCCGAGCAAGGGCGCCTGCTCGTCGACGGCATCGACATCAGCCTTATCGATGCGGCCCAACTCAGAAGGCAGGTGGGCGTGGTGCTGCAGGAGAACACCCTCTTCAACCGCAGCGTGCGCGAGAACATCGCCATCGTCGACCCGGCGGCGCCGCTCGATGCCGTCATCCAGGCCGCCCAGTTGGCAGGCGCTCACGAGTTCATCAGCGAGCTGCCCGAGGGCTACGACACCGTGGTGGGTGAACAGGGGGCAAGCCTGTCGGGCGGGCAGCGCCAGCGCATTGCCATTGCCCGGGCGCTCTTCACCCACCCGCGCATCCTGATCTTCGACGAGGCCACCAGCGCGCTGGACTACGAGAGCGAGGCCATCGTGCAGCGCAACATGGCGCACATCTGCAGGGGGCGCACGGTCTTCATCATCGCCCACCGCCTGAGCGCGGTACGCCATGCCAACCGGATCATCGTGATGGACAAGGGCAAGATCGTCGAAGGCGGCACGCACGAGAGCCTGCTGAGCAGGCCCAAGGGCATCTATGCGCACCTGTGGAACATGCAGGGTGGCGGGCATCCGACGGAGACGAATGACAGGGCTGGATCGGGGGCGGTGGTATGACACCGGACGTCTCCACCACCGCGCCTGCGGCCAATGCGCCCAGCGTTCGTCACCCGGTCTTCGAGTTGCTGGGCCGCTATGGCGCGATCTTCAAGGCCGCCTGGAAGCACCGCAACGAACTGGCCGGTCCGAAGCGCCTGGCCGATGAAGCGGCGTTCCTGCCCGCAGCACTGAGCCTGCAGGACACCCCCGTGCACCCGGCCCCCAGGCGGCTGGCCTATGCGCTGATCGCGTTGTTCCTCATTGCGCTGGCCTGGTCCATCTTCGGACAGGTCGACATCGTGGCGGTGGCGCCGGGCAAGATCATCGTGAGCGAGCGCACCAAGATCATCCAGCCGCTGGAGGTGAGCGTGGTCAAGCGGGTGCTGGTGAGAGACGGAGACCATGTCGAAGCGGGTCAATCCCTGGTCGAGCTCGACCCCACGATGGCCACGGCCGACAGAACGAACGTCAACGAGCAGCTGAAGGCGGCACAGTCTGAGGTGCTGCGCACCAGAGCGCTCCTGCATGCCCTGAACTCATCCGAGCCACGTGCTCCGGATCTGGGCAAGGCGATTCCCCAAGGCTGGACCGATGAAGACGCGAGTTCAGCCCGTGCAGAGTTGGACGACGAATGGAGCGACATCACGGCCAAGCTGGCCAAGGCTGCGGCGGAGATCAACCGGCGTCAGGCCGAGATCGCGACTGCGCGCGAGGTGGTCACCAAGCTGGAAACGACCCTCCCCATCGCAAGACAGCGGGAGGCCGACTTCCGCCAACTGGCGGACCAGGGCT
>Ga0207426_1000833_pt1 | contig 32744 bp, 37 predicted proteins | sample AraplaMF_Cvi_mMS_FD_184265 | JGI IMG/M metagenome (GOLD analysis project Ga0207426, IMG submission 184265) | Arabidopsis root microbial communities from the University of North Carolina, USA - plate scrape MF_Cvi_mMS (SPAdes) (version 2) | ecosystem: Host-associated > Plants > Roots > Endosphere... | reverse complement strand
CGGTTGAAACGGTGCCTGCTGATCTCGGCAACAAGGCTGATCTGGCGCGTGTCGAGGCGGTGTTGAAGAACGACCGCAGCATCACCCTTCTGGTCAACAATGCCGGCGTCGGCGGCACCGCGCCGCTGCTGGCCTCCGATGTCGACAAGATGCAGGCGATGGTCGATCTCAACGTTACAGCGCTGATGCGGCTGACCTACGCAGCCGTGCCCGGTTTCACGGCCCGCGGCGGCGGCTCGATCATCAACATTGCGTCGATCGTGGCGATCGCGCCTGAAGTTCTGAATGGGGTCTATGGGGCAAGCAAAGCGTTCGTTCTTGCTTTCAGCCAATCGCTGAAGCACGAGCTGGCGGATAAGAATATCCGCGTTCAGGCGGTGCTGCCGGGGGCGACGGCGACCGAATTCTGGGGCATTGCCGGTACGCCGGTCGAACACCTGCCGACCGAGATCGTCATGCAGGCGGAAGACATGGTGGATGCGTCTCTTTCCGGCTTTGACCAAGGTGAATTCGCGACGATCCCGGCCCTCGAGGATGCCGGATTGCTGAAGGCCTACGAGGATGCACGCCAGGCGCTGATGCCGAACCTGTCACGGTCGGCACCCGCGGCGCGCTACAAGGCTGCGTAGCGTAAGAGACGGGGTGGGCAGGCTTGTTCTGCCTCTACCCGTGCCGGGCCAGTGCGCCGGCGAAGATATCGGCGTCGACGTTGCCTCCCGAGGTGACGACGACGACGTTGTCTTCCTCCATCTCATCGCCGTGGAACAGCGCTGCGGCAAGGGCGACCGCGCCGCCCGGTTCGACGACAATCTTCAGTCGCACAAAGGCTATCACCATGGCGCGAAGCGCCTCCTCGTCTGTCACGACGATACCGGGGCCCGCAAGGCGCTGCAGGATCGGGAAGGTGATATTGCCGGGCTGTGGGGTAATGATCGCATCGCAGATGGAGCCGGTCATCGCCGCGTTGCGCTCGATCTTGCCTGAGGCCAGCGACCGTGTCGTATCGTCGAAGCCTTCAGGCTCGCAGGGACGCACGCGGAACGCAGGCGCGCTAGCCTCGAGCGCAAGCGCGATCCCCGACGTCAGGCCGCCGCCGCCGCAGGGCACCAGCACCTCGGCAGCCTTGATGCCTTCCTCTTCCGCCTGTTCGGCGATCTCGAGACCCGTCGTGCCCTGGCCGGCGATCACCTGGGGCTCGTCGAACGGCTTGATCAGGGTCAGCTTGCGTTCGCCCGAAAGCTTGGCGCCGATGGCGTCGCGATCCTGTGTGGCGCGGTCGTAGAGCACGACTTCGGCGCCGAGGGCGCGGGTGTTGGCAATCTTCAGTTTCGGGGCGTCCGACGGCATGATGATCACCGAAGGCACGCCATGAAGCTTGGCGGCGAGCGCCACACCCTGCGAGTGATTGCCTGACGAGAAAGCGATGACACCGTGCGCGCGTACGGCCGAATCGAGTGCGGAAACGGCGGACCAGCCTCCGCGGAATTTGAAGGAGCCGGTATGTTGGAGGCACTCGGCCTTCACGAACACCCGCCGTCCGGCAAGCTCGTCGATGAAGGGAGAGGAGAGAAGGGGTGTGCGGCGCGCATGTCCGCGCAGACGGGCGCGGGCGGCAACGATCATTTCAATGCTGGTCATGGAGACTCTTTCGAATGACGGTACGCCCCTGCATAAGGCTACACGTGATGCTTGTGAACGACGACTTTGTCACCGTGACACGAAAAGCGCCATACTACGCGCCAGCATCAATGGCGACTACCTCCGCGCTCGCATCCGACAATCAGTATCCGCCGGCGGAGCCCTCGGAGGCGCGGCTGTCCATCGCGCCGTTGTAGCGTGCGCCGCCACCCTTCTCGATATCGGCGAGGCTCTTTCCGCCGACAAGGATGCCGGCGGCCTGCCCCCATTGCGGCGGGCCGCTGCCGTCATCCAGTGTATGGCCCATGGCGATCAGCGCCCGGATCGTATCAGGCGAGAGCGTGTAGGGCTCGAGATAGATCTTGTCCGGCTGCCATTGGTGGTGAATGCGTGGGGCGTTGACCGCCTGGCTGATGTCCATGCCGAAATCGATGACGTTGAGGATCGCCTCGAGGGTGATGGTGATGATGCGCGATCCGCCGGGGCTGCCGATGACCATGAAGGGCTTGCCGTCCTTGGTCACGATCGTCGGGCTCATCGAGGAGAGCGGCGTCTTCTTCGGCGCAATCGCATTGGCCTCGCCCTGAACGAGACCGTAGAGGTTCGGAACGCCAGGCTTCGAGGTGAAGTCGTCCATCTCGTTGTTGAGCAGGATGCCGGTGCCGGGCGCGACAACGCCAGCGCCGAAGGAACCATTCAGCGTATAGGTGACCGCGACGGCATTTCCTTCATCGTCGATGATGGAATAATGCGTGGTCTCGACGCTTTCCTTGGCTCCGAGCGGCTTCAGGTCGGCCGACGTGCCGGATTTATAGGGATCGATCTTGGCGCGGATCGCCTTGGCGTAGCTCTTGTCGAGCATTGTCGACATCGGGTTCTCCACGAAGTCGGGATCGCCGAGGGCAGCGTTGCGGTCGACATAGGCATGGCGCATCGCCTCTACCATCAGGTGAACCGTCTCAGCAGAACCGTAGCCGAGGAAGGAGAGCGGGTAATCCTCGAGCACGTTGAGGATTTCGCAGATGATGACGCCACCGGAGGAGGGGGGAGGCGAGGAGATGATGTTATAACCGCGGTAGCTGCATTCGACGGGCTTCAGTTCACGCACCGCGTACTGCTCGAAATCCTCCTTGGCGAGAATGCCGCCCTTCGCCTGGCTCGCCTTGGTGATCGCGTCGGCCGGCATGCCCTTATAGAAAGCGTCGGGCCCTTTGTCGGCGATGCTGGAAAGAACGGCGGCGAGGTCGGGTTGCACCAGTTTTTCGCCTGCGGCGTATGGCTTTCCTTCTGCTTTCAGGAAGATCTTTGCAGCGGCTTCATCCTTCGCAAGCCTCTTGGCGCTGCCGGAAATGTTGGCCACGTCGCCTTGTTCCAGCGTGAAGCCTTCCTTGGCGTAGCGAATGGCCGGCGCCAGCAGATCCTGTCGCGACTTCGTGCCGTATTTTTCTCGCGCCGTCTCGAAGCCCATCACGGATCCGGGCACGCCGACGGCGAGATAGCCGTCGAGGCTGGCGCGGGGAACGATATCGCCCTTCGCATCGAGATACATCGTCTTGGTGGCTGCGAGCGGCGCGCGCTCGCGGAAATCGAGAAATGTCGTCTTCCCGTCCTTCAGCCGGATCGTCATGAAACCGCCGCCGCCGATGTTGCCGGCCGTCGGATAGACGACCGCGAGGGCGTAGCCAACCGCAACCGCGGCATCGACGGCATTGCCGCCGTTCTTCAGGACACCGACGCCGACATCGGTCGCCAGATGCTGTGCGGTCACCACCATGCCATGTTCGGCTTCAACGGGCGCGGGCGAGGCGGCGAACGCCGACGGTGCAAGTGAGAGCGACAGTGCGGCGGCAACCGCGAATATTCTGATGTTGGGCTGATCCATGACTTCCCTCAAAGCATGACGGTGCGATGGATATGGGACGCAACGAGCGCTCGGCAATGCACTGCGCTCAGCAGTGGTGTGTTCCGTTACTGAAAGGTTAGTTTTCGGTTGCGACGGGCCCGGACAGGCTGGCTGGATCGCCGAAGGGCGCGGCAATGTCTGGCGGCCGCGCGGGCTTTTGGTGCACCAAGCGGTGCTCGGCCTGGCGGGCGGCGGCCTGGAGGTCGCGAGCGGCGCCGCCGATCTTCTCCATGGCGGCAATGGCGACGTCGGTGGCCATATAGTCCGGCTTGTGGCCGAGGCCCTGTATCTTCACTAGTTCGGAGCCGGCGATATCACGGGCCAGCCCCTGCGAATGAATATGTTCCCAGACGATGGCATCGCTGTCACCGGTGATGATGACAGCAGGTGCGGTGATCCTGGAATATTGCGGAGAATGCGCCTTGAGGTAAGCCAGCAGGCGGGTGCAGTCGATGGCGTTGTTGTAAAAGGCGCGCGGACGCAGCGCCAAGGTGGGGCCTGTCTTCGCGATATAGTCTTCCGGGCGCGGATTGGGACGGAAGACGTTCATCGTCGCCTGCTCCAGCCGTCGCAAACCTAGCGGCACGACAATGGCGTGGGTAAAGAGCCAGCCGAGCATGGGCATTGCAGCTAGGTGATAATACCAATCGATGCCGCCCGGCCAGGGATGAGTCGCGGGGGCGAGAAAGAGCAGGCCTTCCGTCTTGTCGGGATGGCGCACGCCGAAGGCGGCCGCGATGGCGCCGCCGAAGGAGTGGCCAACGATGATAGCCCGTTTGATTCCCCGCTTCTCCATCAGCGTTGCGATCGCGTCCGCCTGTCCGGACGGCAGGGCATTCTCGGGGCGGCCGCGTTCCGAGTAGCCATGACCCGGCCGGTCGACGAACAGCATCTCGGCACGGCCCTCTAGCGATCCCAGGAAGGCGCCGACTTGATCGAGCAGATTGCCGCCTGCTCCGTGGATAAAGACCAGCGGCGGTAGATCGGCGGTTTCGGGACGTGGAACATGGACGGCATTCAGCTGGTAACCGCCGATATCGGTAAGTTCGCCAATATTGGGATAATTGGCCTCGAACTGCCGTTCCATGTAGATGGAGTAGCCAACAGCGGCGGCAACAGAGGCAATGAAAGCGGAAGCTTCGGCAAGCATGGCAATATCTGCTGAAATCACGTAACCAAGGCTAAGATTGGGCTGCGCGCGCCGCCGTCAAGATCAGGTGCGGCTGCCGGCCAGCTTTTCGGAGAGTGTATTCATCTGCTCCTGGGCGCTTCGATTGGCAGGATAGATCGCCAGGAAACGTTCCCAGGCTTTCAGGGCCAGCGCGTCGTTGCCCGTTTCCATTAGAATGGCGGCCATGCCGGAGAGCGCGCCGAAGTGGCGGGGCTCGATGTCAAGCACGCGCTCGATGTCGGACATGGACTTGCGATAGTTGTCATTGGCGTAGTTGAGCGTCGCCCGGCGATTCCAGCTCTCTGCGTAATCCGGCTTGAGGGCGATCGCCTGATCGAGGAAGTCGAGGGCGGCGGCGGTGCGCTTCTCCTGGATCGCCTTGTCGGCCCACTGCATCAGGAGATTAACGGTCGCGCTGCCCGAGTCGTTCCACTCGGTACGGATTTCATCGGCGATACCGCTTGCTTTGTCAGGGTCGCGCTCGCGCTTCAGCTGTTCGAAGAGCTGATTCACATGCTGCTTGGGTGAGAGGTTTGCGTCCGGCTGCTCGACGATGACATCCTTGTCCGCAGCTGCGGCAGGGAAAACAGGAGCGAAAAGGGACAGCGGCAACGCCGCGCAGGTCATAGCAAAAAAACGCATGGCGGACATAGTAGCCCGCCATCGCTGAAGATCAAAGCAATTTGATTTGATTGCAGAAGCAATCCCCGGACGGCGGGCGCAGAATGCCACGAAGCCGTACAGGCGCGCTATATCAGCCCTGACGAGCCTTGTAGCGCGGATTCAGCTTGTTGATGATGTAGATGCGGCCCTTGCGGCGAACCAGGCGGTTGTCACGATGACGAGCCTTGAGCGACTTGAGCGAATTCTTGATCTTCATTGTTTTGATCCGCGATGTTTGAGGGGGAATTCACATTCGCCCGTATCTATTACATTCAAAAGCGCGCTCAGGGCGCGCTCTTCAGGTTGGGCGTGCAGATAACCCGACGGTTCCGCTGTGTCAACCACATGACGGTGTTTTTCCCGGGGCCGAAGCGGCTTTTGTCAGGGAAAAACCGGCAATTTTGCGGTCAACGTGGTGACGTGGCCCATCTTGCGGCCGGGGCGGGATTCCGTCTTGCCGTAGAGGTGGACCAGCGTGTCGGGTCGCTGCAGCCAGTCGGGCAGGGCCAGAATATCGTCACCGATCAGGTTCTGCATGACGCAGTCCGAGTGGCGGTCGGCATTGCCGAGCGGCATGCCGGCGACGGCACGGATATGCTGCTCGAATTGCGAGACAACGCAAGCGGCTTCCGTCCAGTGACCGGAGTTGTGGACACGGGGCGCCATTTCATTGGCGATCAGGCTGCCGTCCGCGAGCACGAAGAATTCGATGCCGATGACACCGACATAGCCGAGCGCCGCCAGGATCTTCTCGGCGGCTTCGCTGGCGGCGGCTGCCGTTTCCGCAGCGATGGACGCGGGTATGGTCGACGTGTGCAGGATGCCATTGCGGTGAATGTTTTCGGCTGGGTCGTAGCAGGCGACGGTGCCGTCGGCCGCGCGCGCCGCGATGATCGAGATCTCGCGCTCGAAGGCAACGAAGCTCTCGAGAATGAGCGGCACGTTGCCAAGTGCTGCAAAGGCGCCATCCGGCGCATCGGCTGCGGAGCGGAATACTCTCTGTCCCTTGCCGTCATAGCCGAGGCGGCGGGTTTTGAGGACGCCGCGTCCGCCGAAGTCCTTCAGGGCCACTTCGAGATCGGCCTGGCTGTCGACCGCATGGAAGCGCGCCGTCGGGATGCCGCATCCATTGATGAAGCGCTTTTCGACCAGCCGATCCTGTGCGGCCTCGAGCGCCTTCGGTGGTGGATAGACCGGGACCTTGCTTGCAAGGGTTTCGGCGGCGGTTACCGGAACATTCTCGAACTCATAGGTAACGACGTCGCAAGCCTTCGCAAGTTCGGCCAGCGCTGCAGGATCGTCGTAGGCGGCGACGATCTGTCCGTTGGCGACCTGCGCTGCTGGACAGTCGGCCTGCGGTTCCAGGACGACGGTGCGGAAGTTCAGTCGTGCAGCGGCCATGGCAAGCATGCGGCCGAGCTGGCCGCCGCCAATGATGCCGATCGTTCTTACTGTCATAGGTCGTCCATCGGATATTCAGCTACCGCGGCGCTCTGGCGCTCGCGCCATTCGTCGAGCCGGTCGGCAATCTCTTCGTCCGATAATGCCAGTACGGCTGCTGCCAGAAGAGCAGCGTTGATCGCACCCGCCTTGCCGATGGCAAGCGTGCCGACCGGGATGCCGCCCGGCATCTGGACGATGGAAAGAAGACTGTCCTGACCTGACAGTGCCTTGGATTGGACCGGGACGCCGAAAACTGGCAGCGGCGTCATGGCTGCGGCCATGCCGGGAAGGTGGGCCGCGCCGCCGGCGCCAGCAATGATCACCTTGAAGCCTTCATCGCGGGCGGACTTTGCGAAGTTCACCAGGCGATCCGGTGTGCGGTGGGCCGATATTATGCGCGCATCATAGGGAATTTCGAGCGCCTCCAGCGTGTCGGCGGCGTTCTTCATGGTCTCCCAATCGGACTGGCTTCCCATGATGATGGCAACGGATGGTCTGTCTGTCATCGTCACGGCGTTCCCTTCAGGCGATGATGTCAGGGATGATCTGGTCTTCCAGCTTGGACAGCTTGTCCTTGATGACCAGTTTCTTCTTCTTCATGCGCTGGATGCGCAATGCGTCGCATCCAGTGGCAATCATGGCGTTGATGGCGGCGTCGTAATCCTCGTGCTCCTGGCGCAGTCTTGCGACCATGAGCCTGATTTCCGCCTGTTCCTGATCGGCCATTTTGCATTCCCCATAACCGTCTTCGGACATCGTCCGTTCTGCCGATAATTTCCGCAAGCTCCTATCACCAATTGGAGGTAACGGCTAGCGGCTGTTCGTCATGATTTTGCCACGTGTTCTCCTTGCTTTCACCTTCGACAAGGCTTCAAAAATATGTCACAGTCGAAGGGTTGACGCCTTGGATCTCCGGCGGTGTTGGCCGGGGAGAGGTAAGAGGAAGGAAGGGTCAAATGACTGTTCAAGCTCATCTTGAGTCACTCCAGAAAAAGCATGTTGCTCTCGAGGAGGAGTTGCATTCGCTTATGACATCCCCCTCCCGAAACGATAATGAAGTAGCTGAGTGCAAACGCAGAAAATTGCGGATCAAGGACGAGATTGAGCGCCTTAAATCATCCTTCCATTGAGTAGGATGCAATAAATCAACGAACGCGGCCCTAGGCGAGGAGGGCAAAACTCCAATTTCACCAAAAGCTTAGACCAGTTCGTGCTCGACAGGCGGTTATGGCGCCGGCTCCGACGGAAAGTCGCGAGCCGGCGTCCTTCGTTTGAGCGGTCGGGCTAGGCCCAGAACTGATCGAGCCAGAGATTGAGCCTGTCGAAGCCGCGATTGTTGACCGCATAAATGCGTCGGGTGCCTTCTGCGGTCACCGAAACCAGATTGCAGTCCAGCAGCGCCTTGAGGTGCTGGGAGACGGCGGGGCGGCTGATCGGCAACCCCTCGGCAAGTTCGCTCACGGTCTTCGGCGCGCGTCGCAACTCCTCCAGCAGGAAGCGCCGGTGAGGGTCGGCTATCGCGGTGAAGGGATCCACGTTCGACATAGCGAAAACGCTACGTCAAACGGCGCAATCGGGCAAGGAAATTGTGCGACGCAACGAAACCCAAAATTGTCAGAAACCCAAGCCTTCCTTCGCGATCAGGACGGCGGCAATGAGCGCCATGGCGTACATGAAAGGGTAGAAGATCGCGGGCTTCATCCGGCGCACGCACCAGGCGCCGGCAATCGTCGCAAGCGGCGCGAACGGCAGCAGCGTGGCCGATGTGGAGAGGTTCTGCGTGTCGAGCTGGCCGAGCGCGAAGTAGGGTATGAGCTTGACGGCGTTGAGAATTGCGAAGAAGCGGACGCTGGTTCCCGTATACTCCCGTGGCTGCATCTGCAGCGGCAAGGCATAGATCTGGAACGGTGCTCCGCCGGCATGAGCGACGAAGCTGCCATAGCCGGACAGGCTTCCCCACGTCGTCGCAAGCAGCGGCCGTTGGGCTCGAGGTGGCGTATGCTTTCCGGCTGCCGGGCCGAAGTTGTTCCAGAAGTAACGAAGGCAAAAGAGGATGGTGACCGCGCCGATGACGACGCGAAGCGCATTGCCTGGAACGAGCGCCGAAGTCGCCCAGCCGAGCCCGATGCCGAACAATGCGCCCGGCAGCATGATCTTCAGCGTTGTCCAGTCGCCGTGTCCGCGCCAGATCACGAGCGAGATCATGTCCATGAAAACGAGGATCGGGAGCAGGATCGCGGCGGCCTGAACGGGCGAGACGACGAGAGCGAGAAACGGCAATCCGATCAGCGACAAGGCATCACCCATGCCGCCTTTCGCCAATCCGACGAGGATGACAGCAGGAACGGCGGCGTAGTAAAATGACAAGTCCATCGGCATGCTTTTGAAATCCTCCACTTGCCAGTCCCGTCTAACGGAACTACTCACACGAGACGAGTGCAGATAGGCCGCAAAACGACCTGTCCTGCTGTAAATGGAAAGAGTTCATGACCGAACCGGAAAACCGCTGCCGCCTAGTTCTGATCGCGCCCGACATTGCCGATGTCGACGAGCAGGCGAAGATCGTCGGCGACGCCTTGAAGGGCGGTGATGTCGCCTCGGTGATCGTACCGCAATACAGCCTCAATGACGGCGAGTTCCAGAAGCACGCCGAGAAGCTGGTTCCCATCATTCAGGAGTCAGGTGCGGCCGCACTGCTAGCGGGCGACAGCCGCGTCGTCGGGCGCAGCAAGGCGGATGGCCTGCATCTGACCGGTCCGGCGAGCGAAATTTCCGAAGCGATCGACAAGTATGCCGACAAGCTGATCGTCGGCGGCGGCAATGCCGCTGATCGCCACCATGCGCTTGAGATCGGCGAGGAGCGACCGGACTACATCTTCTTCGGCAAGCTCGACGGCGACATCAAGCCGGAGGCGCACCCCAAGAACCTCGCGCTCGGCGAGTGGTGGGCTTCGATGATCGAGATCCCGTGCATCGTGATGGGCGGTACGGATCCAGCTTCCGCACTGGCCGTTGCCGAAACCGGCGCGGAGTTCGTCGCGCTGCGGCTGGCGGTTTTCGCGGACGCCGGGCGTGCGCCGTCCATCGTCGCCGAGATCAATGCGCTCTTGGACGAAAAAGCGCCACGGTTTGAGGATTGATATCGCGCTCATGCCGATCCTAGCCCGTCATCTGCGCCTGTCCGCTGCCTTTACTGTCGCCATTTTGGTGGGATTTACCCATGGCGCTTCGGCCCAGGTTGTCGACAATGTCGTGACACGGCCACTGGCGACCGCCCCAGAGTCGCTCAAAGCCGGGCGGCCGCAGACCGATGGCACGGGACCCTCGACGGGCGTTGGCGTTTTCGACCGCATGGGTGCGAAGTTGCCGGACCTGCCGCCGGAAAAGGATTATAAGGGCGTTGTCGATGAGGCCTACGGCGCCTATCAGCGCGGCTACTATCTGACGGCGATGGAAAAGGCTCTGGCCCGGGCACAACTCGGCGATCCGGCAGCGCAGACGCTTATGGGTGAGCTTCTGGCGGACGGGCTGGGCGTCAAACGCGACATGAAGAACGCGGCCTTCTGGTACAGCAAGGGTGCGGAAGGCGGCGACGCTGCAGCAATGTTCAAATACGCGCTGATGCTGATCGAGGGCCGGTACGTCAAGCGCGACAAGGCCAAGGCCGACGAATACATGCACAAGGCGGCCGATGGCGGAAATGCTTCGGCGCAATTCAACTGGGGCCAGATCCTCACGACCGACAATCCCGGCGACAAGGGATTGAAGCTTGCCCTGCCTTATTATGAGAAGTCTGCCGAACAGGGCATCGCCGACGCGCAGTATGCGGTGGCGGAGATTTACGCCTCGCTGCCCGACTTGCCGGAGGAAAAGAAGCAGCTGGCGCGCGAATGGATGGCACGTGCTGCGCATGCCGGCTTCGACACCGCCCAAGTCGATCTTGGCATCTGGCTGGTCAACGGTCAAAACGGCCCGCGCGATTTCGTCAAGGGTTTCCAGTGGCTGAGGCTTGCCGCCAATCGTGGCAACGTCGTTGCGCAGAACAAGCTCGCGCACCTCTATATCAACGCGCTTGGAACCAAGCCGGATCCTGTCGAGGCCGCGAAATGGTATGTCCTGTCGCGCCGCGCTGGTCTGCCCGACCCGGAACTTGAAGACTTCTATCTCGGCATCGAGGACGACCAGCAGAAGGCGGCCATCGATGCTGCCAACAAATTCCGCCGGCTTCAGTGATTTAACCCCTGAAAGGCTCTGAACGGACCGGCGGCTCGTGCCGCCGGCTTTCTGTCTCAGGCGAGATAGCCGCCGTCGATCGTCAGGCTGGCGCCGGTGATGAAGGACGCTTCTGAACTTGCGAGATAGGCCGCAAGGCTTGCAATCTCGCGGTCTTTTCCCATGCGACCGAGGGCAATCAACCCCTTCAACATCTCATTGGCATGCGGATCGGTATTCATGTCCGTCTCGGTAGGCCCGGGCTGGATCGTGTTGACGGTAATGCCGCGCGGGCCGAGATCGCGCGCGAGGCCGCGCATCATCGCAGCGACTGCGCCCTTGGTCATGCTGTAGACAGCGGACGTCGGAAAGCCGCTGCGTTCCGCGGTCACGCTGCCGATGGTGATGATCCGACCGCCTTCATGCATATGTTTCGCTGCGGCCTGCGTGCCGGCAAAGACGGCCCGCACATTGACGGCGAACATGCGGTCGAAGTCCTCCAGAGGGAAGGTTTCCAAGCTATTCAACAACAGGATTCCTGCGTTGTTGACGAGAATGTCGATGGAGCCAAAGTGATCGGCAGCCTTGTCGATGGCTCGCTGCAGTGCTGCGGCATCCGCGCTGTCGGCTTGAATGGCAAGTGCCCTGCCGTCCTTCAACTCGATCTCAGCTTTGATTGCTTCAGCTTTCTCCTTGGAATTGGCAAAGGTGAAGGCGATTGTGGCGCCATCCATCGCCAGCCTGCGAACGATCGCCGCGCCGATGCCGCGTGAGCCGCCGGTCACGATTGCGACCTTTCCTTCAAGTGGTTTCGTCATTTTCATTTCTCCTTATTGGACTGTTTAATCTAGAATAGGGTGCGGAAAATCAGCGCTCTTCGATTGGGCTGTTATCGAAGGCTGCGGATTGCGAGACTGGCGATGGTGCGCAGGGTTTCGGGGCTTGCGCCGTTGCGGGCGCTGACTTTCATGCCGGATAGGGTGGCACCGAGAAACTGGGTGGCGGTTTCGGGATCGATTTCCGCCGATAGCTGGCCTTTCCTCTGGCCATCCTTCAGCAGCGTGAAGATTGCCTTGGCAAGCATTGCCGAGGCGCTGTCAGTCAAGGTCGCCACATCTGCGTCGGTGCGGCCAAACTCGCAAATCGCGCTGACGCCGAGGCAGCCCTTCGACGCCTCCGAGGCAGGTCGAGATGCGAAGGCGAACAGGGCAGCCTCCAGGGCATCAAGCGGTTGCGCGCCGTTTTGCATGTCCGCGATGATGCGCAGAATACTGTCGGTATTGTAACGCTTCAGAGCCTGGAGGTAGAGACTGCGCTTGTCGCCGAAGGTATCATACATGCTCTGCCGGCTGATCTTCATCGCCGCAAGCAGGGTGTCGGTGGAGCTGCCCTCATAGCCATGCTGGGAGAAGACGCCGATCGCAGCGTCGAGAGCATTGTCTTTGTCGAATTCCTTGTGCCTTGCCATGGACACGCAAATAGCAATTCCGGATCAATCTGTCCAGAAATATTTGAGTCGCATTTCTCCGTCGGCGTCGTGGTTCTACGGTCTCCTCTTGAAATTTTCCCGATTTTGTGGTCTTGAGGCCGCCAATCTTATCGAGCGCCGCCTTCTCCGGCGATCAGGGACCTTTCCCACCCTGACAGCGCATACCGTTTACCGCTCAAGGAAAAGTGCTCACATGGCTCGTTCAGCTCTCCTCAATGTCATGGTTCAGGCTGCCATCAAGGCAGGCAAGTCGCTGGGACGTGATTTCGGGGAAGTGCAGAACCTGCAGGTCTCGGTGAAAGGCCCGGGCGATTTCGTCTCGAATGCTGACCGCAAGGCCGAAAAGATCGTTAAGGACGAACTGCTGAAGGCCCGCCCGACCTATGGCTTCCTCGGCGAAGAGAGCGAGGAAATCAAGGGCACGGACGGAGCGCATCGCTGGATCGTCGATCCGCTCGACGGCACGACAAACTTCCTGCACGGCATCCCGATGTTTGCGGTATCGATCGCGCTCGAGCGCAACAATGAAATCGTGGCTGGTGTCGTCTTCAATCCTGCGACGGACGAACTCTACACCGCTGAACGCGGCGGCGGCGCCTTCCTGAACGATCGCCGTCTGCGTGTCGGCGCACGCCGCGTGCTGTCTGATTCCGTCATTGCCTGCGGCGTGCCGCACCTCGGCCGCGGAAACCACGGCAAGTTCCTCGTTGAACTCCGGCACGTCATGGGCGAAGTTGCCGGGATTCGTCGCATGGGCGCGGCGTCGCTCGATCTCGCCTATGTGGCTGCCGGTCGGTTTGATGGCTATTGGGAAACTGCGTTGTCGGCCTGGGATATCGCTGCGGGCATCCTGCTCATCCGCGAAGCCGGCGGCTACGTGTCCGATTGGGAAGGCGGCTCGTCCATTCTCGAGACGGGCTCGGTGGTTGCAGGCAACGAGTATATCCAAAAGGCATTGCTTGAAGTCGCCAAGCGCCCGATCCCGGCTCGGTAAATCGCTGTTGTAAAGGCACGGTTTTCGTTCCGCGCATACTTCAATTCGGCACAATGTTGCTCTAGTCTCCGGCTGAAATGAATCCGGAGGCTGCGGAACCTATGGAAAATGTGAATGTGGCTGAGTTCGGCTCGACCGAAAAAACCACGGGTAATTACAGCTATAAACTTTCCAGTCCGATGCCGTTTCTTTGGACGATGGTGCTGTTTCTGATCATCGTCGGGTTCATCGCAGCCATTCTTTTCCGGCAGACGCAGACCGCTTTCATGCACAATCCGGGCCTTAACGGTTTGATCCTCGGCGTATTGGCGGTCGGTATCATCCTCGTCTTCAGCCATGTGCTGTCGTTGCGCCCGGAAGTACGGTGGTTCAATTCGTTCCGCGCTGCAGGCAGCGCCGACAAGGTCGGCCGCAATCCGAAGCTGCTTGCTCCGATGCGGACTCTGATCGGCAGCCGCAGCGCTTCGGCGGGAATCTCGACGGCGGCGTTTCGCTCCATTCTCGATTCCATTGCCAACCGCCTCGATGAATCGCGCGACGTGTCGCGCTACCTGATCGGCCTCCTCGTCTTTCTCGGCCTGCTTGGTACGTTCTGGGGTCTTATCGGCACGATCGGTTCGATCAGCTCGGTTATTCAGACGCTCGACGCGGGTTCGAACGGTTCGACCGATGTTCTCGGAGCGCTGAAGGAGGGGCTTTCGATGCCGCTTTCGGGCATGGGCCAGGCATTCTCGTCGTCGCTGCTTGGCTTGTCAGGCTCGCTCATCTTGGGTTTCCTTGATCTGCAGGCAGGCCGTGCTCAGAACCGCTTCTACATGGAGCTGGAGAACTGGCTTTCGTCAGTGACCGACGTCGGCTCCGATGTGGCGATCCCGACCATCAATCCCAACTCGGCGGTCTCACCGGACGACGTTCGGGCGCTCTCCGAATATATGCGCCGGATCTCAGAGGAAGGCAGCGGCGGCACCCAGAGGTCGGTTGCGGCAATGGCAAATCTTGCCGAAGGCATTCAGGGCCTAGTCAAGAACATGCGCAATGAACAGCAGATGCTTCGCGACTGGATCGAGGCGCAGCAGGACGAGACGAAGGCGATGCGGCGCACGCTCGATCGCCTGGCTGAGAGGATCGGCTCGCAGGAAAAGCACGGCTCAGGCGAACGCTCTCAACGCATGCAGCAACCCGAAAAGACCGAGGGCAAGTAAGCCATGGCTCTTGCCCGCAATCGTCGCCCCCAACGCGCGGTGGACTACTGGCCAGGTTTCGTTGATGCACTATCGACACTGCTGATCTCCATCATGTTCGTGCTGACCGTCTTCGTGGTCGGACAATATATCCTGAGCCGTGAGATTACGGGCCGGGACGAGGTGTTGAATCGGCTGAACAGCCAGATCAACGAATTGACGCAGCTTCTCGCCCTGGAGAAGGGAAGCAAGCAGGACCTCGAGGATAGCGTCGCCAATCTGCAGGCCTCCCTAGCGTCCGCCGAGAGCGAAAGATCCCGCCTGAAGGCGCTCCTTGATGCTGGGTCGGGCGGACAAAGCGCTGCGGAAGCACGTGTCGGCAACCTGACGAAGGAACTCGACGAACAGAAGCAGATGAGTGACCGGGCGATGAGCCAGGTCGAGCTTCTCAACCAGCAGATCGCCGCCTTGCGCAGCCAGATCGCCGCTGTCGAAGCTGCTCTGCAGGCTTCCGAGCAGAAGGATCAGAGTTCGCAGGCGAAGATCGCCGATCTCGGACGGCGCCTGAACGTCGCTCTTGCGCAACGCGTGCAGGAGCTCAACCGCTACCGGTCAGACTTCTTCGGGCGCCTGCGCGAGATCCTGTCCGACCGCGAGAATATCAGGATTGTCGGCGACCGCTTCGTCTTCCAGTCGGAAGTGCTGTTTCCCTCGGGCAGTGCGGATCTCAATCCGGACGGGCAGGTCGAGATGGCAAAGCTTGCGACGGCGCTCCTCGACGTTGCCAAGGAAATTCCGCCTGAGATCAACTGGGTACTGCGTGTCGATGGGCATACGGACAATGTGCCGCTCGCGGGCACCGGACGATATGTCGATAACTGGCAGCTGTCGTCCGCGCGTGCGATCTCGGTCGTCAAGTTCCTGATTTCCCACGGCGTGCCGGCCGACCGTCTCGTCGCCGCCGGCTTCGGCGAGTTCCAGCCGATCGCACCAGGCGACACGCCCGAGGCGCGCGCAACCAACCGTCGTATCGAGCTCAAGCTGACCGAGAAGTAGGGTTACGCGACGCCCGACCGAACGTCGGTGAGGCGATCCATCAGGAAACAGCGCACCGCCGGGCTGTCGCTGAGGCCGATTGCCGAAAGGTAGGCGGCCTCTGCCGCCGGATAGTCTCCAACTTCCGTCAGCAAGTGCGCGCGAACGGCCCAATAGGGCTGGTAGGCTCTGATTTCCCTTGCGTCCATGGCGTCGAGAGACGCCAGCCCAGCTTTGGGTCCCTTCGTGCGACCGAGGACGGCGGCACGGCTGACGCGGGCGCCGATCGTCGGCTGCATCATCAGCAGCGCATCATACAAGATCACGAGAGCGTCCCAGTCCGTCAGGCCTGTCAGCCGGCGGGCGGCATGAACGGATTGAATGGCGGCCATGCACTGGAACGGACCGAAGCGGTTGGCGGCGCCGGCCTTGCGGAGCAGCGTGTCGGCTTCGGCGAGCATGATCGCATTCCAGCGATCCGTCGACTGCTTGTCGAGCGCGATGTACTCGCCCTCGGCATTGTGCCGCGCGGCACGTCGACCCTCGCAATAGAGCATCAGGGCAAGCAAACCGATCACCTCTGGCTCTTCGGGAAGCATTGAAAGCAGCGCCCGGCAGAGCCAGATGGCTTCGCTGGAAAGGCCACTGCAACCGCCATCGGCGCCATCGAGATTGTCCCAACCAAGCCCGTAGGCCGCGTAGATTGCGGAAAGAACGGCGGACAGACGCTCGGGCAGCGAGTGTCGATCGGGTATGGCAAACCCGATGCCGGTATCGCGAATGTTCGCCTTGGCCCGGACCAACCGCTGGCCCATGGCGGCAGGCGAAACCACGAAGGCCTGCGCGATTGCTTTTGCGTCGATGCCCAACACGACTTGCAGCATCAGCGGCGTGTGAATGCCTTTGTCGATTTGCGGATGAGTGCAGGCGAAAAGCAGCTTCAGGCGTTCGTCGGGCAACGCGTCTGTGGCCACTTCGTTCATCCTCGCCTCGGCCTCCTCGAAGGCCAGGACGATCGTTGGTCGCGCATTCTCGCGAACGGATCGATGGCGTGCAGCTCGCATGAGGTTGCGCCGCGCAGCGACCAGCACCCACGCCTCCGGCCTGTCGGGGATGCCGCGTTCCGGCCAGACCCGCAGAGCATCGACGAGCGCTTGTGACAACGCATCCTCGGCGGCCGGCAGATCGCGGGAGCGGGCCGCCAGGAAGGCGACCAGCTTGCCATAGAATTGACGCGCCACCCTTTCGGCGACGCGTTCGGCTTCGACCGTCATGTCCGCCTCACATCTGAAGGCGAGGGCGCACTTCGACCGAACCTTCTGCGGAGACCGGAACCCGGGTCGCCCATTCGAGCGCCGTATCGAAGTCCGGTACGTCGATCAGATAGAAGCCTCCCAACTGCTCCTTGCCCTCAGGGTATGGACCATCCTGCACGTCGTGGTCCTCGCCCTTGCGCCGCACCACCGTGCCGGTTTCGGGCGCGGTCAGGCCGGCGCCGCCGGTCATGATGCCGGCTTGGATCAGAGCCTGCGTGTAGGCGATCCAGCCGTCGCGGTAGGTGGGATCGGCGCGGCGGGCAAAATCCCGCGACGATTCGCGAACGATGAGCGCGTATTGCATGTGTATTCCTCCAGAATGGTTGTGTTGACCGGCGTGCAGGCATCTAAGAACCAAAAGCAGAAAGCTGCAACGCTTGGGGGATCGGCGGTAGACCGTTCCGAGAGAATGAGACTCGGCGTTGGCTCATTTCGACATCCGGCCAAAAAAATTTCACGGCGGAAAAGTGGCGTTGTCGCCGGGCGGGGCTCCGCGTAGGCTCGTGTCGTTTGGGGGAGAATGCTTTGATTGAATGTGATGTGCTGGTCATCGGCGCAGGACTTGCCGGGCTTGTGGCGGCGGCGGAGGCAGCGGAGCGCGGACGGAAGGTCTGCATCGTCGAGCAGGAGGGCGAACAGAGCGTCGGTGGGCAGGCATTCTGGTCTCTGGGCGGGCTGTTCTTCGTCGACAGCCCTGAACAGCGGCTGCTGGGCATTCGCGACAACCTCGGCCTGGCGCGACAGGACTGGATGGGGTCCGCGTCATTCGACAGGCCGGAAGACTACTGGCCGCGTCGCTGGGCAGAGGCCTATCTGGAGTTCGCCGCAGGCGAAAAGCGTTCATGGCTTTATCAGCAGGGAATGCGCTGGTTCCCGGTGGTCGGTTGGGCCGAGCGGGGAGGCGGCTTGGCGCACGGCCACGGAAACTCCGTACCGCGCTTTCATGTGACCTGGGGAACCGGGCCGGCTGTGCTTGCCCCCTTTGTTCGCCGCGTGCGCGAAGCGGAAGCGAAGGGCCTTGTTACGCTTCTGTTCCGGCATCAGGTGGATGATCTTCTCGTTCAGGACGGCGTCGTCTGCGGCGCCCGCGGCTCGGTCCTTCAGCCCGATGCTTCCGTGCGAGGGCGGGAGACAAACCGTATGTTTTCGGCGCTCTTCGAGGTTCGGGCCGGCGCGACGATCGTCACATCAGGGGGTATCGGGGGTAATCACGACGCGGTGCGCCGGAGATGGCCGGTCGATAGGTTGGGGCGGCCCCCGGCCGAAATGGTCGCCGGCGTGCCCGCCCATGTAGACGGTCGAATGATCGAGATCGCCGAGCGTGCTGGCGGGCGGGAGATCAATTCGGATCGGATGTGGCACTACACGGAGGGCGTGAGGAATTGGGACCCGATCTGGCGCAATCACGGCATACGCATCCTGCCGGGTCCCTCCTCCTTCTGGTGCGACGCATGGGGTAACCGCTTTACTCCACCAGCGATGCCCGGCTTCGATACGCTGGGGACTCTGAAGGCGATCTGCGCAACCGGGCAGGACCACAGCTGGTTCATCCTGACCAAGGCAATCATCAAGAAGGAGTTTGCCCTTTCCGGTTCCGAGCAGAATCCCGATATCACGGGCAAGGATATCCGCCTGCTTCTCAAGCGGTTGGGCAAGGAGCCGCCGGGGCCGGTTCGTGCGTTCATGGACAAAGGCGAGGATTTCGTCGTTCGCGACACGCTGGAATCGCTTGTCGACGGCATGAACGGGTTGACGGGTGAAAAACGTGTGGATGCGAGCCGCCTCAGGACGCAGATCGAGGCGCGCGACAGGGAGATCGCCAATCCCTTTGCCAAGGACGCACAGGTGGTCGCCATTCGAGGGGCGCGGCGCTATCTCGGGGATCGCTTGATGCGGACGGCCAGGCCGCATGCACTGCTTGACCCCAGGGCCGGGCCGCTCATTGCCGTGCGGCTGCACATCCTGACACGCAAGTCGCTCGGTGGTCTGGAGACGGATCTATCCGCGCGCGTGATCGGCCATGGTGGCGATCCGGTTCCGGGGCTTTATGCGGCGGGTGAAGTGGCGGGTTTTGGTGGTGGAGGTATGCACGGATACAATGCGCTCGAGGGAACCTTCCTCGGCGGCTGCATCTTTTCCGCCAGGGTAGCCGGGCGGGCAGTTTAAAGGCGGCGTTTGTGGCGCCGCCTTATGTGATCAGGCCTCAGCCTTCGTCGTGTCGACGACTTCTGCGCCGGGAGAATTCTTCTTGATGGATTCGATGGCGCTGAGCGCCGATGCCTTGGCTTTATAGCCTTCGGAGCCGAACATGGCTTCGCCATTCGGAGCTTTGAAACGGAAACGGAACTCGCCAGCCTTGTCCTTGTAAACTTCGAACTTATACATCGATTTTTCTCCCGGAATCAGGATGTTGTCCTATCTGCAGGTGCAGCCTAGAACAAAAAACGCAACTATTCCATCGGGATATTTGCGCGCTTTGCAACCGACGCGACTGACGGGCCGTCAGGGACGACAAACGCCCCTGATGTATAGGTCTTATGGTTTGAAGATCGAGAAGACCGACGAAAACTTGTTGATCAGGTAGGGCGCAAAGAGCACCAGGCCGGAATAGAAGAAGTTGGCGCCCTTCGTCATATCGGGGATCTCGTTGCCGCTGGCGAAGCGATGGAGGCAGGCAAGGCCAAAGCCGACATAGAGCATCAGGATCGCGACGGTTCCGACAAGCGCGATAAAGCGGCTCGGCTCGCCTTCATCATCGTGACGGTGAGAGGGACTTGCCCTGCGAGCGCATTGCCGGCGGCATCAATGGCGTTTCCGGCCGTATCAGTCTTCGTCAAGGCGACTTCCTCCGACAAGGCATCGGTGAGCGACCAATCCCGGGCCTCCCGCAGCGAGCGATAGCACAGCAGCATCGATATGACGACGGCTACGGCGACGAGAACGACTAGCATCTGGGCAAAGCTTATCGAGTTCAACTGAGCCTCCCCTCAGAACGCGACGACATGGCGTTCACCCAAACCGGGTGTAATCTTTGCGTGCATTATGTAAATATACACGCAAAGATTACACGCCGTTGCAACCGGCGGAGGCCGGGGGTCGAGGAAGAGCGTGTGGTCAGGCAATCATCTTGCAGCGGCGAGAAAGTCCCCGGCGCCGGTTTCGAACTGCAGCCTCGCAAGCTTGGCGTATATGCCGCCCTCCCTGATGAGGCTCTGATGTGTTCCCTCTTCGACAACGCGTCCCTGATCCATGACGAGGATACGGTCGGCCTTCAGCACGGTCGCGAGGCGATGGGCGATGACGAGCGTGGTGCGGCCGGTCATCAACCCGTCGAGGGCCTTCTGCACAAGCGTTTCGCTTTCGGCGTCCAGGGCCGACGTCGCTTCGTCGAGAAGCAGGACCGGTGCGTCCTTGAGGATGGCGCGGGCGATGGCGATGCGCTGGCGTTGACCGCCGGAAAGCGTGATGCCGCGCTCTCCCACCTCGGTGTCGTATCCCTTCTCCAAACGAGCGATGAATTCGTCGGCCTGTGCAGCGATCGCGGCGGCCCGCACCTCTTCGCGGCTTGCCTCGGGACGGCCGAAGGCGATGTTGTCGTGAATGGAAGCCGCAAAGATCGTGACGTCCTGGGGCACGATCGCTAGGCGCTTGCGCAGTTCGTCTGGGTCGCTGCTGCGTGCATCCACTCCGTCGATCATCACGGCGCCCTTCTGCGGGTCATAGAAGCGCAGCAGCAGCGAGAAGACGGTGCTTTTTCCGGCGCCGGAGGGGCCAACGATCGCGACGGTTTCGCCGGGAGCGACGCCGAAATTCAAGCCATGCAGCGCGGATCGCTCCGGCCGTGAGGGATAGGCGAAATGCACGTCGGTAAACTGGACACGGCCTTGCGCCGGAGCGGGCAAGGCAACGGGCGCAGCCGGTGCGGAAATCGGGGAAACCTCGTCGAGCAATTCCGTCAGCCGATCGGCCGCTCCCGCGGCCTGCGAGAGCTCGCCCCATACCTCGGAGAGTGCGCCGAGCGAGCCTGCGGCAATGACGGAGTAGAGAAGAAACTGGCCAAGAGTGCCTGGCGACAACGTGCCGGCGAGGACGTTATGGGCGCCGACCCAGAGAACGGCGACGACGCTGCCGAAGATGAGGGTAATGGCGATGCCGGTCAGCAGGGCGCGCGAGCGAATTGCGGCCCGGGCAGCGTCATAGGCGGTTTCGACGGCCATCCCGTAACGCGAGGCGGCGGCATCCTCGCCCCCGAAGGCCTGGACGGTACGGCTGGCCGCAATCGTTTCGTTGGCGAAAGCAGAGGCGTCGGCCAGCGTATCCTGAGCCGAGCGCGAGCGCTTCCGGACGGAGCGGCCGAAGCCGACCAACGGAAAGACGATCAACGGGATCGCACCGATCACCAGGCTGGACAGCTTTGGCGACGTCACGATCATCATGCCCATCGCGCCGAGACAGAGAATGAGGTTGCGCAGGGCGACGGAGGCCGTCGCGCCGACAGCCGACTTGATCTGCGTCGTGTCCGCCGTCAGGCGCGAGACGATCTCGCCGGACTGGTTGACGTCGAAGAACGAGGGAGACAGGCGCGTGACGTGATTGAAAACATCGCGGCGCAAATCGGATACCACACGCTCACCAAGGGTGATGACGAAGTAGTAGCGAAGGGCGCTCGCGATGGCGAGCACGATCGCCATGATCATCAGCATCAGGAAATAGCTGTTGATGAAACTGCCGTCGGCCTGTGTGAAGCCATGGTCGATCATGCGGCGGACGGCGAGCGGCAGAGCAAGCGAAGTGACAGCGGCAAGTGCCAGGGCGGCAAGCGCCCCTGTGACCATGCCGCGATAGTGCATCACATAGGGTGTCAACCTGCCGAGCGGCTTCAGCGAACGAGACTTCTTTTCCTCGGGTTGCCCTGCGTATGCCAATTCGTCTCCGATCGCCTTCGACACCGCTCATCCGCGGCTGATGGCTCTTGTTATCCTGCCGGCCTTCATGTATAGGCAGCCCATCCTAATGGGAAGCCGTAGCCTTTTGCGTCTGCGGCTTCATTTATTCAATCGGTCCTCTTGTCGCAACGAATATGCGTCAAATTGGACGTTGCATGGCAGGAAGATTGTTATGAAGGCAGATATCCATCCCGACTACCACACGATCAAGGTAGTCATGACCGACGGCACCGAATACGAAACCCGCTCGACCTGGGGTTCTGAAGGCGCAGTCATGAACCTCGAAATCGACTCCAAGTCGCATCCGGCATGGACTGGTGGCAACCAGCAGCTCATGGACCGCGGCGGTCGCGTTTCCAAGTTCAACAAGCGTTTCGGCGGCCTTGGCCTCTAATCGCTGTCGCTTGGCAGAGTTTGAAAGAGCCCCGCTTCGGCGGGGCTTTTTTGTGGAATTGCTCAGGAGATAGCACCAAGCCGATTTCCAGCATCCACCACGGCAGCTTTGCGCCGTGAGTGGACTTCGACACGCTCGTGACGGGCGACCGACTTGTGGCCGGAGAACGAACCCGCTGCGCGTTTCTGGCATGGGAAAAGCGATAGCAGACATTCAACGATCCGGATTGAGGTCTCGAGCTGACCTGCTTCGTTATTGCCGCCGCTCGGCAGGAACGTCGCGAGAGGGTGGAAAGCGGTCATTTGCCTAGTCTTCAGGAAAGATGGCGTTACGATCGGAACCGGTCGTTTGATGTTCTGCCTCTTGCAGCAGGCCCTCGAGACGGGTCGCCCATTCCTTGTTGCTATCTCTGAACGGACCAAGCGCATCGCCGGCAGGCTCCGGGAGATCGCCTACAGCGGCGGAGAAACGGCGAGCCTCCTGACTATGTCCCAACGCCGTGTGGCAGCACGCCTGAATGCGGAGCAGCGCCGGCCAGTCAGGCCGCGCCTTTAGCGCCATTCGTCCCGTGTCAAGTGCGCCCTCGACGTCGCCCGAAAAGAACAGCGCAAGCATCAAGAAACTGAACCAGGCCGCATTCTGCGGATCATGGGGGTTGAGTTCGAGGCCCCGAGCCAGGGGCTTTCGCGCGCCGGCCGCATCGCCCACGAAAAGGCGGGCCATGCCGAGGACGAGATACCCCAAGGCGAAGCTAGGACCGAGTTCGATGGACCGCTCGGCTGCGAGGATCGCCTGGTCAGCCCTGCCTGTGTAGGCCGACACAATCGCCAGCGCATAGTGCGCATACGGATTTCGGGCGTCGAGATATATCGCCCGCAAGGCCGCATCGAGACCTTCCTTCCCGTCCGCGGCGGGATTTTCTGTCCAGCCATAGGCGATGAGGCCTGCGTTGACCCGTGCCCGCCAGATCTGCGCCTCTGGAAGCATGGGATCGAGCTCCGCGGCCTCCCGGAAGAATCGCCTTGCGAGAAGATGGGTTGGCTGCGTTACCTTGTGAAAATTGAATGTACCTTGCCGTACAAGGTCCCATGCGGTCACGTTGCCGGTGTGCGGAGCAACCTGAAGTCCATGCCGCAACAGCAGTTCCGGCTCGACCGCCGCTGCAATCCGCTCGGCGATGGCGTCCTGCACTGCAAATACCTCGGCCACCTGAAGATCGTAATGTTCGGACCAGACAGTGGCATCCTTTATTGCGTCGGCAAGGTAAACCGATATCCGCATCCGATCGCAGGTATGCCGGATGGCTCCATCCACCAGAAAATCAACGCCAAGTTCGTGCGCGATAGACTTCGGATCCCTCGGGCCATTCCTCATTGCGAAACTCGCCCCACGCGACGCGACGCGGAACCATCGGAACCGGGCGAGCGCCACGATCAGGTCGTCGGCGATACCGTCGGCCAGATATTGTCTCTCGGCATCTCCGCCAAGATCCTCGAAAGGCAGTACTGCGATCGCGGGGCTGGATCTCGCCTCCGCATGCCCTTCGCTACCGGGTCCGTCGGTCCGGCTCTCCACCGGACCGGAAAATCTGTATCCCACCCGTGGGACCGTAACGATCCAGTCGCCGCCGTCTGATGCCGGGCCGAGCAGCTTGCGAAGGGCAGCAATCTGAACGGAAAGATTACTCTCCTCGACGGCGAGGCCCGGCCAAACAGCATCCATCAGCGCCGACTTGGCGACGATGCGCCCATCTGCCGCGAGCAGAACGGCAAGCAGCGAAGCGCCGCGGGCGCCGATGGCGACAGGCCTGTTATCACGGAGAAGGCATCCGTTCTCGGTAATGAACTCGAAGGGGCCGAATACAAGGTGCTGGGTGTTCATGACTTGGGAATGATACGCCCGATTTCGCAGTTTTCGGAATTTTTCGGCCTTCGTTCAGGACTTGCGCCGGCTCCGCGCGCAGATTCAGCTCCATGCAGCAGTTGAAGTGGTGGGAACGATGGAGAACGAAACAATGCAAGCGAAGAATGCTCATGCATCAACCGCGAAAATCGTACGCGGCAGTGACAGCTATGTCGCCGAGCAGGGATCTGTCTATCGCTCGGGAGTCTCGGCGGAGAGCGTCGGATCCAGCATGCTGTGGCTCGGGATGATCTCGCTACCCGCAGGACGACGAACCAGCGCCCATCGCCATCAGGGACACGAGACGGCCCTGCTTATGACCGCGGGCAAAGAGATCGAGATTTGGTCGGGGGCCGAGCTTGAACGATGCGAAAAGGTCCTCCCCGGCGACTACCTGTTCATTCCGGCCGGCGTTCCGCATCTTGCCGTGAACCGCAGCACGGAAAACGCCGAGTTCCTCGCTGCCCGCAACGACCCCGCAGCGAACGAGAGTGTCGTGCTGATGCCGGAACTTGACGACATCGTACCCTAATCAGGCTCAGAGGTGCGCTATGGCGATCATCGAACAACGTCTGGCCGCTATGGGTCTGGAACTGCCCGAGCCTCTGAAAGTTCGCGAGGGGCTGCGTATGCCTTTCGCCTGGGTCCGGGTGCGCGGCAACCGCGCCGACATATCGGGTCACGTCGCGTGCAGCCGGGATGGGACATTGGCGAAACCCCTCGGCAAGGTCGGGACCGAGGTTTCGCCTGAGCAGGGTTACGCGTCAGCGCGGCTCGTTGCCCTGGCTCATCTCGCGAGCCTCAAGCGGGCAGTCGGAAACCTCGATCGGGTTACGGCGTGGCTGCGCGTCTTCGCCATGGTGAATGTTGCTCCGGGTTTCAATGAGACCCCGCTGGTCACAAACGGTTATTCCGATTTGATACTGGAGCTGTACGGCCCTGACGTTGGCGCCCACGCCCGCTCGTCCATCGGCATGGCCATCCCTTTGAATGCGCCTGTAAACTGCGAAGCGGAAGTGGAAATTGACGGGTGACCCCTTAGGGTCGGTTCACGACCTTTGCGGGGTGCGGCGCGAATGACGTTCATGGCGCAACCGCGACCTCCAGCTGTCGTCGCCGCCAACGTCTGCTTTTCGGACGGGGCAAAGCTGTTCTCCACGACCGATATGGTTTAGTGTTTCGGGTGCCGTCAGGCATACGAAAGCCTCCCATGCAGGAACCCGCGGGTCCGCAAGGGCCGGAAGGAGGCAGGAGGTGTCCCTCCTTGCGTCAACGCATTTGCTGCCTCGCCACTACGTTGAGTCGCGTGGTTGTTGTGCGCACAAAGAAAAACCGGCTGCGCGGGACGCCGCCGGTTTCGTGAATTCAGGTTGCGGCGGTTCAGTTGTTGCCGAAGGCCGTCTGCAGCAGGCTCAGCTGAGCCTGTACGCTGTTCTGGTTGTCGGGAACGATCGGGGCTTCCGCCGGACGGTAGATTTCGCGATCGAGCAGGGCGACACGATTCTGCAGGCGCAACGAGCGTTCGATCAGGTCGCGGAAGGATTCCGGCAGATCGCCCCAGCCCGGCGCATTGCGGTCGACGTTGAAGCCGTCGAGGCGAACCTTGTTCTTCTCGGCCAGAACCTGATCGCGCGACATCTCGCCATTGTTGACGGCGCGCTGCAGCAGTAGCCAGGAGGCCATCTGCATCAGGCGGGTGGTCAGGCGCATCGATTCAGCGGCATAGAGGACGGATGCCATGCGCGGCAGAACCTTGGAGGCAGCGCGGCCCTGGCCATCGAGATAGGCGGCGGTTTCTTCAACCAGCGACATGCCTTCCGAATATAGTGTCTTGAACTGCGAGGATGCGGCAGCGCGACCTGCAAAACTGATCGTGTTCAATCCAAGCTCTGACATTTAAACAGTCCCTGTTGCACGCATCTACTTATGGTCAGGTAACGCCAGTCGAAGGGAAAAAGTTTCCTCGGCCAGTCTTTATGCGTTTAAGATGGTAGCTTTAGCCGAATTGCGCAAGGCGTTTCTTAAGAAAGGGTTAACTTCCACAGTTTCATGGAAATGGTCCCCAGCGCAATAAAAAAAGAAGAGCCGCAAAAGCGGCTCTCAAGGTAAAACAGGGAGAAAAATCAGACCAATTCACCGCATGGAAAACTGTCTGAGATCCAGAGAAGAACTGGATGAGTACAGTAATACCTTATAAAGCTTAATGGCCGCTTAAACCTGTCTCGGATTAACACTCTTCGGTCGTTAGCTTTCTGCAATAGTCAGCCGACGAATTACGAGCGGAAGAGGCTCTCCGCCGCTGATCTTGTCGATGTCTTGCTGGCAGCTTCCGCCTCGAGTCTTACGATTTCCGCCTTGAGCAGCTCCACGCGCGCTCTCAACTCGTCGACCGATAGGGTGGAGAGGTCGGCCCCGATCTCGTGGGCAACCTTCTTCTGCGGCCGGTCATCGTCGATGAAGCTCATATGCTATCCTCCCTTGTATGCCTCAGCTATATTTTAGGGCAGGATCGCCGGTTTCGGGAGTCTTGCCGGTTCCGCGGTCGGCAAGCGACATGCTTTCGGGCGTCAGCGTCTGCGATGTAGCCGTCGGAATGGTGGTAAAGGCGTCGCGATCGCCGGCGGGAACGGCGGCGCGCATGCGGCTGCGGATGATGGCATAGGCGGTGATCAACACATGGGCGATTGCCGTCACCAGGAAAAGGGCGTGCGGATTGATCATCGACATGACGGGGCCACCGATGGTCGGGCCGATGATGGTGCCGATGCCGTAGAGGAGCAACAAGCCGCCCGAAACCTTTACGAAATCCTCTGCCGAGGCAAAGTCGTTGGCGTGCGCAACCGCGATCGGATAGAGGGTGTTGGCAACGGCGCCGTAAAGGACGACGAGGCCGATGATGAAGGCCGGTGACGATGGTTGCAGGATGGCGATCAACAGGCCGGCGAAGGCCGCGATGGCCGACATGGCTGCCAGCACATAGCGCCGGTCGATGCGGTCGGAAAGCCGCCCTGCCGGCAGCTGCATCACGGCGCCCGCGAAGATGGTGGAGCTCATCATGATGGCGATGCTGGTGTCGGACAGGCCGGAGCCTGCGCCGAAGACAGCGCCGAGCGTTCCGTATGCGCCGTTGGCGATGCCGACGAGGAGAATGCCAAGGCAGGAGACCGGGGAGTTGCGGTAAAGGGCCGGAAGATCCAGCTTCACGGCCTTCAGCGGCTGCGGCGAGGCTGCGGTCGAGAGCGTCGTCGGCAGCATCGCGATGCAGTAGAAGATGCCGCAGACCATGAACAGGACAGGCGTGCGAACATCCTCGAGCGGGATCATCATCTGACCCGCCACGACGCCGAAGAGCGTGATGGCGATATACAGCGAGAAGATTGCGCCGCGGCTCTCGTTTGTGGCGCGCTCGTTCAGCCAGCTCTCGATGATCATCGAGGTGCCGGCGGTCGCAAAACCGGTGACGGCGCGCAGCAGCACCCACCAGACGGGGTGGATGATAATGCCGCTGACCAGGGCGATGATCGCGATAATCGCAATGAAGCCGGAGAAGGCACGGACATGGCCAACGCGGCGCACCAATTTCGGCGCGACGAGGCAACCGATGACGAAGCCGGCAGCCCAGGACGTGCCGAGCAGGCCGAGCGTGGTTGTCGCGTAGCCTTCCAGGTTGCCGCGAACCGGAAGCAGGATGCCCTGCAACCCATTGCCCATGAAGAGAAACAGCGTCCCGAAGAGAAGCGAGGCGACGGACAGCAGATTTCTTTTCATATAGCCAGACTCTATGCGTTGATTGCAAAGACAGATGGCAACACGGAGTGTCGCCCAGCCTCGAGATGATTGATTGTGCCCCCAAATGCCTTTACGGCATGAATAAATGCAGTCGTGACGTGAAAAAATGTCCGTCCTGTGACATTCAGAAGAGATGGAAAAATAAAGACATGACGAAGCTGATCGCTCTGCTGCTCATCTTGGCGATGGCGATTCAGCTGATCAAGCCGCTGGGCGTTCCGGGGCTGCGGCGGCGCATGGATTTCTGGAAGATCGCCCTGATCGCGTTTGGGGTCTGGGCGGTGGCGCTGCTTGGCCGCGATCTGTTCGTTTAGTACGTGATTTCGCCGCGCATGACCGGCGCGCAGCTGCCCGAGATCGTCACATCGGAAACGATGCCGTCCTTCTTGACGGCTTCGATGCCGATGATGCTGCGGCGTCCCATCTCGACGCCTTGCTCGATGGTGAGCGAAACGTTCATGTCCGCATCCGGCTCCAGCGAAACGAGGTAGGCGCCGAGGGCTGCCGAGGCGCTGCCGGTCGCCGGATCCTCCGGAACGTTGTCGAGCGGCGCGAACATCCGGGCGCGGATCGTCCACGGCTCTTCCTGGGAGCGCACATAGACGAACAGCGAGAAATCGTGATTGCCTTCGGCAGTCGGGCCGGCGGCATCCTGGAAATAGGTGAGGTTCGGGCGGGCGCGACCGAGGGCGGCAAGGTCTGCCAGTTCCGCGACGGCGAAACTCAGTCCAACGGAGGCGACAACCGGTCGGTGCTTCGCCACCCGGATTTCCTGCGGCTCGATCACTATACAGCGCGCAACGGTTTCCTCGGATATCGTGTTGCCGATGGTGAGCGGCTTCGGCGCACGAATCGATGCCGACAGCACCTCACCGTCGTCACGCTTCAGGTTGACCTCGACGAGACCCGCCTTCTCTTCGAAGCGCAGGCTGTCGCCGACCGGCCGTCCGAAGACCTCGCGCTGTTGGCCGAGCACATAAGCCGTCCCGACGTTCGGATGCCCCGCAAAGGGAACCTCCATGGTGGGTGTGAAGATGCGGACACGGGCGGTATTTACCGGATCTTCTGGCGGCAGCACGAAGGTGACTTCCGAATAGCCGAACTCGGCGGCAATATTCTGCATGTCTGCGTCCGTCAGGCCACGCGCGTCCGTCATCACGGCGAGCGGGTTGCCTTCGAAGCGAGTAGAGGTGAAGACATCGACTGTCGTGAAGGCAACGGTTCTCATGGCGGCTCCGAGAGGGCTGATACCACGATCTCTACCGGCGATCCGCCGGCTGCAGAAGCCGGAAAGTTGTCGCCCTTACAATGCAGAAACCGGCCGTCTGCGACGACCGGTTTTGCTTTTCTTGTCGATCAGAAGATGGCTTAGGCCGCCTTCTCCAGATCCTTCTTCCAGCTGCCCTTGGCGGCGAGGCTGTTCATTTCGGCGCGGTGGGCAAAGGCACGCTGGCCGGCGGCAATGTTTTCCTGCTTGCCGCCCCAAGCCTTCAGTGCCGTATCCTGCAGTGCGCGGCCGTAGGAGAAGGTCACAGTCCACGGCAGGTCATAACCGGAGTTGATCGCGGAAAGATGCGCCGACGCTTCTTCGGTGGACTGGCCACCCGAGAGGAAGGCAATGCCGGGAACGGCCGACGGAACGGTGCGCTTCAGCACCTCGACCGTGCGCTCGGCGACCTCGGCGACGGAAGCCTTGCGGGCGTTCTTGCCGTCGATGACCATGTTCGGCTTGAGGATCATGCCTTCGAGGCTGACGCGGGCGTCTGCCAATTCCTCGAAGACGGTGCGCAGCGTCCATTCGGTGACCTCGGCGCAGCGATCGATGTTGTGGTCGCCTGGCTTGCCGTCCATCAGGCATTCCGGTTCGACGATCGGCACGATGTTGGCCTGCTGGCACAGCGCGGCATAGCGGGCGAGGGCGTGGGCGTTGGCTTTCATGGAGCCCCAGGTGGGCAGCGTGGAGGAGATTGCGATAACGCCGCGCCACTTGGCGAAGCGGGCGCCGGCTTCATAATACTTCGCAAGACGGTCTGCGAGGCCGTCGAGGCCTTCGGTGATGGTTTCGCCGGGATAGGCTGCCATCGGCTTTGCGCCGATATCGACCTTGATGCCCGGGATGCTGTCGGCCGCACGGATGACGTCGACAAGGGGCGTGCCGTCTGCTGCCTTCTGGTGGAGGGTCTCTTCGTAGAGGATCACGCCGGAGATATACTGACGCATCGCGTCTTCGGTGCGGAACAGCATTTCGCGGTAGTCGCGACGGCTCGTTTCCGTCGATTCAAGTCCGATCGTGTCGAACCGCTTCCCGATTGTGGCTGTCGATTCATCTGCTGCAAGCAGCCCGCGGCCACCAGCCACCATACGCACGGCAATGTCTTCCAAACGTTCGCTCATATCGTTTCTCTCCACAGCAAAAAAATCGTCAACCAGTAGATATAGGTCGCGGATAACAGAAGTTTATGGGTGGGAAAACGGCAGCAAAATTGTCTGAAACGTTTGAATTTTTTTTAATCGTTTGAAAGTTTGGGCTTTTGTACTCCAAATGAGCAAAAGACCGCGGAGCTTTCGCGCCGCGGTCTATCTACATGTAAAATTTGTTAAATTCGTTCGCTTGAATTATTTGTGCTTGTTGAGCACAGCGACACCGGGGAGCACTTTGCCTTCCATCCACTCAAGGAAGGCGCCGCCGGCCGTCGACACATAGCTGAAATCGTCGGCCACGCCGGCGTGGTTCAACGCCGAGACCGTATCGCCACCGCCGGCCACCGAGGTGAGCTTGCCGGCCTTCGTGCGCTCGGCCGCAAATTTCGCTGCCGCGACGGTTGCCTTGTCGAAAGGCTCGATCTCGAACGCGCCGAGCGGGCCATTCCAGACCAGCGTATTGGCGCGCTCGATCCATGCCTTGATCGCCTCGACCGACTTCGGGCCGACGTCCAGCACCATAGCGTCATTGGGGATCGCGTCGATTGCGACCGTTTCGTTGGCGGCGTTTGCCTTGAATTCGCGGGCAACGACGCCGTCTTCCGGCAGAATGATGGCGCAGCCGGCCGTGGCCGCTTCGATCATGATCTGCTTGGCGGTGTCTGCAAGATCGTGCTCGCAGAGCGACTTGCCGACATTCGTGCCGCGGGCGGCAATGAAGGTGTTTGCCATGCCGCCGCCGATCACCAGCGCATCGACTTTCTTCACAAGGTTCATCAAGAGGTCGATCTTGGTCGAAACCTTGGCGCCGCCGACGATGGCGACGACAGGACGGGCCGGGTTGCCGAGACCACTCTCAAGGGCCTCAAGCTCGGCCTGCATGGTGCGGCCCGCATGGGCGGGAAGATGATGGGCGAGGCCTTCCGTCGAGGCATGTGCGCGGTGGGCAGCAGAGAAGGCGTCGTTGACGTAGATGTCGCCGTTCGCCGCAAGCGCCTTGACGAAATCGGGGTCGTTCTTCTCTTCGCCCTTGTGGAAGCGGGTGTTTTCCATGAGCAGGATGTCACCGTTCTTCATCGCACCAACTGCCTCCGCTGCTGCTGCGCCGATGCAGTCGCCGGCGGTTGCCACGGAGTGGTCCAGCACCTCCTCGACGGACGGAGCGATCAGCGACAGCGAAAGGTCCTGCGACGGGCCATCCTTAGGGCGGCCGAAGTGCGCCAGCAGGATGACCTTGGCACCTTTGTTGGAGAGCTCCAGGATCGTCGGGGCAACACGCTCGATGCGTGTGGTGTCGGTTACTTTGCCGTCTTTGACCGGAACATTGAGGTCAACGCGAACGAGGACGCGCTTGCCGGCAACATCGTTGAGGTCGTCGAGGGTCTTGAAGGAAGGCATGGAAAAATCCGTTCGTTATTGCCCAAAAGATGCGGCGACCATAGCAAGGATGATCGCAGACGCAAGGCACTCATTGCGGGTTTTGATCGCCCTTGGCTGATGCCGCCGCAGCCGCTGCTTCCCGGCTTCTGCGACCTTTGATGCGGTCGCGGATGCGATCGATGATGTCGTGCAAATTGAGGAAGATCGGCAGGGTGGTGGCGGGCTCTACAGCCTCCAGCGACATGCCGACCGAAGTGATGTGGTCCTGATCATCGAGATCGCGGACGATGAGAATGATCGAGCCGAGACGGACCCGGTCCGCATAATCCGCCTTGCCGCCCAGACGATGCTTCATCAGTTCGGCGATCGTCAGCCCTTTCTCGGATTCGTTCAGCAGGCCGGGGCCATAGGCGGCGTCGAGATCGGCCGCTGGCCGGGCGGGCGATAGCGCGAATGCGCCGAAGAAATCGGCGTCATCCTCTTCCACCGGCGCGCGGCTGGCAAAGAGCTTGTCGAGCAGCCGCGAGTAGGACGGCACGACGAACAGATAGACGAGGTCGTTCTCGCGTAGCCGGCCCGCATATTGATAACGCATCGACTTGCCGTCGCGGATGACGAGCGACGGCGTCGCCCAGCGCGGGATGCGTTCGCCGCGAAGCACCGGGCTGTCCTTGATAACGCGGTAGGAGAGGAGCTCGTGGTTTGCCGCACCCGGCAGATCGACTTCGACCTTGTCGACGGCACCCATGCGCGGCGGGATGATGAGCCCCAGCTTCTTGGCGACCGGCTTGATCGTCCAGCCCTGCACGAGAAGCGAGACGAGCACGATGATGAAGGCGGTGTTGAAATAGATCTGGCTGTTCTCCA
>Ga0207426_1000832_pt1 | contig 32765 bp, 31 predicted proteins | sample AraplaMF_Cvi_mMS_FD_184265 | JGI IMG/M metagenome (GOLD analysis project Ga0207426, IMG submission 184265) | Arabidopsis root microbial communities from the University of North Carolina, USA - plate scrape MF_Cvi_mMS (SPAdes) (version 2) | ecosystem: Host-associated > Plants > Roots > Endosphere... | reverse complement strand
GCCGCTGTTCCCCGGCTCGGACACGCTCGGCCAGCTCAAATACATCATGTCGACCGGCTATGATTATTCCTGGTTCGTCCTGACCCAGAGCATCATCAAGAAGGAGTTCGCGCTCTCGGGCTCGGAGCAGAACCCTGACCTCACCGGCAAGAGCTGGCGCATGACCTTGCGCCGCGCCACCAACAAGGGCGCGCCGGCGCCGGTGGAGGCGTTCAAGAGCCACGGTGCCGACTTCATCGTGCGGAACACCATCGAGGATCTCGTCGCCGCCATGAACAAGCTCGCCGGCAGCGACCTCCTCAAGCTCGAGCACATCAGGATGCAGATCGAGGCGCGCGATCGCGAGATCGCCAATCCTTACGTCAAGGATGCGCAGGTGATGAACATTCACAACGCGCGCCGCTACATCGGCGACAGGCTGATCCGCACAGCCTCGCCGCACCGCATCCTCGATCCCGCGCAGGGGCCGCTGATCGCGGTCAAGCTCAACATCCTCACCCGCAAGACGCTGGGCGGCTTCGAGACCGATCTCGACTCGCGCGTGTTCGGGGCCGAAGGCAGCGTCATTCCCGGGCTCTATGCGGTCGGCGAGGCCGCGGGCTTCGGCGGCGGCGGCGTGCACGGCTATCGCTCGCTGGAGGGAACGTTCTTGGGCGGTTGCCTGTTCTCCGGTCGCAATGCGGGGCGCGCGGCGGCGAAGGCAGTGGGATAGGCCATGCGGCGGTGGATGCAGATCGGAGCATGTCTTGCGGCACTGGCCGCAGCCTCGGCCGCATCCGCAGATACGATTGACGTCAACGGTGCGAAACGGTCCTACACGGTGCAGCTGCCGGCGAAGCGGCTGGTGCCGCTCGTGGTCGTCCTGCACGGCAAGACCCAGCGCGGCGCCGACATGGTCGCGCGCACGGCGTGGCCGCAGGTCGCAAAGCGCGAAGGCTTCGCCGTGGTCTTCCCTGACGGACTGAACCACGCCTGGGCCGATGCGCGGACCAAGGCCGGGCCCGCACTGCGCGGCCCGCCGGAGGGCACCGACGATGTCGCCTTCATCTCGAAGCTGGTCGAGAAGTTCGTGACGAACGGGACCGCCGACCCGAAGCGCGTCTATGTCGCCGGCATATCCAATGGCGGCGCCATGGCGATGACGCTGGTCTGCGCCCGCGCCGATCTGTTCGCGGCGGGCGCGAGCGTGATCATGAATCTCAACGACGAGGCCGCCGTCACCTGCCATCCGTCGCGGCCCCTGCCGATGCTGCTGATCAACGGCACCGCCGACCCGCTGATCCCTTACGAAGGTGGACGCGGATCGAGCTATTTTGCCGCAGAGGGGTTCTGGTCCACCGAGGAGACGCTGGCCTTCTGGCGCAAGCTCAATGGCTGCGACAGCGATAACCTTGAGGTAACCGATCTTCCCGACAGGGCACCCGAGGACCAGTCCACGGTCACGCGGATTTCTTCACGCTGTCCCAAGGGACACGACGTTTTGCTCTATCGCATCAACGGCGGCGGCCACCGCGTACCCGGCTTTGCGCCGGATGCCCGCTTCCCGCGGGTCGCGACCAGCCTGCTGGGACCGCAGAACGGTGACATCGACAGCGCTGAGACAATCTGGACATTTTTCAGTCAGCTTCCGTAAACGACGCATGCATCGGCAGGCAACGCATGCATAGCCGGGGTGGCAGAGCGCAGGGCGCTGGGCTAGACAGGGCCGCCATTCCAGCAGGAGATCCCAATGAGCATTCAGCGTTTTGAAACCGGCCCGCGCATGAGCCAGGTCGTCGTGCACGGCAACACCGTCTATCTGGCCGGCGTCGTCGCCAACAAGGCCGCCGGCGAAAGCGTGACGAAGCAGACCCAGGACATCCTCGCGACCATCGACAGCCATCTCGCCAAGGCCGGCACCGATAAGTCGAAGCTGCTCTCGGCGACGATCTACATCACCGACATGAAGACCTTCGGCGAAATGAACGCGGTGTGGGACGCCTGGGTCTCGCCCGGCAACACCCCGGCACGTGCGACCGTCGAGGCCAAGTTGGCTGCCGCCCAGTACACCGTCGAAATCATGGTCACCGCGGCGAAGTAAGTTTTCGCACGCAATTTGAACGACGATCTGAAGCGCGGTGAGACCATCATCGCGCTTCTGTTTTTTGCGGATGCATGACGTCCGAGGTAATCGATCCGCGCGCGCCAACCTTCGGCGGCCCAGGCCTGTGCGAGCGTGGCCTCTGCATCGGCATCGCTGACCGGCGTGAACAATCCGCCAAGCGGGGCGGAACCAAGGCCAATCGCCGTGACGTCGAGCCCATTCGCGAGCCGCGCGCGCTTCATTCCCGAGATCCTTTGTCTCATTACACCGCGACCTTAGCCGTCATGGACGGGCTTGTCCCGCCTGCGCGGCCGAAGCCGCTTCGGCGCGGCGAAGCCCGGCCAAGCCCGGGCATGACGGGGTGGACTCAACGACCTGTCAGACAAGTGCAGATCCGCATCGTCACGGCTGCACAGCGCTCGCCAGCCGCTTCTGCATCAGGACGAGATCGAGCCAGCGGCCGAACTTGCAGCCGACCTCCGGCATGCGGGCGACCTCGACAAAGCCGAGCGAGGCGTGCAGGCCGATCGAGCCGGTATTGCCCGCCTCGATGCCCGCGACCATCACATGCTTGTTCATCGCGTTGGCGCGCTCGATCAGCGTAGCCAGCAGGCTGCGCCCGATGCCGGCCCTGTGGAACCGCTCGTCGACATAGACCGAATTTTCCACGGTGTGGCGATAGCCGGGAAAGGGACGGAAATCGCCGAACGACGCGAAGCCGACCACGTCAGGGCCCTTCATCGCGACCAGCACCGGATAGCCGGCCTGTTGCCGTGCGCGAATCCAGTCGCGCCGCGAGACGAGATCGGCCGGGCCATCGGTCCAGACCGCCGTCGTGTTCACCGCGGCATGATTGTAGATCGCCAGGATATCCTCGGCGTCTTCCAGCGTGGCGTCCCGCACGATCAATGGCATCACATTTTCCCGTATGAAGAGCCACGCCGCGTGATGATGACGTAGCGCGCGTCCTGCCTGGTTTCATTCTCGAAGATCACCGCGCGCATGACGTCGAAGTCGAAGCAGTCGCCCTCGCGCAGGCGCACCGCCTTGGCCTCGATATGCACGGCGATCGCCCCCTCCAGCATCAGAAGCTGCTGGGTGAAGGCATTGCGGCCCCAGGGGCTGTAGGGCACCCGCGCGCCGGCCGGCAGGTCGACGACGATGATCTCGATGCCGCTCGCGGCATCCGTCGGCGAGGCGTGGCGCCTGCGGTAGCCGCTGTCGGGATCGCGCCACAGCGGCTGATCGGCAAGCCGCACCAGCCGTTCCGGCGGCTTTTCGGCAAGCGCGACCACGTCGCTCAGCGACACGTCGAGCGCGGCGCAGAGTTTTCCGAGCAGCGCCGCGGTCGCGCTGCTCTGCGCCCGTTCAACCCGCCCGATCATGGCCCGGCTGACGCCCGAGCGGCCCGCGAGTTCGTTCAGCGTCATGCCGCCCTGTGTCCTCAGGGTCTTCAAGCGGCGACCAATCGCCCGGTCGAGTTTTTGCTGGTCCATGTCTTTGCTGGCCATGGCTGTCATCGGAGCGTTGTCCGGCGCACGGACCGGATTGGCCGGACGGCTCAAGCCTAGTCCGGAAAGGCGGGGTGTGCCGGGAGCGAAGGGCTAATATATTGGAATTTTCGTGCAACGCACGAGCGCGGGCCCGCACGCGCCGAGCCCGCTGTTGCCATGGCTTTCGATCGTGCGAAAGGCAAAGGAGGCGAAAGCCGCCCTCTGCCCTCGTCAGTCCAGGCCGCCGGCCGGCACCGCGTTCAGGCCGTGCATGATCCAGGATCGCGTTTCGGCCGGATCGATCACGGCGTCGATCTCCATGGCGGCCGCCATGTTGACGGCCTTGCCGACATCGTAGAGATGGCCGGTCTTGCTCTCGAAAAATTTCTGCCGCTCCTCGGGATCGGCGATCGCCTCCATCTCCCGGCGATAGCCGAGACGCACTGCGCCTTCGATGCCCATGCCGCCGAACTCGCCGGTCGGCCACGCCACGGTGAAGACCGGCGAGTGAAAGCCGCCCGCCGCCATCGACTGCGCGCCGAGGCCATAGCCCTTGCGCAAGACGACGGTGAACACGGGCACCTTCAGCGCGGCGGCGGTGAGGAACATCGCGGAGGAACGGCGCACCTGGCCGGCCTTTTCGGCGTCCGGGCCGACCATGAAGCCCGGCGTGTCGCACAGGTTCAGGATCGGAAGGCCGAAGGCATTGCACAGCCGCATCATCTGGACCGATTTGTCCGCCGCCGTGGCGTCGATCGCACCGCCGAGGTGATAGGAGTTGTTGGCGATCAGCCCCATCGGCCGGCCCTCGATGCGAATCAGCGCCGTCACCATGCCGGGACCGAAGCCGCGGCGCAGTTCGAGGACTGAATCCTTGTCGGCGAGCAACGCGATTGCTTCACGGATGTCGTAGCTGCGGCGGCGGTTCTCAGGGATGACCCAGCGCAGCTCACGCTGGTCGGCGCATTCCCACGATGCGAGCGATCCCTGGAAATACGAGAGATAGGTCTTGGTCGCGGCAACGGCTTCCACCTCGTCCTCGACGACGATGTCGACGACGCCATTGGCGCTCTGGACGTCGACCGGGCCGATGTCTTCCGGCTTGAAGCGGCCGAGGCCACCACCTTCGATCATCGCCGGGCCGCCCATGCCGAGATTGGAATCGCGGGTGGCGATGATGACGTCGCAGCAGCCCACCAGCGCGGCGTTGCCGGCGAAGCAGCGGCCGGAGACCACCGCGACCAGCGGTACCTTGCCGCTCAATTTTGCGAAACGCGCGAAGCTCGGCGTATCCAGGCCGTGGATGGAGAGGCCGTCGGTCTCGCCGGGACGGCCGCCGCCGCCTTCGCCGAACACCACGATCGGCAACTTCAGGCGCTCCGCGAGCTCGAGCAGGCGATCCTTCTTCTTGTGGTTCATCCAGCCCTGGGTGCCGGCGAACACCGTGAAGTCGTAGGCCATCACCATGCAGCGCGCCCGGTCGGCCGGGAACATCGCGCCATTGATGGCGCCGATGCCGGCGACGAGACCATCGGCCGGGCTGATGGCGATCAACTCGTCCACGTTGCGCCGCTGCCGTTGCGCTGCGAGATTGAGCGCACCGTATTCCGCAAAGCTGCCGGCGTCGCAGAGATCGTCGATGTTCTCGCGCGCGGTCCGCTGTCCGCGCGCCCGCCGCCGCTCGACCGCATCCGGGCGGGCGTGGTCGAGGCCGACGCGGTGGCGTTCGATCACCGCCGCCAGATCAGGACGGATCACATCGAGATCGCGAGCGACGTCCACTGCGGCAAGGTCCGAACCTCCCGCGTCGTCTTCCTCGATGAAGATGATCGGTGCGCCTTCCGAGAGCGTATCGCCGAGCGTGGCGGCGACCGCGCGAACCGTTCCGGCCCGGCCGGCCGTCACCACATGCTCCATCTTCATGGCTTCGAGCACGGCAATGGCCTGCCCGCCTTGAACGATATCGCCGGCATTGACGTTGAGCGATGCGACGGTACCGAGCAGCGGAGCCACGATCGCGACGGTATCAGGCGGAAGGTCAAAGCTCGCCTCGTTCGCCCGAGTTGCCGACTGATTGCCGGCCGGGGCGACCTCCATCTCGAACGCCGTGCAGGCCGTCAGGATATCGCCGATCCGCGTCTCGACGAAGGTGGTGTCCACTTTCCACGCCGCGACCTCCGGCATCGACAGCAATGCACGCAACACCGGAACGTTGGTCTTGACGCCTTCGACACGGAATTCGCCCGCGGCACGCTCGGTTCGCTTCAGGCTTGCGGCAAAGGCCTCGCCCCTCGACTTCACGATCAGTTTGGCGAGCAGCGAGTCGAAGTTCGGATTGGTCCGGTAGCCGGTGTAGCCATAGGTGTCGACGCGCACGCCCGGGCCGGTGGCCGGCTCGAACCGGGTCAGCGTTCCGCCCTCGGGGCGGGCCTCGCCGCGCGCGTTCATGCTTTCCAGATTGATCCTGAGCTGAATGGCGAAGCCATCCGGCTCCCGCAACGGCCCGGCCAGACCAAGCTGGCCCAGGCGTTCGCCTTGCGCGATCCTGATCTGCAACGCGACCAGATCGAGCCCCGTGATCTCCTCGGTGATGGTGTGCTCGACCTGGATACGCGGATTGGCCTCCATGAAATAGAAGCCGGATGCGCCATTCGTCGCATCAGTCTCGACCAGGAACTCGAAGGTGCCGAGACCGCGATAGGGAAAATGGCTCGCCATCGTCACGGCGGCGCCGAGGATGTCGTTGCGGAGGTTGCGATCAAGGCTCGGCGCAGGAGCGATCTCGATGATCTTCTGGTGGCGCCGCTGCAAGGTGCAATCGCGCTCGAAGGCGTGGACGACGCTGTGTCCGTCGCCGATGATCTGGACCTCGATGTGCCGCGCATGGCGGATCAGGCGCTCGATATAGAGCTCGCCGGAGCCGAAGGCGGTCTCCGCCTCGGAGCGGCAGCGCTGATAGGCTTCGTCGACCTCGTGGCTGGCGTGGACGACGCGCATGCCGCGGCCGCCGCCGCCGGCGACCGCCTTGATCATCGACGGGCCGTGCTCATCCACGAAGGCTTTTGCCTGTTCGAGGCTGACCGGACCGGACGAGCCAGCGATCAGAGAGATGCCGAGCTGGCGCGCCAGGTTTCGTGCGCGCGACTTGTCGCCGAGCTCGAGCAGCGTCGCTTGTGTCGGACCGACGAATATGATGCCTTGATCGGCGCAATCCTGTGCGAAGGCGGCGTTCTCGCTGAGGAAGCCATAGCCGGGATGGATCGCCGCGGCTCCGGTCTCCTTTGCAGCGCGCAAAATGGCCTGCCGGTCGAGATAGCCGGCCGCGCCGCGCCCCGGCAGCGCATAGGCCTCATCGGTCGCGCGAATATGCGCCGAGGCGGCGTCGTCGGTGGTGAAGACGCTGACCGTCCGGATGCCGAGATCGGCCGCGGCGCGGGCGATGCGGATGGCGATCTCGCCGCGATTGGCGATGAGGAGGGAGGAAAAGCTCATTGGGTTCCGATTGCGGCGGGCCCGCGCGTAAACGCGAGCCTCTTTGACGTTGGGGCCGTCATCCTGTGCGACCGGGATGCCGGCAGGTTATTGCTCACGATATCACTTTGCACCGGCAACGAGCGGACAACCGCCTTCCGACAGCGGCTCGAATGCGGCGCCGTCCTTCAGCGTATCGACCCGGGTCAACAGATCCCAGTCCGACTTCGACGCGTCCGGCTTCTTGACCTGGAACAGATGCATGTTGCGCATCGCGCGGCCGTCTTCGCGAACCTTCACGTTCTCGCTGAAGAAGTCGTTGACGGGAAGCTCGCGGATCTTGGCCGCGACCGCGGCGGAGTCCGTCGTGCCGGCCGCCTTCACCGCCGTCAGGTAATGCTTCACGGCGCTGTAGACGCCGGCCTGCATGCCGTTCGGCATCGCCTTGCGCTTCTCGAAGAAGCGCTTGGCGAAGGCGCGGGTGTCGTCATTCATGTCCCAGTAGAAGGTTTCGGCGAGGTAGAGGCCCTGCGCCACCTTGAGGCCGATGGCGTGAATGTCGTTGACGAACATGATCATCGCCGAGAGGCTCTGGCCCTGCTGGACGACGTTGAACTCGGAGGCCTGCCGGACGAAGTTCACGAGATCATTGCCCGCCAGCGCGAGCGTGATGTTCTTCGCCTTCGACGACTGCGCCTGCAGGATGAAGGAGGAGAAATCGGCGCTGTTCAACGGCGCGCGCACCGTGCCAAGCACCTTGCCGCCGGCTTCTTCCGCGAAACGCGCACCGTCGCGAGCGAGCGCGGCGCCGAACGCATAATCCGCCGCGACGAAATACAGCGTGTCGCCGCCGGCGCGGACCGATGCGGAGGCCACCGTCTTGGACAAGGAATAGGTGTTGTAGACCCAATGGAAGCCGGTCGGCGAGCAGGCCTTTCCGGTGAGGTCGTTGACGCCGGCGCTGGTCACGATGTCGACCTTCTTGGCCTCGCGTGTGAGGTTGCGAACTGCGAGCGCGACGGACGAATTTCCGATGCCGGTGATCAGATCGATATTCTCGACGTCGATCCAGCGCCGCGCCACGCCGGCGCCGACATCCGCCTTGTTCTGATGGTCGGCGCTGAGCAGCTCGATCTTGCGGCCGAGCACCGTCGGCCCGAAGTCGGCGATCGCAAGTTCGGCCGCGGCGACCGAGCCCGGGCCGGTGATGTCTGCATAAACGCCCGACATATCCTCGAGCACGCCGATCTTGACCGGCTTGGTATCCTGCGCCGCGGCGCCGGCGATGCCGAGCATGCCGGCCAGGCATAGCGAGATCATCGTCTTCATTGTTGTCATGGTTTCCCCCTGATGTTTTGACGATCCAGTTATTTTTGGGACGTGGCCGCTTCGGTCACGAAGGCGGCTTCGGTGCCGCCGTGGATGCGGCGCAGCTCGCGCTTCAGGATCTTGCCCGATGCATTGCGCGGCAGCGCATCGGCGAAGATGACGCGCTTCGGCAGCTTGTAATAGGCGAGATGATCGCGGGCGTGCGCCAGCAGGTCCTGCTCGGTCGGGCTCTGGCCTTCCCGGCAGACCACAATCGCCGTGACCGCCTCGATCCATTTGGGATCGGGCAATCCGACGACGGCAACCTCGTAGACGGCGTCGTGCTGATAGAGCGCGTCTTCCACCTCGCGCGAGGCAACCACGACGCCGCCCGAATTGATCACGTCCTTCTTGCGATCGACGATGTAGAGGAAGCCTTCCGCGTCGAAATAGCCCATGTCGCCCGAGTGGAACCAGCCGCCGGCAAAGGCCGCCTCGGTTTCTTCCGGCTTGTCCCAATAGCAATCGATGAGCTGTGGCGAGCGGTGCACGATCTCGCCGACCTCGCCGGCCGGCATGTCGATCATGTCGTCATTGACCACCCGTGTCTCGACATTGAGCACGGGACGCCCGGCCGACGTCAGCCGCCCGTCGTGATCTTCCGGACGCAGCACCGTCGCCAGCGGCCCGACTTCGCTCTGGCCGTAGCAATTGTAGGTGAGCACGCCGGGAAAGCGCGCACGCAGCTCGGCCAGGATCGTCGCCGGCATGATCGAGGCGCCGTAATAGAGCTTGCGCAGCGAGGAGAGATCGTGCCGGTCGATCTGCTCGTGCCGGAGCAGGCCGATCCACGAGGTCGGCGGTGCGAAGAACGAGTTGATCCCGTGCTTCGCGATCATCTCGAAGACGACGTCGGGCCTGGGCTGTTCGATCAGGACCGTGCTCGAGCCCACCAGAAGCTGCGGCATCGTGAAGGTGTGAAGCTGGCCGGCATGATAGAGCGGCAGCGCAAACAGCGCGCGGTCGCTCTCCACGTAGTCGCAGGCCTGGATGCAGCTCATATACTCGGCAAGCAGAGCGGCATGGGTGATCAGGCCGCCCTTCGGCAACCCCGTCGTCCCCGACGTGTAGATGATCTGGCAGGGATCTTCGCCCTGGACGTCCCAGTCGGGACGTGGCTGGCTTACCGGCTGCCGCGCGGCGGACAACACATCGAACTCGCCGCCGCCTTCAAACTGTCCGATCCATTCGAGTGTCGGCAGGTCGCGCGCGGTCTCCACCGGTCCCATCAGGGCCTGATCGGCGATCAGCGCGCGGGCGCCTGATTGTTCGACGATGTAGCTGAGCTCACCGGGCGTGAGGCCGTAATTTGCCGGCACATGGACGAAGCCGGCCTGCACGCAACCGAGCCACAACAGCAGATACGCATCCGAATTGCGTCCAAACGCTACGACGCGATCGCCCTTGCGCAGGCCGCGCGCGCAGAGCGCTTCCGCAACCGCAATGGAGGCGGTCTCCAGCTGCGCGAAGCTCCAGTCGCGATCCTTCCAGATCAGCGCGGATTTGGTCTCGTTCTTTGCCACGACCCTGCGCAATGCATCGCCGATGGCGTTCCGTGCAGCCCGGCGCCTTGCGTCGATCATGCATCCTCCCGCCGGCCTCTCAGCCGATTATTAAATTATACTTGCGGGTATAATTCAGATTTCACGGGGAGTGTAAAGGCGGTTATGGCCGCAGGTCAGGCGGTCTTGCGTCGCGGCTTCGGAAGCGTTTTGGCGACGGCCGGCGCACTGACGGCCGAGAGCACAAGCTGTTCGAGAATCTCGGCAATCTCCTCCGGAGAGCGTTTGCCGTCGGCCTGATACCAGTTGAAGATCCAGGTGATCATTCCAGTCACGGTCTGCTCCGTCACGGACATGTCCGCAATCGCGAAATCGCCGCTCGCGACACCCGCCGACAGCAATCGCGACAACGCCGCGTGGAAGCGGCGGCGATCGTTGCGGAAACGATCCTGGGTCCGCTTCGGCAGATGCTTGGATTCGCGGAAATAGATCGTCAGGAACATCCGCTCCTCGATCACCGTCAGCGCGAAATTGCGAACGAAGGCGCGAAGCCGCTCGGCGGGGGTGCCGACCGCTGGCTCGTCGGCGGCTTTCTCGGCGAGATTGGCGGCGAAGACGGAGGTACGACCGCAGATCTCTTCGAGGATCTCGAGCTTGTTCGAGAAGTGATAATAGATGAAGGGCTTGGTGACGTTGAGCGCGGCGGCGACGTCGTCGATCCGGGTCTTCGAAAAGCCTTTCTTGAAAAAGCTCTCCGCGGCAGCCTTCAGGATCAGATCCTTCTTGAATTCGAAGGCGGCCTTGCGCGCGGATGTCATTGGGGCCAGCGACCTGTCGGTTGGATCCGATGCCGGCGGGCAGACTGCACCGTTCCGGCGAAAACGACCCTTAGACGATGCGCTCGTTCGTCTGCAACCCCTCCTTCCGGCGCGGCGATCGTTACGCCTCTCGGCACAAATCGAACCGCGTTGTGAGCGGGTGCAGAACATGGGGAGGATTGGAGCGGGCGAAGGGAATCGAACCCTCGTATGCAGCTTGGGAAGCTGCCGTTCTACCATTGAACTACGCCCGCGGCGGCGCGTCTTGCGCCCGTCCTGATTAGCCGAGACGGCGGCTGGCGCCAAGCGCTTTGGCGCCACCGGCCGGCCAGTTGTTAACGTCCGAGTAAGATTCCAGGTGCGCCGGATTGTGGCGGTGTTATGATCTCTGGTCTGGGGAGATCGCGTGCACTGAGTGGGGCGTGTGCATGATGGGGCGTGGCTATTCGATATTCGATACCGCCATAGGGCGCTGCGGCATCATCTGGAGCGGCACCGGCGTGGTTGCCGTGCAATTGCCGGAGGCGCGGGAGATCGACACCCGCCGCCGGATCTTTGCCGCTCACCCTGAAGCCCGCGAGCAGCGCCCCTCCGAGAATGCGGAGCTTGCGATCGAGGGCATTGTGAGCCTGCTGCAGGGTGGCGATCCCGATTTTTCCGAGATCAGCCTCGACGCCGGCGGCGTGCTGCCCTTCCACCGGCGTGTCTATGAAGCGGCCTGTGGCGTCCCGCGCGGGGAGACGCGCACCTATCACGAGATCGCCCAGGCACTGGGCACCTCCGGTGCCGCGCATTCGGTGGCGCAGGCGATTGCCAAAAATCCCTACATGCTGATCGTGCCCTGTCATCGGGTGCTGGAGGCCGGCAATTACGCCGACCGGCTCTCGCCCTATGGCGGAGTGATCTCGCAGCGGCGGCTGCTGGCGCTCGAGGGCGCCCATCCGATCGCCAGCAAGACTCTGTTCGAGGTGCTGCTGCCCGTTGCCCCGCCCCGGCCATCCACCTAGATAGGTGGCATGGACGCAACTACGTTATTGACGACACGCGCGATGACGGTCTCCGAGTTTCGCTGCGATGCGGGACCGGATGACAAGCCGTTCGCGGAGTGCCGCAACGGCTATTCCATCGCCTATGTCCGTTCCGGCAGTTTCGGCTGCCGCTGCCGCGCCGGCGTTTTCGAGTTGGTGGCGGGCTCGATGCTGGTCGGCGCGCCCGGCGACGAATACACCTGCACGCATGAGCACGTCTCGGGCGACGTCTGCCTGTCGTTCTTTCTCAGCGACGATCTGGTCGACAGCCTTGGCGGACGCCGCGAGACCTGGCAGGTCGGTGCAACGCCGCCGCTGCCCGAACTGATGGTGCTGGGCGAACTCGCCCAGACGTCAGCAGATGGCAACAGCGACCTCGGTCTCGACGAGGTCGGACAGATCCTCGCCGGCCGCTTCGTCGAAATCGTCTCGGGCAAGGCGCGCAAGCAGGCGACACCGACCGCGCGCGACCGCCGCCGCGCGGTCGAGGCCGCGCTCTGGATCGACGACAATTCGCATGCCGAAGTGGACCTCGAACAGGCCGCGAGGCAGGCAGGCTTGAGTCCGTTTCATTTCCTGCGGCTGTTCTCCGCCGTGCTCGGCGTTACCCCGCATCAATATCTGGTCCGCTCGCGGCTGCGCCATGCAGCGCGGCTGCTCACTGAGCACGACAAGGGCATCACCGACATCGCCTATGACGTGGGCTTCGGCGACCTCTCCAATTTCGTGCGCACCTTTCATCGCGCCGCCGGCGTGTCGCCGACGAAATTCCGCCAGGCCTCGAAGGGGGAGCGCAAGATTCTCCAAGAGCGGGCCGCCCTCAACTGACTAGGTTCGTCTCCGTCGCGCGCCGATTACGGCGCGCCTTGCAATGGAGACGACCATGTATGACCACATCGGACTGCGCGTTGCCGACCTCGATGCCGCCACGCGCTTCTACACCGCCGCGCTGGCGCCGCTCGGCCATGTCCTGTGCTCCAGCGGCGACGGCTATGCGGGCTTCGGACCGCAAGGCGAGCCGGCGCTGTGGCTGCATCTGAACAAGGGACGCAAGGCCGACGGCGTACATATCGCCTTTCGCGCCAAGGACCATGTTGCGGTCAAGGTTTTTCACAGCGAAGGGCTGAAGAACGGCGGTCATGACAATGGCGGCGCCGGCCCGCGCAAGGATTACAGTCCGACTTATTACGCGGCGTTCTTGATCGATCCGGATGGGAATAACGTCGAAGCGGTTTGTGTGTGAGCGCTCACCGCTAGCTCCGTCATTGCGAGGAGCCCTGCGACGAAGCAATCCAGGCTGCTTCCGCGGAGGCATGTCTGGATTGCTTCGCTGCGCCCGCAATGACGGATTTGGTGGCATCCATTTCACATCATCAAGGACACCCCATGGCCTCCATCCACAACGACATCCCCCTCCCCGCCTCCGCCCGCGACGTCTGGGACGCGGTCCACGATTTCGGCGCGCTGCATCAGCGATTGGTGCCGGGCTTCGTCACGGCGTGCATGCTCGACGGCGATGCGCGCATCGTCACCTTTGCCAACGGCTCGGTCGCGCGAGAGGTTCTGGTCGATTGCGACGAGGCGCGGCAGCGGCTGGTCTACGCGATCGCCAATGAACGGCTGAAGCATTACAGCGCGTCGGTGCAGGTGATCGCCGAGGACGAGAGGAACTGCCGCCTGATCTGGATCATCGACATGCTGCCGAACGAGCTTGCTCCTTACGTGCAGGAGCAGACCAAGGCGGCCGTCATCGCGATGCGCAAGGCCTTCCCGGCAGCGTGACATTTCTCACAGAGCATGGCTTGCGCCCGGCCTAACCATGGCCGGGTGCGTCCGGTTGGCTTCGCTCTCCCGGCGTGGCCGCGCACGCGAGGAACTTGCCATGAGAGGTGCGGACAAGGTGATCTGCCAGGCAGCCGCCGTGCTGCTGCTGTTGTCGATTTCGAGCGCCCCGGCGAAGGCGCAGTTTCTCGGCGGCGGAGGTGCCGGCGGCGAGGACATGATGACCCAGATGGCGCCGATGCTGGAGATGATGAAAGCGAAGATGGGCAAGCGCCGCTTCGCGATGATGATGCAGACCATGGGCCCGATGATGAGCCGCATGATGGAAAACGGCGGCGGCGGGCTCGGTGGCATGATGGGCGGCGGAGGCGTTGGTGGCCTCGGCGGCAGCCCGGGCGGCCTCGGCGGCGGCACGCTTGGCGGCGGCAATTTCGGTGGCGGCTATGGTGCGCCGAACTACGGCGGCTACACGCCGACCGGCGGAGGCTACACGATGCCGAGCGGGTTCGGCGGCAGCGACATCATGGGCATGCTCGGCGGCTCCGGCGGCGGCGACATGATGGCGATGATCCCGCAACTGGTGCGGCTCGCCAATGTCGGCGGTGGCGGCCATCGCCGCCACAAGCGGCGCTAAAGTTGTTTGCGCATGATCCCGAAAACCGCTTCGCACTTTTCCGGATCATGCTCTAATCGGCTGCCGCCGACAGCGCCGGCCTGATCGCCGGCTTGCTTTCGCGCGGTCCCCAGCGCGTCAGCACCACGCTGGAGCAGGAGAGCAGGCCGAGCACGACCATCGAACTCGCGGCCAGCCAGAAGAAGTTCTGCGCGGTGGCGTCGTGCGTCGACAGCCACCAGCCGATCGCGGCGATGTAGATGAGACGCGCGGTCTGCGCCAGCACCGGTCCAATCACCTTGGCGGCGCCTTGCGAGGAGAAGTACATCGTCGAGGCCAGGCCGATGAAGGCGTAGAACGGTGCCACCGTCGAGAGATACTGATGGCTGGTCGCGCGCACGGTCGCGCTGTCGGTGAAGATGTTGACCCAGAGATCGGGGAAGGTCGCGACCAGGCAAGCCGGTGCGCCGACCGCAACGAACGCGCTTGCGCCCGCGATCCAGGCGATGCGCCGGGCGCGCGCGATGCGGCCGGCGCCGACCGCCATGCCGATCATCGGCACCGAGGCGATGCCGAACGAGAACGCGATCGAGGTCAGCAGGAATTCGAGCCGCGCGCCGATGCCGTAGCCGGCGAGGATCGCCGTGCCGAACTTCGCCAGCATGTGGGTGAAGATCGAGATCGTCAGTACCGACTGCAGCGGCGAGAAGCAGGCGATGGCCCCGACCCTGAGGATATCGAAGAACATCGCCCACTGGATACGCAGGCCGCGCAACTTCGGCACCACGCGGGCGCGGCCGGAGAACAGGAACCAGCCCATCACGCAGATGTTCATCGTGTAGGCGATCAGCGCGCCGGCAGCGACGCCGCGCATGCCGAGTTGCGGCACTGGGCCGAGCCCGAGGCCGAGCGTGCCGCCGAGCAGGACCTGCCAGACCGCGGAGTTGAGGATCAGCAGCGACGGGAGCTTCATGTTGCCGGTGCCGCGCAGCACGCCGGCCATGGTGTTGAGCAGCCAGGGCAGCACGGCGCCGCCGAAGAAAACCTGCGTATAGGCGATCGCGTGGGTCAGCACGTCGCCGCGGCCGCCCAGCATTTCGAGCACCTTGGGCCCGTAGATCAGCATGCCCAGCATGAAGACGAGGCCGAAAGTGATGCCGATCAGGAGCGCATGCGCAGCCAGCGTACCGGCGCGTTCGCGATCGCCGGCGCCGAGCGCACGCGCGATCGCCGAGGCCACCGCGCCGCCCATGGCGCCGCCGGACATCGTCATGGTCAGGATCACTGTCGGAAACACCAGCGCCATCGCCGCGAGCGCCTCGACGCCGAGGCGGCCGATATAGGAGGTCTCCGCGATCACGACGCAGGTGCCGGCCGACAGTGCGACGACGTTGGGCCAGGCGAGCGAGAGCAGCGTGCGCAGGATCGGCCCGTCCGTCAGCGCGCTCTTCACCGGCCGCGGCGGCGGCGGCAACGGGCGCTCTTGTTCATCGACCGGGATTTCGGCGATGTCGGACATGTCTTCTCCCGGACGGAAGCGCCATTTGCGGCGCAGCAATCACTTGGTGTGCCAATGCATCAGTGCGCGCGAGGCGCGCGATGAAAGGCTTGTTAGCACGGCCATTGCCGATTCCTCCTGCGCTATCCGCAGGCGTGCCCTGCGGCAGCGCATTTCAGCCCGTGGAATTGCGGTCCCGCTATCCTTGCGGCCATCCTTCGAGACGCCCGCTTCGCAGGCTCTTCAGGATGAGGTCCTGTTTCGCGGCGAGATGTTAGACCCTCATGGTGAGGAGCCCGCGCAGCGGGCGTCTCGAACCACGAGGCCAGCGCTCGCGCGGCACTATCCGATTGTCCATACCAGCGGCGCACGGCCGCCCGTCGTCGGGCGCAGGTTCACGGCGATGTGCCGGCCGCATCCGGCGGCAAGGCCCTCGAACAATCCCTCCAGCACTTTGGCGCAGGCGCGGTGATAGTCCGTGACATCGTCCATCAGCTTCCAGCTCTGCTGGCGGATTTCGAACGTGCCTTCGGATTGCGAGGTCGTCGCGACATCATCCTGCGCGGCAAACAGTGCGTTGAGGAACGCGGCGAATTCGCGTGCTCCGCCGCGGCTCATCGCGAGTGCGGCTGCGACCTCGTCGAAATATTGCATACCGATCAGCTTGCCGGTGAGATGCAGGAGATAGCCGGCATCCTCCGGGCCGAACAGCTGAACCATCACCGGCGCGGCGGTGCGGACATATTCCATCGCGTAGTTGCGATAGGCCTTTTCGAGCCGCGGCTTCGGCCAGCTTCCGACAGGAAGCGCCGGCGCAGTGCTGCTGTCGAACAGCGGCGCTTCCAGATGGCGCGCGAAGACGAGGCGCTGGTCCATCTCGAGCGGATGGTCGTATTGGTGGTAATAGCCTTCGAGCCCGTCCTGGCCGTCGACGCTCTGCTTGGTGCAGACGAAGCCGAGCCTGGTATCACCGAGCGCGACACCGTTGTTGGCGTGCCAGCCGCGCAACATCGCCCGCGAGACTTCGCCCGGCACGCCGCAGATCGCGGTGCCCTTCCAGATCCAGCGCGGCGGCGGATAACGGATCCAGGCCTTGGTATCACTCTCATACATGTATTCGACGTGCACACCGCCGATCCAGTTGGAGAGATAGTGATATTGCGCGGCCGCAACTGCCGGCGACAGATGATCGATCCCGAGCTTCTTCAGCCCCGGCAGGAAACGCTCCTGCTGCTGGCGGCGGAACACGCGAAACACGAACTCCGCCGCATCGGCGGTGCCGCGCCGGGTGACGACGGTGAGGATGAGCCCGGTGAAACAGGCGTGATAGAGATCGGCGACCGCGCGCCAGCGCTTCCATTGGGCTTCCTGCGCGGCGTCTGATGTGGCGGTCATGTTCGCTCCCGGCTTGTTGTTTTGCGGGAGTTTGTCATCGCGGATGGGGCTACGCAACCGGGGGCGATGTCTGCAGTAGCCCGGAACTAAACTCTAAAATGCTTGGAGAGCTTCAAGCCCTGCGCCTGATAGTTGGAGCCGATGCGCTGACCGTACATCGCATCGGGACGCGCCAGCATCTTCTCGTAGACGAGGCGGCCGACGATCTGGCCGTGCTCGAGGATGAACGGCACTTCGCGCGAGCGCACTTCGAGAACGGCGCGCGATCCCAACCCGCCGGCACCCGCATAGCCGAAACCGGGATCGAAGAAGCCGGCATAGTGCACGCGGAATTCACCGACCAGCGGATCGAACGGCACCATCTCCGCGGCGTAATCGGGCGGCACCTGCACGGCTTCTTTCGAAGCGAGGATGTAGAACTCGCCGGGATCGAGGATCAGGCTGCCGTCGGGGCGCGCCGAGATCGGCTCCCAGAAATCCTCAACCGCATAGCCGGAGCGGCGATCGACATCGACGACGCCGGTGTGGCGCTTGGCGCGATAGCCGACGAAGCCGTTCGCCTTCTCGCCGGAGAGATCGACGGAGACGGCGACGCCGCCGGTGAGATCGGCGTCGTCGATATCGACGAGGCGCTCGGTGGCATGCAGCGTATCGAGTTCGTCGGCATTGAGGATGGCATCGCCGGTGCGGAAGCGCACTTGCGACAGGCGCGAACCCTCGCGCACCAGCACAGGAAACGTCTTCGGGCTGATCTCGGCATAGAGCGGACCGTGATAGCCGGCGCCGATCATGTCGAAGCGGCGGGTGCCGTCGGCGATCACGCGCGTGAAGACGTCGAGCCGGCCGGTCGAACTCTTGGGGTTCGCGGCCGCGACGATCTCGGGCGGCAGCGCCAGACTCTCGAGCAGCGGCACGATGTAGACGCAGTTGGTCTCCAGCACCGCGCCATCGGCGAGGCTGAACTCGTGCAGCTTCAATTCGTCGATGCGTTCGGCGACGGTGGCGCCGGGTCCCGGCAGGAAGCTCGCACGCACGCGATAGGCGATGTCGCCGAGGCGCAGATCGAGGCTCGCCGGCTGAATCTGGCTTTCGACGAAGTCGTAAGCAGGCAAGATGAGGCCCGCCTCCGCCATCGCCGCGATCATGCGGTCGGGCAGGATACCATTGGCGTCGGGGGCGACCGTGAACGTCAACCGGGGGTCCTCATCAGCGCCCGAATACATCCGGACATACGGGAAATACTAGCCTTTTACGGCTATCCGATGGACGCCTTGACGGAAAGGCCATTGCGGAATATGAGCATCACTTATCCCGTGGTGATTTGAGCCGGCCGGCTTGCAGCCACGTTAAATAAGTCGCTAAACAGGCCGGGGACCTCTGTGATCCCGGCCCGTGGTTTTATCCAGGCCGGTTTTTTTGTGACCGTTTTCGACGAAACGGTCATATCGGAGGGTCCTATGTCGAAGTCGCCTGCCAGCTATCGCCCCGAAACCCGCTTGGTTCATTCCGGCACCTTGCGCTCGCAATATGGCGAGACGTCCGAGGCGCTGTTCCTGACCCAGGGCTATGTCTACAACAGCGCCGAGGAGTGCGAGGCGCGGTTCAAGGGCGAGGACCCCGGTTTCATCTATTCTCGCTACTCCAACCCGACCATCGCGATGTTCGAGCGCCGCATGATCGAGCTCGAAGGCGCGGAAGCCGCCCGTTCAGCCGCAACCGGCATGGCCGCTGTGACCACCGCGATCCTGGCGCCGCTGAAAGCCGGCGATCACGTCGTCGCGTCTCGCGCGCTGTTCGGTTCGTGTCTCTACGTCATTCAGGACCTGCTGCCGCGCTACGGCATCGAGACCACGCTGGTCGACGGCGCCAATCTCGATGAGTGGCAGCGCGCGCTGAAGCCGAACACCAAGACGTTCTTCCTGGAGAGCCCGACCAATCCGACGCTCGACGTGCTGGACATTCCCGCGATTGCCGAAATCGCGCACAAGGGCGGCGCGCGGCTGGTCGTCGACAACGTGTTCGCGACACCGATCTGGCAGAGCCCGCTGGCGCTGGGCGCCGACGTCGTCGTCTATTCCGCGACCAAGCACATCGACGGCCAGGGCCGTTGTCTCGGCGGCATCATCCTGTCGTCGGAAGCCTTCATCGCCGAGCACATCCACAATTTCATGCGCCAGACCGGCCCGTCGATCTCGCCGTTCAACGCCTGGGTCCTGCTCAAGGGCCTGGAGACGCTGGGCGTGCGCGTCCGCGCGCAGACCGACAGCGCGGCACGCATTGCAGACGTGCTGGCGAGCCATCCGAAGATTTCGCGGCTGATCTATCCCGGCCGCGCCGATCATCCGCAGGCTGCACTGGTGAAGAAACAGATGCGCGGTGGCTCGACGCTGGTCGGCTTCGAGGTCAAGGGCGGCAAGGCGGCGGCGTTCCGCGTGCTCAACGAGCTCAAGCTTGCGAAGATTTCGAACAATCTCGGCGACGCCAAGAGCCTCGTCACGCATCCGGCGACCACGACGCATCAGCGCCTGAAGCCCGAAGACCGCGCCGCGCTCGGCATCAGCGAAGGCTTCATCCGCTTCTCGGCAGGGCTCGAGCACGCGGATGACCTGATCGAGGATCTGACGGCGGCGCTTGAGAAGGCGTGAGGCGGAGCGGGACTTGTAGGGTGGGTTAGGCGAAGCCGTAACCCACCACTTCTGTCTCCGCTGAAACCAAAGAGGTGGGTTACGGCAGCGGACTGCGCTTCGCGCAGCCGAGGCCTAACCCACCCTACGGCACCGAGTTACATCGGCCGATACGCCCGCACATCCGCAGGCACGTTCACGCCGAGCTTGATCTGGCCGACCGAGCGGATGATGTCGTCGCCGAGCAACTGGGCGAAGCAGGCATAGCCCCAATCGTTCATGTGCAGGCCGTCGGCGATCACGAAGCTCTCGACCGGGATCGCCTGGTTCTCGTGCCAGTCGCGCATCACCTCGAAGCGCGGGAAGATGCCGACGTGACGGAGCTCGGCGACCTTGCCGAGCAGCTTCACCATCTTGCCGGCGCTCTCCGCGCGCTGGTTCACGGCCGGTGAATATTGCGGATCGACCAGCACGACATCGGCGCCGCCGGCGGCCTGGATGCGCGCGATGCCGTCCTCGACCATCTTCGCGGTCTCGCCCGGATCGAGATTGCGCAGCACGGCGTTGGTGCCGACCTGCCAGATCACGAGATCCGGATGCACGTCGATGACCTCCTTCTGGAGGCGCTTCATCATCTCGGGCGCATCCTCGCCACCGACACCCGCATTGATGACGGTGATGTCGGCGCCCGGATATTGCCGGCGCAACTGCGCCGCGAGACGGTTCGGATAATTGAAATCGGGCGTGCTGGCGCCGTAACCTGCGGTCGACGACGAGCCGAACGCGACGATGACGACGGGCTTGCCGGCAACCAGCTTGCCCGCGACATGCGGCAGCGACCCCATGGTCTTCGAGCCGCCCTTCGGCGCCAGGCACGGCACGCGGCTGAAGATGTCGCCGGCGGATTTCGCCACCTGCTTGACCTTGTCGATGGCGCGCGAGGTGATGCCGCGCTGCTCGGTAGGCGCCACGGCGGCCGTGGTCTGGGAGCGTGACGGATTAACCGCAGGCGCCTGTGCCCGGGCGGGCGCGAGCGACACCGGCGAAAGCAGCATCAAAGCCGCTGCGGGCGCTGCCAGCCATGCCGTCAGGCAAAAAGGGCGGAGAGAACTCATTAACGCTAGACCTCAATTTTGCTGCTGGGCCGGCCCCAGATGGGCCGCGTCGACCACGAACTGGGCCAACGCCCGGCCAAGGCAATCATGGACTCGTTTCGCCAACTCCGGTCCGTGCGCGGGATTGAACAGGTCGAACTGCCCCTGGTCGCTCCACTGCCGCATCATCGCGAAACGGTCGAACAGAGGGATATCGTGCTCCTGCGCCACCACCTTCATATTATCGAGGTAAGGCGGCACCGAGATCATGGTCTCTGTGCGTGGGCTGTACTGTAGATTCATCAAGACGACGTCAGCCCCCGCTTGCTGCAACGCGACAACGCCATCCGTCACCGCGCCACGAAAATCATCGGGATCGATGGATCGCATAGCATCCACGGTCCCGGTCTGCCAGATGACCAAAGTAGGCCTTTTTGCTTCCATCAGCTTAACGAAAGTTCCGGCCGCCTCTTCGGCCGACTTCTTGCTCTGTATTTCTACGGAGACGTGCACCTCCTCGTTCGGCGGCAGTTTCTCCTTCAAAATGGCCTGCATCCGCGCCGGATAGGAGCTGTCCTCGGACGAGGGAATACGGGTCGAGCCGGTGCCGATGACCAGGATTTCGAGCGGTTTGCCGGATTTGACTGTTTCGGCGACCTTGGGAAGCTGGCTTTCGCTGGAGAGCAGATAGGACGGCAATTCGCAGGCTGGTGGTCCGGCCGGCGTTGCAGGCGCAGCATCGCCCGCGCGCGCCTGGGGCGCGCTGAGGACACCGCATAGCAGGATCAGGCTCAGGAGAACCTTCGCCTTCATCAGCCCCCTCCCGCCAGATCGGCGTTGCCGACGGCGTTTTTGATTTTCGCACCGCTCTTGTCAGCCACGCGCTTGTACCACGAAATCACCCACGCAACGCCCCACATGATCAGGATTCCGGAGAGACTAATCACCGCATGCATTGCTGCGCCGCCGGAAACTTCGGCCAGGATGAAATGGCCGGCGAAGGCGAGGAAGACGCCAAGGCAGAAGATCTCGAGGGAATGCGAGCCGCACAGGATCAGCGGCCGCAGCCATGGCGATTTCAGGCCAGCCCAGTCGCGCGGCAGGAAGCGCACGGTGAGTGCGGCGAGCGCCAGGAAATGCGTCAATCGCAGCACGTCAAGGTTAGTCTTGTCGATCGGATACATCCATTGCTCGAGCCATTTCGGCATCACGTGCGGCACCTGCGGCGCGTACCAGGTCAGCGTCACGTAGAACGAAGCCACGATATAGGCGATCGAGATCCACATCGTCACGCGTGAAGCCAGAATACGCGACATGCGCCGCGCACCGCCAAGCGCGCACCAGGCACCGAACACGAACAGCAATTGCCAGGCGAAGGGATTGAACGCCCAGAACCCGTTCGGATAGGCCGACAGATAGAGGTCGTATTCCCAGGTCACCGCGTAGAGCACGGCGGACAGTGCGAGCGTCACGTCGGGCTTCCACTTCATCGACCACAGGATCAGCGGCAGCGCCAGCATCAGGACGATGTAGAGCGGCAGCACGTCCATGTTGACGGGACGGAAGCGCAGCAGCAGCGCCTGCACGATGGTGACATCCGGCTGCTTGAGGAAGTCCAGGATGCCCATTTCTTCGGAGTAGAGCGGGTTCTCGAAGCTGGTCGCGACGTAGGAGATCTCGGCGAGGAAGATCGTGAACAGGAAGACGTGGGCGACATAGATCTGCCAGACGCGCCGCAGGATGCGCGCAGAGGCGATGACCACCCCGCTCTCCAGCATCGCGCGGCCATAGACGAAGGCGGCGGTGTAACCGGAGATGAAGATGAAGATCTCGGTGGCGTCGCTGAAGCCGTAATTGCGGATCGTGAGCCAGGTCAGCAGACTTTGCGGCAGGTGGTCGATGAAGATCAGCCACAGCGCCAGTCCGCGGAACAGATCCAGCCGCAGTTCGCGCTCGCCAATGGCGGGCAGCGAGATCGCCGGCGCAGCCGCACGCGGCTTCGCGTCGACGGGTTTGGACCCCGCAGGCTTGGACTCTGCAGGCTTGGGCTCTGCAGGCTTGGGCTCCGCAGTTCCAGCGATCGTCGATCCCGTCACTTGGTCGGCAATGGTCATCGGGTCCCGATACCCTTCCGCAAATCGCGACGCATGATGGAGTGTACAGGTCCGGTCGTTGTCTCGCAAAGCAAGCCGGATCACATTGGGCGTACTTCCCTGCCAATTCTGGCGGGACGATGTCACGAAAGCCGGCTCGCGGCGTTTGGTTCCCGGGCGGATTTCGGTATGATGGCGGCCATGTACCGCGCCGTGACCCGCCAGATCGAAGTGACCGTCGAGCCGAACTTTGTTCCGGAGCAATCGTCGGCCGACCGCTCCCGCTATTTCTGGTCCTACACCATCGTCATCACCAATTCGAGCGAGGAGACCGTGCAGCTGAAGACGCGGCACTGGATCATCACCGACGCCACCGGCCGCCAGCAGGAGGTCAAGGGCGACGGCGTGGTCGGCGAGCAGCCGACGCTCGCCCCCGGTGAACGCTTCGAATACACCTCCGGCGTCCCGCTCTCGACCGCCTCCGGCTTCATGACCGGCCGCTACCAGATGGTCAGCGAAACCGGCGAACGTTTCGAGATCGACGTGCCGACATTCTCGCTGGACAGCCCAGATAACAAGCGGGTGTTGAATTAGCGTTGGCCTCGGGGCGGGCAAGCTCTCTCCACACCGTCATTGCGAGCGCAGCGAAGCAATCCAGAATCCCTTCGTGGAAAGACTCTGGATTGCTTCGCTGCGCTCGCAATGACGGCGGATAGACTGCTTACGCGCTTTCCACGCCAGCTTCATCCGGCGTGAACTGGTACACCGACGAGCAGAACTCGCAGGTCACGACGACCTTGTCGTCCTTGACCATAGCGGCACGGTCGTCGGACGAGAAGCTTTTCAGCATCGACGCCACCGCGTCGCGCGAGCAGGAGCATTGCGCTTTGAGCGCCAGCGGGTTGAACACGCGCACGCCGCGCTCGTGGAAGAGACGATAGAGCAACCGCTCGCCGGAGAGCTCGGGGTCGATCAGCTCGACATCCTCGACGGTCTCGATCAGCGAGCGCGCCTCGACCCAGGCGTCGTCTTCCGCAACCTCGTGCACTTCGACGCCTTCAGGCGCATCGCCGGGATGCAGGTCGGCCTGCCGCGCGCGCTCGGGCGCCTTCGGCAGGAATTGCATCAGCATGCCGCCGGCGCGCCAGCGGTGCTTGCCTCCATCGCTCGAGCGCCACTCCTCGCCGACCGCAAGACGCACGCGCGTCGGGATCTGCTCGGAGCGCAGGAAATATTCGTGGGCGGCGTCTTCAAGACTCCCGCCGTCGAGTGCGACCAGGCCCTGATAGCGGCTCATGTCGGGACCCTGATCGATGGTCATGGCGAGATGACCGTGGCCGAGCAGCGCGCCGGAATCTTTGGCGTCACCGAGGCGCTCGGCGTCGAAGCGCGCATAGGCGCGCAGGCGATCCGGCGCCTGATAGTCGACCACCAGAAACGACACCGGACCGTCAGTCTGCGCCTGCAGGATGAAGCGGCCTTCGAATTTCAGCGCCGAGCCAAGCAGCGTCGTCAGCACGATGGCCTCGCCGAGCAGCTTGCCGACAGGTGCGGGATAATCGTGCTTCGTCAGGATCTCGTCGAGCGTAGGGCCGAGCCGCACCAGCCGCCCGCGCACGTCGAGCGCGTCGACCTCGTAGGGCAGCACGGCGTCATCGATGGGAACCGCGGACGGCGCGCGGACCGGGCCTTCGGACCCGGTCTTGATGTCAGGGGATTGGGAAATCATGGCGCTTTATCTGGGGTCGGAGGGCGGAAATGGAAGGGGCGCGTGTTCCGGACTCGGCTATGATCGCACAGGATCCTGCAAACTCGATGTCGTCCCGGACAAGCGAAGCGCAGATCCGGGACCCATAACCACCGGCTACAGTTTGGCGAAGGCTGTCAGCCTCCGCCCGCCTGCCACAAGAGAGATTCCGCGGTATGGGTCCCTGCGCCCCGGGCGCAATTGCGCCCTAGGCAGGGACGACGGTTGTGTGTGAGGTCGACAGCCGGGCTTCCGGCGCGTCTACTTCACCGCGTCAAAACACCAGGCCAAAATGCCCTTCTGCGCGTGCAGACGGTTCTCGGCCTCGTCGAACACGACCGATTGCGGGCCGTCGATCACCTCGTCCGTGACCTCCTCGCCGCGATGCGCGGGCAGGCAGTGCATGAACAGCGCGTCGGGCTTGGCCAGCGACATCAGCTTGGAATTGACCTGATACGGCTTGAGTACGTTGTGGCGGTGCTCGCCTTCCTTGTCGCCCATCGACACCCAGGTGTCGGTGACGACGCAGTCGGCGCCCTTCACGGCGGCCTCGGGATCGGTGCCGAGCACGATCGACGCATTGGTCGCCTTGATGAAGTCGCGCATTACCTTCTTCGGTGCGAGCTCCGGCGGCGTTGCGACGTTGAGCTTGAACTTGAAGCGCTCGGCCGCATGGGCCCAGGACGCCAGCACGTTGTTGTCGTCGCCGGTCCAGGCCACCGTCCGGCCCTCGATCGGGCCGCGATGTTCTTCGTAGGTCATCAGGTCGGCCATCACCTGGCAGGGGTGCGAGCGACGCGTCAGGCCGTTGATGACGGGCACGGTCGCGTATTCCGCAAGCTCCAGCAGCGCCTCGTGATTGAGGATGCGGATCATGATGGCATCGACATAACGCGACAGCACACGTGCGGTGTCGGCGATGGTTTCGCCGCGGCCGAGCTGCATCTCGGCGCCGGTGAGCATGATGGGCTCGCCGCCGAGCTGACGCATGGCGACGTCGAACGAGACGCGCGTGCGGGTCGAGGGACGCTCGAAGATCATCGCCAGCGTCTTGCCTTCGAGCGGCCTGACCGGCTGATGCGCCTTCTGCTTCGCCTTCATGGCGGTGGAGGCCGCGAGCATGCTCTTGAGCTCCGAAAGCGGGAGCTCGTTGATGTCCAGGAAATGCTTCGGGGTTTTATTGGGACTCTTACTCATCAGCTTGCCGCCCGCTTGTTGCCCGTCGACAGCGCAGCACAGGCGCGCTCAAGTCGGCTGACGCTGTCCTCGATCTCGGCTTCGGTAACGATCAAGGGCGGCAGGAAGCGCACGACATTGTCGCCGGCGCCCACGGTGAGCAGCTTTTCGCTGCGCAGCGCTGCGACGACATCGCCGGAGGGCACCACGGCCTTGATGCCGATCAGCAGGCCTTCGCCACGCACTTCGCTGACAATGTCAGGGTGACGGTCGATCACGGAGGCGAGCTTCTGCTTGAGCAGCAGCGACATCTTCTGCACGTGGTCGAAGAAGCCGGGCTTGAGCATGACGTCCAGCACGGCGTTCGCCGCCGAGATCGCCAGCGGATTACCGCCGAAGGTCGAGCCGTGCGATCCCGGCCCCATGCCGGAAGCCGCATCCGCGGTGGCCAGGATCGCACCGATCGGGAAGCCGCCGCCGAGTGCCTTCGCCAGCGACATTACATCGGGTGTGACGCCGGTGCGCCTGTATGCAAAGAGATCGCCGGTGCGGCCCATGCCGGTCTGGACCTCGTCGAAGGCCAGCAGCAGGCCCTTCTCGTCGCAGAGCTGGCGCAGCGCCTTGAGGAAGGAGGGCGTGGCTGAGCGCACGCCCCCCTCACCCTGGATCGGCTCGATCAGGATGCCGGCGGTCTGCGGACCGATCGCCTTCTTCACGGCCTCGATGTCACCGTGCGGGATCTGGTCGAAGCCATCCATCGGTGGACCGAAGCCTTCGAGATATTTTGGCGACCCCGTCGCAGCCAGCGTCGCCAGCGTGCGGCCGTGGAAGGCGCCCTCGAAGGTGATGATGCGGTACCGCTCCGGATGGCCCTTGGAGAAGTGATGATGGCGGACCAGCTTGATCACGCCCTCGAGCGCCTCGGCGCCGGAATTGCAGAAGAACACGAAGTCCGCGAAGCTCTCCTTGCACAGGCGCGCGGCGAGCTTCTCGCCGTCCGGGCTCTGGAACAGGTTCGACATGTGCCAGAGCTTGGTCGCCTGCTCCTGCAGCGCCTTGACCAGCGCGGGATGGGCATGGCCGAGCGCGTTGACGGCAACGCCGGAGGTAAAATCGAGATAGCGGTCGCCATTGGCCGCAATCAGCCAGCAGCCTTCGCCGCGCTCGAAACCGACGTCGGCCCTGGCGAAAACGGGGAGCAAATGCGGCGCTGCGCTGTTAGTCATGACGGTCACTTGATGTTGAGGCGGTGTGATGTGTGCATTGCGCAACGCACCATTGACCGGGCCGGAAAACGAAACGTGCCGCCTTTTAAGGGCGGCACGTAGGACCATCTTATGCCTGGTAAAACGGGTGTCAATGCCGCCCGGAAAGCCTCACGAAACGCCGAATCCGTAGTCTTGCGGTGGCGATTTTACAGGTTTTCCGCCACGGAACATGTGGAAGCGAGTCGGCGGACTCTTGCGCGTGAGTCACGCCATATTGTAGCGTTTGGCTTGTCAGATACGACATCTCGTGCAGCGGTTCTGATCCTCTAAGTCCTCATGTACCGGCGTAAGCGTTCGGGCGTTCAGTTTGCGCCCGGCGAGCCTTAAGGGATTCTGGCGGCACGGGTTTTTCGAGGCTTAGGCATTCGCTGTGCGGCCCCAGGATGGCAGGCGCCGGCGAAGGAAAGGGTGCAATGACGGTTTTGACCTGGTCGGATGATCGCGTTGAGCAGCTGAAGAAACTCTGGGAGGCCGGGCTTTCGGCCAGCCAGATCGCTGCAGAGCTCGGCAACGTGACCCGCAATGCCGTGATCGGCAAGGTGCACAGGCTCGGCCTGTCCGGCCGTGCCAAGAGCCCCTCCTCCGCGGCCCCCCGGCCGCGCAAGGCGCGTCCCGCGCAGCACATGATGCGCGTGAGCCGCCCGATCGCGCGCGGCAATACCGCGCTGGCGCAAGCCTTCGAGGTTGAGGTCGAGGCTGAACCGGTGACCTACGACAACGTAGTGCCGATGAGCCAGCGGCTGTCGCTGCTCGAGCTGAACGAAGCCACCTGCCACTGGCCGGTCGGCGATCCCTCGAGCCCGGACTTCTTCTTCTGCGGCGGCAAGGCGCTCTCCGGCCTGCCCTACTGCGCGCAGCACTCGCGCGTGGCGTATCAGCCCGCGGCTGACCGCCGCCGTGCACCGGCGAAGCCGCCGCGCTGAGCCAAGGCTTCTCAGACAATTGAGAAAAGAAAAGCGCGCCAGACGGCGCGCTTTTTTGTTTGCGAGGCTGCTGCCGAGCTCAGGTCTGCTCGGCCTTCGCGAAACGATCGTCGAGCGCATAGCCTGCGCCGCGGACGGTGCGGATCGGGTCCTGCTCGCGGCCGAGATTGAGTAGCTTGCGCAGCCGGCCGATATGGACGTCGACGGTGCGTTCATCGATATAGATGTCGCGGCCCCAGACGCTGTCGAGCAGTTGTTCGCGCGAGAACACGCGGCCGGGATGCTCCAGGAAGAACTCCAGCAGGCGGTATTCGGTCGGGCCGAGATCGATCGGCCGGCCCGAGCGCGCTACGCGGCGCTTATCGCGGTCGAGCTCGATGTCGCCATAGGCGAGCACGGTGGCGAGCCGCTCCGGGCTTGCACGCCGCAACAGGCCTTTCACGCGCGCCAGCAGTTCCGGCACCGAGAACGGCTTGACGATGTAGTCGTCGGCGCCGGTCGCAAGACCCCGCACCCGCTCGCTCTCCTCGCCGCGCGCGGTGAGCATGATGATCGGCAGCTGCTTGGTCTCGGGGCGGGTGCGAAGCCGGCGGCACAATTCGATGCCGGAAAGGCCCGGCAGCATCCAGTCGAGCACGATCAGGTCGGGGATGTGCTCCTTGAGGCGGGTGTCGGCGTCGTCGCCGCGCATCACCGTCTCGACGTCGTAACCGTCGCCTTCAAGGTTGTAGCGAAGCAGCTCGGTGAGAGCTTCCTCGTCTTCAACCACCATAATGCGTGCGCCCATCGGGTCGTCGCTCCTTCAGGAAATCAGGTATTCGGGACCGTCGTGGCGAAGGTCGTCATGTCGCCCTTCGGCCGCTTGTCGGTGATCGCCTGTCCCTCGATCATGTAGAACACGGTCTCGGCGATGTTGGTGGCGTGGTCGCCGATGCGCTCGATGTTCTTGGCGCAGAACATCAGATGGATGCAGAACGAGATGTTGCGCGGATCTTCCATCATGTAGGTGAGAAGTTCGCGGAACAGCGAGGTGCAGATGGCGTCGACTTCCTCGTCGCCCTTCCACACCGTCATCGCCGCCGGCAGGTCGTGCGCGGCATAGGCGTCCAGCACCGACTTGACCTGCTGCTGCACGAGGTCGGTCATGTGCTCGAGGCCGCGGAACAGCTTGAGCGGATGGAAATCCGTCTCCAGTGCGGCGACGCGCTTGCCCATGTTCTTGGCGAGATCGCCGATGCGCTCGAGATCGGTGGCGACGCGCATCGCGCCGACGATCTCGCGCAGGTCGACCGCCATCGGCTGGCGGCGCGCGATGGTGAGGACGGCACGCTCCTCGATCTTCTTCTGCAATGCGTCGAGCTCGGCGTCGATGGTGACGACGCGTTGCCCGAGCGCGACGTCGCGACGGATCAGTGCATCGACGGAATCGACGATCATGCGCTCGGCGATGCCGCCCATCTCCGCGACCAGGCGGGTGAGTTCCTGAAGGTCGGTATCGAAGGCTTTTGCGGTATGTTCAGTACCCATGTCCCGTCTCCTCAGCCGAACCGGCCGGTGATGTAATCCTGCGTGCGCCGGTCGGTCGGCGACGTGAAGATCTTGCTGGTGTCGTCGAACTCGATCAGCTCGCCGAGATACATGAAGGCGGTCTTGTCGGAGACACGGGCCGCCTGCTGCATGTTGTGGGTCACGATCGCGATCGTGTAGTTCTCGGACAGCTCCTGGATCAGCTCCTCGACCTTGGCGGTCGAGATCGGGTCGAGCGCCGAGCAGGGCTCGTCGAACAGGATCACCTCGGGGCGCACCGCAACCGTGCGGGCGATGCAGAGGCGCTGTTGCTGGCCGCCAGAGAGCGACAGGCCGGACGCGTTGAGCTTGTCCTTGACCTCGTTCCAGAGCGCACCGCCGCGCAGCGCCTTCTCGACGCGGTCGTCCATCTCGGACTTCGAGATCTTCTCATAGAGACGGATGCCGAACGCGATGTTCTCGTAGATCGTCATCGGGAACGGCGTCGGCTTCTGGAACACCATGCCGACGCGGGCGCGCAGCAGGTTGAGGTCCAGCTTGGGGTCGAGGATGTTGGTCTGGTCGAGCATCAGCTGACCCGTGACGCGCTGGCCCGGATAGAGGTCGTACATCCGGTTGAAGATGCGCAGCAGGGTCGACTTGCCGCAGCCCGACGGTCCGATGAACGCCGTGACGCGGTTGGTGCCGAGCGTCAGGTTGATGTTCTTCAGCGCGTGGTGCTCGCCATAATAGAAATTGAGGTTGCGCACCGTCACCTTGGCAGGCGCTTCCGGCAGCGGCTGCTGCGAGGCCAGGTGACCGTTCGAACTCACGGATACGGACAGGTCGGTCATTTTGCGGTCCTCTCGGCACCGATGATGCGGGCGCCAATGTTCAGGGCAAGCACGGTGAGGGTGATCAGCAGCGCGCCGCTCCAGGCGAGCTGCTTCCAGTAGGCGTAGGGGCTCTGGACGAAATTGTTGATGGTGACAGGCAGGTTCGCCATCGTCTTGTTCAGGCCGAGGCTGAAGAACTGGTTCGACAGCGCGGTGAAGAGCAGCGGCGCGGTCTCGCCGGCGACGCGGGCCGTTGCCAGCATGACGCCGGTGATGAGACCCGAGCGCGCGGCGCGATAGGCGATCCGCTTGATCACCAGCGAGCGCGGCAGGCCGAGCGCGGACGCCGCCTCACGCAGTGCGTTCGGCACCAGCAGCAGCATGTCCTCGGTCGTACGCAGCACCACCGGGATCACGATCACGGCGAGTGCGAGACAGCCGGCGATCGCCGAGAAGCCGCGCATCGGCACCACCACCGCGCCGTAAATGAACAGGCCGATGATGATCGAGGGCGCCGACAGCAGGATGTCGTTGATGAAGCGGATCACCGAGGTCAGCTTGTCGTTGCGGCCGTACTCGGCGAGATAGGTGCCGGCGAACATGCCGAGCGGCGCGCCGATGCCGACGCCGAGCACGGTCATGATCAGCGAGCCGACGATGGCGTTGAGCAGGCCGCCTTCGGTCGAGCCGGGCGGCGGGGTGTTCTCGGTGAAGACCTGCAGGTTGAGCCCGGCGAGGCCGTTGTAGAACAGCGTGATCAGGATCAGCGCGAGCCAGGTGACGCCGAACGCGGCGGCGGCGATACAGAGCCCGCGGATGACGATGTCCTTGCGGCGGCGGCGTGCATAAATCGGGTTCATGTTACTTCCCCGCCTTCTTCTCGAGACGCATCAGCATTAGCCGCGCGGCGGCCAGCACGAAGAACGTCAGCACGAACAGCAACAGGCCGAGCAGGATCAGGCCGGACTGATGCAGGCCGTCGCTTTCCGCGAACTCTGAGGCGATCGCAGCCGAGATCGTGGTGCCCGGCGCAAAGATCGACGACGAGATCCGGAACGAGTTGCCGATGATGAAGGTCACCGCCATGGTCTCGCCGAGCGCGCGGCCCAGCGCCAGCATGACGCCGCCGATGACGCCGACGCGGGTGTAGGGGATCACCACGCTGCGGACGACTTCCCAGGTGGTGCAACCGACGCCGTAGGCGGCCTCTTTGAGAACCGGCGGCACCGTCTTGAACACGTCGACCGAGATCGAGGTGATGAAGGGCAGCACCATGATCGCGAGGATCAGCGCGGCGTTGAACAGGCTGAGATAGGACGGCGGGCCGGCGAAAATCGCACCGAGCACGGGAACGCCGTCGAAGATCTTGATCATGAAGGGCTGGAACGTGTTGGCCAGGAACGGCCCCAGCACGAAGAAGCCCCACATGCCGTAGATGATCGAGGGGATGCCTGCGAGCAGCTCGATCGCCATGCCGATCGGACGGCGCGCCCATTGCGGGCAGAGCTCGGTGAGGAAGATCGCAATGCCGATACCGACCGGAATGGCGATCAGCATCGCGATGAAGGACGTCACGAGCGTGCCGTACATCGGGCCGAGCGCGCCAAGCACGGGCGGATCTGCCGACGGCGCCCAGCGCTGCGTCCACAGGAAGGAGAAGCCGTATTCCTTCATCGCGGGGTAGGCGCCGACGATGAGCGAAATGATGATACCGCCGAGGATCAGCAGCACCGAGATCGCGCTGAGACGCGTGATCCAGTAGAATGTGAGGTCACCGAGCTTGAACGCGCTCAATGCCTTGGCGCGGTCATACGGTCCGGCGGCATCAACTACATTGCTCTCGACAGCCATCTCTGCCACGCCGATCCCCTGTACTGACTATAAGTGTTTTTGAAATCCCGGTCTCGTGCCCCGGACGCGGCGCAGTGCCGATCCGGGGCCGAAGCCTTGTCGTTCGCAGTGCAGCCGCGGCTGCACTGCGTTGTTCGGACAGAGCTCAGCTCTTGATCTCGGCAGCCCAGGTCTTCTCGATCAGGGTCACGACGCCCTCGGGCATCGGAATATAGTCGAGCTCTTCAGCCGCCTTGCCGCCGTTCTTGAAGGCCCAGCGGAAGAACTTGATGGCTTCCTGCGAAGACGCCTTGTCGGTGGCATCCTTGTGCATGAGGATGAAGGTCGCCGCCGTGATCGGCCAAGACTTCTCGCCGGGCTGGTCGGTCAGGATGACGTAGTAGCCGGGAGCCTTGGCCCAGTCGGCATTCGAAGCGGCCGCCTGGAAGGCTTCGACGGTCGGCTGCACCGGCTTGCCGGCCTTGTTGACGAGGCCGGTGTAGGTCAGCTTGTTCTGCTTGGCATAGGCGTACTCGACGTAGCCGATCGAGTTCTTGGTCTGGCTGATGTTGCCCGACACGCCTTCGTTGCCCTTGGCGCCGACGCCGACCGGCCAC
>Ga0207426_1000831_pt1 | contig 32944 bp, 36 predicted proteins | sample AraplaMF_Cvi_mMS_FD_184265 | JGI IMG/M metagenome (GOLD analysis project Ga0207426, IMG submission 184265) | Arabidopsis root microbial communities from the University of North Carolina, USA - plate scrape MF_Cvi_mMS (SPAdes) (version 2) | ecosystem: Host-associated > Plants > Roots > Endosphere... | reverse complement strand
GAGATGGTCGCCAGATACGGCGACGCGCCGCCGCGCCCGCCGCACTGGGGCGGCTATCGCCTCGTGCCCGATACCATCGAATTCTGGCAGGGACGCCCGTCGCGCCTTCACGACCGCATCGTCTATACGCGTGATGACGCGGGCGCGCCGTGGCGAATCATGAGACTCGCGCCGTAACGCGAGCACTGGCAGCAACCGAGATCGCAACGGCAACGAACATGAAGGCGGGAGCCTTCCCTTGATTTTCTTTAGCGCGGAGAAGCAAGCATGTTCTGGGAGAAGAAGCTGACGCAGTGGGTTGAGGAAGTGCGGGACCGGGCCAATTTGCCTGCGCGGCTCGTGCTCTGGGATGGCCAGCAGCACGATTTCGGCCAGTTCGCCGCTCCTCGGGTGACGCTGCACGTGAAGAGCGCGACCGCGCTGCCTTATCTGCTCGAACCGAGTCTCGACAATCTCGGCGAAGCCTACGTCAAGGGCAAGATCGATATCGAGGGCAAGCTGTCCGACATCATCAACATCGGCTATTCGCTCGCGAAGAACACGGTGACGAGCGCAAGCAAGCTCGCCCGTGTGCGGCGCTACTTCAATCACTCGAAGACGTCGGACAAGAAGGCCATTCAGTACCACTACGATGTGTCGAACGAGTTTTACGCACTGTGGCTCGACAAGAACATGGTCTACTCGTGCGCGTACTTCGAGAACGGCGACGAAGACATCGACACCGCGCAGCTCAAGAAAATCGACCACATCCTCACGAAGATTCAGCTTCAGCCGGGTCATCGTCTGCTCGATATCGGCTGCGGCTGGGGCGCGCTCGTGATCCGCGCGGCGCAGAAGTTCGGCGCGAAATGCGTAGGTGTCACGCTCTCCGAGAACCAGTTCAAGCTCGCGACCGAGCGCGTCAAGGCGGCGGGGCTCGAAGATCGAATCGAGATTCGCCTGCAGGACTATCGCGACATCCCGGGGCAGTTCGACCGCATTACGAGCGTCGGCATGTTCGAGCATGTCGGGCGCAAGAATCTTGCGGGATACTTCGCGAGAATCCGCGATCTGCTCGTCGATGACGGCATCGCGATGAATCACGGCATCACGTCGTCGGATGCCGACAGCGGCGAGACTTCGCTCGGCGGCGGCGAATTCATCGACAAATACGTGTTCCCCGACGGCGAGCTGCCGCACATCAGCCTCGCGCTCGAAAGCATGCAGCGCGGCGGGCTCGAAGCGATCGACGTCGAAAGCCTGCGGCGGCACTACGCGCATACGCTCGACATCTGGGCCGACAGGTTCGAGGAAAACGCGGAGAAAGCGAAGAAGCTCGTCGACGATGAGCACTTCCGCATCTGGCGCGTGTACCTCGCGGGCTGCGCGTATGCGTTCGAGAACGACGACGTGTCGATCTATCAGGTGATCTGCCGCAAGGCGGGGCGAAGCGCGAAGACGCTGCCGTGGTCGCGGCGATATATCTACGAGAAGGCGCTCTGAACCGCGAATCAATGCATATCGAAGCGGGGGAGCCGGAAGATCAGTTCGATCTTTTCGGCGTGCCTGCAAACGCTGCTTCGGCGGAGCCTGCGGAGGCACGAAAGCCGCCAAAGCCGCGCGGCGTGCTGCCCGCGCCCTTGCAGCCCGAGCTCGAAGCCCTCGCGAAGCGCCTGCCGGATGCAATCCATCTCGGCACATCGACATGGTCGTTTCCGGGCTGGCGCGGCATCGTCTATGGCGACGAGTACTCGAACACGAAGCTTTCCCGCGACGGTCTCAGCGCCTACGGCGCGCATCCGCTCCTGAAAAGCGTGTCGATCGACCGCTCGTTCTACGCGCCGCTGTCGCTCGCTGAATACGCGCGCTACGCATCGCAGGTGCCGGCGCACTTCCGCTTCATCGTCAAGGCGCCCGCCTCCGTCACCGATGCCTTCATCCGCGGCGAGCGCGGCACGCCGGACGCGGAAAACCCTGCGTTTCTGAACGCGCAGATTGCCATCGATGAATTCGTGACGCCGTGCATCGGCGGTCTCGGCGCGAAAGCAGGCGCGCTCGTGTTCCAGTTCTCGCCGCTGCCCGACGCGATGATCGTCGATCCGGCCAGTTTCATCGAACGGCTATCGGCGTTTCTGCAAGCGCTGCCGCCGCTCGAAGGCGAGTCTTGCTACGCGGTCGAGATCCGCGACGCGGTCATGCTCACGCCACGCTTTATCCGAACGCTGCGCGAGGCGAACGTGCGCTACTGCATCGGCGTGCATGCGCGCATGCCGGACGTGCGCCGTCAGGCGAAGGCGCTCGCGTTGCTGGACGAAGAAAGGATGGGACCGCTCATCGCGCGCTGGAGTCTGCACAGCGGCTTTCGCTACGAACAGGCGAAGGCGAAATACGAGCCGTTCGACAAGATCGTCGATGAAGATCGCGGCACGCGTGAGGCGCTCGCCGAGCTGGCCGCGCGTTATGCCATCGCGGGCCAGCCGGTGGTGATCGCGGCGAACAACAAGGCAGAAGGCTCGGCGCCGCTCACGTGCTTCGAACTCGCGCGCGGCATCGCGGAGGAATACGAGCGCGCGCGAAGCGACTAGAAGCGCATCACGCCTTCAGGCGGTGCGCGAACTTCTTGCGAAATTTCGCGACCTTCGGCCCGACGACCGCCGCGCAGTAGCCCTGATTCGGATGCTGCGCAAAATAGTTCTGGTGATACGCCTCGGCCGGATAATAGTCGTCGGCGAGCGGCACGACTTGCGTGACGATCTTGCCGCCGTAGACATCCTCGCGCTGCAGTTCGTCGATGACGTCGAGCGCGATCTTGCGTTGCTCGTCCGAATGCGTGAACACGACCGAGCGATACTGCGTGCCGACATCGTTGCCCTGCCGGTTGAGCTGGGTCGGATCGTGCGTCGCGAAGAAGATCTCGAGAACTTCGCGATAACCGATGACCGATGGATCGAACACGACCTTCACCACTTCCGCGTGACCGGTTTCGCCATCGCAGACCTGCTCGTACGACGGATTCACAACTTTGCCGCCCGCATAGCCCGATTCGACCGACTCCACGCCCTGCACCGCGAGAAACACGGCTTCGGTACACCAGAAACATCCGCCGCCGAGCGTCGCGGTCTCAAGTCTCGCCTGTTGGATCATGCGCAACTCCTCATCAAGTGCATGCGGCCACGCCGCGGATCCTGCATGTGGATGCGCCCGGCCGATTCTTCAATCTTCCGGACGCGATGAGTCGAGCTTACTGGGTTTGGCCGGGCCGCGCAGAAAGCCCCTTGCGGCAGAAAACTTGCTGCCGGAATACGGTCTTTTGGCGGTCGGCGACTGCCGATTCCGATAGAATCGACACAATTCTCCAGTTTTTACATGACTTCTGAAAAGGTTCTTCCGACTGAAGCGCGACGCGCGGCCGGCTCGGTAGCACACGACACACTCGACCGCCCATTTGCCTGCTCATCTGCCAAATGACACGCGCTAAAACCCCGAATTTCGACCCGAATGCGTTCCGCGCCGCGCTCGGGCAGTTTGCGACCGGCGTCACGGTCATCACGACGCGCACCGCGTCCGGCCAGTTGATCGGGATCACCGCAAGCTCGTTCAACTCGGTATCGCTCAATCCGCCGCTCGTACTGTGGAGCCTCGCGACGAAATCGGCGTCGATGCCGGTGTTCCGCGCGAACAGCCACTATGTGGTGAACGTGCTCGCTGCATCGCAGCTCGACCTGTGCCGGCGTTTCGCCACGGTCAAGGGCGACCGCTTCGCGGGCGTCTCGCACGCCGCCGGGGACACCGGCATGCCGGTGCTCGACGGCGCGCTCGCGTGGTTCGAATGCCACAACCGCAGCCGCTACGACGAAGGCGATCACGTGATCTTCGTCGGTGAAGTGGAGCGTTGCGGCGTGCGCGAAGACGCGACGCAAACCGCGCCGCTCGTCTTCCATGCCGGCGGCTTCCATACACTGGGGCCGCTGGAATAAACGCTCAGGGCGTGTGCGCGCGTCCCGGCTGCTCGATCAGCGCGACCGGCACCCCCGCATCGTCCTTCATCGTCTGAAGCACGATGTTCGAGCGGATGTCGATCACGCCGGGCGCCTTGTAGAGCTTCGACAGAATGAAATCGGAGTAATGCTTGAGGTTGTGCGCAAGCACCCGCAGCACGTAGTGCGTGTCGCCGGTGACAACGAACGCGCCGACCACTTCCGGCCATTCGCGCACGGCCGCGGCGAACTTCTCGTGCCAGTTTTCCTGGTCGTTGCGCATCGAGACATGGACGAAGGCTTCCAGTTCGATGCCGAGCCGCTCGCGGTCGAGGCACGCGCGATAACTCGCGATCACGCCTTCCTCTTCCAGCAGGCGCATTCGGCGCAAGCACGCCGACGGCGATAGCGAAATGCGCTCCGCCAGGTCCAGGTTACTGATCCGTCCATCTTCCTGCAGTACCGCCAGAATTCGGCAATCCGTTGCATCGAGCGTGAAGCCGGTCATTTTTGAGTCCCCTAGCCCGTTTCATCGAATTATGTTCTAAGCGCGACACTTTTGGGTGGTTATTTCGCAAGCACCTTTCGAGATAACGCGACTATGATTTGACGCATCTTTACGATTTCTGTTAGGGCGCGTCATGACGCTTCTGGACATTTCCCCATCGATCGGCCCCGCCACGCCCGTCTGGCCGGGCGACACGCCGGTCGGCATCGAGCGGGTGTGGCGAATCGAGGCGGGCTCGCCCGTCAACGTTGCGCGGCTCACGCTGTCGCCCCACACCGGCGCGCACGCCGATGCGCCGCTCCATTACGACGAGCACGGCAAGCCGATCGGCGAAGTCGCGCTCGATACGTACATCGGCGAGTGTCGCGTCCTGCACTGCATCGGTGCTTCGCCGCTCGTCACGCCGGAGCACGTCGCCGCGCATCTCGACGGCGTCCCGGCGCGCGTTCTGCTGCGCACGTATGCAAACGCGCCGCTCCATGCATGGGACAGCGCCTTCGCCGCCGTCGCGCCGGAAACCATCGACTTGCTGGCCGAAAAAGGCGTGAAGCTCCTCGGCATCGACACGCCGTCGCTCGATCCTCAGGACTCGAAGACGATGGATGCCCACAAGCGTATCCGCGCCCACGGCATGGCGATCCTCGAAGGCCTCGTGCTCGACGCCGTCGCGCCCGGCGACTACGAACTGATCGCCCTGCCGCTCAAATTCTCGACGCTCGATGCGAGTCCGGTTCGCGCCGTCCTGCGTCCGCTTTCCTGATGATCTTCAAATATATGGACTTTTCGATGAAACATCGTGACGAAGCCGCGGCGCTCGACCGCGACGATGCGCTCGCACCGCTGCGCGAGCAGTTCGCATTGGCCGATGGCGTGATCTACCTCGACGGCAATTCGCTCGGCGTGCCGCCCAAAGCGTCCGCCTCACGCGCCGCCGACGTGATTTCCGCCGAATGGGGCGAAGGCCTGATCCGCAGCTGGAACACGGCTGGCTGGTTCGCGTTGCCCAAGCGTCTCGGCAACAAGCTCGCACCGCTGATCGGCGCAGGCGAAGACGAAGTCGTCGTGACGGACACGATCTCCGCGAATCTCTTCAAGATTCTGTCGGCCGCGCTCAAGCTCGCAAACGAGCGCGATCCGAAGCGGCGCGTGATCGTCTCCGAACGTTCGAACTTTCCGACCGATCTGTACATCGCGCAGGGTTTGATCGAGCAGCTCGATCGCGGTTACGAACTGCGCCTCGTCGACGATGCTTCGGAACTGCCGGCCGCGATCGACGAAAACACCGCCATCGCGATGATCACGCACGTCAACTACCGCACCGGCTACATGCATGACATGGCCGCGCTCACGCAGACCATTCATCGCGCGGGCGCGCTCGCCGTCTGGGATCTCGCGCATTCGGCGGGCGCGGTGCCGGTCGATCTGAACGGCGTCGGCGCGGATTACGCGGTGGGTTGCACGTACAAGTATCTGAACGGCGGCCCGGGCTCGCCCGCGTTCGTGTGGGTGCCGAAGCGCCATCAGAGCGCCTTCTCGCAGCCGCTCTCCGGCTGGTGGGGACACAGGAAGCCGTTCGAGATGGACCCGGTGTATCGCCCGGACGACGGCATCGGCCGGTTTCTTTGCGGCACGCAGCCCATCGTGTCGATGTCGCTTGTCGAATGCGGGCTCGACGTGTTTCTGCAAACCGACATGCAGACGCTGCGTCGCAAGTCGCTCGCCTTGAGCGATCTGTTCATCCGGCTGGTCGAGGAACGCTGCGGCGAATTCCCGCTCTCCCTCGCGACGCCGCGCGAGCACGCGCAACGAGGCTCGCAGGCGAGTTTCGAGCACCCGAACGGCTATGAGGTGATGCAGGCGCTGATCGCGCGGGGCGTAATCGGCGATTACCGCGAGCCGCGCATTCTGCGCTTTGGCTTCACGCCGCTCTACACGCGCTTCGTCGATGTGTGGGACGCCGTCGATATCCTGCGCGACGTGCTCGCGACCGAAAGCTGGCGCGCGCCCGAATTCGCCGAGCGCGCATCGGTGACCTGAAAGGAGCGTCGACATGAGCAATACGCAAGGCTGCCCGTTCGGTCACGGCGCCGTGGAAACCACGCAGAACGAAGGTTGGCACGACGCCAAGCTCGATTTCGCCGATTCGATGAGCTACGGCGACTATCTCGGCCTCGATTCGATCCTGAACGCGCAGCATCCGCTCTCGCCGGATCACAACGAGATGCTGTTCATCGTTCAGCATCAGACGAGCGAGCTATGGATGAAGCTCGCGCTCTACGAATTGCGCGCGGCGCTCGCGGCCGTGCATCGGGATGAGCTGCCGCCCGCGTTCAAGATGCTCGCGCGCGTGTCGCGCATCTTCGAGCAACTGGTGCAGGCGTGGAACGTCCTCGCGACGATGACACCCTCCGAATACACCGCGATGCGCCCGTATCTCGGGCAATCGTCGGGGTTTCAGTCGCATCAGTATCGCCAGATCGAGTTCATGCTCGGCAACAAAAATGCGCAGATGCTCAAGCCGCATGAGCATCGCCCGGAAATTCTCGAACAGGTGCGCGGGACGCTCCAAGCGCCCTCCTTCTACGACGAAGTGATCCGCTTGCTGGCTCGACGCGGTTTCGACATCGATCCGAAGCGGCTCGAGCGCGACTGGACGCAGCCGACGACGCACGATCCGTCCGTCGAGGCGGCGTGGCTCGCGGTGTATCGCGATCCGTCGCATCACTGGGATCTGTACGAGATGGCGGAAGAGCTGGTCGATCTGGAAGATGCGTTCCGGCAATGGCGCTTCCGGCATGTGACGACGGTGGAGCGCATCATCGGCTTCAAGGGCGGCACAGGCGGCACCGCGGGCGCGTCGTATCTGCGCAAGATGCTCGATGTCGTGCTGTTTCCGGAGCTCTGGCACGTCCGGACGGTGCTCTGAGCCGTTACGCGAGACGCGCGGCGAGCGCCTTCAGCCTCGGGCCGATCGTCTCACGGAAATACGCCTCGTCCATCGACGACGCCGGCCCGCTGCTCGACAGCACGAGCCAGCGCCCGTTGCGCAGGTCGCGAAAAGGTGCGGCGATGGCGTTGACGTCGTCGTGCCACTCGCGGAACGAATAACAGCAGCCGTCGCGCGCGAAATCGTCGATCGAGCGGCGGGCGGCATCGACCTTTGCCTCGCCTTCGATTTTCGCGAGTTCGTCGAACAGCGCCTCGCGCGCCGCCGATTCCTGCACGGCGAGATACGCGCGGCCCATCGAGCTCGTGAGCATCGACAGGCGCGAACCGGCCGCAAGGCCGAGCGTCAGCGCCGTCTCGCTACGAATGGTTTCCAGATAGATCATGTCGAGTCCGTCGCGGCAGCCGAGCGATACCGCCGCGCCGATCTCCCGCGCAAGCGCGCGCATATGCGGGCGGGCGAGTTCCAGCGTGTCCGCGCCCGCGAGCAGCGTGAAGCCGAGCGACAGCACGCCCGTGTCGAGCGCGTATTTGCCCGCGGGTTCGTCGAAGCGCAGATAGCCGAGCGTCGTCAGCGTGTAGGCAAGACGATTGACGGTCGCCTTCGGCAAGCCGGTGCGCTCGACGAAATCGCGATTGCCGAGCAGCGTCTCGCCGGGACGAAACGCGCGCAGCAGATCGAGCCCGCGTGCGAGCGCGACGACGAACTTGCGCTCGTCGATGTCCTCGGGCGATGGATGGCGCGATGAAATCGACGCTGAATTTCGGCTGGAATCGGCTGGCATTGGATGCTAAACTCGGACTGGATTTGCAAAACATTGTTTCGCTTAGCGGAACTCATGTCAAGCGTCCCGCGCCAGCCGACTGTGGAAATGTGCACGCGCTTCCGGCGCTTTTCGATGAAATCAGGAGATAGCAGATGGCCGACGCCGCCCGATTCAACTGGGAAGATCCGCTCTTGCTGGATCAGCAACTGACCGAAGACGAACGCATGGTGCGCGACGCCGCGCGCGCTTACGCACAGGACAAGCTGCAGCCGCGCGTGATGCAGGCGTTTCGCGAGGAAAAGACCGATCCGGCGATCTTCCGCGAAATGGGCGAACTGGGTCTGCTCGGGCCGACGATCCCCGAGCAATACGGCGGTCCGGGGCTCAACTACGTCTGCTACGGCCTGATCGCGCGCGAAGTCGAGCGCGTGGATTCGGGCTATCGCTCGATGATGTCGGTGCAATCGTCGCTCGTGATGGTGCCGATCAACACCTTCGGCAGCGAGGCGCAGAAGGAAAAGTATCTGCCGAAGCTCGCGCGGGGCGAGTGGATCGGCTGTTTCGGTCTCACGGAGCCGAACGCGGGCTCCGATCCGGCGAGCATGACGACGCGCGCGAAGAAGGTGCAAAACGGCTTCTCGCTCTCCGGCACGAAGATGTGGATCTCGAACTCGCCGATCGCAGATGTGTTCGTCGTCTGGGCGAAGCTGGAGGAAGACGGCCGCGACGAGATTCGCGGTTTTATCCTGGAGAAAGGCTGGAAGGGTCTGTCGGCGCCGGCGATTCACGGCAAGGTTGGCTTGCGCGCGTCGATCACCGGCGAAATCGTGATGGACGAAGTCTTCGTTCCTGAAGAGAACATCCTGCCGGACGTGCGCGGCCTGAAAGGTCCGTTCACCTGCCTGAACTCCGCGCGCTACGGCATCTCCTGGGGGGCGCTCGGCGCCGCCGAAGCATGCTGGCACACCGCGCGGCAATACACGCTGGATCGCAAGCAGTTCGGCCGCCCGCTCGCGGCCAATCAGCTGATCCAGAAGAAGCTCGCCGACATGCAGACCGAAATCACCCTCGGGCTTCAAGGCGTGCTGCGTCTTGGCCGCATGAAGGATGAAGGCACGGCGGCCGTCGAGATCACGTCGATCATGAAGCGCAATTCGTGCGGCAAGGCGCTCGATATTGCCCGGCTCGCGCGCGACATGCTCGGCGGCAACGGCATCTCCGATGAATTCGGCGTCGCGCGTCATCTCGTGAATCTCGAAGTGGTGAATACGTACGAAGGCACGCACGACATTCACGCGCTGATTCTCGGCCGCGCGCAGACGGGCATTCAGGCATTTTTCTAAGCAAGCCTGGTCACAATCCGGAAGGGCCGGCGCGCCGTGCGTCGGCCCTTTGTCTTTCTGCCGTTTGTAACTTTCGATAGGCGGCTGAAACTTTTACGGGTCAGATCGTATCCATCCCAATTGATGTCGATGTATTGACGAAGCACGAGCGGCTGGAACGGAACCTGCGTGAGTTTCGCCCGGAAGGCGTCACGCCTCCTCGTCAGCGGTCCCATCTTTGGTTACGATTCCGTAGCCTTACCGATTGGAGCCTTTCATGTCAGAAATCAATAAGGAGCGATTCATGTCGGATATCAAAACCGTACTCGCTGACGCCGAAGATCTCTTGAAACAAGCGGCGACCGCCACTGGTGAACGCGCTTCCGAATTGCGCGAGACAGCCCTTACGCGCCTGAAGCAAGCGAAGGAAAAAGCCGCCGACGCGCAGGTCGTCGTAATCGAGCGAGGCAAGAAAGCTGCACGCGCGACCGACGATTACGTCCACGAGCATCCTTGGGCGTCCATCGGCATTGCGGCGGGGCTCGGCATGGTGATCGGGCTTCTGATCAACCGCAAGTAGCCGCTGACTCGCCACAATGGCCCGCGGATTGCTAATCTGCTCTTTGTCGCGGTCCCGGCTGGACTGAACCGCGAGCGCCTTGCCCGGGCGCGCGGCTCGACACTCGCACCGGCCGGCCGCTTCACGCGCCGACCGGAACCACAAAAAAGCGGCACTAACGCGCTTCTCGCATTCAAGCCATGACGACCGAACGGCCAACGCAGCAATCGTCCCCCGGACCGCTGCGACGAATTCTGAGCTCCGCCTTCGCCATCTTCGAGACGCGTCTTGAACTCATCGGCATCGAGCTTCAGGAGGAAAAGGAGCGGCTCATCGGCGTGCTTTTCCTCGGGCTCGCCGCCATGATGCTCGCGATGATGGCGCTCATCTCGCTCACGGTGCTGATCGCCATCTTCTTTTGGGACACGTATCGGTGGCAGGCGCTCGGCGGCATCACGCTCCTGTACGCGTTGATCGCGATTGCATGCGGTCTGCGCGCGCGCAGCAGCTTGCTCGATGCCCCGAACATGTTCGACGACACGCTCGCCGAATTCCGCAAGGACCGCGACACCTTCCGCTGATCTCCGCGCCCAATCCAAGCCATGAGCCAACACGACGATACCTTCAGGTCGCCCAAACGCGACAAAGCGAAAAAACTGCGCACGCCGCACATGCGCGCGCTGCGCAAGGAACTGCTGATCGCTCGCGCGGATGTCGAGCGCATGGAGTTGCGGCAAGCAACACATGATTTGCGTTCGTCCGTCACGCATTTCAGTTTTCTGCGCTTCCTGATGCCAGGCGGGGGGGCGCCACGCTGGGGCAAGCGCCGCGGGTCTGCGGGCGGTATCGGCGGCGTGCTCGGTTCGCTGCTCGGCTCGGGCAATATCGGCTTGCTGCTCAAGCAGTATCCGATCGTCGGTTCCCTTGCATCGCTCGTTCTCACCAAGCCGGTGAGAACGAAGTTGCTGCGCAGCGCCAAGCCCGTGCTCAAATGGGGCGGTCTCGCGCTCGCCGGATGGGAAGGCTGGCGCATCTATCAGCAAATGAAGACCGCCGCGCCCGAGACCTCCACCAACGCCGTCGATCCGACAGTGTTCTGATTTCCCACTTCAACCTCTCGCCGCCCAGCAGGACGCGGACTGTACCGCATCGAGCGGCGTGGTCGAGCCGGGCGGGTGATTCCCGCGCAGTCCGGTCGTGTCGATGACGAAGGCGCCGCATGCATCGTCCTGCATGGCGCCGGGCGCAACAAGCGCGGCTTCGATGGCGTAACCGCCGTTAGTCGGCGATTCCGGCAGCACGGCGACGCTGTATACCGCCGTCCCGCCCGGAGGCGCTCTGTCGGAACCTGCGCCGAGCGTGATCGCCTCACCGCTTTCCGACGTTTGCGCAAGCCGCGTCGTTTCGGCGAACTAGACTGCACGCACCAACGCCGACGCCGCATCGAGTCGATGCGCCTTCACCACGTGCGTTCGATACGCCGGAATGGCGAATGTCGCGATGATCGCGGCGACGCCCAGCGCGATCATCAATTCCAGAAGGCTGAAGCCCTTTTCACTCATGCTTCCTTTCATGACGGCTCCTCAAAACGGCCTGGCGACGACGCGCAGCCAGTGCTGCGTGCTCGCGCCCTCGGCGATATCGATACGAAGCTGAAGCCACGCCTCGGAATCGGGGCTCGCGCCGAAACCGCGCGTAGTGACGAGATACGCCCCGCTCGCCCACGATTCGATCAGACATTGCCGCGCGCGGCGCGCGTACGGCCACACCGCGAACGGCGTGATCGCGGCGGCAGTCGGTCCCTCGAACGATGTCTTCGCACCATCGGGACGGTTCGTCCTTGAGCGACCGGCTCGCCGATGGCAGCGCGAGGGACAGCATACGGCTGCATCGGATCAGCGCGCTGTCCGCCTGCATGGAACGCCTGCGCGCGCTCGCGCGTCGCAACGGTCGCGCGGCCCGCCACGAGCGATGTCTGCAACCATGCGCTCGCCGTCACGAGCATCATTGCCGAGAGAATCAGGACGATCGGTAACGTAGCGCCGCGTGTTAGGGAACGTCGCTTCATTGCGGGCCTCCGGATGTCATCGCCGGCGAATTGCGTATCGCGATGCGCCGCCAGAAGACCTGACGAGCGCGGCCATCGTCGGCATAAGCAGGCGAGCCGTTGCAATCGACGTAGTTCGTTCGCCGCTTCGCGTTGGAGTTGAAGCCGCGTACCAGGACGCAAATGTCGGCGCCGTAGACATCGCGCCAGCGTTCGCGCGCGATGGCCGAAGCGTCCAATGCCGATGGCGAGTCCGCCCGCCAATACACGACACGCATCCGTTCGATGCCTTCGACGATCGGCTGGGGCTGCCGGCCGCCGCCCTCGCAGTAAAGCTCGGGCTCGCCGCTCGAAGTGCTGGCCTTCACGTAAAAGCGATTCGTGACGATGGCGTCGGCGATGGTCTGGCCGATGCAGTCCGTTGGCACGCCACCGCTCGACGGCCATGTGGATACGGCATCGGCGGCGTAGCGAATCTGGATGCCGTCCGAATGACTGGCCAACGACTCGCACAATGCTCCCGACTCCGCGCCGACCGCGCGGCCTTGCGCGCAGCCGAATATCGGTGCTTCGACAGTCGCGTCCGGGCCAGACGCGAAACCGGCCATTTGGAGCTGCTGTCCCAGCATGTCCAGCGCGGTCGATCCGGCGTCGTGGATGCGTGCGGCGTCGGTGGCACGATCGAACGCGGCGCGCTGCCCGCGATAGAGCGACAGCGACGCGGTCACGATCAACATGCCTAGCGCGAGCGCGATCGTCATTTCGAGAAGCGTATGACCGCTCGACGGGAAGGCGCGTGAGGTCATCGCGCGAACGCCATTGCAATGCATGATGTGAACGGCTTTGCCTGCGGCTCGGGACACGGGTCGGACCGACCTTCCGCGCGCCAGCTCACCGTCGCGATGCGCACGCCGTCGGCCCGATCGGACACCGCGACATCGCCCGCGAGCAGCATCGACGACGCCCTCGCCTGCCATTGCGACACGATTGGCGCTCGGTCGGCATCGCTGCGAATGCCTTCCGCGACCGAATCGGCGATCAGCGCCGCGCGTTCCCGCAGCAACGCCGCCCGCTCACCGCGCGCGAGCGCGCTTTGCACCGCGACGAGCCCAAGCGCGCTGACCGCCGTGAGCGTCAACGCGATCATCACTTCGATCAGCGAATCGCCTCGTTGCGCGCCCTTCATGCCGACGCTCCGCAACCGCCCTGCGTGATGCGCGCCCGGCCGCCCGCCGCGAGCCGTACGCATCGACGCGACGCGGGATTCGCGGCGGCATCGGCGCCGCGCGGACCGAGTTCGAAGCTGCGAAATCCGCCGATCACTTGTCCGGAGGGCGGTGTGAAAGACAGTTCGGTCGATGTCCCGGCGATAGCGACCAACGTCATCGCGGGCTGCATGCGCAGAAGCGTCGAAACGCCGTCGCGATCGACGAACACACCCCATCCGCACGACCAGTCAGTAACGCCGGCATCGCAGCTTCGCCCCGCCGCCAGGCAATGACGCGACGATTCGATGCAGCACAGCGTGACGCGTGCGCCGCGTTTCATGGATTCGGCACGGGCAAGCGAAATCGCGGAAAAGAGCGAGCGCGCCCGCGCATCGACCTGCTCGCGCACCTGCCACGCGACGAACGACGGCGCGGCGAACGTCGCGAGGATCGCCATCACGGCGAGCACCACGCACAGTTCGACGAGCGTGAAACCTTGATTTGAAGCGCTGATCATCTGCAATCCTTAATCGATAGATTCAAGCCGAAAGACCCAATCTAGCGAGAAGGAATGCACGCCGCCATTAGATCCTATGAAGCGAGACCCTCGACAAGCTGACGCCTAAAATCAGCGTGCTGAGGTTGCTCACGGGAGAAGATCATGCGTACCGAGCAGGCATACACGGGTAGTGGTGACGTATTGGTGCTGGCAGTGTCGCTGGAACTGGCGGCGGCCAAGTGGAAAGTCGCACTCCATGACGGTCGACGCGACAAGCCTGCCGTGCACACGGTCGCAGAGCCGCAGGCCGCGGCGCGTCTGCAGGAAGTGCTGGACTTGATCGAGGCCCATAAAGAGAAGTGGTCGTTGCCCGCCGACGTACGAATTGCCGTCAGCTATGAAGCCGGCCAGGAGGCGTTCTGGATCTGTCGCGCGCTGCAAGCTCGGCACATCGAGTGCTACGTCGTCGATCCGGCCAGCATTCCGGTTGAACGCCATCAGCGACGCGCCAAAACTGACCGGCTCGATGTCATCAAGCTCGTCATCAATCTGCGCGCCTGGCTGCGTGGCGAGCGCGACCGCATGCACGTCGTGCACGCGCCGTCACCGCAGGACGAAGCGTCGCGCCAGTTGATGCGCGAGCGCGGACAACTGCAGAAGGAAGTTCTGCAGCACCTTGACCCGATGCGCAAGCTGTTGGCAACCCTCGGCTGCTGGGATGCGGTCAATCACCGTGCCTTCGCTGGCCGACTTCAGCGCGACGAGGTGTGCTGCCACGACGGTGCGCCATTACCGCGCCAATTGCGCGAACGGCTGCTGCGCGAGTGCGAACGCCTGGCACTCGTCGAACAGCAGCTTGCAGCACTGGAGAAGACGCGACAGACGGAGGTACCAGCACTCGCGCGCCAGCGTTGCGATGCGCTGGAGCGCCTGCACGGGATTGGAGAAGTAGGCGCGTCACGCCTTGCCCTCGAGCTCTTCTGGCGGGAGTTCAACAACCGCCGCGAAGTCGGTGCGTGCGTCGGGCTAGTGCCGCAGCCCTATGACAGCGGCGACAGCCAGGCCGACCAGGGCATCAGCAAACAGGGAAACCGCCGAGTACGTGCGCTGCTAATCGAAATCGCATGGAACTGGCTGCGCTACCAGCCCAACAGCGCACTCACGAAGTGGTTCAACCAGCGCACGCAGGGCACGGGACCGAACCGACGTGCCCGGCGTATCGCGATCGTCGCGGTGGCGCGGCGCCTCACAATTGCGCTGTGGCGCTATTTGAGGGACGGCGAGATACCCAAAGGAGCACAGCTAAAGTCCATATGAACCTTCGGGTTTGGCAGGAAGGCAGATTAGCATTAGTCAGACAGTACTTACCGAACGCTTTGAAGTGATCATGCCCGTATACTGACCGGGTTGCATAGGCAACCGATTCCTTAGATGGGGCATGTTCCTGGTGATGGTTTCCAGCGTAACGCGCATCAGGATAAGGCCTGGCGAAGACGCGCCGGCGGATAGAAGGTGGTAAGACGTTGGAGTCTTACGTGCGCAATGAACGGCTTCGAAACAAAGGAATCCAGAAGAAACGGCTGTGCACTAACGAAATGCGAAAACGCCTTGACGAATTGAATCTCATAGAAGTCAGTATGACTCCGCGAGGCAGGGGCTGGCCTGGCGCGCGGAATCAGACGCGGGTTAGCATCGCTGCCAGAGCCGCACGGTGTGGACAGGGCCACACCCGGCGATATCCATCACGGAGGCCAGCGTGGAAAACGATAGCACACTGTACGTAGGGCTCGACGTCCATAAGGACTCGATTACAGTTGCCTATGCGCTGGGCACAGGCGAGGTCGAACTTCTCGGCAAGATCGGTACGACGAAGACGGATATCGATCGCCTGTGCAAGCGCCTTTAGTCGAAGGCTCGGCACATCGTCATCGTCTACGAGGCGGGTCCGTGCGGCTACGGACTTTACCGTCAGCTCGTGCAGAAGGGGTTTGACTGCATGGTGTGCGCGCCGTCATTGATTCCCAAAAAGCCTGGTGAGCGAGTCAAGACCGATCGGCGCGACGCCGTCAAGCTCGTGAGGTCGCTGCGCGCCGGGGATCTGTCAGCGGTGTACGTCCCCAGCGTGGAGGACGAAGCATTCCGCGATCTGGCTCGCGCGTGGGTCAGCGCCAAGGACGATCTGAAGCGCGCCAGACAACGGTTGAAGGGCTTTCTGCTCTCGCATGGGGTGCGCTATACGGGCCGAGCCGACTGGGGGCCGGCGCACCGGCGCTGGGTGAGCACGTATGCATTCGAGAGCTCGTGGCAGCAACTGGCGTTCGAGGAGTATCGACGCACCATTGAGGATCGCCTGGCGCAATGCGACCGGCTGGAGGCCGCGTTGCGCGATGCCGTCGTCAACTGGCGCTTTTATCCTGCCGTTCTGGGCCTGCAGACGATGCGCGGCGTGCAGTTCACCACGGCAGTGGGCATGCTCGCTGAGCTCGGTGATCTGTCACGCTTCGCGCACCCTCGCCAATTGATGGGCTGGCTGGGCGTGACGCCCTCCGAGCACTCGTCAGGAGAAAAACGCCGTCAGGGCAGTATCACCAAAAACGGCAACAGCTATGCAAGAAAACTGTTGGTCGAAGCGGCCTGGAGCTATCAACATCCGGCCCGCGTGAGTCCCGGGATCCAACGTCGTCACGATGGTATTCCAAAGCCAATCGTGGACCGAGCCTGGGACGCGCAACTGCGTCTGTGCCGGCGCTTCCGGAAGCTAATCACGCGCGGCAAGCAGAAGAACATCGCGGTGGTCGCGGTCGCCCGCGAGCTCGCCGGATTCATTTGGGACATCAGTCGACTCGCGATGTCACTTGCCATACCCTGCGAGCCGCTCACAACATGATGCTGCGGTTGAGTAACTTTTAGTCGAATGGGGAGGAGTTTCCTGAAGGCGGCGTAGCCCGGCACACGAGTAACCCGCGATTCGGCTACGCAACGATTTCTATCCGACTTGCGACATTAGATAGCGGCAGGCTCATTGGGCGGATTTCTGTAATGCGGTACCCAACCCGCGAATATCAGCATGATCCACCGTCGAGACTTACTGCTACGTCGCCCTCAGGAAATTCGGCAAGATGCGCACATCAACAAACCCAAAACCGATCGCTATTGACAGGCGGAGTCATATCAGCCGCACACTAGTATCCGGAGACGTTTCGCAAATCTCTGGAGCGCGACAATCGCATGTGCCTGAGCAGTTTCATGGCAGCTGAATACGACGATCTGCCTGAAGCGGTTAAAAAGGAAGTGCAGACCTTCGCGGACGTCAATGTGGCGTGGCTCCGCAACTCTCTGGAGGCGGCGGGCGTCGTTGCGGACGAAGGGAGCCAAGAACGGGCGTGCGCGATTTACGCGGCAGTGGCCGGCGCTCAACTGATGGCGCGGGGCCGGGCGGACATCGCGTTGTTCGACAGATTGATAGGCAGCTACCGGACAGTCGGACTGTTGCCGGGGTGAGAGGCGTCTCTGGACCTAAAGATGAGATGCGGCGCACATCGACCCGCAACGTTATCGATAGAGGGGCCCGTGCTTTAGAGCCTCGATCACTGAGTCGATGAGCCGGCACAAGGTTGGCGCTGCAGGGCCGGAGACGGCTTTCTGCAGTTGAGCGGCCATTTGAGCGACCGGTGAAAGCACGATTCAATGTCAGCACCTGGCCGACTGCCGCCTGACACGGTCGGCTGAACCCGACCCGGAGCAGACTTCCGCGTTTGCGCGGAGACGACGGCCGCTTCCCACACGCAGCGGTCATCCATGCGTGCGACGAACTCTTGCGCTCCACACATGATGCGAGCGGCTGACACCTCGCGTCAAACGGACCGTTTCTGATCGCCAACTCATGAATCATCGGACTCGATCGTGAACTTCGCCATCGCGGACCAGTCCCGATCGCCCATGCCCGCATCAATCGTTTCAGCCATGCGCGCATATACCGCCGCCAGCAGCGGCAACGCACGGCCAGCCTCCTCGGCCGCTTCGGCCGCGAGCCGCAGATCCTTCATGCCAAGCGTGGCCTTGAAGCCCGGCTCGTAGTTTCCGTGCGCGATGTTCGCGGAATAAACCTGATACGAGCGACTGCCAAACAGCGTGTTCAGAATCAGGTCGAAGAATCGCTCGCGCGGCAAACCGTTTGCCTCCGTCAGAACGACGGCTTCGGCCATTGCCTCGATCGCCATCGTAATCATCATGTTGCAGGCGATTTTCGCGGCGTTGGCGGTCGGCGCCTGGTCGCCCATATCCCAGACGCGACCGCCGATCACGTCGAGCAGCGGCCGCACCTTCGTGACAGCATCGGGCGGACCGCCCGCCAGCACGTTGAGTTCGCCCTTCGCCGCGACGTCGGGGCGTCCGAGCACCGGCGCGGAAACGTAACCAATGCGTGCCGATTCGTGGGCCGCAACGAGCTCGCGCGCGAACGCAACCGAGATCGTCGACGTGACCACGTGAACCAGCCCGGGTTTTGCCTGCGCGAGCACGCCCGACGCGAGGAGCGTCGAGCGGATCGCATCGTCGTCGAACAGCATGGTGAGCACGGCGTCGCCCCGAAACGCCTCGACCGGCGAGGCCACCGTCGTCACACCGTCCACCGTTCCGCCCGAGCGGTTCCACGCCTTCACGCCATGTCCGGCGTGCGCCAGATTGCGCGCCATCGCGCGTCCCATCGCGCCAAGACCGATGATGCCGATTTCCATGAAATTGCCTCCTTGATCGAATCGATGTTGATAGGGAGCCTCTTTTCAGAGCGGCAGCACCCGCACGCGGCGCGGCGCGATCTCTGTGAAGCACGGCAGATCGGCCATCACCTCCGAAACTTCCGGCGATGCGAACGCCGCATCGACCGATGCTTCGTCGCGAAATTGGCATTCGCAGATCGCGAGCGTACCGGCCTGCTCCACTGCCGGAAAAAACGCAGCGACACCGGTCAAGCCGTAACGCGACCAGCGATGCATAACGAGCGGAAGGTGACGCTCGACGTAATAAGCGCGGTCGAAACGCGCGCCCGGTTCTCCTTCATACGTCACGTAAACCGCGACGGTGGAATCATTCGTCACCGTTTCCTCCAGATAAGCGGCCGCCATGCGCCGCACGATAGACTGCATTGACGATGCTTTCGTAGCCGGTGCATCGGCACAGGTTGCCGCTGATGGCGCGCCGTATTTCTTCCTGACTCGGCAACGGATTCTGCTTCAACAGATCCGCGGCCGCGACGATCATGCCGCTCGTGCAAAAGCCGCACTGGAATCCGTTCTCCGCGATAAACGCCTCTTTCAGCGTCTCAATTCCCTCGATGCCTTCGATCGTCCGCACATCGTTGCCCGAAATCGACGCCGCCAGGACGAGGCAAGCCTTTCTTACCTCGCCATCGATCAGCACTGTGCACGCCCCGCAATCGCCGGTCAGACAGCCGACGCGGGTCCCTTTTGCATCCAGCGCATCGCGGATCAACTCGACGAGCAACAGCCGCGAGTCTATGTCCGCGAAACGCGGCTCGCCATTGAGCGTGAGCCGCACCTGAATCGTTCCTTTCATGCCTTCGCTCCCGCGAGTAGCGTGCGCAAATGTCGCCTCACGACACCCGGCACGATGGCGCGACGGTAATCGCCGTCCGCTAGTTCATCGTTCCAGCCTTCGCCGACGAGATTGAGCGCCCTGCTTGCGGCCTGCTCGATGAGTGCATCGGGCGCGAGCAACGATCTCTCGTCGATCGTGAAGCGGTGATACGCCGGTCGGCGCCCTGCCGCACCGACCGCGAGCCGCACGCTCGCCTGCGTGCCACGATGCAACGAGCATGCGACGGTCACGATCGGCCACGAACTCGCGCTCGCCTTGTACTTCTGGTACTGGCAGGCGATGAGGGTCGCGTCGCGCGAGACGAGAATGCCCGTGAGGAATTCGTCCGCGCGCCGCGCGGTCCGAAACGCGTCGGCGAAAAAATCACACGCCGGCATGCAACGCTTTCCCTGGGACGAGTGCAACTCGAACACCGCCTCCATCGCCGCGAGACAGCCCGGCGCATCGGACGAAGGATTCGCAAAGCTCGCGGCTCCGCCGAGCGTTCCCTGATTGAGGATCGATGCGCCGCCCGTGACTTGGGCGGCCATCGCGGCGAGCAGCGGCGCATGGCTTGCGACGATCGGCGAGGCGAGCAGTTGCGCGTAGGTCGTCATCGCGCCGATACGCAGGTGCGTGCCGTCCAGCTCGATCGAATCCAGACCGAGCCCGCTCAAACCGATGAGATGCGCGGGCCGCACGAGGTTCGCCGACATCGACGGCACCAGCATCGTGCCGCCCCCCAGCACGGACGCGTCCTCACCGAAGCGAGCCAGCAAGTCTGCTGCTTCGTCGAGTTCCTTTGGCTGATGAAAATCGAAGCGATGCCCTATCACGCGAATCGCTCCCGCAGGGAAGCGATCACGCGCGCGGGTGTTGCCGGCACGTGCGCGAGGCACGCATCGTTACCCAGCGCGTTCGCCACGGCATTGCTGACGGCCGCAAGCGCGCCGCCGAGCCCCGATTCGCCCGCGCCCTTCATCCCGAGCGGATGAAACGGATTGAGCGTCACGCGATGCCCGACGCGGATCGGCGGAAGATCGTTCGCACGCGGTAGCAGGTAGCTCTTGAAGCGATCGGTGATCATGCGATTCTGCTCGTCCATCTTGATGAGTTCCCACAGCGCCACGCCGATGCCCATCACGATCGCACCCCTGAGTTGCGCTTCCACGAGCGCGGGGTTGATCATCGCGCCGCAGTCATGCACCACGGCATAGTCGAGGAGCTTGCTGTTGCCGGTGGCCATGTCGAGTTCGAGCGCGACGGCATGCACGGAATACGAGAACGTCGGGTAAGTGGCGATGCGGCCTTGCGCGTCCGGCTCCACGCGTACATTCTTCGGCGCGAAGCTGCGCGTCACTTCGAGCGGAAGGGTCACGCCCGCAGCCACGGTGAACGGACGCAGGTGGGCGCCGAGTGCGAGTTCTGCCACGGCGATCTGCGCGCCGTTCGACTGGCGGCGCGCATGCCCGTCGCGCAACACGATGTCGTCGGCCGTTCCGCCGAGCATATTGGCGGCGCACTGCGCAAGCCGGTCACGCAGTTCCCGCGCGGCGAGGTACGCAGCCGTGCCGCCATACATGAGCGCACGGCTGCTGGCGTTGCCGGTGCCGAGCGGCGTCACGTCGGTATCGCCTTCGATGATGCTCACCTGGTCGGCGCGCAAGCCGAGTTCGCCCGCGACCATCTGCGCGATGCCGGTGTCGCTACCGCTGCCGGGTGACGTCACGCCTGTCAGCACCTGCACGTCGCCCGACGGCATCATGCGTACCGTGGACGTCTCGTAGCCGTTGGGAAAATTTCCCGGCCGCGCGCCGCCCTCCGGCGTGAGTTCGAACGCAACGCCGATCCCGATGCGACACTCCGAATCGCGCGCGGCGCGCGCCCGTGCCTGCCATCGCGGGTAGTCGAACATCGTGAGCAACTGCTCGAGGCCGCCCGGATAGTCGCCGCTATCCACGTTCAGGCCGGATGGCAGGAGGCGCGGCAAGGCTTCGCGCGCGACGAGGTTGCGGCGGCGCAGTTCGACCGGATCCATGCCGGTCTGTTGCGCGAGCAGATCGATCGCGCGTTCGAGCACGAGATTGCCGATCTCCTTGCCGTAACCACGTATGGCTTGCCACGGCGGCTGGTTGGTCATGGCCAGCGAGCACTCGACGTCGCAATGCTCGATCGTGTAGACGGTCGGAAACACCGCCGGCGTGACGAGCGCCATCGCCCAGCTATGACCGGCGCCGATGATCCCGACGTCGACTAGTATGCGATCACGCCAGGCGATCAGCCTGCCGTTCTCATCCGCGGCAATCTCGAAGCTGTGATGCTGTGACCGCGCGCCCGCGAGCAAGGTCTCTCGCCGTTCCTCGATCCATGCCACCGGGCGCTTCGTGAGCCGGCTGAAGAGCGCGACCAGCACTTCCTCCGGATGCCCCGCCATCTTGAGCCCGAACGTGCCGCCGATACGCGGCGCGATCACGCGCACCTGCGACTCCTTCACGCGCAGCGCGGCAGCGATCAGCCAGCGGCTCGTATGGGGATTCTGGAACGTGCCAGTGAGCGCGTAACGCTCGCCGCGCGCATCCCACTCGGCGACATAGCAGAGCGTTTCCATCGGCGCGCTCGTCGACGAGCCGATTGTCAGTTCACCTCGCGCGACGTGTGCCGCCCGCGCGAACGCGGCATCCGCGTCACCTGAGCGGATGCGGTCGTGCACGAGCAGATTCGTGTCCCAGCCGGGCTGGACGATCGGCGCACCGTCGCGCAATGCGTCACGCGCGCTCACGGTCGGCGCGCGCACTTCGTATTCGATGCGAATCTTCGCGAGCGCCGCCTGGGCATCGTGAACCGAAGTCGCCACGAGCGCCGCCACGGGTTGACCGAAGTAGGTCGCCTCTTCGAGCGCGAGGCAGCGGCTCTGCAGGGGACCGCGCGCGCCTTTCGCGGGCAGGTCCATCGCCGGCGGCATCGCATCGCTGAAGAGGGCCGCTTCCTCGCCCGTCAGGCCGGCGACAACGCCGGGCATCGCCAGCGCTTCGGACAGGTCGATCGACACGATCCTCGCGCACGCGTGCGCGCTGCGCAGTATGGCGAGATGGAGGGCATCTCGAGGAATGAGGTCAGCGCTGTAGTCGACACGTCCCGAGACGAAGCGCGCGCCATCCAGTCGCGCCACGCTTTCCCCGAGCAGGCTCCCCGGCGATGCATCCTTGAAGGTCTGTTCCATGTTTGCCGCGTGCGGGCCCGATTGCGCAGCCTCGACGTTCGTTGGTTGATTATGCATTCGACTGACGGCCGGTACGCATGCAAAGCATCGCGCATGCACCCAGTGCAAGCAGCGTGGTCATCAGATAAAGCCCACTGCTCAGCGTGCCGCTCAATGTCTTGAGCCAGCCCATTGCGAACGGACTGGCGAAGCCGCCTAGCAGGCCGAGGCTGTTGACGAAGGCGATTGCGGCAGCAGCCACGGACGAGCCCGCGAAATAGTCGGATGCGAGCGACCACAGCAGCGGAAGTGTGACGAACACCGTGGTCGATGCGATCGTCAGCAGCACGATGGTCGCAGTCAGATCATGCGCCATAAGCGGCAGCAGCGAAAGCGCAATCGCCCCTGCGAAGGCGGCCAGCGCGCCATGCCAGCGACGCTCGAGCAGCCGGTCCGAGTTGCGGCAGATCAGCACCATGCCCACGGCCGCGATACCGTAGGGAATCGCCGACAGCCAGCCGACACGCTCCACGCTCGTCGCGCCCGCGCTCCTGAGCACCGTCGGCAACCAGAAGCTCAGCGCATACGTGCCGCAGATGAAGGTGAAATACGCGAAGCTTATAAGGTACACCTTGGGATCGGCTATCACCTGCCGCAACTGTCCGGTATGCTTCGGCTCCGCGTCGCTGCCTTCGGCACGCAAGGCATGGCGCAAAGCGTCACGCTCCGATTCGGTCAGCCATTTTGCACGCCCGATGTCGTCCGACAGCGTGAACCACGTCACGATGCCGAGCAGCACCGCAGGAGCAGCTTCAACGATATAGAGCCACTGCCAGCCCGCGAGACCCGCGACGCCGCCGAGCCGCGACATCGCCCAGCCCGACACCGGTCCGCCGATCGCCCCTGCGATCGGAAAGCCCGTCATGAAGAGCCCGAGAATCTGGCCGCGGCGATGACGCGGAAACCACTGGCTCAAGTAGTACACGACGCCCGGAAAGAAGCCGGCCTCGAACACGCCGAGCAGAAAACGCAGCCCGTAGAACGCGGTCGGGCTCGATACCGTCGCCATCGCGCAGCCGGTGATGCCCCACAGAACCATGATGCGCGTGATGGTCTTGCGTGCGCCGATGCGTTGCAAGAGCAGATTGCTCGGCACCTCGAACAAAAAATAGCCGATGAAGAAAATGCCGGCGCCCAGACCGTACACCGCATCGCTGAAGCCGAGCGCGTCCTGCATCTGAAGCTTGGCGAAGCCGACGTTGATGCGGTCCAGATACGCGACCACGTAGCACACGATCAGCAGCGGCACGAGCCGCAGCGCGACCTTGAAATACAGCGCACGTTGCGTGTCCATTTGGGGCGTCGCCGGGGCGGGCGAGTTGGTATCGAGAGCGATTTTGCGTGACATGATGACCCTCTCAATGTTGGTGGACGGAACGGCATACGAACGACGGAAAGCGTCTCATGAAGCTGTCTCCTTGAACCTCGGACATGCTGATGGTCCGGCGGCATCTGTTCTTTGTCAGGGCGTACCCGCAGGCGGCGGATCGCTCGGACCAAAAACTGATCGATCGAACAGTCAGCACAGTAACGGATGGGCAAACACCCGGTCAACCGGAAGCGGGACCGGAATTTCCCTTGTTGACTGATCGATCAGTCAGGGCTAGTATCGGCGCTTGATTACCTTGCGCGGATGCATGCCAACGCCATCGGCGGCGTGCGCCGGCGCGATTTCCAACGTTGAGCAGAGGACAGAGCCGTGAGCAACTTCGACGAATACGCAGACAAGTTCGAGACCATCCGCATGACGCGCACCGACGGCGTACTGGAGATGCACTTTCACACACACGGCGGGCCGCTCGTGTGGAATCTGACGGCACACCGCGAGTTCGAGCAGGCGTTTCTCGACGTCGGCCGAGACCGGGAAAACGACGTCGTGATCATGACCGGCACGGGCGATGCGTTCAGCGGGCCGTCCATCGCGCCGGGCATGCACCAGAACCGCAATTCGATGACACCCACGATCTACGATCCGATCTACTGGGAAGCGAAGCATCTGCTCATCAACCTGCTCAATATCGAAGCGCCGGTGATCAGCATCATCAACGGGCCGGCCGTGCGGCACGCGGAGCTTCCACTGCTGGGCGACATCGTGCTGGCATCGGACACTGCGACGATCCAGGACACCGCGCACTTCCAGGGCGGCATGGTGCCGGGCGATGGCATGCATCTGATCATGCCGCTGCTCATGGGCCGAGCGCGCGGCCACTACTTTCTGCTGACGGGCCAGAGCATCTCAGCCACCGAGGCGCTGGAGATGGGCCTCGTCAACGAAGTGCTGCCGCCGGCAGACCTGCTGCCGCGGGCTCGCGAACTCGCCCGGTCGATGCTCAAGCAACCGCGTCTCGTAAGACGCTATACACGCACCTGCCTGAATCAGGAACTGAAAGCTCGCCTGCACGACGTCCTGGGTTACGGACTCGCGCTCGAAGGCATCGCCCGCATGAAGGAGCCGGCCGTCTGAGCGGACGGATCGGATTCGTCGATATGGATATCAACATCAGGATCAAGGAGGCAACATGACTGTCAGCAGCATCACGAGACCTATCGATATGGTGGGTTCGGTCATCGACGTGATCGATTCCACACCCAATGTGCTGGGCGAATCGATCATCTGGGATGAGAAAACGCAACTGCTCTGGTGGGTAGATGGCATCGGGCAGGCAATCCATCGCCTCGACATTTCAAGCGGCGCCAAGAAAAGCTGGCCGATGCAGGAAGAAATCGGCAGCATCGGTCTGCGCGCGAAGGGCGGCCTGATCGTGGGGATGCGCTCGGGCTTCTACTTTTTCTCGCCCGAAACCGGCGAGCTGACCGAAGTGGCGCGTCCCGACGCCGAGCGGCCGAAGAACCGCTTCAACGACGGCAAATGCGATCGTCACGGCCGTTACTGGTCTGGCACCGTGGAAGCAGCCGCCTACACGCCGCGCGGACGTCTGTTCCGTCTCGATCCCGATCTGAAGCCGCATCTGATCATGGAAGGCATCACCTGCATCAACGGCATCAGCTTCAGTCCCGATAACCGGCTCATGTACATGACCGATTCGTTCAGCTGCCAGATCGACGTGTTCGACTACGATTCGGTCGATGGCGCCATCTACAACCGCCGCAAGTTCGCGGAAGTTCCGCTCGGGCGCGGCATCTGCGACGGCTCGACCGTCGATGCCGACGGCTGTTTCTGGAGCGCGAACATGGATGGCTGGTGCGTCACGCGCTATGACCCGCGCGGGAGAATCGACATGGTCGTCAATCTGCCGGTGCGACGCGTGAGCAGCTTGTGCTTCGGCGGTCCGGACCTCGACACCCTCTTCATCACGACGGCGCGCCGGCGGATGAGCGAGAAGGAACTCGCGCAGCAGCCGCTCGCGGGCAACGTGCTCGCGGTGCGGCCCGGCGTCAAGGGTCTGCCGGAGCCGGAGTTTCTCGGATAAGGGCGTGCGCGGTCCGGTCATCGCGTTGCAGGTGGCGACGCGGCCCGGATCGTCTCGCCCGCGTCGCGCGAGGATCACGATATACTGACTGATCGATCGAATAGTACCGCCATGGAGCTTGCGGAGATGAGAACACAACGCGAAAAGAAGGAGTCCGCACACGCCGGCAACGGTGCTCAGGAACCCGACCGCGCGCCGGGTACGCGCTTATCCGCGATCCTGAATGCGGCCGAGCGCGTGTTCGGCGAGCATGGCTACGCCGGAGCGAGCATGCGAAACATCGCGGACGAAGCGGGCGTCGCGCAGGCGCTCGTGCACTACCACTACGCGACCAAGGACAAGCTCTACGAGGCCGTATTCGAGCGGCGCTCGTCAGCGATCAATCAACACCGTAGCAAGTTGCTCGACGACCTGTTTGCGAGGGAACGCAAGGCCACCGTCGAAGACGTGCTGACGATCGCCTTCACGCCGCTGTCGGAGATTTTTCATGGGGAGGATGCCGTTAATCTGGCGCTTTACGTGCAGCTGGTGGCGTCCGTGAGTCTAGGCAGCGACGAGCGCTCCCGGCGCATTCGTGAAACCTACTATGACCCGATTGCGGAGCGAATCATCGACGCCCTACATACGGTCGTGCCTGGCATCGCACGCGAGCAGGCGGTGTGGGCGTATCTTTTCTCTGTCGGAGCGCGGCAGCAGGCCCATGCACTCAATGGCCGGGCGATGCGACTAGGCGCACAGGACCGCGAAAAAAAGTCGACAGCGCATTATGCGGACCTCGTTCGCTTCGCGGCTGCGGGCATTCGTGCGCTGGTGCGCAACGAGACGGATCTCGCAGCGTTATCGAAGGGTCCCGAAGGCCGTGTCACCAAACCTCCAAGCAACCGAAAGCCTTCGCCATCGCGTACCCACTGAGTTGCACAATGCGCCGTTCAAGCGATGCGGCTTGATCACACGGCCGCCGGACGTTGACTCTAATTGGAAGAGCCAATTGATCCGCGGATTGTTACGGATGCCTTTTCGGAGTTGGGCGAGGTTACTCGACGTACATCGAGCCACTCGGGCCGGTGGCCGCCCGGTCTTGCTGTTGGCCCAGGGCGACTCGACGATCTGCACCAGTGCCTTGCATGGCACCAAGCGCTTCATCTCGTCGAGGGAACTCGCGCTTGCCCGTCTTTCTCGTCGACAGGCAATGCTAAGCTGATCTGCTTCCGGACTAAGTCTTGCCGACCTCCTTAGGCATCGGCTGGTCCACTGCGGCATCCCAGATTCCCATCGCGTCGGTCACGGCCTTCTCGATGACGGCATGCCGGACACGATCGCGGGCGAGCACAGACAATCCCTGGAAAAAGCAGTCGAACGCGATGGACAGCGATGCCGGATCGGTGCTGCTGCGCAGTTCCCCACTCTTGATGCCCCGTACTACGCAGGCGCGGAAGCCAGCGCGCGTGCGACTGCGCACGTCACGAAGCAACTGGGTGACGGCTTCACTGCCGGTGGAACTGGCCCCGACAACGCCCAGCGCGACCATACAGCCTTTCGGGTGGCCGCTCTCAGTCTGCATTTTTGCCGACCGTAGCAGCGCAAGGAACACGCCCTCCCGTGGCGGAAGCGACGTGTCATGGAGACTGCGCGTCACCTTGCCATAAATCTCCATGTATCGCTCCAGCGCCTCCTTGTACAGCGCCTCCTTGGACTCAAAGGCCGCATAGAAGCTGGGCGCGGAGATGCCCCCGCCGATCGCCGCTTTCAGCTGCGACAAAGACGTCGATTCATAGCCATGTTCCCAGAACAGGTGCATCGCCGAAATGATCGCCGCATCGCGGTCGAACGTGCGTGGCCGACCCCGCTGAACCATGAACATCTCCGCAGTCAAAAATTTAGATACTAGTCGATACACAATCTCTGGGCAAGTCGCGACTTACAGCCTCCCGCGCATGGCACCGGGCCGTTCAAGAGGGCAGTTGACACGGCCTTCCAAGCTCCTCTATATTTGTACCACTCGGTATGTAAAGCCAGAGCAGCGCGAGGCCACGACACGAACCCCGCATTTTTTTTCGCTATTTGTGTACCAATCGGTACGTAAAAACCAATGTCCAAAGAACTCGAAGCACGCCTTGACGCCATCGAAAGCCGCTTCGCCATCGATGCGCTGATCGCTAACTACGCCGAGGCGTTCGACACCATGAACATCGAACTGCTGGCCACTCTCTGGCATCCCGAATCGAGACTGCTCCTGGGCGCAAATGGCAACTCCGACGGCCTGGAGGCCATCCTGGCGCAAGCACGCATCAACATGAAGCGCATGCCACATATGCATCACTGGATGGCGAATGCGCTGATCACGGTGGACGGTGACAACGGCCACGGGCTAGTGGCGGCGGACTGTCTTTTTTACGACGTCGATCAGGGCACGCTCCAAGTGAGCGGCCAATACCGCGACGTCTATCAGCGACGCGACGGCCGCTGGGCATTCCTGGAGCGCACCTTCACCATGCACTACGCCACGCCGCTCCAGAACTGGCACCCCATCACGGGAACGGAACGCTTCGGCCGTCCGGCCTGACGCGGTCCGCCGCCGCCAAAACCTATGCATACGACAACCTCTTCCACGCGTCGATGGTCGGCGTTCGCGGTGTTGCTGGTGGGAGCATTTCTGCCTCCGCTGGACTTCTTCATCGTGAACGTCGCCCTGCCGTCCATCCAAAGCACCCTCCACACGAGCGCCGCAGAGCTGCAACTCGTCATTTCCGGATACGCCGCGGCCTACGCGGTCTTCCTTATCACAGGAGGACGGCTAGGCGATCTCTTCGGCCGGCGGAGGATCTTCCTGATCGGCGTCACGGGCTTCGGACTGACATCGGTGATCTGCGGCCTCGCATCGTCACCCGCCATACTGATTTTCGGGCGCGTGCTGCAGGGCGTGAGCGCCGCCGCCATGGCGCCGCAAGGGCTGGCCTCCATTCACGCCTTGTTCCCAGAGAAGGAGCGCGCGCGCGCTTTGGGCCTCTACGGCGCCGCGGTGGGACTGGCCGCCGTAGCCGCGCAGGCGCTCGGAGGTGCGTTGATCTCTGCGGACATCTTTCACCTGGAGTGGCGCGTCGTCTTTCTCATCAACTTGCCAGTCGTCGCCGCCGTCCTGATCTTCGGGCTGCCGTTGCTACCCGACGTCCGCGGTGACAGCCCGGCACCCGTAGACCGGATCGGGGTGCTACTCTGCGCGCTCACGCTGGGCTTGCTCATCGTGCCGCTGGTCGAAGGGCGGGAGCTGGATTGGCCGTGGTGGGCCTGCGCAATGCTGTTCGCGTGCCCCGTCGCTGGAGTAGGCTTTTGCCGATACGAGGCGGCCTACGCCCGCCGAGGCGGCGTGCCCCTGATCAGCATGGAGCTGATCCGGAGGCCTGGCCTGATGAGCGGGCTTACGGGCGTCCTCTTCTTTTATGTCGTCTCTGCTTTTTTCCTGACGTTCTCCGTCTACCTCCAGGCGGCACTTGGAATGAGCCCACTCGAGACAGGGCTGGTTTTCCTGCCGTTCGGGGTCGGCGCCTTCATCGGGCCGCTGACGACTCCGCTGGCGATCCGCCTCTTCGGCGACCGCGTCCCCGCCGTCGGCATGATGCTCGAGGTCGCCGGCTGCATACTCCTCGCCGCCCTCGTGGCCGGCGCGCCCGGACAGATGCCGGCTCAGTTTCCGTTGATCGGAGCGGTAGCACTCCTGGGATTCGGTCAGGGCTGGGCGCTGCCGACGCTGGTGCGCTCGGTTATCAATCGCGCACCGGCGACCGGTTCCGGGATGATCGCGGGCATCACGAATTCGGCGTTGCAAATCAGCGCAGCACTGGGTGTCGCGGTCATCGGCGGCGTCTTTTTCAGTGTCGCAGGGACTTCACCGGATCCGCTGACCTTGGCCAGGGCACTGGTCGTCGCAATGGTGTGCGTCGGCGGCAGTCTGGCCGTTTCCGCCGTCCTGTCTATCGTCGCTTCAAGATCGAGCCATCATGCCGCTGCAAGGACCGCCGCTCGTTGAGCCCAGCCCGCCATCACTCGCGGCAACGAGAACATCGATGCTCGTTCCCCCGGCATGCACGGCAATCCAATTGCGAGCCGCACGGGCCGAGCGCCGCAGGGCGTGCTCCGCGTCGACCTTGCCGGATGCAGGCCCTTGGACATGCGGGCGGAGATTGAACAGTTGGGGATCGTCGACTTGAGATGGATGCCCGCCTGCTGACACGCTTGCGCGATCCCCGCGTGCCACCAGACGCGAAGAAGCTTGTCGCGTGTCGGCGAACCGTCGGCCACGCGATTTGCGTTGCCCGGTCAGCCGCTCCGCTACCGAACCACGCGGCTGCGCTGCGCCTGCGCTTCCTTGAGAAGGTGGTAGGACGCGTAGTACTTATAGATGTTTCGCACATATGTGGTCGTCTCGACGCCGATCTTCTCGGCCACCACGATCTCCACGTTGTTGAACCAGACATCGGAGTTGAGTCCGCGGGCGGCAGCCTCCTTGCGCATCTTCGCGATGTTTCCCGGTCCGGCGTTATAGCTGGCAAAGGCGAATAGCGGCCGGTCCACCTCGGAAAAATGGGCATCCCGGAAGTAGCGGGTCATCAGTTGATCAAGATACTTCGCGCCGGCATGAATGTTCGACTGCGTAACCTTGATGTCCCCAACGTTGAGTTCCTTCCCTGTGGCCGGCATCAGTTGCATGATGCCGACCGCGCCCACCCGACTCTTCGCATCCTGATTGAGCTGCGATTCCTGAAACCCTTGGGCGGCGAGCATCAGTGGATCAAAATTGTATTGCTGGCCATACTTCTCAAAATACGCCACCGTCTGTCTGAAACGTTTGAGCTCGGCACTCTCCGTGTTGTTGTGAATCTGCTTCGCACCCTGCACGTACTGCTTGAGGCGGATCTCCGCTACGCTTTGCTTCCTGATGAACTTCTCATAGAAGTCGCCGATCACCGCCTTTAACTGGGGGCTATTCTTGCGAATGGCCCAGCCGACGACGCCGCCCTCCCGCACCGCCATGTTCTCGTGCACCTTGACGTTCGGCAGCATCTGCGCCCACATGCGCGCCTTCCAGTCATCGACGACCAGGATCTGAAGCAGGCCCACGTTCAGCATCTCCATCGCGTCTTCGTCCTCGAGCGCGTCCGGTAGCAGCACGATTCGCATCGGTGGCTTGCCCGCCTGCCGGAAGCGGTTGTTCAGTGCGATCAGGCTTTCGTAATAGCTGCTATGGCGGCGAACGTCGACGGTCTTGCCCTTCAGGTCACCGAGGGTGGAGAGCGCGGGTGACTTCGGACCGGTCAGAACGAGTTCACGCGTCAGCTTGAGCGCGTGTGCGCTAACAAAGTCGGACTGTTTCAGGCGATCCTCAGTCACCGTCAGATTGCCGGCCGCGATATCGCCGATGCCTTCCGCGAGCCCGGGCAATAGCCGGTCGCGTGTTGTCGGGATCATGATGACTGTGAACGGGCGCTTGCCGAGGCGATCTGCATAGGTCTTGTTGACGAATCGTTCAAAGTCACGCACGGTATCCGCGGTCACCCCACGCTCGTGTCCGCGATCATTGAAGTACAGCGTGCGGCTAAAGGGAACGAGAACTCGAATCATGCGACGCTCGAGCATCGCGTCGAAGTCGCCGCGCCAAGGCTTGTTGGTCAGATCGATGCGGCGCGTCTCACTTGCAGGAATCGGCACGGACGCTGTCGGTGATGCTGACGCCGATGATGGCGCGGAAGCCGGCTGAACCGCGGCGCAAAGCGCGCTCCATAAGCCGAGCGAAGCTCCAAACAAGACTGAAAGCAGCCACGCACGAGCGAAACGCATCATACACACCGAACTTTTCGTTTTCAGCGTTGCGCCCGGCCCATTTGGACCATCGTTGCACGGACGCAATCATCTGAGCTTTCGAGGTTTTTTGCGTGCCCGCCCCCTCGACTCTTACAGCATAGTTGCGCATGAAAACGGTTCAAGCCTTCAGCGTGACAACAGGCTTCTGTCGGAGGTGTCACCGATCGGCAAGGTCGCAAAGTTGCCAGAGGCGTTTCTGGGGCTGAGCGTCGAGAAGCCCTTCGGCGGCCAGTAGGCCGGGGCACGGGTCAACAGTGCAGCGCATCATCCGGCCTTCGGATAAGGCCGTAGATGGCCGGCAAGCGCCCGCTCACCGGCCAACAGTTATCAGACTTCGGTTTGTTCGGCCATCTCGAGCGCGTCGTCCACCTCGATATCAAGGTATCGAACCGTGCTCTCAAGCTTGGTATCCAAGAGCAACTGAACCGCGCGCAGGTTCTTGGTGCGTCGATATATCAGGGCTGCCTTCGTGCGGCGCATCGTGGAGTGCCATACGCGGCGTCATCCAGTCCGATTGATGCGACCCAGCGATGCACGATGCGTGCAGGCTGGCGCGTGGACACATGTGCTGACACGTGCAGGCGACTGGGAAACAGAAAGTCGGCGGGCTTCAGCGCCCGTGCCGAGATCCAGGACGCGACACGTTGGAAGACATCTACAGCCTCGTTCGAATCGCCCATATTTCCCGAAGCTTCAACGGAGGTTTCTGGCCGGTCAACCTCCCCTGATTCCATGGCACCCGGCGAGCGCCGGAAGAAGTAAGCGTTTCCATGACAATCTCCTCTTCGACGAAGGGAGATTGATTGTGCACTTGGCGAAGTGGGCGATTTTCGACCCAACTCCGCCACTCGTTACTTTCCATCGTCAGCGTCTCGTAGCGTTAAGGTTTATTCGATGCCTGCCATCGGCCGCAGAAATGTGCGTGCCGCCGCGCATGTCGGCAGGCGTCGAATAAGCCCGATGGAGGAAACCGCGGAGTGCCCCACTGCGG